>Ga0081540_1002093_pt1 | contig 16609 bp, 13 predicted proteins | sample TabmetS2T1R1_FD_71024 | JGI IMG/M metagenome (GOLD analysis project Ga0081540, IMG submission 71024) | Tabebuia heterophylla rhizosphere microbial communities from the University of Puerto Rico - S2T1R1 | ecosystem: Host-associated > Plants > Roots > Rhizosphere ... | reverse complement strand
CGGGGTACCGGCCGACCCTGCACCCGCACGGAAAGCAGATCCGGGAGGCGGCCAAACTCCTGGTGACGGCGCGGCGGCCGGTGCTCTACGTCGGCGGGGGCGTCCTGCGCTCCGGCGCCTCGGCGCAGCTGCGCCGGCTCGCGGAACTGACCGGCATCCCGGTGGTGACCACGCTGATGGCCCGCGGCGCGTTCCCCGACTCGCACCCGCAGCACCTCGGCATGCCCGGCATGCACGGCACGGTCTCCGCGGTGTACGCGCTGCAGAAGACCGACCTGATCGTCGCCCTGGGCGCCAGGTTCGACGACCGGGTCACCGGCAAGCTGGACTCGTTCGCGCCCAACGCCACGATCGTGCACGCGGACATCGACCCGGCCGAGATCGGCAAGAACCGGGCGGCGGACGTGCCGATCGTGGGGGACGCGAAGTTCGTCATCGACGAGCTGGTCGCCGCGGTCGCGGCCGAGCATGCCGGAGGGCACCGGGCCGACCTCGGCGAGTGGTGGCGCACGCTGAACGAACTGCGCGACCGGTACCCGCTGGGTTGGGAGGAGCCGGGCGACGGCACCCTGGCGCCGCAGTACGTGATCAAGCGGATCGGCGAGATCGCTGGGCCGGACGCCATCTACACGGCCGGCGTCGGCCAGCACCAGATGTGGGCCTCCCAGTTCATCTCCTACGAGAATCCGGGCACCTGGCTGAACTCCGGCGGGCTCGGCACCATGGGCTTCGCGGTGCCGGCGGCGATGGGCGCCAAGGTGGGCCGGCCGGACTCGACCGTCTGGGCGATCGACGGCGACGGCTGCTTCCAGATGACCAACCAGGAGCTGGCGACCTGCGCGTTGGAGAGCATCCCGATCAAGGTGGCCGTCATCAACAACGGCAACCTCGGCATGGTCCGGCAGTGGCAGACGCTGTTCTACAACGAGCGGTACTCCAACACCGACCTCGGTACCCACAAGCACCGGGTGCCGGACTTCGTGAAGCTGGCCGAGGCGCTGGGCTGCATCGGGCTGCGCTGCGAGTCGGCCGCGGACGTCGACAAGACGATCGAGGCGGCGATGAGCATCGACGACGCCCCGGTGGTGGTCGACTTCGTGGTGGGCAAGGACGCCATGGTGTGGCCGATGGTGGCCGCCGGTACCAGCAACGACGAGATCATGTTCGCCCGGGGCGTCCGGCCGGCGTTCGAGGAGGACGACCTCTGATGACTGCGAAGCACACGCTCTCGGTGCTGGTGGAGAACAAGCCGGGGGTACTGGCCCGGGTGGCGCAGCTGTTCTCCCGGCGCGGGTTCAACATCGACTCGCTCGCGGTCGGCGAGACCGAGCACCCCGAGGTCTCCCGGATCACCATCGTGGTCAACGCCGACGAGTCCCCGCTCGAGCAGGTCACCAAGCAGCTCAACAAGCTGGTCAACGTGCTGAAGATCGTCGAGCTGGACCCGGTGACCAGCGTGCAGCGCGAACTGCTGCTGGTGAAGGTCCGGGCCGACCGGGCGGCGCGCAGCCAGGTGCTGGAGACGGTGAACCTGTTCCGCGCCCGGGTGGTGGACGTCGCCCCGGACACCCTGACCATCGAGGCGACCGGTACCGCTGACAAGCTGGACGCGCTGCTGCGCGACCTCGAACCGTACGGAATCAAGGAAATGGTGCAGTCCGGCCTGGTCGCCATCGGCCGCGGCTCACGATCGATCACCGGCCCGGTGCTCCGCGCAACTGCCGCCGCGTAGCTTGTCGGAGCGGCGCTCCGACAAGCGGTTTACCGCCGCCTAAGAGAGGGAAGAAACAGTGACCGCTGAGGTCTACTACGACGACGATGCCGATCTCTCGCTCGTCGCCGGCAAGAAGGTCGCCGTCATCGGGTACGGCAGCCAGGGTCACGCGCACGCGCTGTCGCTGCGGGACTCGGGCGTGGAGGTGCGCATCGGCCTGCCCGAGGGCTCGCGCAGCCGGGAGAAGGCGCAGGAGCAGGGGTTGACGGTCGGCACCCCGGCCGAGGTCAGCGCCTGGGCCGACCTGATCATGGTGCTGGCGCCGGACACCGCCCAACGGAAGATCTACGCCGAGGACATCGCACCCAACCTGACCGCCGGCAAGGCGCTGTTCTTCGGCCACGGGCTCAACATCCGGTACGGGCTGATCACCCCGCCCGCCGACGTGGACGTGGCCATGGTCGCGCCCAAGGGCCCGGGGCACCTGGTGCGCCGCCAGTTCGTCGACGGCAAGGGGGTACCGGTCCTGGTCGCCGTGGAGCAGGACGCGACCGGTGGCGCGTTCCCGCTGGCCCTGTCCTACGCGCGGGCCATCGGGGGTACCAGGGCCGGTGCGATCCGCACCACGTTCACGGAGGAGACCGAGACCGACCTGTTCGGCGAGCAGGCGGTGCTCTGCGGCGGCGCCTCGGCGCTGGTGCAGACCGGCTTCGAGGTGCTGACCGAGGCCGGGTACGCCCCCGAGATCGCCTACTTCGAGTGCCTGCACGAGCTGAAGCTGATCGTGGACCTGATGTACGAGGGCGGCATCGCCCGGATGCGCTACAGCGTGTCGGACACGGCCGAGTACGGCGACTACTCGCGCGGCCCGCGGGTGATCGACGAGCGGGTCAAGGACGAGATGCGCCGCATCCTGGGTGAGATCCAGAGCGGGGAGTTCGCCCGCGAGTGGATCGCCGAGGACGACGCCGGCCGGCCCAACTTCACCAAGTGGCGCGAGCAGGGCGCGGCGCACCCGATCGAGGAGACTGGGCGCAAGCTGCGGGGCATGATGAGCTGGGTGGACCGGCCGATCACCGAAACCGCCATGTAGCTCGTCGGAATGGCGGCCTGCCAGCGCCTGACGGCGTGAACCGGTGGTCCCGCCGCCGCCCGGGCGGCGGCGGGACCGCGACGCCGGACCACCCCGAAAAGGTTGCCGTTAGATTGCACAACGAAGTCCATTGGTACCTGGGAATAACCTCAATTCCCGGCGGTCGGCGGTGGCCGACAATTCCGGGTACTGTCGCCGCATGCGTCTGGAGCATCCGCGCCTGACCGAGCGGTTCGGCGCCGTCCGGATCCACGAACTTCAGCGTGTCATCGAGCTGGACTCCGGGTCCGACCGTGCAGAGGGGTCGGGTGAACACACCCTGACCAGCCAGATCGTCTCGTCCGCAGCTATTCGCGGGATCGAGCGGGAATTGGCGATCGTCATTCCCTGTATGAACGAGACACGCAGAGTAATTGAGGGTGTGCTCTCCGGTATACCCCACGACTGTCTGATCATCCTGGTATCCAACAGCCAGCGAGCGCCGGTTGACCGATATGAGATCGAACGGCAGACCGTGGAGCAGTTCTGCCGACTCGCGGAGCGCCCCGCACTCACCATTCACCAGCGGGATCCGGGCTTGGCCGCGGCCATGAAGGCGGCCGGCCTTCCGGAGCTGTTGGACGACGACGGTCTGGTGTGGAACGGCAAGGGCGAGGCGATGCTGGTCGGGATGGCGCTGGCCGCGCTGTCCGGCCGGCACTACGTCGGGTATGTCGACGCGGACAACTACGTGCCCGGCTCGGTCAACGAGTACTGCAAGGCGTTCGCCGCCGGGCTCCACCAGGCCGACAGCCCGTACGCGATGGTCCGCATCTCCTGGCACAGCAAGCCCAAGCTCAAGGACGGGCGGCTGTTCTTCAGCCGCCGCGGGCGCACCTCCGAGGTGACCAACCAGTTCATCAACCGGCTGATCGCGGAGTATTCGGGCTTCGGCACCGACGTGGTGACCACCGGCAACGCCGGCGAGCACGCGCTCACCCTCGAACTGGGCATGCGGATGCGGCTGGCCGGCGGCTTCGCGGTCGAGCCGTTCGAGTACGTCGACCTGTTCGAGCAGTTCGGCGGCGTGCTGGAGTCGCCGCACCCGTCGGTGATGGTCGACGGCGTGATGGTGCGCCAGATCGAGACGCGCAACCCGCACTTCCACGACGACAAGGGCGAGAGCCACGTGCACGACATGCGCCTGCAGGCGCTCAACGTGCTGTACCACTCGCCGGTCTGCCTGCCTCCCGTGCGGGAGGCGATCCTGGAGTTCCTGGTGACCCAGGGCGCCCTGGCGCCGGGGGAGGAGCCGGCCCGCGAGCGCACCTACCCGCCACTGTCCACGCTCGCGCTGGACCGGTTGCTGGACGGGCTCACCACGGAGGCGACCAGTTTCCGACAGATCGAGGGCAGGCTGGCCGCCGGCATCCTGATGGATCCGCCGATCCCGCGACCTCAGCCGATGGTCAGCTGACTTCGGTTTGTTTCAATCAAGTGACCGGCGTCACTTGGCTGGCTCACAACGGGCGACGTAGCCCTTACCATCGCTGCGGTAGGGGCGCGGCGTGGCGCTCCAGGTCTCCCGCCCACCCCTCCAGCGAGGACGCCCCCGTGACTGATGTCGTGCTCATCGCCGAAGAGCTCGCCCCCGCCGCCATCGACGTGCTCGCCAACGACTTCGAGGTGCGGCACGTCGACGGCACCGACCGGCCCGCCCTGCTCGCCGCGCTCGCCGAGGCGGACGCGGTCATCGTGCGCAGCGCCACCCGCGTGGACGCGGAGGCCATCGCCGCCGCGCCACGGCTGAAGGTGATCGCCCGGGCCGGGGTCGGCCTGGACAACGTCGAGGTACCGGCGGCCACCGCCCGCGGGGTACTGGTCGTGAACGCGCCGACCTCCAACATCGTCTCCGCCGCCGAGCAGGCCATCGCCCTGCTGCTGTCGGTCGCCCGGCACACCGCCGCAGCCAACGCCTCACTGCGCCGGGGGGAGTGGAAGCGCTCGAAGTTCACCGGCGTGGAGATCCAGGGCAAGACGGTCGGCGTGGTCGGGCTGGGCCGCATCGGTGTGCTGTTCGCCCAGCGGATGCAGGCGTTCGGCACCCGGCTGATCGCCTACGACCCGTACCTCCAGCCGGCCCGGGCCGCGCAGCTCGGGGTGCGGCTGGTCGGGCTGGAGGAGCTGCTGCGCGAGTCGGACTTCATCTCCATCCACCTGCCCAAGACGCCCGAGACCGTGGGGCTGATCGGGGAGCGGGAGCTGCGCCTGGTCAAGCCGACGGTACGCATCATCAACGCGGCCCGGGGCGGGCTGGTGGACGAGAAGGCGCTGGCCGACGCGCTGGCCGAGGGCCGGGTAGCCGGGGCCGGCCTGGACGTCTACAGCACCGAACCGTGCACGGACTCGCCACTGTTCGCGCTCGACAACGTGGTCGCGGTCCCACACCTCGGAGCGTCCACAGTGGAGGCTCAGGACAAGGCCGGGCTCGCGGTCGCGCGCAGCGTGAAGCTGGCGCTGGAGGGCGAGTTCGTGCCGGACGCGGCCAACGTCCAGGCCGGCGGCGTGGTAGCCGAGGAACTGCGGCCGCTGCTGCCGGTCGGCGAGCGGCTGGGCAAGGTGTTCACCGCGGTCGCCGGCGGAGTCGCCGTCAGCGTCGAGGTCGAGGTGCGCGGCCCGGTCGTGGTACACGACGTGTCCGTGCTCCGGCTGGCCGCGACCAAGGGGCTGTTCGCGGCGGTGGTCGAGGACCAGGTGACCTACGTCAACGCGCCGCATCTGGCGGCGGACCGGGGCGTGGAGGTGTCGCTGTCCGCGCCCGCCGACAGTGCCGAGGAGCCGACCCTGGTGTCCGTGTGCGGCGCGCTGCCCGACGGTCGGCGGGTGACCGTCGCCGGTACCCTGCACGGCGGCGTGGTGCGGCTGACCCAGGTGGACGGCTTCGACCTCGAACTGTCCGCGGACGGCGTGCTGCTGTTCTTCCGGTACGCGGACCGGCCGGGCGTGGTCGGCACGGTCGGCACGATCCTGGGCGGCGCCGGGGTGAACATCGCGGCGATGCAGGTGGCCCGTCGGGCGGCCGGCGGCGAGGCGCTGATGACGCTGACCGTCGACTCTCCGGTCGCGGCCGACCTGCTGGCCAAGGCGGCCGAGGCGGTCGGCGCGACCGCTTCGTCCACTGTGGACCTCACCGACTGAGCGGCGCGTCAGGGCCCGTTCGGGACGCCCGGCGGGAGGGCGAGCGCGAGGTGGCCGTGCACGGCGAGCGTCCAGTCCGGCGGCACCACCGCGACGCAGTAGGGCGGCCCGGGCTGCTCGCAGACGATCGCGTCCACAGTGGACGGTGACGGCGGCGGGGGCCCGGGGACGTCGGAGACCATGCTGACCAGTTGACGGCCGCGCAACGCGACCCACAGCGGGTACTCGTAGCGGGTCGTGTCGTTGATGACGAACCCGACCCGTTGCGCCCCCGACGCCTCGATCCGCCGCCGGGCCCACTCGTAGTCGGGCTGCCAGCTCGGCATCCGATAGAAGAGTTGGTCCCAGCCATTGTTGGCGAGGACCGACTGGTCGCCGACCAGCGCGCGCGGGCGGCCGAACACGATCGCCCGTACCGCGCCGTTGAGGGCGATGACGGCCACGACCGCCAGCGTCACCGCGGCCACCGCCCGCGACCAGCGCCGGGCGCGGCCGACCAGTGCCTCGGCGGCCAACCCGACCAGCGGCGCGCTTACCGCGAGCGCGGGCAGCAGCAGGCGGTTGACGTACCACTGCCACTTCACGCCCGCCGCGAACGCGACGAGCACGCCCAGACAGGCGAGCGCGTACCCGCGCACCGGCGGATCCCGCCACCGCCGGACGAGGCAGTACCCGAGAGCCAGCCCAGCCGCGGCGACCTGTAGCGGGAACGGCGCCAGGTCCTCGTCATGGCCGGCGTAGAAGGTCAGCGGCCACGGCCACCGCTCGGTGATCGCCGGATCGCCCGGGTCGACGCCGACCGCGTCCGCCAACCGGTTCACCACCTTCGGCGTTGCCTGGTCCACCGGCCGCCACGGCAGCAGCGTCGCCGTCTGCAGGAGCCGGGCTCCGTTGACGAGCAGGGCCGGCGGGTCGTGCCGCTGCATCGAGTGGGCGCGGACCACCGGCGGACCGAGCGGGTCGCCGTACGTCTGCGTCATCCGGACCAGGAACGGCCCCGCCACCACGGCCGCTGCGGCGACCAGGGCGAGCAAGGCCCCGGCCAGCCGCGCCGTCGCACGGCCAGACCGGGAGCGCGCGGCCCGCCACACCCTTGCCAGCAGCCACATGGCGACCATCGGCCACGCCGCGAGCGCGCCGGTCGCCTTGGTGTTCTGGGCCAGGCCGGCCGCCGCGCCGAGCAGCAGTACGTCGGACGGTCCAGTCCGGCCCCAGGCGGCGTCGACGGCGAGGCTCGCGGCCGCCACGGCCCAGGCGGAGGCGACCAGGTCGGTCTGCGTGCTGGACGACTGCAGCGCAACCATCGGCGCGGTGGCGAAAAGGAACGCAGCGGCCACCTGGCCCAGCCGCCCCGCGCCGAGTTGGGCGGCGATCCGGGAGACCGCCAGGGCGCACAGCACGCCGGCGCCCCACTGCACCAGGTTGTCGAGCCGGTCGCCGCCGGTCAGCAGGCGCAGGTGCAGCAGCAGGAACTCAGCGCCGGGCGCCAGGTCGTTCTCGGAGAAGAAGTTGCTGGGGAACAGCCCGACCGAGCCGCGCTGCGCCCACTCCTCGACCTTGGGCAGGTGGTAGGACTGCGAGTCCCAGTTGTTGGGTGCCGACACCGCGGCGACGAGCAGGGTCAGGGCACCGACCGCGGCCAGTCCGGCCGCCATGAGCCAGGTGAGGATCCCGGTGCGCTTCCGGCTGCGCTCCCCGGGGAGCGCAGCCGGAGCCGGGTTCTGGCGGCGGCGAGCCTCCCGGAGGCCTCCCTGTGTCCCACGGACTTCCCGCCGGGCCCGCAGGACCACACCGGTACCGGCGGCGGCGAGGCCGAGCAGCCACAGGACGAGGACGCCGGTCCGGTCGAGGAAGCCGAGCGCGGACAGCACCTCGATGCCCACCATGGCGTAGCCGGCGACCAGTACGCCCGCGCGGATCGCGGCGAGCCGGCGCGGGGCGACCGGCGCGGCAGCCGCTCCGGGCGCCGGTCGCAGTGCGAACCACGCGCCCGCCAGGGTCACGACCGGCAGGACCGCCAAGAGAAGAATGCCGGCCCGGTACCCCGGTCAGGCGGGTGTAAGCATCCCCTTGACCGGGCGGCCGGCGACGACCAGCGGCTCGTAGCCGGAGCCGTCGAACCAGCGCAGGCCGGCCTCTGCGGCGGCGAACAGCGCCGTCGCGAACCCGTCGGCGACCGCCAGCGTCGGACCGGTGACCGTCGCCGGACCCCGGGAGCGGATGACATCGCCCGTGTGCGGGTCGATCACCTCGGCGCCGTACCCGGATGTCGCCACCGCGCCATCGGTCAGCTCGACCGTCGCCAGTACCCGCAGCGGGTTGTCGGGATCGGCGACCCCGACGCGCCAGGCGCCGCCACGCGGGCCGTTGCCCCGGACCAGCCAGTCGCCCCCGGCGGTGATCGCGTAGTCGTCGATGCCGGCCGCCCGCAGCAGCACCGCGGCCCGGTCGATGGCCCAGCCCTTGACCAGGCCGCTCGGGTCGAAGCCACCGGGCACCGCCCAGGCGTCATACCAGCCGTCGGTCGCCGCGCGCATCGCCTCGCAGCGGGCCACCACGTCGGCCAGCGGCGGCGGGAACGCCTCCGGCGCCAGTTCGCCGCGGCGCACGGCGCTGACCAGCGAGCGCGGGTGGTACGGGCTGAACGCGGCGTCCACCGCGCGCAGTTCGGCGACCGCCGCCGCGAGCGCCTCGCCGATGGTGCGGCGGGCGATCGACGGGGGTGCGATCAGGCAGAAGGCGTAGGCGGTACCGGTGATCTGCACGCTGTGGCGGGCGATGACCCGCTCGGAGGAACCGGACACTGGCTTTGCTCCCCTCGTGAAGTACACCTGTGAGGCTAGGGTGCCCAGATGACCAGGCCCTGGTTGTTACCTGGCAGTTGGCTGGGAGCGGTGCCACACGCGGGTACCGTGCCTTCCGTCCACTTCCTGGGACCGGCGTACCGTTTCTTAGGACGAGGGCTTAACGTTCATTAGCTATCTGGATCGACGGGAGGCACGGACGTGGCGGTGGCGCGGATCGCGGTGGTTGCCGGGGACGGCATCGGCTCCGAGGTGATCGCGCAGGCACGCAAGGTGCTGGACGCCGTCCTGCCCGGGGTCGAGGCGACGGAGTATGACCTGGGTGCCGCGCGGTACAACCGCACCGGCGAGGTGCTGCCCGACTCCGTGCGCGACGAGCTGGCCCAGCACGACGCCATCCTGCTCGGCGCGGTCGGCGACCCCAGCGTGCCGCCCGGCGTCCTGGAGCGGGGCCTGCTGCTCAAGCTGCGCTTCGACTTCGACCAGTACGTGAACCTGCGCCCGTCCCGGCTGTGGCCCGGCACGACCAGCCCGTTGGCGGCGGTCAAGCCCGGCGAGATCGACCTCGTGGTGGTCCGCGAGGGGACCGAGGGGCTCTACGCGGGCGCCGGCGGCGAACTGCACAAGGGGACGCCGGCCGAGATCGCCACCGAGGAGAGCCTCAACACGCGGCACGGCGTCGAGCGGGTCATCCGCGACGCGTTCGAGCGCGCCGGCCGGCGGGAGCGCCGGAAGGTCACGCTGGTCCACAAGACCAACGTGCTCACCCACGCGGGTGGCCTGTGGGCCCGCACGTTCGCCGAGGTCGCCGCGGACTACCCGGGCATCGGCACCGAATACCAGCACGTCGACGCGGCGGCGATGTTCCTCGTGACGCAGCCCCAGCGCTATGACGTCATCGTCACCGACAACCTGTTCGGCGACATCCTGACCGACATCGCCGCGGCCGTCACGGGCGGCATCGGGCTGGCGGCCAGCGGCTGCATCAACCCGGAGCGCCGGTACCCGTCGATGTTCGAGCCGGTGCACGGCTCCGCGCCGGACATCGCCGGAAAGGGCGTCGCCGACCCGGTCGCCGCTGTCCTTTCCATCTCCCTCCTGCTGGACCACCTCGGACACCCCGAGCAGGCCCGGCGAGTAGCCGAGGCGGTCGCCGCCGAGCTCTCCGGACGCACCACGGGAGCCCCGCTGCGCACCGCCGAAATCGGCGATCGACTCGCGCAGCTTGCCGGCTGAGGAAAAGAACAGTCCTTTTCCAGGCGCGCGACGAAGACGGTCGCGCGCCTCTTTTCTGGTACGGGCCTGGGGCGCCGTGACCGTGATCACCCGTTGAACGACCGTTCGGGGTAGGTTTTATGCAGGCCCGTCAGACTCACACGGAGGATCGCGCAGAGATGAGCGTCGATTTCGAGATTCACCCGAATCCCAGCCCGGTGTCGGATGTCGAGCGGGCCGCGTTACTCGTCAACCCGGGCTTCGGTCGGGTCTTCACCGACCACATGGTGACCATCCGCTATGCCGAGGGCAAAGGCTGGTATGACGCCCGGGTCGAGGCCCGCGCCCCGATCCCGATGGATCCCGCGACCGCGGTCCTGCACTACGCGCAGGAGATCTTCGAGGGGCTGAAGGCGTACCCGACGGCCGACGGCGGGGTCAGCATGTTCCGCCCGGACGCCAACGCCGCCCGGTTCCGCAGCTCGGCGGAGCGGATGGCCATGGCCCCGCTGCCCGACGAGCTGTTCCTCGGCTCGCTGGAGGAGCTGGTCCGCATCGACCGGCAGTGGATCCCGACCGACGAGGGCGGCAGCCTCTACCTGCGCCCGTTCATGTACGCCTCCGAGGTGTTCCTCGGCGTCAAGCCGTCGGCCGAATACCTGTACCTGGTGATCGCGTCCCCGGTCGGCTCCTACTTCAAGAGCGGTGTCAAGCCGGTCGGGGTTTGGGTGTCGCAGGACTACACCCGGGCGGCTCCGGGCGGCACCGGCGCGGCCAAGTGCGGCGGCAACTACGCGGCCAGCCTCAGCGCGCAGGCCCAGGCGATCGAGCACGGGTACGAGCAGGTGGTGTTCCTGGACGCGGTGGAGCGGCGCTACGTCGACGAGCTGGGCGGGATGAACATCTTCTTCGTCTACGACGACGGCACGCTGGTCACCCCGCCCTGTGGTGGCACGATCCTGGCCGGCATCACCCGTGACTCGGTGATCACCCTGGCCAGGGACAACGGGTTGCGCGTGGTGGAGCGGCCGTTCGCCTTCGACGAGTGGGTCGGGGACGTGCGCGCCGGGCGGCTGACCGAGGCGTTCGCCTGCGGCACCGCGGCGGTCGTGACGCCGATCGGCCGGGTCGGCTCGGTGGACGGCGAGTTCACCATGGCGGCCGGCGAGGTGACCGAGCGGCTGCGCGCACAGCTCGTCGACATCCAGCGGGGCCGGGCCGAGGACCGCTACGGCTGGGTGCGCAAGGTGTTCTGAAGCGTGACGGGACCGGGGCGGGCGGGGTGGCCCGCCCCGGTCCTCACGTCAGCAGGTGGGCGCGCAGCGAGGCGAGATCGCCCTCGGTCACGCCGGACTGCGCCGCGAACGAGCGCACCGACCCGTACCGGTCGCGGAGGCCGGCCAGGAACAGCAGGATGGCCTCGGGCGGGCAGACCATGAAGGCGATCGGTGGCTCGGGCCGCGGCCGGCCGCCCGCGTCCGCCAGGATCTGCGCGGTCACCGAGGCCTGCGCGCGCTCGCTGAGCGCGTAGTCGGTCGCGATGTGCGTGTCCGCCACGCCGAGCAGGGACAGGGTCAGCGCGGCGAGCACCCCGGTGCGGTCCTTGCCGGCGAAGCAGTGCATGACGACCGGGGCGTGCCGGGGGTCGGCGATCAGCCGCAGGGCCTCGCCGAGACCTGCCGAACCCTCCTCGGCCATGTCCAGGTACCGGTCGGCGAGGAACCGCGCCGGACCCTCGGCCGGGTCGTACCGGGCCGGGTTCCACTCCCGGTGCACCGGGTGGATGTTGAAATATGCCAGCTCCGCGGTGTCCGGGATGCGGCCGTCCCGCTCGATCTCGTAGGGCCGGCGCAGGTCCAGCACCGTGCGCACACCCAGAGCGCACAGCTGCGCGCACTCGGCCGCGGTCAACCGGTGCAGCGAGTCCGACCGGTACAGCCGTCCATAGTGGACGGTGCGGCCGTCGACCGTCGGGGCGCCGCCGAGGTCCCGGAAGTTGAAGACTGTGGCCGGGGAGAAGGCTGGCTGCTGCCGGTACACGACAACGACCCTACTTGCCCACCGGAGGCCGAGACACGGGACACGTCGGGGGGACGGGTAGTTCCCGTCCCCCCGATCGCTGGCGTCGACCCTGTCGTTACGTCGGGTCGCCGTACGTGTCGGTGTAGTAGTCGCCGACCTTGCTCCGGTACTCCTGGGAGTTGTAGGTGTCCGGGTGGAACTCGGGCGCGTCCTTGATCTGCTCCTTGGTGCGGTCCACGTAGACCTTCTGGTCCAGCGGGTCGACGTGGTTGACGGTGCCGGCCGGTAGCAGCACCTTCTTGCCGAAGATCCACGGTCCGGTGTCGACTACGAGGTACTTCTCGCCGACCAGGGTGCTGGACTCGTCGATCTTCCCGATGTGCCCGTCGATCGCCTCGATCCGGTACCCGACGAGGTCGGCGCCGTCACCGACGCCGGCATCCGCCGAGTAGGCCCACGCGTCGAACCGGCGCGTGGTGCGCGGCGTGGACATCGGGGGGACGTCACCACCGGTAGGGCCGGCGCTGGCGTCGGTGGGGTCGGGGACGCCCGGCATCGGGGTGCCACCGAGCGGCTCGATGTCGCGGGTCGGCACGCCCGGCGCCTCCGGGTCCTGCGCGGGCACTCCGTGCTCCGGGCCGCCCGGATGCGGAGTCTGGAAAACGTTGGGCCTGTCCACGGTGTCTACCTCCCGTGCGTAGGTTGTGCCCCGATGCCTCGGTACCCCCGGACTGAGGTCGATAATCCCGAAAGGCCAGTGGTGACTCCGGCCGGCGACGCCTGCGGAGCCGGGCTCAGGCTGGCGCTCCACAGTCACCAGGGCGTCCACGATGTGGGAGAGCGCTACCAGGAAGCGGACGGTAGTGGGACGCTACCCGACGTGACCCGCCCGTACGACGTCCTCATTATCGCCTAGCGCGCGCAGCCCGTTCCCTGCGCGCGCAGACCTCCCGCATCCCCGCGGGGGGTCTTTTTGTTGGTACCGGCGGGCCCCGGCCCGGCGCACCCAGCCGACAGCGCACCGCCGACAGTCCGCCCAGGACAGGAGAACCGCCATGGCATACCAGGTCTTCGACACCACGCTGCGCGACGGGGCACAGCGCGAGGGAATCAGCTACTCCGTGGTCGACAAGCTGGCCGTGGCGCGGCTGCTGGACGAGCTGGGGGTGGGGTTCATCGAGGGCGGCTGGCCCGGCGCGATGCCCAAGGACACAGAGTTCTTCCAACGGGCCCGCGACGAGCTGCAGCTCGGGCACGCGGTGCTCGTCGCGTTCGGCTCGACCCGCAAGGCCGGCGTCGCGGTCGAGGACGACCCACAGATCCGGGCGCTGCTGACCGCGCAGACCCCGGCGGTCTGCCTGGTCGCAAAGTCGGACATCCGGCACGTCGAGCGGGCGCTGCGCACCACGGCCGAGCAGAACCTGGCGATGGTCTCGGACAGCGTGGCCTACTTCGTGTCCCAGGGTCGGCGGGTGTTCCTGGACTGCGAGCATTTCTTCGACGGGTACCGCTTCGACCCGGACTACACCGCGTCGGTCGCCGCCGCGGCCCTGGCCGCCGGCGCGGAGCGGGTGGTCATGTGCGACACCAACGGCGGCATGCTGCCCTCCCGGATCACCGCGGCGGTGACCGAGCTGATGGCCCGGCTCGGCGTGGACGGCGACCGGCTCGGCATCCACTGCCAGAACGACACCTCCTGCGCGGTGGCCAACACGATCGCCGCGGTCGAGGCCGGAGTGACCCACTTCCAGTGCACCGCCAACGGGTACGGCGAGCGGCCGGGCAACGCCGACCTCTTCGCGGTGCTCGGCAACCTGCAACTCAAGCTCGGGCTGCCGGTCCTACCGGAGGGCTGCCTGGACAAGATGGTGCGCGTCTCGCACGCCATCGCGGAGATCGCCAACATCGCCCCCGACACCCACCAGGCCTACGTCGGGGCCGCCGCCTTCGCCCACAAGGCGGGGCTGCACGCGAGCGCGATCAAGGTGGATCCGTTGCTCTACAACCACGTGGAGCCGGCCATCGTAGGAAACGACATGCGCATCCTGGTGACCGAAATGGCCGGCCGGGCCAGCATCGAGCTCAAGTCACGCGAGCTCGGGCTGGACCTGGCCGGCCACCCGGAGGCGCTGTCCCGGGTCACCGACCGGGTCAAGGAACTGGAGGCGCGCGGCTGGTCGTTCGAGGCCGCCGACGCGTCCTTCGAACTGCTCGTGCTCTCGGAGCTTCCGGAGGAGGTGTCCCGGCCGTTCACCCTGGAGTCGTACCGGGCAACCGTGGAGCACCGCGAGGACGGCTCGGTGATCTCCGAGGCGACGGTGAAGGTACGGGTACGCGGCGAGCGGGTGATCGCGACCGCCGAAGGCAACGGACCGGTCAACGCGCTGGACGAGGCGCTGCGCCAGGCACTGCTGCGGCACTACCCGGCACTGGCGGCCTTCGAGCTGGCCGACTACAAGGTGCGCATCCTGGAGGGCTCGCACGGCTCCGGCGCGGTCACCCGGGTACTGGTCGAGACCGTGGACGCGGGGCGGGACTGGACGACGGTCGGTGTGCACGAGAACGTCGTCGAGGCGAGCTGGCAGGCGCTGGTGGACGCGCTGACCTACGGGCTGGCGCGGGTACCGGCGGCGTAGCGGGTCAGCCGCCCACCGGGAGGGTCGAGTTCCCGGCCGGTAGCGTCAGGTCCGCGATGAGGCTGCGATGGTCGGTGTCTCGCACGGTGTGGACCGACAGGCTCCGGATCGCGATCCGCGGATCGGCCAGCACGTGGTCCAGGGTCACCGGGGGCAGCACGGTGCCGTCGTAGGGCCAGGAGCTTTCGAACCCGTCGCCCAGCGTCGAGGCCGCGTCCCGGTAGCCCGAGTCAAGCAGCGACTCCAGGGGCGCGTGGTCCAGGGTCGCGTTGAAGTCACCCATCAGCAGCCGTAGCGGCCCGGAGCGGCTGGCCCTCGGCTCCTGCGCCAGGCCGTCCCGCCAGCAGCCGATCTGGCTCTCGCCGGACGGCGCGCACGGATGCACCGACTCCACGAGCAGCGGCGGGGCGCCGGGTACGTGCACGGTCGCGTAGGCCTGACCGAAGTAGGTGGACAGCTGCCGGTACCCGCTGTCGGTCAGCGGGTACCGGGAGTACAGCGCGGAGCCGCCCGGGCGGTCCGACTTGAACGGGTACTGGACGGTGACCGGCAGAAGGGACTGCAGCCCGGCGGCGTCCAGCGACCGGGCGGCCCGGTTCGTGTACTCCTGCAGCGCCAGCAGGTCGACGTGGTTGTCCCGGACCAGTTGGACGACCTCCTCCGGGTCGGCCGCGCCGAACTTCATGTTCAGGCTCATCACGCGCAACTGCGGCCCGCTCGCGGTACCGGCCGGATCCGGACCGCCGAACCCGCGCGGCAGCACGACGGCGGCCAGCGCCGCGGTCACGGCCAGCGCCACGCCCGCGGCCCACCACTGGCGCAGCAGCAGCGTGACGGCCAGCGGCACCACGGTCGCGACGAGCGCGTAGGGGGTGTACGCCATCAGGGCGACGAGCGGCCAGCCCACCGCCAGTCCGGACAGTCGCAGGGCGGCCCACAGCACGCCCGGCACGACGATCAACCACGCGACGACTGTTCGGGACACGGGGCCGAAGCTAGCAGCCGAGGCTCGGAGGCCTGTCCGGTCGAGCCGAATCTTCACCGGATCTCCGGCTTTCTCTGACACGTTGTCGGGCGCAGAATGGCGCAATGCCAGACGTATCCCAGGCCGACCCGGCGGGCCAGCAGCCGCCGGCTCCCGGCCCGGCGCCGGCCACGGAAGCGGAGCTGCTCGCCTACGAGCACGACCACGAGCACGCCCAAGACGCGGACGAGGAGCGGGAGCGGGCCGCCCACGCCGCCATGAAGGTCCGTCTGGCGCGGCTGGAGCTGCTCGCCGGGCTCGGCCACACCTCCGCCGGTACCGCGGCTCACCATCTGCCGGCCTGGCTGCGCAGAACGCGCGGCGAGACCCGGATCGGCGTGGTCACCGCCGTGCTGGTCGTCATCGGCCTGCAGTGGGCCATCCCGGACGGCCTGGCGTTCGAGCCCCGGTGGCTGCTGCCCATCGTCTCCGGTCTGCTGTTCGTCGTCCTGAGCATCGGGAACCCGACCCGGATCACCCGGGAGTCCAAGCCGCTGCGGCTGGCCGCGCTGCTGCTGGCCCTGGTGCTCAGCTTCGCCGTCGCCTGGTCCGTGGTCCTGCTGGTGTGGCGGCTGGTCCACGGCGATGCGCCCGAGGGCGGTGCGGGCACCCTGCTGCTCAGCGGCGGCATCATCTGGGTTACCAACATCATCGTCTTCGCCCTCTGGTACTGGGAGTTCGACCGCGGTGGCCCGGCGGCGCGGGCCGCGGCCCGCAAGCCCCACCCCGACTTCCTGTTTTCCCAGATGACCGCACCCGAGTTGGTGGATCGGGACTGGGAGCCGGGTTTCGTGGACTACCTCTACCTGTCCTTCACCAACGCCACCGCGTTCAGCCCCACCGACACGCTGCCGATGTCGCGCTGGGCGAAGCTGGCCATGATGTTCCAGTCGGCCATCTCGCTGATCACCGTCGCACTCGTGG
>Ga0081540_1002092_pt1 | contig 16629 bp, 14 predicted proteins | sample TabmetS2T1R1_FD_71024 | JGI IMG/M metagenome (GOLD analysis project Ga0081540, IMG submission 71024) | Tabebuia heterophylla rhizosphere microbial communities from the University of Puerto Rico - S2T1R1 | ecosystem: Host-associated > Plants > Roots > Rhizosphere ... | reverse complement strand
TGGTGCCCTGCTCCACCTCGCGCGGCGTGAAAGCGCGCAGCGCCGCCACCGAATCCTGCGTGAAGCGGATCTTGTTGAACTTCGCCAGATCGTCCTTGCCGTCATAGACCTCGTTGAACGGCACGCCGGACGCCATCCGCAGCATGTTGCGGATCGTCGTCTCGCCATAGGGGTTGCCGGCGAGACCGGGCACGTATTTGGCGATGGTGTCGTCGAGGGAAGCGATCTTGTTTTCGGTCAGCGCGATTCCGACGCCGAGGCTGACAATCGACTTCGACATCGAATGCGAAACGAAGTGATGCCCGGCGTTGCGGTCGTATTGATAGCGCTCGGCGAGCACTTCGCCATCCTTGATCAGCAGGAAGCCGGTCACCCGCTGATGCGCCAGGAAGTCGTCGAGCGAATAGCCCTGTTTGTCGAACCGATACTCGATCCTCGGTTCGGCGGCAGCGTGAGGAAGCGGCAATGGCGTCGCCGATTTCGCCAGCGTGTAGTGGGGAAGTATCTTGTCGAGGTTGCTGAACGATCCGACCCGGACGCTCTCCTCGTAATACCAGTTGGCGCGCGTGCCGACCGGATAGCCGGCCGCCTTTCCCAACAGATCTTCGTCGGGCGCGGCAACAGCGGGAAGCGCCAGCGCAAGCAGCGCTGCGCATGAAAGCAGGATTCGTTTTGGCTGCATCGACAGGCCCGCCCCGATCATCGATCCGCCATTGCCTTACAATGGCTGTCACTGACGTGTCGAGCGCCCGTCGATCAGGACTGAAGGAGAATATCTCGCCGAGCCGCGCTTACTGATTTGGCGCCGGATCGAACATGCACTGCAGCGTCGGCTTGGCGATCTTGGTGAAGGTCGGGCCGATCTCGGATTGCTTCGAGGCAGGCACCCAGGCGGTCTCGATCGTCGGCACGCCGGTTTCGCTGATGCCGCGCAGCAGGGCTTCGCGCAGGTCGGAATCTTCTACGGTCGCAACCGCATAGTCGTGCAGGCAGCCGCAAACGGTTTCGGGATGGGCCCAGCGTCCGACCATATGCGGGGCGCACAGCCGCACGAACTCGCCGCGGGGATCGGGGACCTTGAACAGGGAACGGAGCGAGGTTTGCGGCGGCTGAAATTGAACCTGGGCTTGCGCGGAAGCGCCGAGAAGGAGGGACGCCAGCATCGCGGCGCAAAAGAGACGTAGCAACATGCAGGGCCTTTATCGGCGATTTTCTTGAAGACTACGACTAATTGGCAGCAACCACTATTATCTCAGACGCCGAGGCAACAACCGGCGAGCCGTTATACGAGAAGGCGCCGACGCCTGGCAAATCCCGATCCGAAGAACCGGCCATCGAGGGACCCGCCAGGACGAAAGCGAAGGCGAGGATGAAGCTGATGGTCCGCATCGGACGGTCTCCGGTTTCGTGCCGGCGTTCCCGCCGTTTCGTGGGAACCTGATACCCCCGGGCTGTTTCCGGACATCTGCGCCAAAAGCGGAAAATGGTTTCATGGCACAGGGGAAATGTTTCGTCGGTGCCGCGCGACGAAACATTGGCAGAAAAAACCCAATGAATTCAGCGAACGTCTCTGGATTAACAAGTCGTCGGCGGGACGTCGGCACCCCCTGCCCGGCCCGTCCGTCCTTCGCCAATTGGAGGAAGAACATCGAGTTTTTAACGTCTGCTGTCCTAAAAGGCTGCTCGCGAATGGTCGGTGGCCGATGAACCGAAGCCTCGGTCCACCCGACTCAGTCAAACACCCGCGCAACCTTCCGCGTGCTTGCGCGTTGTGTCTTCCGCTTCAAACCAAAGGACAGCAGTCGTGGGTAATGGCAACACCAATGCAACCCCGACCCGCACCGCCGGTCAGCCGATCGTAGAACATTCGTCTGGAAGTAACGGCTCTTCCGAACTGCGGATCGATCCTTCCGAGACCGAGCGCCAGGAAAACCGTCCGAGAAGTCGTGGGAGAAATCCCTATCCGACTCCTTCCAGCCTTTGCGGCGCCATGTCGCAGCAAGGCGGCGAATTTCTCGGCAACGTGTCGGCGCCGCAAAAATTCGTTCACCTGGTGGGCTGCCGCGAGCGCAAGGCGGCCCCGGCGGAGGCCCGCCAATATTCCAATCCGGTCAAACGGTAGGCCGGCGCACCTGATGCGGGATCGGATCTGACCTACTGGATGAATTCACCGCATTTCTCGATCGCGGCCTCGGTGCCTCCCCAAGGCATGATCGGCACTGACGACGTCGAGTTTTTCGGCGACCCCTCGATGAGCTTGTCCGAATAGACCATGTACACAAGGACGTTGCGCTTGGCGTCGCAGCCGCGGACGATCTGCATCTTCTTGAAGAACAGCGAGCGTCGTTTGCGGAACATGTCGTCGCCCTGCTCCAGCTTGCTCTTGAAGTGGATCGGGCCGATCTGGCGGCACGCCAATGAAATGTCCGAGACCTCCTCGGCGAGGCCAAGCCAGCCCTTGAAGCCGCCCTTTTCCGGCACCGTGAAATGACAGGCCACCCCTTCGACCTCGGGGTCGTCGACGCCGTAGGTCGCGAGCTTGTCGTTTGGGGTCATCCACTTGAACACGGTCGAGCGGCGGAAGATCAGGTCGGGCTCGTCCGCCGCCTGCGCGGGAACCGCCTGCCACAGTGTCAGCGCCAGCACCGCCAAGGCCAGACTTCTCCACTTCTTGTCACACTTCATGATGGCCTTGGATGTCATTGATATCTCCGCTGAAGGGCTCGGCGCCTATGTAGTGACGGCAGGCCATGCCGGAAAGCCGCCCCAACAAACCTTCGGTGGCCATAAGCCGCCCTAATAGCGCCGTTTAACGGAATGTGAGGCTTTTTTGCTACGCTTGGGCCGAAAAGCGCTGCAATTATCTGGAATTAGAATGGCATGCGCTGGTGAACATATTTCGCCTCTGCAACAACAAATAGGTAGCGGGACAGTGGCTCCGACTACCTGGATTTGAGGATTATGCGCGTGAGCGGGCATCGGCATTTCAGCATGAACACTGCGGGTCCGAATGTCTCGAACCAGCGGTTTTGGCCCATTGCGATTCTGACAGCGGCCGGCGCCTTCGCCGCCATTACCCCGGCGGACGCCGCGCTGTTCTACTGGCAGGATTCCGACCCCAGCTATTATCGGCCCTCGCCAACGCCGCAATCGCGGCGCCAGCGCACGACGCGCCGCCCGGCCGCCAAGGCGCAGGCCGCGCACAAGGAGACCGGCGCAAAGCCGCAGGGGCCGCTGATCATCGCGGTTTCGATCGAGCAGCAGAAGGTCCGCGTCTACGACGCCAACGGATTGTTCGCGGAAAGTCCGGTATCGACCGGCATGAAGGGTCACTCGACCCCGATGGGCGTGTTCAGCGTCATCCAGAAGCACAGGCTGCATCACTCCAACATCTACAGCAACGCGCCGATGCCCTACATGCAGCGCATCACCTGGTCGGGCGTCGCGTTGCATGCAGGCGTCCTGCCGGGTTATCCGGCCTCGCACGGCTGCATCCGCATGCCGGCGGCCTTTGCCATCAAGATGTGGAATTGGACCAAGATGGGCGCGCGCGTCATCGTGACTCCAGGCGCGATCACGCCCGCCAGTTTCTCGCATCCGTTCCTGGTGGCGCAGAAGGTCGTGCCGCAGCCGCCGCTCATCGCCGACGATCCGAAGCTGGACGCGCCGGCGGTAAAGAGCGACAAGGGCGCGGATGCAGGGGCTGCCCCCAAGCCGGCCAATTCGAGCCTTGCGAATTCAGAAGGCGGCCTCGATCTGCGCTCGACCGTCGGGCATGCGCAAACCCACACCGCGGATGCCAGCAGCGCCATGCCGGCGAACAACGCCGCCGCGACCATGTCGGACGCCGGACCCTCCAACGGAATGCCGCCCGCCGCAGCCGCTACGGAAGCGCCGAAAGCGGCAGAAGCCGACGTCGCTGTCGAGAAGGATGAAAAGAAAGCTGACGAGGCGCAGGCTGGCGCGCCGTCCACCGGCGAACCGGCAAAGGCTGATAGCGCAGCAAGCGAAAGCGTGAAGGCCGAGGACAAGCCTGCGAACGCCGAAGCCACGGCGGCGATCGCGAAGGCGCAGCCGGAAGCGGCGAAGGCCGAGCAGACCAAGGATGCGGAAGCCAAAGCCGCTGAGACCAAAGCCGCTGAGACCAAGGCTGTCGAAAAGCCGGCCGAGCCCGTCAACGCGGTCGGCAATGCTCCGGCCGTCGCGCCCGACGCGAAGAAAGATACGGCGCGCGTGCCCGGCGGTGAAAAAACCGCCAAGCCCGAGCCGCCCCGTCGTCCCGGCCAGATCGCGGTGTTCGTGAGCCGCAAGGATTCCAAGCTTTACGTCCGCGAGAGCTTCAAGCCGCTGTTCGACGTCCCCGTGACGATTGCACCGAGCGACCGGCCGCTGGGCACCCATGTGTTCACCGCCGAAGCTGACAAGAAAGATCCCAACCTCTTGCGCTGGTCGGTGGTCTCGCTCCCGGTGACGGTCCGCAGCGCCGCCCCGGCCGATGATGACGAGCGTCCGTCGCGCCGCCGTAAGGCGGCCGCCGAGGCGAAGCCGCTGCCGATGCCCAACAGCCCGGCCGAGGCGCTCGACCGCATCACCGTCCCGGAGAATGCGATGACGCGCATAGCCGAGGCGCTGACCACTGGCGGCTCCGTCATCGTGTCCGACCAGGGCGTCAACCAGGGTGGCGAAACCGGCGAAGGCACCGATTTCATCGTCCCCTTGCGCATGGTGCAGCCATAACGGCTTGTTGAGCGGCGCCCGCTCAGGCGTTGCGCTATGATTCGGCCGCACAACCGCAGCCGAGGTTTTTCATGATCGACCGCAGGAGCGTGATGACGGCGGCGCTGGCCGCAATCGCTGCCGCGTCTGGAAGCGCACGCGCCCTCGCCCAGGTCTTGGCCCAGGCCGGCGGCATGAGCCGCATGACCGCCTACGCGTTCTCGTTTCCCGGCCTGACAGGCGGCGATATCAGGCTCGCGGAATTTGCCGGCCGTCCGATCATGATCGTCAACACCGCCTCGCTCTGCGGCTTCACGCCGCAATATGGCGGCTTGCAGGAATTGTGGACTGAGTTTCAAGGGCGCGGGCTGATGATCATCGGCGTCCCTTCCAACGATTTCGGCGGGCAGGAGCCGGGCGGCGCGACCGAAATCGCCGCGACCACCGAGAGCCATCATGTCACCTTTCCGATCGCGGCCAAGGCCGTGGTCAAGGGGCCGAATGCGCACCCGTTCTACAAATGGGCGGCCGAGGCGCGGCCAAAGGATGTTCCAACGTGGAACTTCCACAAATACCTGATCGGCCGGGACGGCTATATCGCCGACGTATTCCCGCAATCCGTCGAGCCTGCGGATACGCGGGTGAAAACGGCGATCGCGCGAGCGCTGGCCGCTTCCTGAGAAGCCTGCCTCCCGAGTCGGGCGGACGGCGACAAATGGGCTGAGTGTTGCGTCCGTTGCCTTGGCGCGCCCGCTCCAACTAGAGTACTATGTGTGAGGGGCTTGGGCGCAGACCGGACGGCGGCAATGCCGCGACCGGGAGCGGGATCGAATCTTTAAGGAAAACAAAGATGCGTATAGCGGCAGGGATGATCTTTGCGAGCGCGGTTTCGCTGTTGGCATCAAGCGCGGCGTGGGCGCAGGCGTTACCACCGGCCAAAGGCGTCACTGCGCCGCAGGCCACCGCGGCACCGGCGCCGGCCCCTGCTCCGGCGGCAGCGCCCGTCTCGACCCGTCCTCCCTGCAACAATCCCAACGCGCTCGGCATCGGCCGCACCGTCGAGATCGACACGACCGGCGGTCCCGGTTTCGGCTTCGAGCATTTCAAGGAGCTCGACTTCCTGCGCGAGAAGGAAGTGGTGCTGACCTTCGACGACGGCCCATGGCCGGTAAACACGCCTTCGGTGCTGAAGACGCTGGCGGAAGAATGCACCACCGGCATCTTCTTCCCGATCGGCAAGCACGCCACCTACTATCCGGAAATCCTCAAGCAGGTGATGGCGGCCGGCCACACCGTTGGATCGCACACCTGGTCGCATGCCGCCCTCGTCAACAAGAAGCTGAACGAGCAGCAGCGCAAGGATGAGATCGAAAAGGGATTCAGCGCCGTGAAATGGGCGCTGGGCGGCAAGGCGCCGGCGCCGTTCTTCCGCTTCCCGGCCCTGCAGCATCCGCCGGAGATGGTCACCTATCTCGGCACCCGCAACATCGCGATCTTCTCCTGCGACCTCGATTCCTTCGACTTCAAGGCGAGCAAGCCGCAGACGATCATCGACACCGTGATGCGCAAGATCGAAAAGAACGGCAAGGGCATCATCCTGATGCACGACTTCCAGAAGCACACGGCCGAAGCCCTGCCCGAACTCCTGAAGAAGCTGAAGGAAGGCGGCTACAAGGTGGTCGCGATGCGCGCCAAGGCGCCGGTGGAGACGCTCGCCCAATACGACGAAGAGCTCCACAAGGACCTCAAGCTGCCGACCGTGAGCTCGCGCCCGGTGTCCAGCGTCGTGCAGACGATCTCGGAATAACGCGGCGCGACACAAGCCCGTGCCGGCGCTGCGCATCGAAGGCTATGTCATCGTCTCCGCGGACGGCATGCTTGCGGACGCGCGCAACGTCATGCCGGACGAATTGAAGTTCGAGGGCGACAAGGCGTTCTTCAGCTCAGCCCTCGACCACGCCGACCTGATCCTGCACGGCCGCAATTCCTACGAGGACCAGCCGAACTCGCCACGGCGCAAGCGCATCATCCTGACACGCAAGGTTGATGCGATCGCGCCCGATCCGGCCAATCCGAAATCAACGCTGTGGAATCCGCTGGGCGCTTCCTTCGAAGCGGCCTGCGATCATGCCGGCGTGCAGTCCGGCACAGTTGCCGTCATCGGCGGCCCCGGCGTGTTCGGCATGTTCATGGACCGCTACGACGTGTTCTGGCTGTCGGTCGCTCCGCGCGTGCGACTGCCGGATGGCGAGCCCTGCTTTCCCGGAGTGCCGGCGCGCACGCCGCAACAAATCCTCGCCGCGCATGTCTTGCGCGCCGGCGAGCCGCAGATGCTCGATGCCGCGAATGAGGTCACCGTCACGCCGTGGCGGCGCAGCGCATAGGACGGCGTTGCGCAGCGCTGCAAGCGTGGGAATGCGGCTGAACTAGATGTCCCCGTAAGCTGCTTCGTTCGGCCGCGGTCCGCGACCATAGCCCGCGATCATGAACAGGGCGCCGATGATCGAGAGGTTCTTCAAGGCGTCGATCAGCGTCTTGGCATTTTCGGGCGCCGGCTGATTCCAGAAATCGTGGAAGTAGAAGGTTGTCGCCAGCACAAAGAAGATCAGCAGAATCGCGAAAAAACGCGCGCCGAAATTGACCGCGATCATCAGCCCTGCGAGAATCTCGAAGCCGCCGACCCCGAGCGCGAGCAATTGCGGCAACGGCATGCCTGCCATGGTTTCAAGCTGCGAGGTATAGGGCGCGAGCATCGCGGGGATGGTCACCTTGGTGGCAATGAAGTCCGCCGTCTGCTGAACCGCGAAAAGCTTGGTCGCCCCCGTGTACATGAAGAGCACGGCGAACAAGACTCGCCCGAAAGTAACAAACGCTGGCATGGGTCGGCCTCACTGAATGGCAATGCAAAGTCGAAAGGCGGCGTGGAACGATTATGGGCGTTTCACCTCCGCTTTTCAAACGCCCAAATCGAAACCGCCCGCGCAGGAACCTGCGCGGGCCTACCAAGACCTCCTGATAAGAGCAGAACAAAGGCCCTTTCTTGTCTAGCCGAATAAGGTTGGCTGCTGACGGCCGGCACGTTCCTGGGCTTCGACGGCCGCAACCGCCGTCATGTTCAGCACGCCGCGCGCCGTTACCCCCGGAGTGAGGATATGCGCCGGGCGCGCCGGGCCGATCAGGATCGGGCCTACGGGCAGCGCGTCCGCCAGCGACTTGATCATCTGGTAGGCGACGTTGGCGGTATCGAGGTTAGGCATGATCAGGATATTGGCGTCGCCTTCCAGGTTCGAATGCGGCAGCACCAATTTGCGCGCGGCCGCCGACAGCGCGGTATCGCCCTGCATCTCGCCATCGGCCTCGATCTCGGGATGCTTTTCCTTCAGCAGCACGCTTGCGCGGCGCATCTTGCGCGAGGAGTCGGTGTCATAGCTGCCGAAGTCGGAATGTGACACGAAGGCCACACGCGGCTTCATGTTGAAGCGCTGCACGTGGATCGACGCCAGCGAAGCGACTTCCGCAAGTTCCTCGGCGCTCGGATTCGGCCGCACCTGCGTGTCGGCGATGAAATAGGTGCCCTTGCTGGTGATCAGCATCGACAGTGCGGCGAAATCGCTCACTCCCGGCAGGAAGCCGACGATCTCACGGACATGGCGCAGATGGCTCATATAGCGGCCTTCGACGCCGCAGATCATGGCGTCCGCCTCGCCCCGCACCACCGAGAGCGCGGCGATGGCCGTGTTGTTGGTGCGAACCACGGTACGCGCGGCTTCCGGCGTGATGCCGCGCCGGCCGGCCACGTCGATATAGGTCTGCACAAAGGAGCGGTAGCGCGGATCGTCCTCGGGATTGACGAGGTCGAAATCCCTGCCCGCCTTGATCGAGAGGCCGAACCGCTTGAGCCTCGTCTCGACGACGGAAGGACGCCCCACCAAAATCGGCCGCGCCAGCTTCTCTTCCAGCACGACCTGGGTGGCGCGCAGCACGCGCTCGTCCTCGCCTTCGGCATAGATCACGCGGACCGGCTGTGTCTTTGCCTTGGCGAACACCGGCTTCATGGTCAGGCCCGAGCGGAACGAATAGCGCTGAAGCTGGGCGCAATACTCGTCGAAATTCTTGATCGGCCGGGTTGCCACGCCCGAATCCATCGCCGCCTTCGCCACCGCCGGCGCGATCCGCAGGATCAGCCGTGGGTCGAACGGGCTCGGGATCAGCGAGCCCGGGCCAAAACCTTGCGTCTCGCCGCTGTCAAAGCCGCGCGCCACCGCATCCGACGGCGGATCGCGCGCGAGCTGCGCGATCGCGTCGACCGCGGCATGTTTCATCGCCTCGTTGATGCCGGTGGCGCCGACATCGAGCGCGCCGCGGAAGATGAACGGGAAGCAGAGAACGTTGTTGACCTGGTTCGGGAAGTCGGACCGTCCCGTGCAGATCATCGCGTCGGGGCGCGCCTTGCGCGCTTCGTCCGGCATGATTTCCGGGTTCGGATTGGCGAGCGCCATCACCAGCGGGCCATCGGCCATCTGCTTGACCATCTCCGGCTTCAGCACGTTCGGCGCCGACAGGCCGATGAAAATGTCCGCGCCGGGGATGACGTCGGCGAGCGTGCGCGCATCGGTCTTCTGCGCATAGACCGCCTTCCAGCGGTCCATCAGCGTGTTGCGGCCTTCATGGACGACGCCGTCGATATCGCAGACCCAGATGTTCTTGCGCTGCGCCCCCATCGAAACCAGGAGATTGAGGGTGGCGATCGCCGCTGCGCCCGCGCCGGAGGCGACGATCTTCACGTCGGGCAGCTTCTTGCCGTTCAGCAACAGCGCGTTGACGATCGCGGCTCCAACGATGATGGCGGTGCCATGCTGGTCGTCGTGGAATACCGGGATCTTCATCCGCTCCTTGAGCTGCGCCTCGATCTCGAAGCATTCCGGTCCCTTGATGTCCTCGAGATTGATGCCGCCGAAGGTCGGCTCCAGCGCCGCCACCGTCTCGACCACGCGCTCGATGGTGTCAGCGGCGATTTCGATGTCGAACACGTCGATCCCGGCGAATTTCTTGAACAGGACCGCCTTGCCCTCCATGACGGGCTTGGACGCCAGCGGGCCGATATTGCCGAGCCCGAGCACCGCGGTACCGTTGGAGACCACGGCCACCAGATTGGCGCGGGAGGTCAGCGATGCCGCTTCGGCCGGGTTGTTGGCGATTTCGGTACAGGCCGCCGCGACGCCCGGCGAATAGGCCAGCGCCAGGTCGCGCTGGTTGGCGAGCGGCTTGGTGGCCTGGATCTCGAGCTTACCCGGCCTCGGCAGCCTGTGATACGCCAGCGCCGCGGACCGGAGATCTTCTGAAAAGGACGACATGCATGCTCCCCGCGTTTCCGACCCGAACTTTTATTTCTTGCTACGTCTCGACGAAGGTCGGTTTTCCGGCAGATTGAGCCGGATGTGAAGCACGCGCAACCACTTGGATGCAACATCGGAAAGCGTCCCCATCAACAAGAGGGCATCGACGGACAGCGACAAAGCCGGTAGCATATTTTCCTCCATCCCGTCCCCTTGACCGACATATGGCAATCGCCTCCCGCAATGTCGGCGCCCGGAGCACAACTAATGGTAAAGGCACTGATCGGTCTGGTCGCCGTGGTCGTAATCGCGGCGGGCGGCTTCTTCGGCTTCGAACTCTACACGCAGCATCGGATTGCGGGCGAGGTCGATGCCGTCGTCGAGCAGATCAGGGCCGCCGGCGGCAAGGCGAGCTACGGCAAGGTGTCGTTCGACATGAGGAGCCGGACCGTCACGCTCGCCGACATCAAGACCGAAACGGCGACGCAGCCGCCGCTCACCGTCAAGATCGCGAGCATCGTCGCTGTGGGTGTCGGTCAGCCGGATGCGGGCCGGTTCTCCGCCGACAGCATTGAAGGGTCGGACATCGAGATCGGCGTCGCCGGCGCCGCGGGTGGAAACTTCAGCTACAAGGTGCCGCGGCTCGTCATGAAGGATTGCGCCGGCCCCGCGGGCATGCAGAGGCCACAGGCCTCAGCATCCTTCATCGATGCGTATCGATCCGCCCTGGAGCAGTTCGCCGCCATCTCGGCGGCATCGATCGAAGCGCCGACCATCACGGGGGCAATCAACTTCGGCGCGGCGATGTCATACGAGTTCACCTATTCGGGGATGTCGCTGCGGGACATCAAGGCCGGAACGATCGCCGCCATGCAGGTCGAGCGGCTCAACTTTACGATGAACACGCAACAGGCCGGCAAGGCCGACAAGATGACCGGCGAAATTCTCAATCTCGCCTCGCGTGATCTCGACGCCTCCGCTCTCATCGCCGCTCTCGATCCGCAAAAGGCGAACGAGGATCGATACTATCGCTTCTACGGCAGGACGACGGCCGGCCCCTACACCGTCACTTCGGCGCTGGGCCTTCGCATGCGCATCGAGGAGATGACGCTCGATGAAGTCGGGCTGCGGCCGTCGCGGCTGCAGCTTCCCGCACTGGCCGCGGCAATCCAGGCAGCCGGCACCACTCCGCCTTCGCCCGCGCAAACGCGCGAGCTGATGGGGAAGATGGCCACGATCTACGAGGGCATACGGATCGGAACGGCCGAGATGCGCGGCCTTTCGGCGGACGTGCCGGAGGGCAAGTTCAAGCTTTCGGCGTTCAGGTTCAACCTGGAAGACGGCAAGATCGGTGAATTTGCGTTCGAAGGCCTCGATTCAGCTACGCCGAAAGGACCGGTCAAGGTCGGGCGCTTCGCGCTCAAATCCGTCGACGTCGCCAACCTCATTCGGTTGACCGCGCAATTCTCCAACCCCGCGCAACCGCCCTCGCCCGACCAGGTTCTGGGCCTGGTCCCGCTGATCCAGGGCATCGAGGTCAAGGGCGTGACGGCGCCCTTCAAGAACACCGGCAAGTTCGTCAAACTCGACGGCTTCGACCTGAACTGGGGGCAATTCGTCGGCCCGATTCCGAGCAAGGCACGTCTGACCGCGAAAATGACCACGCCGGTCGATGCGACCGATCCTGTCATGGGTCAACTGATCGCGGCCGGGCTTGATATACTGTCGTGCGATGGTGACATCGGCGCGGAATGGACCGAGACGGCCCGCAGCTTCGTCGTGGATGTGCCGAAGCTCGAGATCGGCAGACTCCTGAAGGCATCCGCGCGGGTCGGCCTTGCCAACGTGCCGCGGCAGGCATTTTCGGCCAACGCGGTCCAGGCGCTCGGAGCGGCAGCGCAAATCGAGGCAGGCACGATCGAGCTCACGGTAAGCGATTTGGGCATCGTCGATGTCGGGGTCGCCCAATATGCCCGCGCCCAGAACGTCGGCCGCGACGAGGCGCGTCGCGCAATCCTCGACAGCATCAAGACAGACCGCGAGGCGATCGGCAGCGCCAACCCCGATGCCGACGCCCTGTCCGCCGCGATCGCACGCTTTATCGAGAGCCCGGGGCAAACCCTGATCATCAAGCTCACGCCGCTCGGCAAGGTGCCGGCGATGCAGCTTGTCCAGATGCTGAAGACCGATCCGCTGCTCGCGCTGGCGCAATTCCGGATCGAGGCTTCGACGGGACTGTGAGTTAGGCGCGTGCCTAACCCTTGTCCGGCAGGTTGAGCCGGATGTGAAGCTCGCGGAGCTGCTTGGTCGTGACCTCCGACGGCGCGCCCATCAGCAGGTCCACGGCCTGCTGGTTCATCGGGAACAGCGAGATTTCGCGCAGGTTCGTGGTGCCGCAGAGCAGCATCACGATGCGGTCGACACCCGCCGCCATGCCGCCATGCGGCGGCGCGCCGTACTGGAACGCGCGATACATGCCGCCGAAACGCTCGACGACATCCTTCTCGCCGTAGCCGGCGATCTCGAACGCCTTCACCATCGCTTCCGGCTTGTGGTTGCGGATGCCGCCGGAGGCGATCTCGTAGCCGTTGCACGTGATGTCGTACTGGAACGCCTTGATGGTCAGCGGGTCCTGCCCGTTGAGCGCGTCGAGGCCGCCCTGCGGCATCGAGAACGGGTTGTGCGAGAAGTCGACCTTCTTGTCCTCCTCGTTGTACTCGTACATCGGGAAGTCGACGATCCAGGCGAGTTCGAACCGCTCCTTGTCGACCAGGTTCAATTCCTCGCCCACCTTGGTGCGTGCGAGGCCTGAGAACTTCCAGAATTTCTCGGGATCACCGGCGACGAAGAAGACCGCATCGCCCTCCTTCATGCCAAGCTGTTCGCGGATCGCAGCCGTCCGCTCCGCGCCGATGTTGTTGGCCAAGGGACCAGCGCCCTCGCCGCCCTCGCGCCACATGATGTAGCCGAGACCGGGCTGGCCCTCGCCCTGTGCCCACGAGTTCATGCGGTCGCAGAAGGCGCGCGAGCCACCGCCCGTGCCCGGGATCGCCCAGACCTGGTTCTTCGGGTCTTCCAGCATCCGCGCGAACACCTTGAAGCCGGAGCCGCGGAAGTGCTCGGAGACCTCCTGCATGACAATCGGGTTACGCAGGTCGGGCTTGTCGCTGCCGTATTTCTTCAGCGCCTCCGCGAACGGAATCCGCGGCCAGCCCTTCGTCACCGGCTTGCCCTTGGCAAATTCCTCGAACACGCCGGTCACGACCGGCTCGACGGCCGCGAACACGTCCTCCTGCTCGACAAAGCTCATTTCGAGGTCGAGTTGGTAGAACTCGCCCGGCAGGCGGTCGGCGCGCGGGTCCTCGTCGCGGAAACATGGCGCGATCTGGAAGTAGCGGTCGAAGCCAGACATCATTAGCAGCTGCTTGTACTGCTGCGGCGCCTGCGGCAGCGCGTAGAACTTGCCGGGATGAATCCGCGACGGCACCAGGAAGTCGCGCGCGCCCTCCGGCGAGGACGCGGTCAGGATCGGGGTCTGGAACTCGAAGAAGCCCTGCTCCTTCATCCGCTTGCGCATGGAATCGACGATGGCGCCGCGGGTCATGATGTTCTGGTGCAGCTTCTCGCGACGCAGGTCGAGGAAGCGGTATTTGAGCCTGATGTCCTCAGGATATTCCTGCTCGCCGAACACCGGCAGCGGCAATTCGCCGGCGGGCCCCAACACCTCGATCTCGCTGACGTAGACTTCCACAGCACCGGTCGGCAGTTCCGGATTGTCGGTGCCCTCGGGGCGCTTGCGCACCTTGCCGTCGATCCGCACCACCCATTCCGAGCGGAACTTTTCCACTTCCTTGAACGCCGGCGAATCCGGATCGGCCACGCATTGGGTGATGCCGTAATGGTCGCGCAGATCGATGAACAGCACGCCGCCATGGTCGCGGATGCGATGGCACCAGCCGGAAAGACGGGCGGTCTGGCCGATGTCGCTGTCGCGGAGCGCGCCGCATGTATGTGACCGGTAGCGATGCATGGAAATCCCAAAAACAGATGTCGGAGGTCAGAATCGGGGCCAAAGGCCGCGCGAATTGCGGGAGGGTTTACCCGACGCCGCGAGAGGCGGCAACCAATGGCGGGGCCTGTTTTGCGCTCCGAGCGCGAGATTTCCGCCCCTGCCGACCCGAACCGTTTGCCTATTCCGTGCCCGCGCCTATCTTTGGGTCATGACCGTCCATTTCCCGTTCCAGAACACCTATTCGGCCCTGCCGGCGAACTTTTTCGCACGGGTGGCGCCAACGCCCGTCGCCGCCCCGCGGCTGATCAAGCTGAACCGGGCCCTGGCCGTCCATCTCGGGCTTGACCCGGACGTGTTGCAGAGCCCGGAGGGGGCCGAAATCCTCGCCGGAAAACGCCTCCCCGACGGCGCCGACCCGATCGCGATGGCCTATGCCGGCCACCAGTTCGGCCAGTTCGTGCCGCAACTCGGCGACGGCCGGGCGATCCTGCTCGGCGAAGTCATCGACAAGGACGGCGTCCGCCGCGACATCCAGCTCAAGGGAAGCGGGCCTACGCCGTTCTCGCGCCGGGGCGACGGCCGCGCCGCGCTCGGTCCCGTGCTGCGCGAATACATCGTCAGCGAGGCGATGTTTGCGCTGGGCATCCCGACCACACGCTCGCTGGCCGGGGTGACCTCCGGCGAGCGCGTGCAGCGCGAGACCATGCTGCCCGGCGCCGTGCTCACGCGCGTCGCCGCAAGCCATATCCGCGTTGGCACCTTCCAGTTCTTCGCCGCGCGCGGTGACACCGATGGCGTGCGGCAGCTCGCCGACCACGTCATCGCCAGGCACTACCCGGATGTCGCCAAGGCCGGGCGCCCGTATCACGCGCTGCTCGAAGGCGTCGTCGCCCGCCAGGCCGATCTGGTCGCGCGCTGGCTCCTGGTCGGTTTCATCCACGGCGTCATGAATACCGACAACACGTCGATATCGGGCGAGACCATCGATTACGGCCCCTGCGCCTTCATGGACGAATACAACCCCGCGCAGGTGTTTTCTTCGATCGACGAACTGGGCCGCTACGCCTACGCCAACCAGCCGCGCATCGCGCTGTGGAACCTGACCCGGCTCGCCGAATGCCTGCTGCGGCTGTTTTCCGACGACCAGGACAAGGCGATCGAACAGGCGCAATTCATCCTCGGCGATTTCGCCGAAAAATTCACCGCCGCCTATCAGGCCGGACTGCGCAAAAAGATTGGCTTGTTCACCGCGCGCGACGGCGACGAGGCGCTGGTGCAGGACCTGCTCGATGCGATGGCGAAGAATGCGGCCGACTTCACCCTCACCTTCCGCCGGTTGAGTGATGCTGCTGTCGATGCCGACGACGATAGCGTCAGGGCGCAGTTCACCGATCCCTCCGCCTTCGATGAATGGGCCAAGCGCTGGCGCCAGCGCCTCGCGGACGAGCCGCAATCCGCGGCCGAGCGACAGGCTGCGATGCACGCGGTCAACCCGGCCTTCATCCCGCGCAATCACCGCGTCGAAGCGGTGATTTCAGCCGCGGTGACCAACGACGACTACGCGCCGTTCGAGGAATTGCTGACGGTGCTGTCGAAGCCGTACGAGGATCAGCCGCAGTTCGCGGCGTATGCCGAACCGCCCCTCCCCGAGCAGCGCGTGCTGCAGACGTTCTGCGGGACGTGAGACGAAGTTTTCCTCGCGCATGCAGATCGTAGGATGGGTAGAGCGAAGCGAAACCCATCAATAGCATGCGCGGGGGCTGATGGGTTTCGCTTCGCTCTACCCATCCTACGCGGCTATCTGCCGGGCCAAGGAGAACCGTTAATGGCAAAAAGACTTGCTCCCATGCATCCCGGTGAAGTTCTTCGGGAAGAGTTTTTGCTGCCGCTCGGATTGTCGGCCGGTGCGTTGGCTAAGGCCTGCGGTATTCCACGAACGCGCATCGAACGATTGTCGAATGAGGAGACCGGTATAACGGCCGATACGGCGCTACGCTTGTCGAAGGCCTTCGGTACGTCGCCCGAACTCTGGTTGAACCTCCAGATGGATTACGACATTCAGATCGCGAGACGTCAAATCGGCAAGGACCTCGCGAGAATTGGATTGGTCGGCACGAAAGCAGCCTGAGTGGGCGGTCCCCGTGCGGCCCATCCCCGTTAACCCAACTCCTTAAGCGCCCATCCACCATCCGCCGATGCGCTTTGTCTCCGGTTCCAAAAATTAAGAAGCGGTCAACGCGCCTCCCACAATTCTAACGGTTTATTGGGAGAGATTGCCGTGGATGCCTTTGCTTTCGAATTCATGGGAATGGTGATGATTGGGCTCTGTCTCATCGTGCTCGCGATTCCGTCGGGCCGTCGACGGTCGCGGCGCGTCCGGTACGAATGAGAGGTTTTCGGGGGCAGCGTCATACCCGCGAAAGCGGGTATCCAGTACGCCGCGGCCTCTCCATTCACCACCGGCATCTCTGGAATACTGGGTCGCCCCGGCAAGCCGGGCGGCGACATCCCGGGAGCCGGCCCCCCGACGGACGCAAAAAAAACCTGCTCAGGCTCCAATTAAGG
>Ga0081540_1002091_pt1 | contig 16630 bp, 16 predicted proteins | sample TabmetS2T1R1_FD_71024 | JGI IMG/M metagenome (GOLD analysis project Ga0081540, IMG submission 71024) | Tabebuia heterophylla rhizosphere microbial communities from the University of Puerto Rico - S2T1R1 | ecosystem: Host-associated > Plants > Roots > Rhizosphere ... | reverse complement strand
AGGTGATAGCGAAAGTCAATCATCGGGGTTTCAGAACAGTCCGGTCAGCCAGTACTTCGCCGTATCCCACTGGGCGCTGAGGTAAGTCAGCAGGACCTGCCCGGCGGGCGACACGGCCATCGCCACGAGGATAGTGGCACCGGCTGCCAGCACGAGCACCATCAGCGCCCAGCCGGACACCCGCGGCCGGTACAGCCGGCTGACGCCCTTGGCGTCGACCAGCTTCCCGCCGCCCACCCGCAGCCGGGTCAGGATCGTGCTGGAGGATCCCGGCCGGTCCTTGTCGAGGAACTCGTCGAGGCTGAAGTGCGTGCCGACCGCGACGATCAGGCTGGCCCCCTTCTCGTCCGCCATGAGCAGCGCGATGTCCTCGCTGGTGCCCGGGCCGGGCAGCAGCACCGCCGGCAGGCCGAGCCGCTGCACACGTTCCAGGCCGGGGGCCCGGCCGTCGGGGTAGGCGTGCACCACCAGCTCGGCGCCGCACCGCAGCCCGGCGTCCGACACCGAGTCCATGTCGCCGACGATGATCTGGGGCCGGTACCCGGCTTCGAGCAGGGCGTCGGCGCCGCCGTCCACGCCGATCATGAGCGGCTTGAACTCGCGGATGTACGAGCGCAGCGTGGCCAGGTCCTCCCGGTGGTGGTAGCCCCTGACCACGACGAGGACGTGCCGGTTCTCTATCCGGGTCCGCAGCTCGGGTGCGGTGATCCCGTCGATGAGCAGGTCGCCCTCGCGGGTCATGTATTCCAGCGTGTTGGTCACGAACGCCTGCAGCTGGGTGGCGACGCTGGCCTTCGCCTCGGCCATCGCCGCCGCGACCGACTCCGCGGTCTGCAGCCGTCCCTTGGCGATGACATCCTCCCCGGCGTACAGGGTCTCGCCGTGCAGCCGGACGATCATCCCTTCCCTGACCCTGGCGAACAGGTCGGGCCCAGCGTCGTCCACCAGCGGGATGCCCGCCTCCAGCAGCAGCTGCGGCCCATGGTTCGGGTAGCGCCCGCTGATGCTGGCGGCCGCGTTCACCACCGCGGCGACGTGGCGGCGGATGAGCGCGTCGGCGCTGACCCGGTCCAGGTCAACGTGATCGATGATGGCGATGTCGCCGGGGCAGAGCCGTTTGGACAGGTTCTTCGTCCGGCGGTCCATCCGGGCGGGGCCGGCCACACCCGGCAGGTCATCGGGCCTGCTCCGGTGCTTCATGGGGAGCCTGAGGAACTGGGCCATCACTACCATCCTGCCAGACCAGCCGCGCCCACGGAGCCACACACCTCATCGGGGCCGCATACGTTCCCGCAGGTAGCCGCAGCCCCGCGCGCCCCGCCGCGGTCACGCCGGGCCCGCTATGCCCCGTCCCGCTCGGGGCCGGCCCGTTCCGCCGCCGCCGCGGCCAGCAGTTCCCCCGCGTGCGCCCGGCCGAACTCGGAGTCCTCCAGGCCCGCCAGCATCCGGGACAGCTCGGTGACCCGGCCGGCGTCATCGAGGCGGGTGAGGCCGCTGCGGGTGACCGAGCCGTCGTCGGCCTTCTCGATCACCAGGTGGGCATCGGCGAACGCAGCCACCTGCGGCAGGTGGGTGACCACGATCACCTGCGCGAGCCGGGCCAGCCGGGCCAGCCTGCGCCCGATCTCCACCGCGGCCTTGCCCCCCACCCCGGCGTCCACCTCGTCGAACACGAAGGTCGGGACCGGGTCGGCCCCGGCGAAGACCACCTCGATCGCCAGCATGACCCGGGACAGCTCACCGCCCGAGGCGCCCTTGCTGAGCGGCAGCATGGGCGCCCCCGGGTGCGCGGCCAGCCTGATCTCCACCTCGTCCGCACCGTGCGGGCCGAAGTCGCCGGCCGGGACGACCGCCACGGCCAGCCGCGCGTGCGGCATGGCCAGCGCCGTCAGCTCGGCCGTGACACCGGCGGAGAAGGATTCCGCCGCCGCCCGGCGCAGCTCGGTCAGCTGGCCGGCCCGCTCGGCGACGGCCGCGGCGAGCCGTGCCTCCTCGCCGGCGAGGGCGGCGATCCGGTCGTCGTCGCCCTCCAGCTCGGTGAGCCTGCTGCTGGCCTGTTTCGCCCAGGCGAGCACCGCGGACAGGTCGGGGACCGCGCCGGCCGGCCCGGGCACCAGCCCGCCGTAGGCGCGGATGAGCCGCGTCAGCTCGGCGCGCCGCTCCTGGACCGCGGCGAGCCGGGCCGGGTCGGAATCCACCGCCTGGACGTAGGAGGCCAGTTCCGCGGCCGCGTCGGAGACGAGGTAGGCCGCCTCGGAGAGCCGGCCCGCGAGCCCGGCGAGCGCGGGATCATGCTCGGCCACGGCCTCAAGCGCCTGCCGGGCCCCGGCCAGCAGGCTGACGGCGTCGGCGGTCTCGAAGGACCCGCTGGCGGGGTCACCCAGGAGTGCCTCGTGCGCCGTGGTCGCGGCCGCGTGCAGCGCGTCGGCGTGCGCGAGGCGGTCCTCCTCCGCCAGCAGCGCCCCATCCTCACCCTCGACGGGCCCGGCCCGCTCGATCTCTGACAGGCCGTGCCGCAGATCCTCGGCCTCGGCCGCCCGCTCCCGGGCCGCCCTGGTCAGCTCGTCGAGCTCGGCCCGGGTTTCCCGGTGCCGGTGGTAGGCCCGCTGATAGTCGGTGAGGACGGCGTGGAGCTCCGGCCCGGCGAAGCGGTCGAGTGCCTCGCGCTGCCGGGCCGACCGCAGAAGCTGCTGCTGATCGGCCTGCCCGTGCACGGCCACCAGGTCTTCGGCCAGGTAGGTGAGCAGCGAGACGGGTACCGACCGGCCGCCCGCGAAGGCCCGTGACCGGCCCTCGGCGGATACCGAACGGCTCACGATCAGCGTCCGGCCCTCGTCGTCGAGCTCGCCACCTGCCTCCAGCACCTGCCGTGCCACCGGGCCGTCAGGGTCGATCCGCAGCCGGCCCTCGACGGTCGCACGTTCCGCGCCGGGCCGGACCCGCGCCGGGTCGGCACGGCCGCCGAACATGAGCCCCAGGCCGGTCACCACCATGGTCTTGCCCGCCCCGGTCTCCCCGGTCACCACCGTGAGCCCGGATGAAAGCTCGAGGACGGCGTCCTCGATCACGCCGAGGCCGGTGATGCGGACTTCCTCAAGCATCGGCGTCCTCCTCTCCGTCCGCCCCGGCACGCTGCCCGTTCACCCTCCGCTGGGCGGCGGGCCGCCCGCGCCAGCCGGTCACCGGGAGGCCGAACTTGGTGACCAGCCGGTCGGTGAACAGCGCCCCGCCCTGTTCGCGGCCGTCGCGGGACAGCCGGGCCAGCAGGACCGGCCGGGCACCGCGCCGCACTTCGACCCGCGCTCCCGGCGGGAGATCGACACTGCGCCGCCCGTCGCACCACAGCACGCCGGCCGCCGCCTCGGTCGCGCCGCCCACCCGCCTGCCGGATCCCCCGCCGGACACCCCGATCACCTCGACCGCCAGCACCGACCACGGCGAGATCACCATCGGCCCGGCGAACAGCGCGTGGGCGCTGATCGGCACCAGCAGCAGCGCCTCCACCTCCGGCCAGACGATCGGCCCGCCGGCCGAGAACGCGTACGCGGTGGACCCGGTCGGGGTAGCGCAGACGACGCCGTCGCCTCCCCACCGCGACAGCGGGCGGTCGTCGATCTCGGTCACCACCTCGATCATCCGCTGGCGGGCGAGCTTCTCCACGCTGGCCTCGTTAAGCGCCCAGGTGCTGGCGGCGACGGTTCCGTCCCGCCGCACCGCAACGTCGATCGTCATCCGCTCTTCCACCGCGTACCTGTGCTCCACCACCTGGTCGACCGCCCCGGCCAGATCGTCGGGCTCCGCTTCGGCGAGGAACCCGACATGGCCCAGGTTGACACCCAGCAGCGGCGCCCCCGCGGGCCTGGCCATCTCCGCCGCCCGCAGCAGCGTGCCGTCGCCGCCCAGCACGATCACCATCTCCGCGTCCTGGGCCGCATCCGAGGTCGCCGGGACCACGTCAGCACCGGCGCAGCGCAGGTCGGCCGCCTCCGGCTCCAGGATCCGCACCGCTATCCCGGCGGAGGTGAGCCGGTCCACCACCAGGCGGGCGCTGCGCAGCGCCGCCGGCCGCCCGGTGTGGGCCACCACGAGCACCGTCCGCTTGGCGTTCACTGCGGCCCCTCCGCGATGACCCGCCGCAGGTCGTCCGGCTTGAGCGGCGGCGCGTCCCGGTGCAGCCAGAGGAAGTACTCGACGTTGCCGGACGGGCCGGGCAGCGGGCTCGCGGCCACGCCGCACACGCCGAGCCCGAGGCCGGCGGCGGCCGCGGCCACCGAGGCGACCGCCTGCTCGCGCAGGCCCGGCTCGCGCACCACGCCGCCCGCCCCGACCCGGCCCTTGCCCACCTCGAACTGCGGCTTGACCAGGAGCACGAAATCGGCCTCCGGGCTCGCGCACCCGACCAGAGCCGGCAGGGCCAGGGTCAGGGAGATGAAGGAGAGGTCGGCGGTCACCAGGTCGGGGGCCGGCCTGACCTGGCCGGGCTGGAGCTGGCGCACGTTGACGCGGTCGAGCACGGTGACCCGCTCGTCGGTGCGCAACGCCCAGGCCAGCTGGCCGTAGCCGACGTCGAGGGCGGTGACGTGCGCAGCGCCGGACCGCAGCAGCACGTCGGTGAATCCGCCGGTGGACGCGCCGGCGTCCAGGCACCGGCGCCCGGCGACGCGCAGCGCGGGGAAGGCCGCCAGGGCCCCGGCAAGTTTCCTGCCGCCCCGCGATGCGTACGCGGGCTCGTCTCCCGCGTCGGCGACCAGGATCGGATCGTCGGCCGCGACCTGGGTGGCCGACTTGCCAGCGGCCCGGCCTGCGACCAGCACCCGCCCGTCGGCGACGAGGCCGGCCGCCTGCTCGCGCGACCGCGCGAGCCCTCTCCTGACCAGTTCGGCGTCCAGCCGCCTGCGGGTGACCATCGGGTGTCTCGGTACCGTTCAGCTGCCCAGGTGGCCTGGATCGTCATCCGCTGCCGCGGGCGCACGCGTGTCCAGGTCGTCGAGCGCCTGCGTAAGCTGCCGGTGGACGCGCTCGAAGATCGCCGGGTGCTCGGCGACCGGCAGCGCGGCCAGGTCCTCGAGCTGGGAGACCGCCTCGTCCACCCGGCCGTCCCCGGTGGCGGGCCGCGGCCCGGCCGGGCCGTGCGGCTCGGGCAGACCGGAGGCGTCCGCGCCCGGTTCTGGCTCCATGGTCCTGCTCTCCTTCCGTCGGGCCCGCTCCCCCGGCGTCGCTGTCTCCTGCAGGAAACGCTACCGTCCATCGGGACCGGGAAGGAGCATGGCGCGGCCGCGGCGCCCGCGCGGGCTGGCGGAACTGCCCCGCGGGGCAGCCCGACGGTGGCGGCGGCGGCCCGGGCGGCACCGGCGCGAGCCAGGCGCGGGTTTCCCCACACACGTTCTAATATTTGGTCAATGGGAACGGGGGTAGCGAGGTGTCTCATGGCTACTGCTGAGGAATGCCGCCTGGCGCTGGAAAGCCTGCTTGGCCATATCCGGGACCTGGATCCCGAGGAACGGGCGGCGAATCTGGTGGATCGTGAGATCAGCTGCAAGGTGGAAGACCTCGGGATCACGTTCGTGACCCGGCTCGGGCCCGACGGTGCGTCCCCCGTCACGATGGCCAACGGCTCGGACCCCGAGGCACAGGTCAGGTTCACCACCAAGAGCGACGATCTGGTCGCCATCGCCGAGGATCCGGGCAGCTTCGGCCGGGCGTGGCTCACGGGCCGGCTGAAGGTCCAGGCGAGCTTCCTCGATCTCCTCCGCCTCCGCAAACTGCTGTGAACGCCACATCCCCGCTTGCCCTGGGCTGAGCCGTGCCCGAAGGGGACCTGGTCTGGCTGACCGCCCGCCGGCTGCACGAGGCGCTGGCCGGGCGGGTCCTGACCCGCAGCGACGTGCGCATGCCCAGGTACGCCACCACTGATCTGACCGGCCGTACCGTGACCGAGTGCATCGCCCGCGGCAAGCACCTGCTCATCCGGGTGGAGGGCGGCGTCACCGTGCACACGCACCTGCGGATGGACGGCTCGTGGCGGATACGGCCGGCCCGCGACCGCATCGCCCCCAGCCACCGCATCCGGCTCGTGCTCGCCAACGACACCTGGCAGGCGGTCGGCTACCAGCTGGGTATCGTCGAGATCCTGCCCACCGCCAGGGAGGCCAGCGTGATCGGCTACCTGGGCCCTGACCTGCTCGGCCCGGACTGGGACCCGGCCGAGGCGGCGAGGCGGCTCCGCGCCGCCCCGGACCGTGCCGTCGGCGAGGCCCTGCTGGACCAGCGCAACCTGGCCGGGATCGGCAACCTCTACAAGGCCGAGGTGCTGTTCCTGCGCGGGGTGGACCCGTGGCGGCCTGTCCGCGACGTCGCCGGCCTCGACGCGCTTGTGGGCCTGGCCCACCGGCTGATGGACGCGAACAAGGACCGGTCCGGCCAGGTCACCACCGGTGTGCGGCGGCCGGGCGAGCAGACGTGGGTGTACGGGCGCGCCGGCCGGCCCTGCCGCCGCTGCGGCACCCCGATCCGGACCGCCGAGCAGGGAAGCGAGACCTCCGAGCGGATCACCTTCTGGTGTCCGCACTGCCAGTCGTGACCGCTGCCGCCGGCCACCTCACGCGGGCCCGATGAGGTCACGCGTCGCGGCGCCGGAACAGAATCAGGCCCACCATGATCGCGATCGCCGCGTAGGCGGCGAAGACCCCCAACCCGGTCCAGGCGGAGAACATGTGGTTGTCCGGTGAGGTCTTGGTCAGCCAGACCTGGCTGCCCGCGATCGCAGGCATCCACTTGTCCACGTTCGCCTGCCACGAGTCCGGCAGGAAGCTCACCAGGATCGACAGCACGAACAGCAGCCCCACGGCGGCGGTGATCGCCGCGGCCGTGCTGCGCAGGATCGCGCCAAGACCGTAGGCGAGCATCCCGCACACGACCAGGAACAGCGCGCCGCCGATCACTGCACGCAGCACGTTCGGCTGGCCGAGCGTGACGGACAGGTGGCCCCCGGACAAGATGGCCTGCCCGATGAAGAAGGACGCGAAGCAGGTGACCAGCCCGGTGACCAGCGATACGCCCGCGAACACCAGTGCCTTGGCGGCGAACACGGTTCCCCGGCGTGGCTGCACGGCCAGCGAGGTGCGGATCATCCCGGTGGAGTACTCCGATGTGATGGTGAGCGCTCCGAGGACCGCGATGACCAGCTGGGCGACGTAGAGGCCGCCCAGGCTGCTCTGGACCGCGTCGAAGTCTGGGGAGGTCTCCTGGGGATGCGAGGCGGCCCCGGCGCAGGCGATCGCCCCCAGGCCGATCGTGACCACAACGAGGGCCAGCAGCGTCCAGTAGGTAGACCGTACCGATCGGATCTTGGTGATCTCCGAGCGCACCGCGCCACCGAACCCGGCACGCATGGCCGGTGCGGCGCCGCCCCGCGTGATCCCGGCGGTCTGTGTCGTCACCGTCATCTCAGGCCACCTCTCCCGTGTGGACGCGCTCTTTTGTGTGGGCGCCACCGCCGACGGCGTCGGCGCCCGCCGGCGCTGGCCCGCCCGCGTGGAACTCCACACTGGCCGCGGTCAGCTCCATGAACGCCTCCTCCAGGGACGCCTGCGCCGACGTGAGCTCATGCAGCGGCACCCCGTTCGCGAAGGCCAGGTCGCCGACCCGGGCCACGGCCATTCCCTGCACGACGAGCGCATCGCCGGCGGTAGCGGTCACGCTGGCCCCGGCCCGCCGGACCGCGGCGACCAGGGCGTCCGGCTGCGGGGTCCGCACCCGGACCGCCTGCGCGGAATTGCGCTCGATGAACTCGGCCACGCTGCAGTCGGCGATGAGCCTGCCGCGGCCGATCACGATCAGATGATCAGCGGTGTTCTCCATCTCCGACATCAGGTGGCTGGACACGAAGACGGTGCGTCCCTCGCTCGCCAGCCGCTTCATGAGGTTGCGGATCCACAGGATGCCTTCCGGGTCCAGCCCGTTGACCGGCTCGTCGAACATGAGGATGGCCGGGTCGCCGAGCAGGGCGGCCGCTATGCCCAGCCGCTGGCCCATGCCGAGCGAGAATCCCTTGGACCGCTTCCCCGCGACCTCGGTGAGGCCGACCAGCTCCAGCACTTCCCCGACGCGCCGCCGGGACAGGTTGTTGGTCTCGGCCAGGCAAAGCAGATGGTTGTAGGCGCTGCGCCCGCCGTGCACCGCCTTGGCGTCCAGCAGCGCGCCCACCTCGCGCATGGGGCTGGCGAGCCGCTGGAAGTCTTCCCCGTTGACGGTGACCGACCCGCGGGTGGGCCGGTCCAGGCCCAAGATCAGCCGCATGGTCGTCGTCTTGCCCGCCCCGTTCGGGCCAAGGAAGCCGGTGATCCGGCCGGGCTCGACGGCGAACGACAGCTCATCCACGGCCAGCTTGTCGCCGAAGCGCTTGGTGAGGCCGCGTGCCTCGATCATTGGTATGCCCCGATCATTGATGAGACCTCCCTCAGGCGCGGGCACCGTGCCCGGCTGCCGAAGAAAGTCTGTCCGCGCGCGGCCCGCCAGCGCATCGCCCTGCGCGCTGATTCCCGTCCGCCCAAAGAGGGAAGTCCTGCTACTCCCTGAGGCGGAAGGCCGCCCGCACCTGTGAGACGTCAGGCTGCCCCCGCGGGGCGGCCGCGGTCAGCGGAAGCCGAGCTGGGCGAGCGCCGGGGCCACCGCCTGGGCGGCCGGCGCGTCCGCGGACCAGGCGGCGGCGCAGAGGGCGCGCAGCCCGTCCATGGGATCGCCGTCGCCGCTGAGCACGGCGCGCGCGGAGGGCTGCCAGCGGGCGTGCCAGGCGCCGCAGCGGTACCCGCCGTCGGCGCGTACCACCTGCGGGTGGGGAACCAGCAGACCGGACAGGTCGGGCGCGAGGTAGGAGGGGCGCTGACGCGGCGGGGCGAGCACGGCGTCCAGGGGCCGGGCCACGCCGGTGAACACGAGCATGCTGTCGGCACCGACCCGCACCGCGCCCTCGATGTCGGTGTCGAGGCGGTCGCCGACCACGAGCGGGCGGCTGGCGTCCGTCCGCGCCACCGCCTCGGCGTGGAGCGGGCGCTCGGGCTTGCCCGCGACCAGGGGTTCCTGGCCGGTCGCGGTGGCTATCACGCGGGACATGGCGCCGTTCCCGGGCTGGCGGCCGCGTGCCGTGGGCAGCGTCTTGTCGGCGTTCGAGACGACGAACAGGGCACCCGCCTGCACCGCGAGGGCGCCCTCGGTCAGCAGCGAGTAGCTCAGGTCGGGCGCGTAGCCCTCGATGACCGCGGCCGGCCGCTCGCTCGCCACCGACACGGGGCGGAACCCCCGTTCCCGGACCGCGGCCCGCAGGCCCGTGCCGCCGACGACGAGGACCGCCGCTCCCGGCGCGAGGTGCTCTGCCAGCAGGCGGGCACCGGCCTGGGCGGAAGTGATCACGTCGGAGGCGTCGGCGGGAACCCCGAGGCCGGCCAGCTGCGCGGCAATGGCCGATGGCGTGCGGGAGGCGTTGTTGGTGACGAACGCCACCCGCATGCCGCCCGCCTTCGCCTTGGCCAGCGAGTCCGCTGCTCCCGCAACGGCCGAGGCGCCGATGTAGACGACCCCGTCGAGGTCGAGCAGCGCCACGTCGTAGGCGCTGGCAAGCGGCTCGGCACAGGCGCGTGGCGCCGTGCGCGCAGCGTTACCGGCCACGGCTGGCCCGGTCAGCGGGGAGCATCCCCGGTCGAACGGGCCCGGAGGGTGGCCCGGACGCCGCGCAGCGCGTCGGTGTAGTGCGGCAGGTCGGGCCGCATCGCGGCCGCGAGCGCGAGGTGCTCGGCGGCTGCCGCCGGGTCCCCGCCGCGGGCCAGCGCGAGGCCGAGCCCGAAATGCGCGTAGTCGTCACTCGGGCTCGCCTCAACGATCTGCCGGAAGCTGTCTGCCGCCGCCGCGTACCGGCCGATGTCGAACTGCGCCCTGCCCAGGGCCTCCAGCACGCTGCGCGATCCCGGCTCGGCCTCGGCCGCGCGCTGCAGCAGCTGAGCCGCGGCCGCCGGGCTCCCCCGGCCGAGCAGGTCGAGCCCGCGGCGGTACCACGAATACGCGTCCCCGTCCGGGGGCTGCGGGCCCGATCCCGCGCGGCGGTCTTCGTCGGAGTGGGAATCCTGGCCACCGCCCGGCGCTTCTGACATATGTGCAGATCCTTCCGTCCGGCCCGCGGCCAGCGTCCCGCCTCGCGCTGGCGCCGTTCCGCGGGCTGCGTTATGCGCAGGACCGGGTCAGCGGCATCGCGGAGGTCACCTCTCCACCGTACGACGTGATTGCCCAGGACGCCGCAGCCCAGTTGCGGGCCGCGGACCCGCACAACGTGGTCCGGCTGATCCTTCCCCGCCACGATGCGGGCAATCCGGGCGACGCGTACGGCGATGCGGCGCGGCTGTTCCGCGACTGGCAGGAGGAGGGCATCCTGGTTCCGGACCCCGAGCCGGCCCTGTACGTCTACGAGCAGGCCCGGCCGGCCGGTGCGATCCTGCAGCAGGGGGTGATCGGCGCGCTGCGGCTGACGCCGCTGGGCGCGGGTTCCGTTCTGCCTCACGAGGACGTCATGCCCGGCCCGGTCACCGGCCGGCGGCAGCTGATGGAGGCGACCGGAGCCAACCTCGAGCCCATCTTCCTGCTCTACGACGGCGACGGCGCGGACCGCCCGGCCGCGCGGCTGCTCGCGCACGTGACCGGGGTCCGGCCGCCGCTGGTGACGGTGGACACCGACGACGGGATCCGGCACCGGCTGTGGGCGCTGGCCGATCCGGCCGAGCACGCGGTCGTGTCCGCCGATCTGGCCCCCCGCCAGGCGCTGATCGCCGACGGGCATCACCGCTATGCCGCCTACCTCGAACTGCAGGCACGCAAGCGGGCTGACGGCCGGGACGCGGGCCCGTGGGATGCGGGGCTCGCGCTGCTGGTGGACGGGCAGGCCTTCCCGCCCCAGATCGGGGCGATCCACCGGGTGATCCCCGGGCTCAGCGCGCCGGAGGCGGTGCAGCGGGCCAAGGCCGCGTTCTCCGTGCGGCCGCTGCCGGAACGCCTTGCCGGCGACGCGGCCGGCATGCTGGAGCTGCTGCGCGAGACCGGCGGCGTCGCGTTCGTGGTTGCCGGAGGCGGCGAGGCGCATCTGCTCACCGACCCCGACCCGCTGCAGGCGGAGGCGGCGATGCCCGGCCGGTCGGCCCGCTGGCGGGGGCTTTCCGCCTCGGTGCTGCAGGAATTGCTGCTCGGGCGCCTGTGGGGGATACGGGACGACGAGGATAGCGTCCAGGTGCATCATGACGCGGCGCGGGCGCTGCGGGCGGCCGCCCGGCCGCCGGGCGGGACCGCGGTGATCTGCCCGCCGCTCGCGGCGGCGGATGTCCGCGCGATCGCCGCCGACGGCGAGCGAGTGCCGCGCAAATCGACGTCGTTCGCCCCCAAGCCGCGCTCGGGTCTGGTGTTGCGCTCGTTCGCCTGCGGCTGACCGGCCGGCAGAAGGCCTGCTGCCGGGCTCCTGCGCCTGTCTACCGGGTGTGGCCGGCCTTGCGGGCGTACAGCCAGTCCGGGCCCTGGGTCAGCGGCACGAAGTTCGCGAGGAAGTAGGCCCGCAGCCGCGGCGTCCACGGAATCCGCCGGGTGTTGTCGCTGGTGAGCCACAGGTACTGCGCAGCCCGGAACGCCGACATCCACAGCTGCTCCACCGCGGGGACGTCGCCGGCGCCGGTCAGCCCGTTCCGCCCGCCGGAGAGCGCGTAGTCGCTGCCGACGCCGTCGACCATCGTTGAGCAGCCCGGGACGTCCGAGGCGAACCTGTCGATGGCGATCGCGTACGACATCTGGTCGCTGAGCACGCAGGCGCCGGGCGGGATGACCCGCGCGGCCTCGCTGATCTCGCTGGCGGGGATGGCGGCGGCGATGTGGCTTTCGGCGGTTGCCTGCAGGACCGCGAAGGCGGCGAGTGTCACCGCGGCGAGCACGGCGGCCCAACGCCGCAGCAGCACCACCGGCCGCGCCCGCGCGCTGGCCACGGCGGGTGCCCCCAGCACGCGCGAGAGGGGCAGCGCGAGCGCCAGCGCCAGGAACGGCGCGAGGAACGCGGCGTAGTGGTTGTAAAAATCGGAGGGCCACAGGAAGGCAACGACGACGAGCACGAAGGTGGCGACCGCGAACTTGTCCAGCGCGGGCGGTGCCTGGCGGGTGAGGCGCACCGCCAGCACCGACAGCCCGGCGATGATCAGGATGACCGCGGCGCCGATCGCCACCAGCGCGGGCGTCGGCAGCTGCGGCGCGTGCGTCAGCCCGAGCATGTGCTGCAGCCTGAAGCCGAGCGGCACCCGGGCGAGGTCCGCCCTGACCAGCTGTGCCACGATCACGCTGCGGTAGAAGGTCCCCGGCGCGAGCAGCGCGAACGGCAGCACGGCCGCCAGGAAGCCGGCCGCGACGCCGGCGGCGAAGCGGGCGGCGTCGCGTGGGCGGCGGGCGGTGAGCGCGATGATCACCAGCACCGGCACGATGGCCCACACCTTGACCGCACCGGCGAACCCGAACGCGAGCCCGCCCCAGACCAGCCGCCTCCCACCGGCCAGCCGGTCACGGTCGAACACGGCGAGGGCCCCGAGCAGGCAGAACAGCACCAGCCATGGCTCGAGCAGCACGGTTCTCGCGGCCTGCAGGCTGTCCGGGTACACGGCGAGGATCCCGCAGGTCACGGTCACCGCGAGTACGCCGCGGTGGCGGGTGAGCAGGCCCGCCAGGGGCACGGCGGCGGCGCTCGCGAGCGCGGTGAGCACGCGCGCGGCCGCCATCCCGGAGACGGTGCCCACGGTCTTGGTGGCCAGCGCGACCGGGGCCATCAGCAGCGTGATCCCCGGCGGCTGCACCATGATGAAGTCGCGGTACGGCAGCGCCCCGTGGATGAGCCGGACCGCGCTGCCGAAGTCGGTCCCGTCGTCGTACTCGGTGATCCCGAGCAGGTAGCCCGGGCGGCTCAGCTGGTAGAGCCGCAGCGCCAGGGCGACGAGCGTCGCTACGACGATGACCGTGGCGGTCGCCCCCGGCAGCGCGAGGCGTCCGCGGGCGGGCCGGCCCGCGGTGGCGGGCGGCGACCCGGTGCTGGATGCTGTCGCAGACGTTCTGCTCACGAGTGTGTGACTCCGCACGTTATGCGTGGGGCGCGAAACGGGTGGCGGCCGAGGCCACTGCCGGGCCCGGGCCGAAGGCCCGCCCGCCGCAACTTGCCGGGGATCTGGCCGCCCCAGAGATCCTACTCGCTCTCCGCCCCCACTCAGGGGTTGCTGTCCAGCGCCATCGGCTGACAGCGATCGGTCTCAAGCCCATCTGGCACGATAGCCCCATGAGCCAGGCTGAACGCGGCCCCGCCGCCGACGGCGTGACCGCGCTCGGGCACGAGGTGTTCGAGATCGACACCCGGATGGCCGGCCATGACAAGATCACCGCGGGCTACCTGATCCGGTCGGAGCGGCCGTGCCTGGTCGAGACGGGTACCGCGCCGTCGGCGCCGGTGGTCAGGGACGCACTCGCCCGCCTGGGCGTCGGGCCGCGGGATCTGGCCACGGTCGTGGTCACCCACATTCACCTGGACCACGCCGGCGGTGTGGGCGACATCGCGACGATGTTCCCCGAAGCCGAGATCGTCGTTCACGAGAAGGGGGCCCGGCACCTGGTGGACCCCCGCCGGCTGATGGACAGCGCGCGCCGCGTCTACGGCAGCGCGCTGGACAGGCTGTTCGGCGTGCTCGCACCCACTCCCGCCGACCGCATCACCGCGGTGGACGAACGGGGCTCGATCGACCTCGGCGGCGGACGGCGCCTCGACAGCCACTACTCCCCCGGCCACGCCAAGCATCACGTGGGGCTCATCGACTCCGCCAGCGGCGACCTGTACGTGGGCGACGCCGCCGGGGTGTTCATCGATGAGACACAGGACCTGCGCCCGGCGACCCCGCCGCCTGACTTCGATCTCGCGCTGGCCCTGGCCTCGCTGCGGATGTTCGCGGCGCTGAGGCCGACGCGGCTGCTCTTCAGCCACTTCGGCCCGGTCGGGGACGTGGGCCGGACGCTGGGGCGGTCGGCGGAGGAGCTGAACGTCTGGACCGAGCAGACGCGGCGGGCGAGCGACGCCGGGCTCGACCTCGACCACGCGGTCGCGATGGTGGTGGAGCAGACCAGGGGGCGGTACGCCGCTCTCGCTCCCGACGCCGAGCCGGCGCTCGGCGCCAGGTTCGAGCGCCAGAGCGGCGCGGCCACCAACGTGGCCGGCATCATGCACTGGCTCGGGAAATCGGGGCAGGCCGGCGGCTAACTGGCGGGCGGCGGGCTCTGCGCCTCACTCTCCGTGCCGCCGCTGTCGCCATCTGTGGCGTCGAGATCCTCGACGACTGCCGTGTCCAGGCCCTCGAAGCGTTCGGCGGCGTCGGTCTCCTCGCCGGTGTCGGCCGCGGCCGCCCGGCCGAACCAGTCCCGCGCCTCGTCGGGCCGGCCCGCGTCGAGCAGTGCGTCGGCGTAGGCGTAGAACAGCCCCGCCGACCACGGCCGCAGCCGCCCGTCGGTCAGCTCGGGCACCTGCAGCGCCACGACCGCGGCGGCGGGCCGGCCCTCGTCCCGCCGTATGCCCGATTCGACGATCCGGAGCTCGATCTGCACCGCCCGGTCGAGGTCGCGGACACCGGGGTCGTTGATGATCGCCAGCGCCCTGTCCGGCCTGCCCAGCGCCCGTTCGCAGTCCGCCATCAGCGGCAGGTAGCTGGCCCGCCCGGTCAGCCTGCGCGCGGTGCGCAGTTCGGCGAGCGCGTCGGCCCACCGGCCGGCGCGGTAAGCGGCGACGCCGCTGGCTTCGCGCACGACGCCAACCCGCGCCGCCAGGCGCCGTGCGTCGAGTGCGAACTCGTAGGCCTGCTCCGGATCCTCTGCCAGCTCGGCGGCCACCAGCCGGCGGGCCACCGCGTCGGCAAGATCACCGGGCAGCGTGCGCAGCTCGGCCCTGATCTGCGGATCCAGCTGGTCCGCGGAGACGGTGTCGGGTATGTCCGGTCCCCTGGCGGCGGTTTGCGTGGGCCCGTGGCCACCAGCGGCCCGGCCGGGCCCGGCCGCGCCGCCGCTCGCCGTCCTGGGCCGTTGCCCGCGGGCACCGGACGGTCGCCCGCCCTCCGGCCGCGGCCCTCGTCCCCGGCCTACACCCTGGTCGCGCGCGGGGCGCCTGCCTCCCGGCCCGCCAGCCCGCGCCGGGCCCCGGGCAGGTTCCGCCGCATCGCGCCCGCTGTTCGTCTGGCCGCGCCGCGCTGAGCCACCCGTGCGCCGGGCACCGCCATCGCGCCGGGTCCCGCCATCCCCGCGCCGGGCCTCGCTATCCCCGCGCCGAGCCCTGCTATCCCCGCGCAAGCCCCCGCCATCTCCCCGCCGGGCCCCGCTGTCGTCGCGCCTGGGTCTGCCGCGCCCCGTCCGGGCCTCGTCCTCCCCGCCGCGTGCCACGGCGCGGCCGGGGCCACCGCCGCGTTTCGTATTGCCGGGGCCACCGCCGCGTTTCGCGGCGCCGGGGCCGGGGCGACCACGCTCGGGCCCATCGGGCCGGCTTCGGCGCGTATCACCCCCACCCCCGCGAGGGCCGCCACGGCCCGGCCGAGCGGCGCCACCGCCCGGGCCAGGAGCCCGCCGCCCCGGGCCATCGCCCCCTTGGCCGGAGCCAGATCCCCCACGGCCAGAGCGCGCATCGGCGCGCCCAGCAGTACCGCCCCGCGCGCCAGCATCGCGGGACCCACCAGCGTCGCGCCGCTTACCAGCACCGCGGCGCCCGTCAGCCCCACCACGGCCGCCGGCGCCACCACGGCCGCCAGCGTTGCCGCGGCCTGCCCTGCCGCCGTCACGGCGCCGCTGCGGCTCCTGCCCTACCACGTTCCCACCTTCCGGGCTTGCCACAAGGGCCCAACAACATCACACCAGGCAGCATGACGGCAAAATGCTGGGGGCCGCCTCCAGCGGAAGCGGCCCCCAGCAAGGTTTGTCCGGCGGCGTCCTACTCTCCCACGCGGTCCCCCGCGCAGTACCATCGGCGCTGAAGGGCTTAACTTCCGGGTTCGGAATGGGACCGGGTGTTTCCCCTTCGCCATGGCCACCGAAACACTATAGAGATGTGGTGCCGGGACCAGGGACCGGCTGGACACGGCCGACCGCATCTCAGGAACCGCACAGTGGACGCGTGCACACGGGTCTGGGAGTTGCCTCCCAGACCGGGAGTAGTAGAAGCCAAGCCACTCGGCCTATTAGTACCGGTCAGCTCCACGTGTCGCCACGCTTCCACCTCCGGCCTATCAACCCAGTCGTCTAGCTGGGGGCCTTACCGGGTTAACCCCGAGGGAGACCTCATCTTGAGGCGAGCTTCCCGCTTAGATGCTTTCAGCGGTTATCCCTTCCGAACGTAGCCAACCAGCCGTGCTCCTGGCGGAACAACTGGCACACCAGAGGTTCGTCCGTCCCGGTCCTCTCGTACTAGGGACAGCCCTTCTCAAGTCTCCTGCGCGCGCGGCGGATAGGGACCGAACTGTCTCACGACGTTCTAAACCCAGCTCGCGTACCGCTTTAATGGGCGAACAGCCCAACCCTTGGGACCTACTCCAGCCCCAGGATGCGACGAGCCGAC
>Ga0081540_1002090_pt1 | contig 16651 bp, 13 predicted proteins | sample TabmetS2T1R1_FD_71024 | JGI IMG/M metagenome (GOLD analysis project Ga0081540, IMG submission 71024) | Tabebuia heterophylla rhizosphere microbial communities from the University of Puerto Rico - S2T1R1 | ecosystem: Host-associated > Plants > Roots > Rhizosphere ... | reverse complement strand
GGCGCTGATCAATCTGGCCATCAACAGCCGCGATGCCATGAACGGCGAAGGCCATATTGCCATCAGGGTCGCAACGGCCGGCCGCATTCCGCCGCTTCGCGAGCAGCCCGGCCGCACCGGCGAGTTCGTCGCCATCTCGATGCGGGACACCGGCACGGGCATTGCGGCCGATTTGCTGGACAAGATCTTCGAACCTTTCTTCACTACCAAGGAAATCGGCAAGGGCACCGGCCTCGGCCTCAGCCAGGCGTTCGGCTTCGCCCGGCAATCGGGCGGCGACATCGGGGTCGCCAGCACGCTGGGCGATGGCGCGATCTTCACTTTCTATCTGCCGCGCGTCGCTTCGGCGGCCGCGGCACCTGAAGCCATCGCGGGTACCGAGCCGGCCGCCAGGGGCCGCGGCTATTCTGTGCTCGTGGTGGAGGACAATGACGATGTCGGACGCTTCTCCACCGAACTGCTCGAAGACCTCGGCTATCGCGTCAAGCGCGTGGCGGACGCACCGTCCGCGCTCGCCTTGCTGGAGACTGACGAATTCTCCGCCGATCTCGTCTTCTCCGACGTCATCATGCCCGGCATGAACGGCGTCGAACTCGCCACCATCGTTCGCGAACGCTATCCCGGCCTGCCCGTGATCCTCACCAGCGGCTACAGCGAAGTGCTGGCCGAGAATGCCCATGTCGGGTTCGAATTGATTCAGAAGCCTTATTCAGTGGAGTCGCTGTCGCGCGTGCTGCGCAAGGCCATTATCCGGCCGGAACGCGGCTAGAAGCGGTGCTGATCCGCCATTGGCTTTGCCGCACTGCGGCGAATGGCATTTCGTCTTGCCTTCCTGCGCGAACGGGTGTGACTATTGTCGCATCAAAAGTATCGTGTGGGGGAATGCGTGCACCAGCCTGACAAGACCGGTAATCACCCGGCGCCATTTCAAGGCATGACGTTGTTGCACGGCATGACCCTGCTCCGCGATCCCCTCCTCAACAAGGGCACGGCGTTCTCCGAAAGCGAACGCGAGCAGTTCGGGTTGCGCGGCTTGTTGCCGCCATGCGTGCTGACCATGCAGGCGCAGGCCGACCGCGTGCTGACCAATCTGCGCAACCTTCCCACCGATCTCGACAGATATGTCGCGCTTAATGCCCTGCACGATCGCAACGAAGCGCTGTTCTTCCGCGTCGTCTGCGACAACATCGACGAGATCCAGCCCATCATCTACACGCCGACAGTCGGGCTCGCCTGCCAGAAATACGGCCTGATCTTCCAGCGTCCGCGCGGCATGTTCATTTCCGCCAGGGAGCGCGGGCACATCGCCGAAGTGCTGAAGAACTGGCCCTATCAGGCCAGGCTGATCGTCGTCACCGACGGCGAGCGCATCCTTGGGCTTGGCGATCTCGGCGCAAACGGCATGGGCATTCCCGTCGGCAAGCTGTCCCTGTACTCGGCCTGCGCGGGCGTGCATCCCGAACTGTGCCTGCCGGTCGTGCTCGACGTCGGCACCAACAACGAGGAACTGCTTGGCGATCCCTATTATCTCGGCCTGCGGCAGAAGCGCCTGGCCGGCGCCGCCTATGACGAGTTCGTCGACGAGTTCATGAGCGCGGCACGCGAAGCGTTTCCGGGCGTGCTGATCCAGTTCGAGGATTTCGCCAACCACTCCGCTTTCCGCCTGCTGCACAAATATCGCGACAGCGCCTGCGTCTTCAACGACGACATTCAGGGCACGGCGGCGGTGGCGCTGGCCGGCCTGTTCTCGGCGCTGCGCGTCAGCGGCGGCAAACTCAGGGACCAGAAACTGCTGTTCCTCGGCGCCGGCGAAGCCGCCACGGGGATCGCCGACCTCGTGGTATCAGCGATGGTGGCCGAAGGAGCTTCCGAGCAAGACGCGCTCCGACGCAACTGGCTGGTGGATTCCCGCGGACTTGTCGTGCGCGGCCGCGACGGTCTTTCCGGCCACAAGCTTCGCTACGCGCATGATCATGCCGCTATCGCCGACTTTGCGACCGCGATCAAGACGCTGAAGCCGACCGCGATCATCGGGGTTGCCGCCGTCGGCGGCGCCTTCACTCCGGAGGTATTGCGCACGATGGCCGAACTCAACGAGCGGCCGATCGTGTTTGCGCTCTCCAATCCCACCTGGAAATCGGAATGCTCGGCGGAAGCCGCCTATCGCTACACCGAGGGACGCGCGCTGTTCGCCTGCGGCAGCCCGTTCGATCCGGTCAAGCTGAACGGAAAGAGTTTCGTGCCGCGCCAGGGCAACAACTCCTACATCTTCCCCGGCGTTGGTCTCGGCGCGATCGCCAGCGCATCGCGTCTCGTCACCGACGAGATGTTCATGTCGGCCGCGCATGCGCTGGCCGACTGCGTCAAGCCGGACGATCTCGACCAGGGCAGCCTGTACCCGGCGCTGCCGCGCATCCGCGAGGTTTCGGCGAAAATCGCAACCGCGGTGGCCAACGTCGCCTACCAGAGCGGATTTGCCGACGGGCCGCCGCCCAACGACCTGTCGGGCTTCATCGAAAAGCAGATGTACGATCCGCAGTATTGAACGGGCGGCGCTTGCGCGGCCAGCGGCGCGAGCAGCTTCCCCTCACCCATCTCACATCGTCGGCCGTGACGGCCCCTGGGCGAGCGTCAGCAAGGCGGCCGCGAGTGCCGCCGCAGCCTTGTCAGGCCGGGTCTTTTCGTAGATGGCGAATTCGAGATCGGGAAGCCGCGGCAGGCCCTGCGCGGCGCCGAGAATGCGCAGGCCCGCGATGAGCGCACTTTCAGGCAGCGGCGTAATGGCAAGACCGGCCAGCGCCGCGGCGCGCAGGCCGGTAAGGCTCGGACTGGTGAAGACGATCTCCCAGGCGAGATCACCCTCGCGCAGCGCTGCCAGCGCAGCCTCACGCGACACCGACCGCTCGCGATAGAGCGCCAGCGGCAACGTCGCGCCGGGAACGGGATCGAAGCTGTCGGCCGCGACCCAGACCAGGGCTTCGCGCCACATCAGGCGTCCTTTCGACGTGCCGAGCGGACGCTTGGCAAACACCACGTCGAGCCGTCCTGCATTGAGCTGTTCGATCAATGGCGCACTGACGCCGATTTGCACTTCGAGCTTCACGCCGGGATGAATTGCTGCAAAGCGGCCGAGCGCTGCAGGCAACGACCCGCCGGCAACCTCCTCGACCACGCCGAGGCGCACCGTGCCGGACAGGCGCGGCGCCGCAAGGCGATGGCGCGCCGCTTCCTCGAGCTGCAGCAGGCGCCGGGCATCGCCGAGCAGCATTTCGCCATCGTCCGTCAGCGCCACGCTGCGCGTGGTGCGACGAAACAACGGACGGCGGGCCTCGAGCTCGAGACGCTTGATCTGTTGGCTGATGGTCGACTGCGTCAGGTTGAGCCGTTCGGCGGCGCGATGGAAGCCGCCGCAATCCGCTACGGCAACGAAGGCACGGAGCAGCTCGAAATCCAGCATATGATTGATCCGTTTTTGTGATCAATCATATTATAAAATATCGTTTCTATAATCAATGGCCGGCGCCTACCTTCGCGGGAAGAACAGCAGCGAAGGAGCTTCATCATGTCAGACCGGTCTTTGAACAATCGCGGCGCGCGGCTGGCGCGCGGCGTCATGGTCTGCGGCGCGGACACGAAGTTCTGCCCGGCGGGACGCGCGACGCAATTGCTGGAAGCGATCATCGAACCGGGTGACCGTGTGGCGCTCGAGGGCGACAATCAGAAGCAGGCGGACTTTCTCGCGGCGGCGCTGGCGAAAATGGATCCGGCGCGCGTCCACGATCTGCACATGGTGCAGTCGGTCATCGCACTGCCCGAGCATCTGGCCTTGTTCGAGCGCGGCATCGCAAACCGGCTCGACTTCGCCTTCGCCGGACCGCAAAGCCGCAAGCTCGCCGAACTCGTCGCCACGAAGGCGCTCAGGATCGGCGCGATCCACACCTATCTGGAACTCTACGCACGCATGCTGGTCGATTTGGCACCGCGCGTCGCGCTCGTCGTCGCCGACAAGGCCGACCGGGACGGTAATCTGTACACCGGTCCGAACACCGAGGACACACCCACCATTGTCGAGGCTGCGGCATTCCGCGGCGGCATTGTCGTGGCGCAGGTGAACGAAATCGTCGATCGGTTGCCCCGTGTCGACATTCCCGGCGGCTGGGTGGATTTCGTGGTGCCGAGTCCGGCACCCTACCTGATCGATCCGCTCTTCACACGCGATCCTGCCAAGATCAGGGACGAGAACGTGCTGATGGCGATGATGGCGATCGCCGCGGTGTACGAGCCATACCAGGTAGAGCGTCTCAATCACGGCATCGGCTATGCCACCGCCGCGATCGAATTGATCCTGCCGACCTTCGCCGCCCGGCGCGGACTGAAGGGCAAGGTGGCCCGGCACTTCGTGCTCAATCCGCATCCGACCCTGATCCCCGCGATCGAAGCCGGCTTTGTGGAGAATGTCTATTGCTTCGGCTCCGAACTCGGCATGGAACGTTATGTCTCCAGCCGCGCCGACGTGTTTCCGGTGGGCGCCGACGGCAATCTGCGCTCGAACCGCGCGCTGGCGCAGGTCGCCGGCCAATATGCCTGCGACCTCTTCATCGGCGGCACGTTGCAGATCGACACGCAGGGCAACAGCTCGACGGCGACCAAAGGCCGGATCACGGGCTTTGGCGGTGCGCCGAACATGGGCGCAGACGCTCGCGGCAGGCGCCACGACAGCACCGCCTGGATGCGCGCCGGCAAGGAAGCGGGCGAAAGCCTGCGGGGCCGCAAGCTCGTGGTGCAGATGGTGCAGACACGTCAGCCAAACGGCGCACCGAGTTTTGTCGAGCGGCTGGACGCCTTCGATCTTGCAGCTTCCGCCGGCTTCGTGCTGCCGCCTGTGATGATCCATGGCGATGACGTAAGCCACGTCATCACCGAATGCGGCGTGGCCAATCTGCTGCGCTGCCGGTCAGCACAGGAGCGCGAGGCCGCCTTGCGCGCGGTGGCCGGCGACACCGATTTCGGCCAGCGGCAGTCGCTAGACACATCGGAGGGCTTGCGCCGCCGCGGCATCGTGATGCTCCCCTCCGACCTTGGCATCGACGAAGGCATGGCGACGCGCGACTGGCTCGCCGCCAAGACGATCGACGACCTTGTGACGGCGTCGGGCGGACTTTACGCGCCACCGGCAAAGTTCCGCCGAAGCGCCGGCGTTGCTGCTTGAGATGGAGGCAATGATGAACCCCACCCGACAAACCTCGCGCCAGTTGTCCGACACCACGCCGACGAGCTTCGAACGTTCAAAGCAGCTTGCTGATGCACTGTTGTCGGAACGCGGCGAAGCCTCCGGCGCACTGGTCGCCCGCCAATTGCACGAGGTGCTGGGCACGCTCGACCGAGGTGAGCGGCGCGGATTCCAGCACCACCTCGCGACCGCGTTCCAGCCCGACCGGGCGGCGCTGCGTGCCGCAGCCGAACACTATCTCGCCGACGGCACGGCGGAGGCTGCGGCCGCGCTCGCCGTGGCCGCCGATCCGCCCCGGCAGGAATTGCTACGGCGAATGAACATGGCGCCGGGCGGTACCGGCGCGCTGATTGCGATGCGCAGCGAAATTGCGTCGCGCCTGCGCGAGGAGCCGGAACTGAGGCTGCTCGACGCGGACCTCAAGCATCTGTTTGCCTCCTGGTTCAATCGCGGCTTCCTCGAGCTACGGCGCATCGACTGGCAGTCGCCGGCCGCCGTGCTGGAGAAGCTGATCGCCTATGAGGCAGTACACGAGATCAAGGGTTGGGACGATCTGCGGCGTCGCCTTGCGGCGGACCGCCGTTGCTTCGCTTTTTTCCATCCCGCGCTTCCCGGCGAGCCCCTGATCTTCGTCGAGGTCGCGCTGGTGCAGGGATTGGCCACGTCCGTGCAGCCGCTGTTGTCGCAGGACACGGACGAAATGGTCCGGCGTGCACAGGCTGAGCGCGCGGACACGGCGATCTTCTATTCGATCTCGAACTGTCAGGACGGACTGCGCGGAGTTTCGTTCGGCAATTTCCTGATCAAGCAGGTGGTCGAGGAACTGCAGGCCGAGTTTCCGGGATTGGGGCGCTTCTCTACGCTCTCCCCTGTGCCGGGCTTCCGCCGCTGGGTCAGTCAGCAAGCCGCGAATGGACGCGATCCTGAAGCCGCCGCCTTGCTGCAGGCGGTCGACGGCGACGATTGGTGGCGTGATTCCGCCAGGGCCGAAAACCTTCGCTCCGGCTTGATGCGGCGGTGCGCCCGCTATCTGACCCAGCCATCGATTCCCGGCAACCGGATCGATCCGGTCGCACGTTTTCATCTCGGTAACGGTGCCCGGCTTGAGCGGATCAACTGGCTCGGCGACACGGCGCGTCGTGCGATCGTGGAATCCTTCGGCATCATGGTGAACTATCTTTACGACCATGACAGCATCGAGGAGAACCACGAGTACTTTGTCCGTGGCAACGCCATCGTACGGTCGTCCGACGTGGATACGCTGGTGGCAGACACCGAGCCCCGCCGAGCAGCTCCGCCCGGGACAGACGTAACGCTCCGCCCCGCCAAACCGTAATTCGAGTGACATCTGAAGGAGTACACGACATGGTGATGAACCGACGCGCTTTTTCAACCGCCCTCCTCGCCGGTGCGGCAGCTTCGCTGCTCGCAACGCGCGGCACGGCCGCTGCCGCAACTCCGCCAAAGGCACGCAATGTCGTGCTTGTTCACGGGCTATTCGCCGACGGCTCGTGCTGGACCGAGGTGATCGCGCGATTGCAGGCCGCAGGCCTTAACGTCACGTCCGTGCAGAACCCGCTGACCACGTTGCCGGAAGCGGTGGCTTCCGCCGAGCGCGTGCTGGCGCGTCAGGATGGCCCGACGGTGCTGGTCGGCCATTCCTTTTCCGGGATGATCGTCACCGAAGCCGGTGTGCATCCGAACGTTTCGGCGCTGGTCTATGTCGCCGCCCGCGCACCGGACGCAGGCGAGGATTACACGGCGCTGGCCAAGACATATCCGACGCCACCGGCAAGCGCCGGCATTGTGTTCGACGGCGATGAGGGCCGTCTCTCCGAGGAGGCTTTCCTGCGCGATTTCGCCGGCGACCTTCCACCGGCAAAGGCGAAGGTGCTCTATGCCGTGCAGCAGCCGTTCCACAAGGCGCTGCTGTCAGGCAAGACCACGAACGCTGCATGGCGGACGAAGCCGAGCTACTACGCCGTTTCGACCGAGGACCGCACCATCAATCCGGACCTCGAGCGCTTCATGGCCAAGCGAATGGGAGCGAAGACCATCGAGGTGAAGGCCAGCCACCTTGGGCTGATCTCGAAGCCCGACGAGATCGCACAACTCATCCTGGAAGCTGCGGGACACCAAGGCTAACACACCGCGGATGCTTCGCCTGCGCGTTGAGCCGCCGGGCTCAACGCGCCACCTCAGGGATTCCAGCCGCCGCTGCCATAGGGTCGCGTGATGATCTCGAGCAGGTGCCCGTTTGGATCCTCGAAATAGAGACCGCGTCCGCCGTCGTGGTCGTTGACCTCGCCGGCCTTCTTCTGGGCCGGATCGGCCCACCAGGTCAGCTTGCGCTCGCGGATGCGATTGAAGATCGCTTCGAACTCGGCATCGCCGACCAGGAAGGCGTAGTGCTGGCGAACGATCTCGCTATCGGTGTTCATGTAATCGAGATTGGCATCGTTGGCGGTGGTGACCATGTGAAAAGGCCCCCAGCGCCTTGGCGCCGGCAGTCCCAATATCCCGGCGAGGAAATCGGCCGACGCCTTGCTGTCGCGTGCCGACAGAATGGTGTGGTTGAAGTCGATGGCCATGTTGGAGCTCCGGGAAAGACAAAGTTCATCAATCAAGTTCATCGAAGGACGGTTCCTGGCGGATGACACATCGGCACGGGAACGTGATCGAAATCGAGGCGAGCGGAGATCGCCGCCGTCACCGCGCCGCCTCGAAACCCGCAAGCACCGCCGTCAGATTGGTGCCGAGAATATCCGACAGATAACCGCCCTCCTGCACCAGAACGGTTGGCAGGCCAAGCCGCGCGATCGCAACGCCGATGCGGCGGAATCCCTCGGTGGTCAATGCGAGACCCGCGAGCGGATCGTGCTCGGAGGCATCGAGGCCAAGCGCCACCACGAGCGCGCCCGGCGCGAAGGCACAGATGGACTTTGCCGCAACGTCAAGCGCTGCGAGAAAGCCGTCATCGCCGGTGCCGAGCGGCAAGGGAATGTTGAGGTTGGCGCCGAGGCCCGCGCTCGCGCCGCGCTCGTGGGCATAGCCCCAGACGTAAGGGTAGTAGGACGCGGGATCGGCATGGATCGAGACGGTGAGCACGTCACCCCGCTCGTAGAAGATGCCTTGCGTGCCGTTGCCGTGGTGAACGTCAACGTCGAGGATCGCCACGCGCTCGTGGCGCAGGCGCAGGTGCGCGGCGGCGATGGCACTGTTGTTGAGGAAGCAGAAGCCGCCGGCAACATCACGGAAAGCGTGATGGCCGGGCGGGCGGCAGAGCGCGTAGACGGAGTCCTCGCCGTCCAGCACCATCTGCGCCGCGGTTGTTGCGACATCGGTAGCGGCGCAGGCAGCCGCCCAGGTGCCGGGCCCGATCGGACAGCCGGTGTCGGCGGTGTGCCAGCCGAGCCGGCCGACGATGTGCGTGGGATAGGTGGCGGCATGGCGAACCGGATGAACATTGGCGATCATCTCCGGGCCGGCGTCGCCAAGCGCCGACCAGGCCTCCCACGCCTCCGCCAGAAAGCCGAGATATTCGGGACTGTGAACGCGCGTCCGCGGCCCCTGCCCGAACACGGTCGGCGCAACCAGCTGGTGGCTACCCGCGGCAAGCCCGGCCAGCAGGCGGTCGGCGCGCTCGGGCTGCTCGGTGGTACGCTTGACCACGCCGCGCACCAGAAAGAATTGCGGATCGTGGCTGCGATGCAGCTCTGTGTAGACGGCTTTCAATCGAACGCTCCCTTGCCCGGCTGGTTTTTATTTTGCCAAACAGTCCAGTAATATGACATGCAACCGGCGGACGCGGCCAGATCAAGCGAGACGGAAAACAAGTCATGACTGCCCTGCGCCTCGCCATCGTCGGTCTCGGCAAAATCGCACGCGATCAGCATATCCCCGCGATAGCAGCCACCGATGGCGTGACGCTCGTTGCCGCCGCGGATCCCAAGGCCTCACTTCCGGATTTGCCGCATTTTGCCACGCTGGATGAACTGCTGCGCGACGGCCCGCCAATCGACGCGGTGGCGGTGTGCACGCCGCCGCAGGTTCGCAGCCGGCAGGCCGCGATCGCCCTTGCCGCCGGCAAGCACGTGCTCCTGGAAAAGCCGCCCGGCGCCAGCGTCAGCGAGCTTGACCCCCTGATTGCAGCGGCCGCGCATGCGGGCAAGACCTTGTTCGCGGCGTGGCATTCGCGCTTTGCGGCCGCGGTCGAGCCGGCGCGAGAGTGGCTCGCCTCGCGAAAAATCCGTTCCGTGCACATCGAATGGAAAGAGGATGTCCGCGTCTGGCATCCCGGACAGAGCTGGATCTTCGAACCGGGCGGGCTTGGCGTGTTCGATCCCGGCATCAACGCGCTTTCAACTCTTACCCGCATCTCACCCCGGACGGTGTTCGTGACCGCCGCGGAACTGTCGTTCCCCGCCAATCGCGACGCGCCGATCGCAGCCAGCCTGTCGATGTCCGACAGTACGGGCGTTGCGATTTCGGCCGAGTTCGATTTCCGGCAGACCGGACCGCAGACCTGGGACATTGTCGTGAAAGCCGATGACGGCACGCTGAAACTCTCTTCGGGTGGCGCGCGCCTTGCGCTGGACGGCGAGGTGAAGGCCGAAGGGAAGAACGCGGAATATCGCGCGCTCTATCGCCGCTTCCTGGAACTCATGGCAACCGGTGACAGCGATGTCGACCTGACGCCGTTTCGGCTCGTCGCCGATGCGTTCCTGCTCGGCAAGCGTCGCATCGTCGAGGCTTTCGAGGACTGAGCATGGCCGATACGCCGCGACTTTCGAAGGAATTGTTCGGCACATTGCCCGATGGCCGCGGGGTCGAGCGCGTGGTGCTGCGCGGCGCGGAGGGATTCGAGGCGCGCATCATCACCTTCGGCGCGGCCTTGCAGGCGCTGATCGCGCCCAATGCGCGTGGCGCTTGCGACGACGTCGTGCTCGGCTATGACGATCTGGCGGGGTATCTGGCGGAGCGGCGGTTTTTCGGCGCGACCGTCGGCCGCTACGCCAACCGGATTGCCAATGCGCGCTTTGTGCTCGATGGCGCGGAGGTGCGGCTCGCCGCCAACAACGGAGCGAATGCGCTGCATGGCGGTCTCGACGGTTTTGACCGCAAGCTCTGGCAGATCTCCGATATGCAGGACGGCGCCGAGCCGCGGGTGACGCTCGCCTACGTTAGCGCGGACGGCGAAGAGGGCTACCCCGGCTGGCTCGACGTGCAACTGACCTATCGCCTCACCGGACCGTCGGAGCTGTCGCTCAATTTCATGGCGACGACCGACCGGCCGACCATTGTGAACCTGACCAACCACAGCTTCTTCCATCTCGACGGCGTTGCCGCCGACCACGGCGTTCTCGATCACCGGTTGATGGTGGCCGCCGATCGCTTTGTGGCGATTGATCCTGCCGCCATTCCCCTGCCCGAGCCACCGCGCAGCGTTGCCGGCACGCCGATGGATTTCCGAGAGGCGATGCCGATCGGCGCGCGGATCCGCAGCGGGGATCAGCAGCTGTGGCACGGCAAGGGCTACGACCACACCTTCTGCCTGGACAAAGGGAGCGCGCTCCGTCCCGCCGCCCGGCTGGAATCGCCGCGCTCGGGCCGCATCCTTGAGCTATTGACAGACCAGCCGGGCCTGCAGGTCTATTCCGGCAACTATCTGGACGGCACGATCCGCGGCAAGCGCGGACGGCTCTATCGCCAGTCCGACGCCGTCTGCCTCGAGCCGCAGATCTGGCCGAACGCGCCGAACCGGCCGGATTTTCCAAGCGCCCGGCTCGGCCCCGGCGACGTCTACCGCCACACCACCGTCTATCGCTTCTCCAAGGCGGACGCGCCGACGACATGATAAGAAGTACCCAAGGGAGTGAAGCATGCCCAAGTTCAAGACCGTGATCGCCGCGCTCGCGCTGGCGGGCTTTTGCGCCGTCGCCCTCACCGGCAGCGCGCAGGCCCAGAAGAAGCCGACGATCGGAATCGCGATGCCGACCAAAGCGTCGGCGCGATGGATCGACGACGGCAACAACATGGTCAGGGTGCTGAAGGAGCGCGGCTACGGCACCAACCTGCAATATGCCGAGGACGACATTCCGAACCAGCTCTCGCAGGTCGAGAACATGGTGGCCAGGGGCGTCAAAGCGCTGGTGATCGCGGCCATCGACGGCACCACACTGTCCGACGTGCTCAAGCAGGCCAAGGCCGCCGGCATCACCGTGATCGCCTATGACCGCCTGATCCGCGACACGCCCAATGTCGACTACTACGCGACGTTCGACAATTTCCAGGTCGGCGTGCTGCAGGCGCAGTCGATCGAACAGGGACTTGGGCTGAAGGACGGCAAGGGTCCGTTCAACATCGAGCTGTTCGGCGGCTCGCCCGACGACAACAACGCCTACTTCTTCTACAACGGCGCCATGTCGGTGCTGCAGCCCTATATCGACAGCAAGAAGCTCGTCGTCGCCAGCGGACAGACCGGCATGGATAAGGTCGCCACGCTGCGCTGGGACGGCGCGACCGCGCAGGCGCGGATGGACAATTTGCTCAGCGCCTTCTACGGCAACAAGCGCGTCGATGCCGTGCTGTCGCCCTATGACGGGCTTTCCATCGGCATCATCTCCTCGCTGAAGGGCGTCGGCTATGGCAGCGCCAGCCAGCCGATGCCTGTCATCAGCGGTCAGGATGCGGAAGTCCCCTCGATCAAGGCGATGCTGCGCGGCGACCAGTATTCGACCATCTTCAAGGACACCCGCGACCTTGCCAAGGTGACCGCCGACATGGTCGATGCGGCGCTCGAAGGCAAGCAGGTCACCGTCAACGACACCACGACCTACAAGAACGGCGTCAAGGTGGTCCCCTCCTATCTGCTCAAGCCCGTCGTGGTCGAGAAGGGCAACTGGGAGAAGGTTCTGGTTGACTCCGGCTACTACAAGCGCTCGCAATTCCAGTGATTGAACCCCTGCTGCCCGTGGAATGAGGCGATGACGGCACTGCTTGAGATGCGCGGCGTCAGCAAGGGCTTTGCGGGCGTGCAGGCGCTGCGCGACGTCAATTTCGCTGTCGAGGCCGGCCAGATCCATGCCCTTGTCGGCGAGAACGGCGCCGGCAAGTCGACCCTGATGAAGGTGCTCAGCGGCGTCTACCCGCATGGCAGCTATGAAGGGACCATCGTCTTCGACGGCGCGGAGCGGCGCTTTCGCGGCGTCAGCGATTCCGAGGCGCTCGGCATCATCATCATCCACCAGGAACTTGCGCTGATTCCACTGCTGTCGATTGCCGAGAACATCTTTCTGTCCCATCCGCCGGCGCGCTACGGCGTCATCGACCGCGACGCGGTGTACACCCGCACCAAGGAGCTTCTGGCCCAGGTCGGCCTGCACGAGCCGCCGGACACGCTCGTCACCGATCTTGGCATCGGCAAGCAGCAGCTGGTGGAAATCGCCAAAGCGCTGTCGAAGCGCGTGCGCCTGTTGATCCTCGACGAGCCGACCGCGAGCCTGAATGAGGCCGACAGCGCCGCCCTGCTCGACCGGCTGATTGCGTTCCGCGACCAGGGCATCGCGTCGATCCTGATCTCGCACAAGCTGAATGAAGTCGAGCGCGTCGCCGATCGCATCACGGTGCTGCGCGACGGGTTCACCGTCGACAGCCTCGACTGCCGCGCCGAACCGGTCGACGAGCAGCGCATCATCCGCAGCATGGTCAACCGCGATCTGGCGCAGCGCTTTCCCGAGCGCGCGGCCAACATCGGCGAAAACGTGCTGGAGGTGGAGAACTGGTCCGCGCATCATCCGCTGCATCCCGAGCGCAAGGTCGTCAAGAATGTCGACTTCCATGTGCGGCGCGGCGAGATCGTGGGCATCGCCGGCCTGATGGGCGCCGGGCGGACCGAATTCGCCATGAGCCTGTTCGGCCGCGCCTGGGGCACTGGCATCAGCGGCCACATCACCATCGACGGCCGCGAGGTCACCCTCTCCAGCGTGCCGGCGGCGATCGAGGCCGGGCTTGCCTATGCCACCGAAGACCGCAAGCAGCTCGGACTGATCCTGGCCGACGACGTGCGCAAGAACATCACGCTGGCAAGCCTTGCGAAGGTGGCGTCGCGCGGGGTGATCGACGACTTCCGGGAGCTCGCGGCCGCCAACCACTATCGCACGGCGATGCACATCCGCAGCCACGACGTCTACCAGGAGACCGCGACGCTGTCGGGCGGCAACCAGCAGAAGGTGGTGCTGTCGAAATGGCTGATGACGGATCCCAAGGTCCTGATCCTGGACGAGCCGACCCGCGGCATCGACGTCGGCGCCAAATACGAGATCTACCGCATCATCAACGAGCTGGCCGCCGCCGGAAAGGGCATCGTGGTGATCTCGTCCGAGATGCCGGAACTGCTGGGGATCTGTGACCGCATCTACGTGATGAATGACGGCGCCTTTGTCGGCGAATTCGACAAGGCCGATGCCAGCCAGGAAAAGATCATGCATGCTATCATGCGCAACAGGAGCTTGCGCGACGGCGTCACGGCGAACGATGCGCAGGCGACAGGAGCGCCGCTATGAGCGACAAGACAGCTTCGCTTGCCGAGGAGCGCCGGCCCGGCAGCTTCATCAAGAACAATCTGCGCGACTACGGCATGCTGCTGTCGCTGTTCGCGATCATGGCGTTCTTCGAGATCGCCACCGACGGAACGCTGCTGCAGCCGCTCAACCTGACCAACCTCGTGCTGCAGAACAGCTACATCGTCATCATGGCGCTCGGCATGCTGCTGGTGATCGTCACCGGCCATATCGACCTGTCGGTCGGCTCGGTGTCGGGCTTCGTCGGTGCCGTCGCTGCCGTGCTGATGGTGCGCCATCGCATCGATCCGGCAATCGCCTTCGCCGCCTGCCTCTTGCTCGGCGCCGCGATTGGCGCTGCACAAGGCTATTGGGTGGCCTATTTCGGCATTCCCTCCTTCATCGTCACTTTGGCGGGCATGCTGGTGTTCAAGGGCCTGGCGCTGGCCGTGCTGGAGGGCCAATCGGTGGGGCCGTTCCCGCCGACCTTCCAGAAACTGTCGTCGGGCTTCATTCCCGAGCTGTTTCCCGATTTCGGCACGCTGCATCCGACCTCGCTGCTGATCGGGATCGCGCTGGCGTTCGCGATGGTCTATGCCAGCGCGAGGGGCCGCGCCCGCGAGCTGTCGCATGGCATCGAGGTCGAGCCCTACGCCTTCTTCCTTGGCAAGAGCGCGCTATTGGCCTTCGTCGTGCTCTACTTCACCTACATGATCGCCTCGCATCGCGGCCTGCCGAACGTGCTCGTCGTCATGACCGTGCTGATCGCGCTGTACGCCTTCGTGACGCGGCGCACGGTGATCGGCCGCCACATCTACGCCGTCGGCGGCAATGCCAAGGCGGCAAAGCTGTCCGGCATCAGGACCGAACGCCTCACCTTCCTGACCTTCGTCAACATGGGCGTGCTGGCGGCGCTGGCCGGGCTTGTGTTCGCCGCGCGCCTCAACACGGCAACGCCGAAGGCCGGCACCGGCTTCGAGCTCGACGTCATCGCCGCCTGCTTCATCGGCGGTGCCTCCGCCTATGGCGGCGTCGGCCGCGTCGGCGGCGCCGTGATTGGCGCCATGATCATGGGCGTGATGAACAACGGCATGTCGATCCTCGGCATCGGCATCGACTACCAGCAGGTCATCAAGGGACTGGTGCTGCTGGGCGCCGTGTGCATCGACGTCTACAACCAGCGGAGATAGCCGCGACACCTGTCGCTCATGGGCGCGCATTCTCCGATTCAATTGTCAGACAACACGGACAAGTGTCTGCATTCCCGCAGCAAGGCGCCATTTTGGTGTTGAGCCGTTCCTCAGTTGAGGAAGTCCAGCGCCGAAAATCGACTCGCCATTCGATACCAAAAATTGAGCGGTGGTCGCCGCGATCTTTGACCTGGAAGGTACAGGCAACGAGGCGCCAATTTCATTCCATAATAAAGGTTCTTCCCCGAAATAATTTGCCCACCTTCGAACCTTGCGTCAGAGTCAAAAGTTGACTTGATAACCTCTGCCGTTCGTTTCAGTGCTCCGGCCGCAGAATCATCAAACGCAACGCTGTATTTGGTCGTTGCCTTCAGAACTTGCTGTCCTTGGCAGATGTAGTCACCTTCCTCCAGGTATTTTCTCACCTCGTGATCGCACGTCCCTCTGTGCAACAACTCATCCGCTATGATCGCAAGATCCTCAAGTGAGACTTCGAGAACTTCAACGTCATCAAGCTCAAGCTTGACAGATTCCACCAGCTTCGCATTGGCGCTTGCTTCGATGTTCCGCAACAACTCTGTACTGACTCCTAGCCGCGCCTTTCGCAGTTCCGACGAGACCTGGTTGTTCGTGAAAGACGTTCGGGTCACGGCAACCAGTCGTTGAGGTTCAACCTCGCAGAGCATGGTGTAGTATTTGCCGTCTGACGACACATGGTAGAGCGACCCCGGAGCGCGCAAGCTGGTGGGTGGCGTAATCGGATAGAAACCAATATCTACAATGGCTTCATTCAATTTATCGGGGTTGGGCTTGTGCATGTACACCGCCGCTACGGTACTTGGCGGTCCCACACACGCGAGAAATAATGCTCCCCACTTGAGGATCGGAGACATGGGCGTCCTCCCTCGGAACGACTAGGGACAACAAACGCTGCCGCAAGGCCGCGGGCATGCATTGGCTGAGTTGGTAGGTGCCGCCGCACCTAACGCCGAAAGAGCGAAGATCAAGAGCAATGCTGCGGACTTCATGGCCGGTACTCCCTTAGATTGACCATCGCACGCGCTCTGGTTGATACAACTAACTATCACCCTGCATAGGCGTGCCAAATGTTACCTACTTCACATCCCCTCGAATTTTTTGAATTGCGCCGTACCTCTGAACAAGGCGGCGGCCTTCGGTCCTGGTGATGTGATCGGCTCAAACACGGACTGCTCTCGAAACAAGTGACGAGCGCTGGTATTCCCGCGGCTCAATTTCGCCCGGGTCGTTGTCCTTTCGTGTCCCTCTCTTAACAGAGGGCGCAGGGAAAGCCGGGCGCCGACTGCGCCCGCAGCACCGTGTGCAATGGGTAGTGGAAGAGCGCACACGGATTAGACAGGTACAGCCGAGACATCCCGGCTTTCCCCGCGCAACGGCTTACGGCTTATACGTGCTCTCCCCGGTGAGCGGCCTTTATTGTCACCGTTGCCGCACCCGCACAGGCGGGACGGATAGACGCCAGGGTCGCGGCGCCAGGACCACACGACTTCGCCGTACGCTGCGAACGTTTTCGTCCGGCCGGCGTGAACCCGCCTGACGCCGCAGCGTCCATCGCATCCCGGCCAACGTATCGTGACGATCGCGAAACGTCCTCGTATTTGGCCGGGACAGTCAAATAGATACTGCAAAAC
>Ga0081540_1002089_pt1 | contig 16651 bp, 17 predicted proteins | sample TabmetS2T1R1_FD_71024 | JGI IMG/M metagenome (GOLD analysis project Ga0081540, IMG submission 71024) | Tabebuia heterophylla rhizosphere microbial communities from the University of Puerto Rico - S2T1R1 | ecosystem: Host-associated > Plants > Roots > Rhizosphere ... | reverse complement strand
CCCCCCCCCCGGCGGGTGGGCGCGCCGGCCGCGGCCGGCTGAGCCCCGGTCAGGCCGGTGCGGCGCCGACCTCCGACAGCCGGCGCCGCAGGTACCGGCGCTCCGCGTCGGTCGGGGCGAGCGCGAGGGCGGCACGGTAGTCGGCGGCGGCCTCATCACGGCGCCCGAGCCGGCGCAGCAGGTCGGCCCGCGTCGCCGGCAGCAGGTGGTACCCGGCCAGCGCGCCCGCGGCCACCAGTCCGTCCACTATGGACAGCCCGGAGGCCGGGCCGTCGGCCATCGCGACCGCCACGGCCCGGTTGAGCTCCACGACCGGGCTGCCGGACCGGCCGGCGAGCTGCCCGTAGAGCAGCGCGATCTGCGCCCAGTCGGTGTCACCGGCACCGGTAGCGGTGGCGTGGCAGGCGGCGATGGCGGCCTGGATCTGGTACCCGCCGGGCCGGCGCCGGCGCAGCGCGGTCTCCAGCAGCGCGACGCCCTCCTCGATCTCCGCCCGGTTCCAGGCGCCCCGGTCCTGCTCCTCCAGCGGGACCAGTTCCCCGGTCGCGTCCAGCCGACCGGCGCGCCGGGCGTCGTGCAGCAGCATCAGCGCGAGCAGCCCGAGCGCCTCGGGCTCGTCGGGCATCAGCGCGGCGAGCAGCCGGGCCAGCCGGATCGCCTCCGCGGTCAGCCCCTGGCGCACCAGGTCCTCGCCCGTGCTGGCCGAGTACCCCTCGTTGAACAGCAGGTAGAGCACCGCGAGTACGGCGGCGGTGCGCTCGGGCAGCAGGTGGTCCGGCGGCACCCGGAACGGGATCCCGGCGTTGCGGATCTTGTTCTTGGCCCGGAACAGCCGCTGCGCCATGGTGTGCTCGGTGACCAGGAACGCCCGGGCGATCTCCGCCGTGGACAGGCCGGCCAGCGCCCGCAGGGTGAGTGCGACCTGTGCGTCCACCCGTAGCGCGGGATGGCAGCAGGTGAACATCAGCTCGAGCCGGTCGTCCGGGATCGCGCCCGCCTCGCCGGGCTCGAACGGCTGCTCAACCCCGTCCGACATCCGGGCCACCTCCCGAAGCTTCACCGACTCGGTCGCCCGGCGCCGCAGCCGGTCCAACGCCCGGTTGCGGGCCGTCGTGGTCAGCCAGGCGCCGGGCCGGCGGGGGACGCCGTCGCGCCGCCACACCTGCAGGGCCTGGGCGAACGCGTCCTGTGCGCACTCCTCGGCCAGGTCCCAGTCGCCGGTGAGCCGGATCAGTGTCGCCACGATCCGGCCCCACTCGTCGGCGTAGACCCCGGCGACCGTGCGGGTCACGGAGTCCAGAACGGCCTCAGCTCGATCATCCCGTACCGGGCGATCGGGTGCTTCGACGCGACCTCGATGGCCTCGTCCAGGTCGGCGCAGTCGATGATGTCGAAGCCGCCCATCTGCTCCTTGGTCTCGGCGTAGGGCCCGTCGGTGATCAGCGTCTCGCCGTCACGGACCCGCACCGTCGTGGCGTCCGACGGCATCCGCACCCGGTCACCGGTCAGCCGCACGCCGCGCCCGTCCATCTCGGTGACCCAGGGCTCGACGTTGAGGTCGGCGTCCGGCGGGAACGGCTCGTCGATGCACACCATCATCAGGTACTTCATGGTCCCCTCCTCGATCGGATTGTCACATCGCCGGTACGACGAACGACCGGTGCGCTTCTCTACCGCCGGATGACGACGGTTTTCGAGAGACGGTCGTACGGTGTCCGCCCCGCACCGACGAACAACGAGGCGACGTACCCGATGGGTAGCGCGTAGGCCGCGCCCGTGAGCAGCCAGACCCCGATGGGGACGGCGGCCGATCCGCTCGTGTCGACGATCGAGAACACAGCCGCGTGACCGACAAGCCACGGTACGGCGATCTTGAGCGCGTTGCGGAGCAGCGCCCGACCGAAGGTGATTCGTGAACCATCGGCGGCCGCGACAACCGCCAGCCCGCGAAGCCGCTTGCCCGGCGTCGCCTCGCGGGCCCGGGACTCGAACCAGGCAAACCAGACCGTGACCGGGACGACCGTGACCGCGCCCGCGACGAGGTTCAGTGTGACCGTGTCGAGGTCACGGGTTGTCCCGGCGAGATAGAGCGGGACGCCGACGGCCGCGGTGACCGCGACCCAGACGAGGATGCAGCCCCAGTCGACCATCCACGCCAGGAGTCTGTTCAGCGGCTCGCGACCCGTCATCCGTTCACCCGCGCATCGCACACCGCGACAGTCTGGCAGCTACGCCACCCAGGCGGGGATCAGCTTGTCCCCGTCCGGTACGGCGTAGGTGGGCGGGACGACCGTGCCGTCCAGCGGGTACGCCCGCATGCCCGCCGGCGCGACCACGACGGCGATCAGGCCGGCCGACGGGTCGGCGGTGATCCGGCGCGGCGCGTCGGCCGGGATGACCACGGTGTCGCCGGGCTCCACGGTGACCGCGCCCCCGGGCAGGTCGACGGTCGCCCCGCCGGACAGCACCGTCCACACCTGTTCGGTGTCGATCCCGTGCAGCGGCCCGGACCGCCCTGCCGGCATGTCCACCCGCCACACGACCTGCCCCGCCCCGCCCTGGGTCGGGGAGGCGAGCGTGGTCATGACGGCGGCCGGCGTCTCGGTACGGCGGCTGTCGGCGTGGCGGATGACGGTCATCGCGGCCTCCCGTAGGGTAGTCAACGTGGTTGTCGAAATAGTGAACCAGGTTGTCGATCGTGTCAAGTGACCCGCCCGGCTTCGAGCTGCCCCTGCGGCTGCTGCTCGGTTTCCGCGTGCTCGTCGACGAGCTGCACACCGAGCTGGCCAGGCAGGGTCACCCGGAGCTGCGGCCGATGCACGGCTTCGTGTTCCAGGCGATCGGGGTCGACGGCACCACCGCCGCCGAGCTGGGCCGGCGCCTGGGCGTCTCCAAGCAGGCCGCGGCCAAGCACATCGACGCGCTGGAGCGGCTCGGCTACCTCGAGCGGGCCGCCGACCCGTCCGACGCGCGCAGTAAGAAGGTGCGGCTGACCCGGCGCGGCGTGGACTCGCTGGCCCGCTCCGCGCGCATCTTCGACGAGCTGCGCGAGCGCTGGGCGGGGGTGATCGGCCGGGAGCGGCTGCGGGCCCTGGAGGCGGACCTGCGCAAGGTGACCCCGGCCGAGCTGTTCCCGCTGGACATCCCGGGCTGGTTCGGCGGATCGGCGCGGTAGAGGATGTGCCCATGACCACTCTCGGCGCGATCTTCCTGCCCCAGCTCCCGCCCGAGCGCCTGCGCGCCATCGCGTGCGCCGCCGACGACGCGGGCCTGGAGGAGCTGTGGCTGTGGGAGGACTGTTTCAAGGAGAGCGGGATCGCGGCGGCCGCCGCCGTGCTGGCGTGGACCGGCCGGATGCGGGTCGGCGTGGGCCTGCTGCCGGTACCGCTGCGCAACGTCGCGCTGACCGCGATGGAGCTGGCCACCATGCACCGGCTGTTCCCGGACCGGTTCAGCGTCGGGGTCGGTCACGGGGTCCAGGACTGGATGGCGCAGGTGGGCGCCCGGGTCGACTCGCCGATGACGCTGCTGCGGGAGTACCTGACGGCGCTGCGCGCGCTGCTGTCCGGCGAGACGGTCAGCGTCTCCGGCCGGTACGTGAAGCTGGACGAGGTCGCCCTGGACTGGCCGCCGCCCTCGGCGCCGCCGGTGCTCGCGGGCGCCGTCGGGCCACGCTCGCTGCGGCTTGCCGGGGAGGTGGCCGACGGCGCGATCCTGACCGGCGGCACCACCCCCGACGGGATCCGCCGGGCGCGGGCGCTGCTGGACGAGGGGCGGGCGTCCGGCGGGCGCACCGGCAGCCATCCGGTCGTCATGTTCCTGCCGGCGGCGACCGGGCCGGACGCGGTCGCCCGGCTGGCCGCCGACCAGCGCACCTGGGGATACCCGCCGGAGGCGGAGTTCGGGGTCGCCGGCGACGCGCAGACGGTGGCCGCCGGGATCCGCCGGTGGGCGGAGGCCGGCGCGGACGTCGTGGTGCTGCAGCCCACCGCGGACGACCCCGACCCGGAGGGCTTCGTCAGGTTCGTCGCCACCGAGGTCCGCCCGCTCGTGCCGTAGATCCTCACCGGTGGTGTGTCGATTTCCGGTCGGGCCGTGCGTAGTCACAGTAAGCGCGGCCGGCCGGCCGCGCGCGGGACGTGAGGAGGACGACATGAAGTACGCGCTGCTGCTCTACGCCGACCCGGCCGCACCCCAGCAGGCCGGGATCGAGCCGGCCCCGATGCAGGAGTGGATCGACTACACCAAGGCCACCGCGGGCGCCGGCATCCTGTCCGCCGCCGAGCAGCTCGACCAGGCCGACACGGCCACCACGCTGCGGGTGCGCGACGGGGAGCGGCTGCTGACCGACGGGCCGTTCGCGGAGACCAAGGAGCACCTGCTCGGCTTCTACCTCATCGACGTGCCCGACCTGGACTCCGCGCTGACGTGGGCCGAGCGGGTGCCGTTCGTCCGGTACGCGACGGTGGAGGTCCGGCCGGTGGTCGAGGGGCCCGACGCGCAGGAGATGCGGGCCGGGTGACGGCAAGCGCCGACCTGGACCGGATCTTCCGGTCCGAGTGGGGCGCCGTGGTGGCAACCCTGGCGCGGCGCCTCGGCGACCTTCAGGCCGCCGAGGACGCCGCGTCCGAGGCGTTCACCTCGGCGGCCGGCGCGTGGGCGCGGGACGGGGTACCGCCGAATCCCGGCGCCTGGCTGACCGTCACCGCCTGGCGCAAGGCGCTGGACCAGGTGCGCCGGGACCAGTTGCTCGCGAAGCACGCGCCGCGGCTCGCCGACGATCCAGCGTCCACAGTGGACGGTGAGGAGAGGGTGGACATGGTGGACGACCGGCTGCCGCTCGTCTTCGCCTGCTGCCACCCGGCCCTGGCGCTGGACGTGCGGGTCGCGCTCACCCTGCGGTACCTCGGCGGGCTGACCACGCGGCAGATCGCCAGCGCCTTCCTGCTGCCCGAGGCGACCCTGGCCCAGCGCCTCGTCCGGGCGAAGCGGAAGATCCGCCAGGCCGGCATCCGGTTCGAGGTACCGACGGCCGACGCGCTGTCCGACCGCCTCGACGCGGTGCGGGGCGTGGTGTACCTCGTGTTCAACGAGGGGTACGCGGCCACCGGCGGGGACGGGCTGGTCCAGGTCGACCTGTGCGAGGAGGCCATCTGGCTCGGCCGCGTGCTGCACCGGTTGCTGCCGGCCGACCCGGAGACCACCGGGCTGCTGGCCCTGATGCTGCTGCACCACTCGCGGGCGGCCGCGCGCCAGGATGCCGACGGTCGACCGGTCCCGCTGGCCGGGCAGGACCGCACCCGGTGGCGGCGGGAGCTGATCGTCGAGGGTACCGGCCTGCTCGACGCCGCCGTGGCCCGCCGCGCACCCGGCCCGTACCAGCTCCAGGCGGCCATCGCGGCGCTGCACGCGCAGGCGCCCAGCTTCGAGGCGACCGACTGGCCGCAGATCGCCGCACTCTACGGGCGGCTGGGACGGCTGGCACCCTCGCCGGTCGTGGAGGTCAACCGGGCGGTCGCGGTCGGGATGGCCGACGGCCCGCATGCCGGGCTGGCGGTACTGGCGCCGGTGCTCTCGTCCGGTGCGCTCGACGGGTACGGGCCGCTGCACGCCGCCCACGCGGACCTGCTGGAGCGGGCCGGCGACCCGGGCGCCCGGGCGGCCTGGGCGCGGGCCGCCGAGGCGACGGGCAACACGGCGCTGCGCGAGGAGCTGCTGCGCCGTTCGCGGGCCTGAACCGGACCGGGTCAGGAACCCGGCGGCACGAGCACCGGCAGCCGGGCGCCGTCCCGGGCCCGGACGACCTCACGCAGGCCCAGCGGCGTCGACAGGCGCAGTTCGGCCGCCGCCATGCCGTCGACCGTGCCGAGTCCGGCGCACGTCCCGCCCCACCGCGTGACGCGGCTGACGACCGTGCCGACCCGCACCTGGGTCGCCGACTCGGTCGCCTCGACGTGGAACTGTCCGGAGCAGAAGCCGTCGCCCGGCCACGGGAAGCGGACCATCACCACGAGCGGGTCGCCGCCCTGCCCGAGCAGCGCGACGCTCCGCGGCTCGACGCGCCGCTCGTCCACCCCGATGGCGGACAGCGGCCCGGCGCCGAGGCAGCCGGCGACGATGAGGACCAGCACGACCGGTACGGCGACGAACGCCGCGATCCGCAGCTTCCTCCTCATGGCGCCCTCCCGTCGGAGGGAGGGTACCCGCTCCACGCAAAGCGGCCGGGCCCGTCCGCTGTGGACAGGCCCGGCCCGGTTGCGTGGCGGTGGGTCAGAACTCGACGTAGTCGACGTTCGGTCCGCCGCCGGCGGTGGTGCTGGTGAGGATGACGGTGTTCGCTCCGGCGGCCAGGTTCAGGGTGACCGTCGCGTCGGCCCAGGTGTCCCAGTTCGTGGTCACCGGGAAGGACTGCGACGCGATCGCGGTGGTGCCGTTGACCGCGACGCTCATCGGCCGGTCCGCTGTCGTGCCGTTGGCGAAGTGGATCCGCACCTGGGCCGGCCCGGCCGACGCGGCGTTGAGCGTCAGCGTCTCGGTGGAGCCGACCGCGTTGGTCGTGTTGCAGAAGCCGGTACCGGAGAATCCGGCGTGGTTGCTGTCGATGGTGCCGTCACAGGTGCCCGACTCCGCCTCGACCCGGGTCAGCGCGACGGTGGGGTTGACGTCGACGTAGTCGATGTTCGGTCCACCACCGGCCGTGGTGCTGGTGAACAGCACCGTGTTCGAACCGGCGTTGAGGTTTGCCGTGACCGTCGCGTCCGACCAGGTGTCCCAGTTCGCGGTCACCGGGAAGCTCTGCGACGCGACGACCGTGGAACCGTTGACCGCGATCGACATCGGCCGGTCCGCGGTGGTCCCGTTGGCGAAGTGCACCGTCAGGCTGTACGAGCCGGCGCTGGACACCGAGACCGGCAGCGACAGCGTCGAGCCGACCGCGTTGGTGCTGTTGCAGAACCCGGTACCCGAGAACCCGGCGTGGTTGCTGTCGATGGTGCCGTCACAGGTACCCGACTCCGCCTCGAACCGGTTCGACGGAGGCGGACCGACCGTCGGAGACGTCGAGGGCGTGGGCGACGGGGACGTCGGGTTGCCGGCCGGTGCGTAGTCGGTCGCCAGCCACGCCTCGTCGATGCGCAGCGTGCTCGACCCGTAGAGGCTGTTCACCACGAGCCGGATGTACCGCGCCGTGGCGCCGATGTCGATGAACTGCGCGCCCTTCGCGTTGGGCAGGGTACCCGTCTTGAGCGTCGTCCAGGAGCTGTTGTCGTTGCTCGTCTGGATCGTGTAGCCCTTGATCCGGTGCGACGACGAGGCGGTCTGCGTGATGGTGTCCTCGCGCTGGTTGACCCCCAGGTAGGCGACGTGCTTGGACGAGCCCTGGTCGAAGGTGAGGTTGTCCGACAACGTGCCGCCGTTGTCCCAGTAGTTCAGGTAGGAGCCGTCGGTCAGGTTGCTGGCCGGGTGCCCGCTGGCGGAGTGGTTCGAGCTGGCGCTGACCCCGGCCTCGATGCCGACCCGCCCGGTCGTGACCACCTTGAAGACCGTGTCGTACTGGTCCCACGAGCTGATCCCGGACAGCGTCAGGTACCCGCTGCCCTGGCTGAAGGAGACGTTCGCTCCGGTGCGCAGGTTGGTTACCTTCGACACCGCGTACCCGTTGTCCCGCACGCGGAACGTGCTGCCCGACGGCTTGGTCACGACGTGGATGTACTGGTTGTTCGCGTTGGTCTTGCTGATCGTCGTGTACCCGTAGGCGCCGTTGTTGAACGCGCCGCCCTGCATGCCGCCGTACATGAAGCCGCCGCCGTAGGTGCCGCCGATGGACTCCCAGATGGGTGGCAGGTAGGTCTGCATGAAGTTGTTGAAGTTGACCTGGTTGGACGGGAACTTCCCGTTGACCATCGCGGTCTCGGCCATCAGCGACAGCACGTTGTTGCCCGCGTTGGCCACGTACCGGCCGATGTTGAGTCCGTAGTCCACTGTGGAGTTCGAGCCGTCGTACCACCAGGCGCCCGAGGACGGCAGCTTGTAGTCCGCCTCGATGAGCCGGGGCGCGGCCGTGTAGTAGGCCTGCGGCATGTCGTAGGCGGGCGTCATGCCGGTCTTCTGCTCGTTGCTGATCATGTCCATGATCGGCGTGTCTTCGTTGTTGTTGCTGATCGTCATGTTCGGGTGCAGGTTGTAGATCTGCTGGTACAGGTTGTGGTCCAGCCAGTACTGGTTGTCGTTGTCGATCCAGAACCCGTCCAGCGTCGGGTGGCTCTGCATCACGTCGAAGAAGTTGTCGTAGCTGAACTGACCGAAGCCGTCCTGGGTGTCCAGGTCGACCGTCTGGCCCTTGTACGCGGAGTAGGCCGCCGAGTCCATCCACTCGTGGTTGTTGAGGTCGTGCCACTGCGCGTCGTTGGTCATGTAGAGGATGACTTCGAGGTTCTTGGCGTGCGCCGCGGTGATCAGCTCACCGAGGAAGTCCCGCTTGGTGCTGCAGGTGCCGGGGATGCTCGACGGCCAGGACCGGCCGTACCCGAGCTTGCTGTGGAAGGTGGCCAGCACCAGGTAGCTGGCGTGCAGCTTCTGCGCCTCGGTGACCCAGTAGTTCGGGTCCCAGCCGCCGCTGGTGATGGCGCTCTCCCAGGCGCTGCAACTGGTGTAGCCGGGCGAGGTGAGCATGCCCCAGTGCAGGAACACGCCCGCCGTCGAGGCGCGCAGGAAGTTCTGCCGTGGGTTCTGGAGGTCGGCGTGTGCCGGCCGGTTGCCGCCGATCGCGACGAGCACCGCCGCGAGCGCGACCACGCTCGCGATGACCACGCCGAGCCACCAGCGGGCGCGCGGTGGCCGGGCGCCCAGCCGCCAGCGGGCGCGGGGTGCGAAGCCGTGGGTTGCCAAGGGATCCGCCTTTCATCGTCCGTCCAACCGATCAGACATCGGAGGAACGTGGGCCACGAACCGCCCGGCGGGAAGGCGGTCCGCTGAAATGGTACGGACAAGCAATCGAAACATAGGATCTATTGGATCCCGCGTCAATAGGTAGGGGCGCGTAGGAGAATGGCCGGGTGAATCTCCGCTGGCGGCTGCTCATCGCCGGGGTCGTCGCGCTGGCCATCGCGCTGCCCGTGGCCATCGGGTTGGCGAGCCGGCACGCCGGGCCCCCCGAGGGGAGCGCGGCGCCGCCGCTGGCCGCGGTCAGCGCCGACCAGGACCGGGCGGTCGCGGCCGTGCTGTCGGCCGCGGGGGACCGGGCCGCGGTGGCGGTCACCTCCGCGGTGCCGGTGCGGGCCTGCACGAGCGGCAAGGTGCGCGGCTCCGTGTTCGCCCGCAGTGCCGACCTCTACGTCGACCCGGGCGGTGAGGACGCGCTCATCGGTGCGGTCGGCGCCGCCCTGCCGGGCGAGTACGGGCAGGGCCTGGCGAGCGCCGACCCCGCGCCGCCGCGGCTGGCCGTGCGGCGTGGCACCGCGACCGGTGGCGCGGCGGCACCGCTGACCGCCGAGGTGGGCGCGGTGACGCTCACGGTCGCCCAGCTGGGCGAGGGATGGGTGCGGGCGACGGCACAGAGCGACTGCCGCACCGGCCCGTCGCCGTCGACCGTCGCCGGTTCGGCGCCCGCCGCGCTCGCGGCGCTGCTCGGCACGCTGGGTACCGCGCCGGACTCGGTGCACGCGACCGCCCTGGCGTGCCCCGGCGGTGGGCAGACGGTCACCTGGGCCGCGCTGAGCGGAACGGCGGACAGCGCGCACCTTCAGCAGCGGTTGGCGCCCACGCTGCCGGCAAGCGCCCGGCGCTTCGTCAGCCCGGCCAACCGGCTGCCCTGGCGCGACGGGCACGCCAGCGTCGTCGTCGCCGCGTCGGACGACGGTACCCACATCACCGTCCAGTACACAGTGGACTGTGGCTGAGATTTCCCCGGCGGGCGGCGGTGGTCCGACGCTGGTCCGGAGGGCCCCGCCTGACCGTCCGAACGCCTGACCGGAGCCGTCCCGCCCCCGTACTGTGGCTTTAGGTGCGGTCAAATTCGGTCAAAGGGGGACCTTTCATGACCACTCATCACCGCTATGCCGTGGTTCAGGGACACCGGATGTTCTACCGGGAGGCCGGCGACCCGTCCAAGCCGACCCTGTTGCTCCTGCACGGGTACCCCGCCAGCTCGTTCCTGTTCCGCAACCTGATCCCGAAGCTGGAAGACCAGTACCACGTCATCGCGCCGGACGCGCTCGGCTACGGCTTCTCCGACGCGCCGTCCGCGGAGGAGTTCGACTACACCTGGGAGAACCAGGCCGCGCTCACCTCCGGGCTGCTCAGCCAGCTCGGCGTCCGCGACTACTCGATGTTCGTGCACGGCGACGGCGCCAACACCGGCTGGCGGCTGGCCATCAACAACCCCGACTCGGTCAACGCGATCGTCACCCAGGGCGGCATCGGCCACGAGGCCGGCTTCGCGCAGCAGTTCTGGCAGCCGGTGTGGGACTACGCCCGCAACCCCAATCCGGAGACCGAGGCGGCGCTGCGCCCGGCGATGAACTGCCACTCCGTCATGTGGCAGTACCAGCACGGGGTTGAGGACGCGAGCGTGGTCAGCCCGGACACCTGGCAGCACGACTCGGCGATGCTGGCCCGACCGGGCAGCGACCAGATCCAGCTCGCCATGTGGCGCGACTACCCCAACAACTTCCCGGTCTACGAGCAACTGCACGACTACTTCCAGAAGAGCCAGGTGCCGCTGATGGCGATCTGGGGCCAGGGCGACGAGATCGCCTCCCCGGTCGGCGCGCTGGCCTTCCAGTCCAACCTCGCCAACGCCGAGGTGCACCTGCTCGACGGCGGTCACTTCCTGGTGGAGAACCATCTCGGCGGGGTCGCCGACCGGATGAAGCAGTTCCTCGGCCAGAAGCGCGGCGTCGCCTCGGTCGCGCTGATCGCCGGCCTGGCCGCCGGCCCGATCGCGGGTGCCAGCGCGGCCGCGGCCAGCTCCGGTCCGCCCGCGCCGAGCGGTGGCGGCCCGGCGGTGACTCAGGTCGTCGACGCGGCCCAGAAGTCCGGTGGCGGCGGCGGTGGCCAGCAGGCCGCGCCGGGCGCCGACCAGCTGATGCCGCTGGGCGAGCCGTCGGCGGACAGCCAGTCGAGCATCGACCTGAACCAGGACCAGATCAACAACGCGCATGCCATTGTCAACGCGGCCAACGCGATGCACCTGCCGCCACGGGCCGCGGTCATCGCGGTGGCGACGTCAATGCAGGAGACCAAACTCCACAACTACGGCGACCTCGGCGACACCAACGACCACGACTCGCTCGGCCTGTTCCAGCAGCGCCCGTCGTCCGGCTGGGGCAACCCGGACCAGTTGACGGATCCGAACTACGCGGCCACCGCGTTCCTCAAGTCGCTGACCCAGGTGCAGGGCTGGGACAAGATGCCGCTGACCGACGCGGCCCAGGCGGTGCAGGTCTCCGCGTTCGGCGACCGGTACGCCCAGTGGGAGAAGCAGGCCTCCGACCTGGTGCTGTCGACCTACCACGCGGGTCCCTACGCCGGCAAATGACGCATGAACAAGTACGCGGCGGAGTTCTTCGGTACCCTCCTGCTGGTCTTCGCGGGATTATGCACCGGCGTGGCTGGGCCGATAGACAACCGTCAGATCGCGGTGGCGTTGGCCTTCGGTCTGGTGCTCGTCGCGCTGACCTACACCCTGGGCCCGGTGTCGGGTTGCCACGTCAATCCGGCGGTGACTCTGGGTTCGCTGCTGAGCGGCACGATCTCGATCGGCGCCGCGGTTGGATACTGGATCGCCCAGGTCGCCGGCGGGATCGTGGCGTCCTTCATCGTCTGGGGGCTTGTCCGGTGGAGTGATGTCGTGGACCACACCGGGACGCTCGGCGCCAACGGCTACGGCACGCACATCAACGCCGGCGGCGCGATGATCCTGGAGATCGTGCTCACCTTCCTGCTGGTGCTGGTCGTCCTGATGGTGACCAGCCGGCCGGAGCAGACCGCCGTGGCGGCGGTGCCGATCGGCCTCGCGCTCGGCGTGGCCAACCTGGTCGGGGTGCCGCTGGACGGCGCGTCGGTCAACCCGGCCCGGTCGCTCGGACCCGCGCTCTTCCAAGGCGGTTCGGCGCTGTCTCAGGTGTGGGTGTTCATTCTCTTCCCGCTCGTCGGCGGAGTGCTCGCCGCGATGGTCGCGCCGCTGCTCAAGTCCGTACCCTCAGCCGGCCCGGCCCGATGACGGATCCGGGACGGCCCGCCTGTACCGGTCGGCCAGGACCGCGAGGCGTCGCACCAACTCCGGCGGCTCGGTGACCTCGAAGTCGGCATCGAGCAGGCCCAGGTATACCGCGACGGTCTGCACCGTGTCCGCTCCGCACGCCAGTACACACGAATGCTCGTCAACGGGCTCGACCACGCCGACCGCCGGGCTGATGCGGGCGGTGACCACGTCGGCGGGCGCGTGCACGCGCACCCTGGCGCGGAACCGGAAGCCCGCGCCCGATGCCCCGCGCGCGACGTAGGCCGCGACGTCCCCGCCCTCGGGTAGTTCGCGCGGCGCGAACCGCTGTCTGATCGGGATCAGCGGTTCGACGCGGTCGACCCGGAAGGTGCGCCAGTCGCCGCGCTCGGTGTCCCAGGCCACCAGATACCACTTGCGGCCCCAGGTGACCAGGCGGTGCGGCTCGACCGTGCGGACGGTGGCCGTGCCGTCGTGCGACCGGTAGTCGAAGCGGACGCGTTCGTGGTCGCGGCAGGCGGCGGCCAGCGCGGTCAGCACGGCCGCGTCGACGCTGGGCGCGGGGGAGTCCGGTGGGATGGCCACCGTGTAGTCCGCGAGCGCGCCGACCCGGTGCCGCAGCCGGGGCGGCAGCACCTGCTCCAGCTTGGCCAGCGCGCGCACCGAGGTCTCCTCGATGCCGCTGACCGGGTTGCGCGCCGCGGTGCGCAGGCCGACCGCGACCGCGACCGCCTCGTCGTCGTCCAGCAGCAGCGGCGGCATGGCCGCGCCGGCACCCAGCCGGTAGCCGCCGTCGGTGCCCCGGGTCGCGTGCACCGGGTATCCCAGGTCGCGCAGCCGCTCCACGTCACGCCGCACGGTGCGCTCGCTGACCTCCAGCCGGGTGGCGAGGTCGGCGCCCGACCAGTCCCGCCGCGCCTGCAGCAGGGACAGCAGCTTCAGCAGCCGCGCCGAGGTTTCCCACATGCCCGGAAGCCTGCCAGACCTTCAGGACAGGAGCTGTCCGGAAGGGTCCGTAGCGTGGTGGGCATGGATGAGACAGTCAAGGAATTCCGGATCGACATCCCGCAGGCCGACCTCGACGACCTCGGCGCGCGGCTGGCCGGGGCCCGCTGGCCGAACGAGGTGGAGGGCGCGGGCACCGATTACGGCATGCCGCTGGGCGTGGTACGCCGGCTCGCGCAGCGCTGGCGCGACGGGTACGACTGGCGCGCGCACGAGGCGGGGCTCAACGAGTTTCCGCAGTTCACCACGGCCGTCGACGGGCAGAACATCCACTTCCTGCACGTCCGCTCCGGCCGGCCCGGCGCGCTGCCCCTCCTGCTGCTGCACGGCTGGCCGGGCTCGGTGCTCGAGTTCGCCGGGATGATCGGGCCGCTGACGGAGCCCGCCGACCCCGGGGCGCCCGCGTTCGACGTTGTGGTGCCGTCCCTGCCGGGATACGGCTTCTCCGGCCCGACCACCGAGCCGGGCTGGGACAGCGCCCGGATGGCGCGGGCGTTCGCCACCCTCATGGCGCGGCTGGGCTACGACCGGTGGGGCGCGGCCGGCGGGGACTCGGGCGCGCTGGTCGGCCGGGAGCTGGGCATCCTGGCCCCGGACGGGCTGATCGGGATGCACCTGCTGCAGATCTTCGCGTTCCCGTCCGGCGACCCGGCCGAGTTCGAGCGGGTGTCCGATGTGGACAGAGAAAGCCTGTCCGGCACGACCGCCGAGTTCCAGAGCAAGGCGGGGTACCAGAACATCCACCAGACCCGGCCACAGACGCTCGGGTACGCGTTGACCGACTCGCCGGTCGGGCAGCTGGCGTGGAACGCGGAGCTGTGGACCGGCTGGGGCGACTACGCGGACCACCTCGACGTGGACAACTACCTGACCCACGCGAGCATCTACTGGTTCACCCGCACCGGGGTGTCCAGCGCCCGGCACTACTACGAGGACGCGCACAGCGGCGCCGGGTACCGGGACGCGCCCAACCCGGTGCCGACCGCGGTCGCCGTCTTCCCGCAGGACTTCCGGACGGTACGCGCGTTCGCCCAGCGGGCGAACAACATCGTGCGGTACACGGAGTTCGACCGTGGCGGGCACTTCGCCTACACGACCGACCCGGACCTCGTGGTCGGGGACCTGCGGGAGTTCTTCACCAGTCTGGCCTGAACACGGTGCGGACACAGTCGTCCGCCTGCTGCTTGAACAGCGTGTACCCGCGGGCTCCGTCGGCCAGCGGCAGCTCGTGGGTACCCAGGTGTTCGGTGGTCAGCTCGTCGCGCGCCATCCGGTCCAGCAGCATCGGGATGTACCGCTGCCCGTGCTGCTGGGCGCCGCGCACGGTCAGCCCCTTGTTCATCACCGCGCCGAGCGGGAACCGGTCCACCAGGCCGACGAAGACGCCGAGGACGAAGACGGTGCCGCCCTTGCGGCAGTGGTAGATCGCCTCCCGCACGGCCGAGGGCCGGTTGGTCTCGATATGCAGCTGCTGCTTGACCTGGTCGTAGAGCACCTCCGGGCCGCTGCTGCCGTGCGACTCCATGCCGACCGCCTCGATGCACACGTCGGGTCCCCGCCCGCCGCTGCGCTCGAGCAGTTCGCCACCGACATCGGTGTGCCGGTAGTTGAGCGTCTCCGCGCCGATGTGCTCCTCGACCTGGGACAGCCGGAAGTCGTTGCGGTCGATGACGACGACGCGCTCCGCGCCGAGCAGGATCGCCGAGCGGGCCGCCAGCTGGCCGACCGCGCCGGCGCCCCACACCGCGACGACGTCGCCCGGCCGCACCCCGCCGAGGTCGGCGCCCATCCAGCCGGTGGGTGCCGAGTCGGAGGCGAAGACGGCCCGCTCGTCGCTGACCCCGTCGGGTACCGGGAAGGTGCCGAAGTCGGCGTAGGGCACCCGGACATACTGGGCGTGGCTGCCGGCGTACCCGCCCATCGCGTGCGAGTACCCGTAGCACCCGGCCGCCCCGAAGCCCCACGCCAGCTCGGTGATGGCCGGGTTCGGGTTGCCGTTGTCGCAGCAGGAGAACAGGCCCTGCCGGCAGTACCAGCACCGTCCACATGAGACGAACGAGCAGACGACGACGCGCTCGCCGACCCGGCGGTTCCGCACGCCGGTACCGGCCTCGACGATCTCGCCGAGGAACTCGTGACCGATGACGTCGCCCTTGCGGGTGAAGGGTACGAACCCGCTGAGCAGGTGGAGGTCCGAGCCGCAGGTGACGCTGTGGGTCACCCGGACGATGACGTCCTGGCTGTTGCGGATGCGCGGGTCGGGCACCTCCCGCACGGCGACCTGGTTGACTCCCTCGTAGCAGAGTGCTTTCACGGCAACACCCCGGCCTACAGCCGGCCCTCGTCGAGGCCGTGGCGGTCGAGCAGGTCGGCGGGCAGGCCACGCAGCGACCGTCCGCCGGTACCGGACCGGTCGGCCAGCAGCACCTCGCCGGTCTCCGCCTTCTGCTTGGCCCGGCGCAGCGCGGACCGCAGCCGCTGTGCCGGATCGGAGCCGCGCAGGCGTCCCGGCGCGCTGGACAGCGCCGACCGCTCGCCGTCCCGCAGCCGCGCGGAAAGCTCGGTACCCCGGCCACCCGGCGCCTGCCGCACCCGTACGTCGACAAGGTCGCCGAGGTCGGCGAGTTCGGCGGGGAGCCGGCCGTCCGGGGACAGCCGGTCGGACGGCAGGTTGACGGTCACCGAGTGCCAGTGCGGCTCGGGCGGCCGGCGCGGCGGCCTGGTCGGCCAGCCGGCCCGCTTCCGGGCGACGGCGATCCGGAGCCCGGCCCCGCCGGCGGCGACCGCGGCGGCCGCGGCGGCCGCCCGCTTGGTACCCATGCCCGGCCGATACCTCGGGGCGGGACCGGCAAACCTGGGCGGCGGCCGGCCCTCCGTCGCGGGGCGGCAGGGTGGCGGGTTCGGTGCGATCATCTGTTGATGCGCGTACTTGTGGTGGGTGGCTCCGGTTATGTCGCCGGACTGGTCATGCCCGCGCTGGCCGGTCAGCACTCCGTCCGGGTGCTCGACCCGCGGGCGCCCGCATCCCCCGTCGCCGGGGTCGAATACGTGGCCGGCGACGCGACCGACTTCGAGGCGCTGTGCCGGGCGGCCGAGGGTGTCGACGCGGTGCTGCACTGCGCCATGGCCCACGAGTGGGCCACCCCGGCCGGCTTCGTCCAGGCGTTCGCGGTCCACGTCACGTCCGTCCACCTCACCCTGCGGGCGGCGCACGAGACGGGGGTACCGCACGCGGTGCACATCAGCAGCATGTCGGTCTTCCACGACCTGGAGGGCCGGCGGGTGGACGAGTCCGACCCGACCGACGCCACCGACATCTACGGGTTGACCAAACGGCTGGGCGAGCAGGTCTGCGCGGCGGCCGTGGCCGAGTGGGGCCTGTCGCTCAACGTGCTGCGCCTGACCTGGCCCACGCCCGACGACGTG
>Ga0081540_1002088_pt1 | contig 16651 bp, 16 predicted proteins | sample TabmetS2T1R1_FD_71024 | JGI IMG/M metagenome (GOLD analysis project Ga0081540, IMG submission 71024) | Tabebuia heterophylla rhizosphere microbial communities from the University of Puerto Rico - S2T1R1 | ecosystem: Host-associated > Plants > Roots > Rhizosphere ... | reverse complement strand
GATCATTGTCGTGATCGCCGACGTCGCCGATCTCTGGGCGCTGGAACGGGCCAATGCCAGCAACGGCCGCTATCATGTGCTTGGCGGCACGCTGTCGCCGCTCGACGGCGTCGGTCCGCAGGACCTCTCCATCGACGCGCTGGTGGCGCGCGCGCATGAGGAACCGGTCAAGGAGATCGTGCTGGCGCTCAATGCCACCGTCGATGGCCAGACCACGGCGCATTACATCACCGACCTCCTGCAGGACGCCAATGTGCGGGTGACGCGGCTGGCGCATGGCGTTCCGGTCGGCGGAGAGCTTGATTATCTCGACGAAGGTACGCTATCGGCTGCCATGCGGCAGCGGACGCTGTTCTGATTCTCTCCACATACGGAACCGGTAATGACGAAACGACGATTCGCCAAACGCTTGGGTTTTGCGTTGATTCTGGCCACGGCCTTTGCGGCACCCGCTGCATCGGCCCAATCCGCCCAGCAGGCGGAACCTGTGCCGCCCAAGGCCGGCAAGCAGATCAATGCCGGCGACATCCTGTCGGGCGAGCTGACCACCATCAAGACGCGCGGCAAGCGCGGGAAAGCCGCAACCTACCAGATCACCTCGCAGGCGCGGCGGCTGCCACCGCCGAGCGGGCTGTGCAACCTCGAGACGGGACCGGAAACATTCCAGCTTGTCACCACCAGCGACGGGCAAGCCGCGCAGCTGAAAGGCTTCGTTGGCAAATCCATCTCCGTGAAGGTGGACGAAGTTGCCTGCGCGCAGGACCCGGGGCAGATGACCGAGGCCATCATCACCAAATGGAGCGTGGTGAAGTAGAGGGATAGCAACGATGCTTGCGCCGCGGCTCATTGCTCTTGTCCCCGTGGTGTCGATGTGTTCGATCGCTAGCGCAGCCGAGCTTGAGCCCATCAAGTAAGGCGACACACTGACGGGAAGATTGCGCCTCGTTGCCCATGAAGGACGGCCTGGCACGTCGGCGACGTTGCCGTATCGCAGTGGGAACTATTGCCCAAGCCGTGAAATTTATGGTTGTATCGCTGCTGCCGTGTACCGTCCGGCGGCTAACGGAGATCGCGCCACATGATGAAGGTACTGCTCGCTCTCGCGCTAATTATTGCGGGCGCCGACTGCGCCGCCGCGCAGGGCGCGCCGGCTGCCGACAAGCCGGACTATCCCACGGCCGCGCAGGCACTCGAGGCGCTGCGCGCAAAGCCAGGTGTTGACATTTCGGTGCAGTCCGGGTGGACGGTCATTGAAGACCGCGCGACCCTGAGCGTCTGGTCGTTCACGCCGGCCGGCCATCGCGCCTATCCCGCGGCGATCCAGCGCAAGGTCGTGCAGGAAGGTGGCAACCTCTTCGTCAAGATGAGCGTCCTGTGCGAAGCGCCGAAGCCTGATTGCGATGCGGTCGTGACCGAGTTCACCAAGCTCAACGAGCGCGTGCGCGACGATCTCGGACAGAAATCGCGCTAGACCCTCACCGGCCCCAGCGTCTCGAAATGCTTGCTTCGCTGCAGCCAGGCCAGCAGCATCAGGCTCGGGATCGCCACCAGCACGCAGATCACGAAGAAGGCCGGCCACCCCGTCGCCTTGGCGACATAGCCCGCGCCTGACGACAGGTAAGTGCGTCCGACGGCGGCGAGCGCCGTGAGCAACGCGTATTGGGTCGCGGTGTGCAGCGGGTTTTGGCACAGCGCGGAGAGATAGGCGACGAAGATCACGGTACCGACGGCGCTGGTAAAATTCTCCGCGCAGATCGCAAGCGCCAGCGCCCATTGATTGGTGCCGACCAGCGCGAGCCATGAGAAGGAGAGGTTGGCGAGTGCCTGCACCACGCCGCCGATCCACAGACTGATCGCCAGCGGATAGCGCCGGGCGACGAAGCCGCCGGCAAAACCGCCGATCAGCGTGGCCGCAAGCCCAACGCCCTTGACGATCGCCGCATAGTCGTTGCGGGTGAAGCCGAGGTCGATCACAAACGGCGCCGTCATGGTGCCGGAGAACGCGTCGGTGAACTTGAACAGCACCACGAAGGCAAGCGCGGCAATCGCATCCTTGCGGGTGAGGAATTCGGAGAAGGCGCCGCTCGCCGCATGCCAGACGCGAGTGAACGCGCTTTCCTGCCGTGTCGCCGCCTCGGCGCGCGCCGATTGCGCGGGCTCGGTGGCCGCAAGCGCGGTCACGGTGCCGATCAGCACCAGCGCAGCCATTACGACATAACCCCACATCCAGGCGGCGTGACGCGCGATGCCGGTGCTCTCGAAGCCGGACACCATGAACAGCGCGCCCGCCGTCGAGACCAGCATGCCGATGCGATAGGCCGCGACATAGGAGGCCATGCCGGCGGCCTGCTCGCTCTCGGGCAGGCTCTCGACACGGAAAGCGTCGACCACGATGTCCTGCGTCGCCGACGTCGTCGCCACCAGCAGTGCAGCGAGCGCGACCAGCGGTGGCGACACCGCCGGATCGGCCAGCGCCTGCAGCAGGATCGCGCCGATCAAGAGCAGTTGCGAGAACACCAGCCAGCCGCGGCGGCGGCCGAACGCGCGCGTCAATAGCGGCACATGCAGCGCATCGACCAGCGGCGCCCACAGGAATTTCAGCGTGTAGGGTGTGCCGACCAGCGCAAACAGTCCGATGGTGCCGAGATCGACACCCACCTCGCGCATCCACACCAAAAGCGTCGAGCCCGACAGCGCCAGCGGCAGGCCGGAGGAAAAGCCAAGCAGCATCACGATCAGCACGCGCGGCTGCAGGTACACAGCGAGGCTATCGCGCCAGGAGGCGCGGGCGGGAGAGGTGGCTTCGGGGGCGGTCATGGGGACCGTTGGTAGCAGATTCTGCGGAGAATCGTAGGGTGGGTAGAGCGAAGCGAAACCCACCGCAGTGGCGGGTTTCGTCTCTTTCCTCTCCCACAACAAGGGGGGAAGGAGATCACGCCGCATCGATGCGGCGAAAGCCGTTCCACACGGCGGTCGCCGCGCCCGAGGTGAGCACCGGCAAGATCCGCTCGTCCTGGTAATTGCCGTTGAGCGAGACCCGCTGCAGCGCCGTCATGTGGTCGGCGCTCTCCGGAAACAGCATGCCGGGCCGCGTCGTCACCGCGGTCTTGAAGCCGGCGGCCTTGGCAAGCGCGAATTCGCGCGGGCCGGCGGCGACGCGGTCGCCATAGGGGTAGGCAAGATGCAGCACAGAGCGGCCGAGCGCGGTCTCGATCCGTTCGCGGCTGGTCTTCAACTCGTTCAGCGCCACCTGCTCGCTCTGCTTGGCGAGGTTGGGATGGGTGATGGTGTGCGCGCCGATTGTCACCAGCCGATCGCCGGCAAAGGCTTTCAGTTCGTCCCAAGACATGCAGAGCTCGCGGCAGATCGCGTTCTCGTCGACCCCCTGGCGCGCGCAGAGCGCGGCAACCTCGCGCAGCACATCGTGCTCGCTCGGCAGTGCGCGCAGCCAGTCGTGCAGCCGGTCGAACACCGCCTGTTTCTCCGCGGCGGTCTTTGCTTCCATTCGCATCGTCTGGCCGCCGATCTCGAACTCGATTTGCGGCGCCTTCGCGATCGCGCGCTCCAGCGCCACCCACCACAACCGTCCCGTGCCGTCGGCGAAATCGCTCACCGCGTAGACGGTGCAGGGCGCGTCGAATTCTCGAAACACCGGCAGCGCATGGTCGCGGTTGTCGCGATAGCCGTCGTCGAGCGTGAAGCAGGCAAAGCGGCGCGCGAAATTCTTCTCCACAAGACGCCGGTGCGCCTCATCCATGGTGACGATGTCGATGTCGTGCGCGCGCAAATGCGACAACGTTGCGCGCAGGAAGGACGGCTCGATCTCGAGATGATGATTGGGCTGGAATTGCCGGCCATCGCGCGGGCGCACGTGATGCAGCATGAAGATGGCGCCGACGCCGGCAAACAGCGGCCGCAGCAGACGATGCGCGCCGGAATAATACAGCGCTTCCAGGCCGGCGCGGATGACGGTGCTGCGAAATTGCTTCATCGCGGGGTGGTTGACCGGGTTGAATTCGGATTCGACGTTAACGAGAGATCGTTGAAGAAACCATTAGTCAGGCGGCGATCCTCAGCGCGCGCCCGCCGGTGTTATTTCGGGTTTGACAGCCCCGCAAGGGTTTGTTTTCTCTCCGTTCCTGTAGCCTGCGGGAACTCGGATGCACGGACTTTTCAAGCGGAGCAGCAAATGGTGGCCAGGCGCGATCTTGCTGGTCGTCTTTTGGGCTTTCGCCGCCTGGACCAGTACTGAGCCGCTGGAAAGCGATATTGCCGCGCGGTCGAATGCCGCGGTCAAGGACGCGGTGCTGGACAAGAAACGCGTCACGGTTGCAGGCCGCGACGTCACCTTTTCGGCGGAAGCGTTTTCCTCGGAGGGCCGCAAGGCTGCGCTGACCGCGGTCGCCACCGTGCCCGGCGTCCGCCTCGTCAATGACGAGACCCGTCTCATTCCCGAAGCAAAGCCGTTTATCTGGTCCGCCGAGCGCGACGTCGTCCGGGTGACACTCGCCGGCAGTGCGCCGCTGCCGCAGGTCAAGGGCCGGCTGCTCGAGGCGGCGAAGGCTGGTCTCGGCAATGTCGAGGTCGCCGACCAGATGGGGCTGGCGCGCGGCGCGCCGTCCCGTTTCGATGCCGCGGCACTATTACTGGTCGACCAGATCGGCAAGCTCAAGGACGGCAAGATCACGCTGTCCGACGACAAGGTGACGCTATCGGGCATGGCGCGCGAGCTCGGCGGCCGCGAAGCGATTGCGGCTGCGCTGAAAAACCTGCCTGAGGGTTTTTCAGTCGCCGCCAACGACATCAGGGCGCCTCCTTACGTCTTCCAGGCCTACAAGGACCCGGTCTCATCCACGCTGACGCTCACCGGCAATGTGCCCGACAAGAATGTGCACGCGGCGCTGGTTGCCGCAGCCGAGCGCAAATTCTTCGGCGAGAAAGTGGTCGATAATCTCAAGGAGAGCATCGGCGCGCCGGCGAGCTTCGCCGCCGCCGTCGTCCCCGCCCTGAGCGCACTGTCGCGGTTGTCGACCGGCACGCTGGTCGTATCGGACCGCGAGGTCAAGCTCTCGGGCGATGCACTCTACGACGCCGCCGGCGCGCAGATCCGCGCCGGGTTGGGTAAGGACTTTCCGCAAAACTGGCAGTACACGGCCGAGATCGCGGTCAAGCCGCCGTCAGCGCCGGTCGACAACTCCGTTTGCCAGCAACTCTTCGCGGATCTGCTGGCGAAAGCGCGTATCCGCTTTGAATCGGGCAAGGCGGATCTATCGCCGGACTCAATCGGCCTGCTCGATCGCCTGACCGAGACGGCGCTGCGCTGTCCGAGCGCCAATATCGAGATCGCCGGCCATACCGATGCCGATGGCGACGCCAACCAGAACCAGGCGCTGTCGGAGAAGCGCGCGCAGGCGGTGGCCGATTATCTGGTGCGCGGCGGGCTGCCGGCCAACCGCTTTACCCCTGTGGGCTATGGCAGCACCCAGCCGATCGCCGGCAACGACACCGACGAGAGCAAGGCGGCGAACCGGCGCATCGATTTCGTGGTGAAATGATCATGGCCTATGTCGCGCAATTCTTCTGGGGCTGGCTGGTGGCATCGCTGCTGCTCGGCTTCGCCATGGGCTGGATTTCGGTGGTCCAGCGCGGCGAGGGCGTCACCGGTGCGCCGGCCCGGGCGCTGTGGGCGCTGGTCGGCGTGCTGGTTTCGCTCGCGGTCGCGCAAATCGTGCCCGGCCGTCCCGGCTACTGGCTCGACCTCGGGCTGATCATGTTCGCCCTCTATCTCGCCGGTTGCGTGATCGGGGCCTGGCTGCGCGCCCGGGTGGTCGCACGCACCACCCCAAAGGCCTGATCCGGCCGCCGTCCGCCGGACCTTCGGACTGCGTGACGCGTTAGGCTCGCGTCAAGGCCTTTACGGATTTCCAACGATAAGGCCAGAATGCAGTAAATCTGTGCACCCGCTGTCATGAACGATCCCTAATATGTTGAAGAATCGCGTCTTATTCTCCGTCTGGTGAATTCCGTTCCGCCCCAAAACGCGCTACCAGAGATTCCGAGGGAGCAAGCGCGGGCGAGGGCGGCGGCAAAGGTTACGCTGGCGGCCACTGCCGTCGCATCGGTATTCGAGGTTTAGATGCTGGAAGCCATCCGCAGGGCAATCGCGTTCCTGCGCCACAAGCAAATCCTGCACAAGCTGGGTGTGGTGATCAGCATCACCGTTATCGGTATCGCGTGCTATGTGCTCTTCCACATGCTTCGCGGCATCGACGTCGCCGAAGTCATCGACGCCATCAAGGGCACCGAGCCGACCCAGATCGCACTTGCCGCCCTGTTCGTCGCCGCCGGCTATTTCACGCTCACCTTCTATGACTGGTTCGCAACGCGTGCGATCGGCCGCGCCGACGTGCCCTACCGCGTCAACGCGATGGCCGGCTTCACCTCCTATTCGATCGGCCACAATGTCGGCGCCAGCGTCTTCACCGGCGGCGCGGTGCGCTACCGCATCTATTCGGCCTGGGGCCTGAATGCGATCGACGTCGCCAAGATCTGCTTCCTCGCCGGCCTCACCTTCTGGCTCGGCAATGCCGCCGTGCTCGGCCTCGGCATCGCCTGGCATCCGGAGGCTGCCTCCAATATCGATCAGCTCCCGGTCTGGCTGAACCGCTCCGCCGCCTTCCTCACCATCGCAGCGCTCGCCAGCTATGTGGCCTGGGTCTGGGCCAGGCCGCGCGTGGTCGGTCGCGGCCCTTGGACGGTGAGGCTACCGGGTGGCCCGCTGACCCTGCTGCAGATCGGCATCGGCATCATCGATCTCGGCTTCTGCGCGCTCGCCATGTATGTGCTGGTGCCGGATGAGCCCAATCTCGGCTTTGTCACGGTTGCCGTGATCTTTGTCTCCGCGACGCTGCTCGGCTTTGCCAGCCATTCCCCCGGCGGGCTTGGGGTGTTCGACGCGGCCATGCTGGTCGGGCTCTGGCAGATGGACCGCGAGGACCTCCTGGCCGGCATGCTGCTGTTTCGTATGCTCTATTATATTGCGCCTTTCGTCATATCTGTAATTTTGCTGACGCTTCGGGAGCTTATTATCGGCGCACGGTCGAAACGGCTGCAACGCTTGGCCGCCATGGCCGAGGCCAAGACCAGGGTCGAACCGAGACGCGAGGCCGTCTATGTGCGCGAGCGCAAGGAGGGCGGCGCCTGAGTGGCAGCATGATCCCCGACCCGAAGGGCCGCGTTAGCGCAAAGTGGAGCCGGTTTTTGGAATAGGATCATGATCAAACTACAGCATGATCCCCGAAAAGTGGGAACCGGTTTTCGGAATTGGATCATGCTCAAATTGAACAAGGGCGTTTTTCAGATGAAGCGGCGATGGCGATAGACGACACCCCTTCTTCCTTCTTCGCGCCCTGGCCGGACCGGCTGCGCCATTCGGCCATCATCCTGCTTGCCGCGGGCCTGGCGCTGAGCGCGCTGGTCACACTCGGCGAGTTGCCGCCGATCCCCGCTGCCGTCGTATTCGTGCTGATCGCCGCCGCGGCGCTGGTGCCCTGGCGCTTGCATGACACGGCCGCTTCCCCCGAAATGGTCCGCACCGAGGATCCGGTCGAGGCTGCCGCCGTCAATGCCATCGTCGCCGGCATGCCCGATCCCGCGGTGCTGCTCGACCGCGCCGGCCGCGTCATCCATCTCAATGCGGCCGCAGCCCAGCTCGCGCCGGCGCTGCGCAAGAACGAGCTGGCGCAATTCGCGCTGCGCTCGCCCGAGATCGTGTCCGCGCTGCGCGAAGCCATCGCCACCACCCAGCCGCGCCGCGCCACCTATCTCGACCAGGTGCCGGTCGACCGCTGGATGGAGCTTGTCATCACGCCGGTGCCGGTGCCGACGCGGTTCGGTGGCGCCGACAAATGCATGCTGATGACTTTTCACGACCTCACGCCGCTGCGCCGGGTCGAGGAGATGCGCGCCGATTTCGTCGCCAATGCCAGCCACGAATTGCGCACGCCGCTCGCCGCGCTCTCCGGCTTCATCGACACCCTGCAGGGTCCCGCGAAGGAGGATTCCAGGGCGCGCGAGCGCTTCCTCGGCATCATGCAGGCGCAAGCCAAGCGCATGGCGCGGCTGATCGACGATCTGCTCTCGCTGTCACGGGTCGAACTGTCGGCGCATGTGCGCCCCGACACGCTGGTCGATCTGGTGCCGATCATCCGCCAGGTCGTCGACGGACTTGAGCCCCTGGCGCGCGAGCGCCAGGTCGAGATCGAGATCGACCTGCCGGAGCCGCCGGTCACCATCGCCGGCGACCGCGAGGAACTGCTGCGGGTCTGCGAGAACCTGATCGAGAACGCGCTGAAGTATGGCGCCTCCGGCGGCAAGGTGATTGTCTCGCTGACCACGGCCAAGGCCAGTGCGGGCGATGGCGCCCCGGAATACCGCGTCAAGGTGCGCGATTTCGGCCCCGGCATCGCCCCGGAGCATCTGCCGCGGCTGACCGAGCGGTTTTACCGGGTCGATGTCGGCGACAGCCGCGCGCAAGGTGGAACCGGACTCGGCTTGTCGCTGGTCAAGCATATCCTGGCCCGTCATCGCGGCCGGCTTCTGATCGAGAGCGTTCCCAAAAATGGGGCGACGTTTACGGCCTGTTTTCCCCAGATAAAGCCGACCACGGTCGCCTAAAATCAAGCGATTTCAAACGCTTGCAATTGTCATCCAACTGTCATCCAACCGTCGTAAAAGCTCTACCAGCCGCTCCTAATGGACCGGCGGTGGGCGCGATCGGGCGCATCCGGTGCTCGGCCCACCAGTATGGAGACCAGCCCATGAATTTCATCAAGACCATCGTCGCGGCCGGCCTGGTGGCGGCGTCGACCTCGGCCTTCGCTGCCGATATCACCGGTGCGGGTGCGACCTTCCCGTTCCCGATCTATTCGAAGTGGGCTGACGCCTACAAGAAAGAGACCGGCAACGGCCTGAACTATCAGTCGATCGGCTCGGGCGCCGGCATCAAGCAGATCCAGGCGAAAACCGTGACCTTCGGCGCCACCGACGCCCCGCTCAAATTCGAGCAGCTCGAAAAGGACGGCCTCGTGCAGTGGCCGATGGTGATGGGCGCCATCGTCCCGGTCGTGAACATCGAAGGCGTCAAGCCGGGCGAGCTCGTTCTGTCCGGCGAAGTGCTCGGCGACATCTATCTCGGCAAGATCAAGAAGTGGGATGACGCTGCGATCGCAAAACTCAATCCGAAGCTGAAGTTGCCCGGTGACGCCATCACCGTGGTCCGCCGCTCCGACGGTTCGGGCACCACTTTCAACTTCACCGACTACCTCTCCAAGGCCAACGCCGACTGGAAGTCGAAGGTCGGTTCCGGCACCGCGGTTGAATGGCCGGTCGGCGTCGGTGCCAAGGGCAATGAAGGCGTGGCCGGCAATATCAGCCAGACCAAGAACGCCATCGGCTATGTCGAATATGCCTATGCCAAGCAGAACAAGCTGACCTATGCCGGCTTGATCAACAAGGCGGGCAAGACCGTGCAGCCGACCATCGAAGCTTTCCAGGCGGCCGCTTCCAACGCCGACTGGGCCAAGGCTCCCGGCTACTATGTGATCCTCACCGACCAGCCGGGCGAAGCCTCCTGGCCGATCACGGCGGCGACCTTCATCCTGATGCACAAGGATGCCACCGACAAGCAGGCCTCGCAGGAAGCCATCAAGTTCTTCAAATACGCCTTCGAGAAGGGCGGCAAGATGGCCGAAGAGCTCGACTACATCCCAATGCCCGACGCGGTCGTGAAGCAGATCGAGAAGACCTGGTCGTCCGAGATCAAGAGCTGACCGGGCGGGCGAAGCGCGCCCGGTCATTCCGGGAGCGAATGAAACGAGCGAACCCGGAATCTCCAGATTCCGGGTCTGGTGCTCCGCCTTAGCGCAACGGCGCTAAGGCGCACGCACTATCCCGGAATGACGCGGGTAATCGGTCGAAGAAAATCGTCGCGGAAAGTGACGACGGGTGCGTTGAACTACACAGGGGACAGGCGTGGCAGAGATGGCAGTTCAAAGCGACGCGATGGAAGCTGCAGGCCCCTATGATCGCGCCAAGGCCCTCAGCGCATTCAAGCTCGGCGACACCACTTTTTACTGGATCACGCGCGCCAGCGCGATCTCGGTCCTGCTCATTCTCGGCGGCATCATCCTTTCGCTGATGGTCGGCGCCTGGCCGGCTGTGAGGGAATACGGCTTTGCCTTCCTGTGGACGCAGCGCTGGGCGCCGTCGGCCGACCCGCCGGTGCTGGGCGCGCTTGGGCCCATCTATGGCACACTGGTCACCTCTTTCATCGCCATGTTCATTGCCATTCCCGTCGGCATCGGCATCGCGGTATTCCTCACCGAACTCTGTCCGATGTGGGCGCGCCGCCCGATCGGCATCGCGGTCGAGCTGCTGGCCGGCATCCCCTCGATCATCTACGGCATGTGGGGCTTCTTCGTGCTCGGCCCCTTCCTCGCCAACACCTTCCAGCCCTTCATGATCCGCATCTTCGATGGCGTGCCTGTTCTGGGCGACATCTTCGCAGGCCCCCCGTCCTATCTCAGCCTGTTCAACGCGGCGCTGATCCTCGCCATCATGGTGCTGCCCTTCATCACCGCGATCTCGGTCGACGTGTTCAAGACCGTGCCGCCGGTGCTGAAGGAAGCCGCCTATGGCGTCGGCTGCACCACCTGGGAGGTGGTGCGTAGCGTGGTGATCCCCTACACCCGCGTCGGCGTGATCGGCGGCATCATGCTGGCGCTCGGCCGCGCACTCGGCGAGACCATGGCGGTGACCTTCATCATCGGCAACTCGTTCCGCATCCAGTCGTCGATCTTCGCGCCGGGCACCACGATCTCGGCGGCGATCGCCTCGGAATTCGCCGAGAGCGACGGCTTGCATCAGTCCGGCCTGATCCTGCTCGGCCTGCTCCTGTTCGTGCTGACTTTCATCGTGCTCGCCTGCGCGCGGCTGATGCTGCTGCGGCTGGAAATGAAGGCGGGGAAATAAGCCATGAACCCGATCTACGTCAAACGCCGCCGCAACGACATCATCATTCGCCTGCTCTGCCTCGGCGCCGCCGCCTTCGGCGTCACCTGGCTGGCGCTGATCCTGTTCACGCTGTTTTATAACGGCCTGTCCGGGCTTTCCCTGCAGGTCTTCACCGAGAATACACCGCCGCCCGGCTCAACCCAGGGCGGCCTGCTCAACGCCATCGTCGGCTCGCTGATCATGACGGTGATTGGGGTGGGCATCGGCGCGCCGCTCGGCCTGTTCGCCGGCACCTACCTTGCCGAATACGGCAAGCACGACAGGCTTACCTCGGTGATCCGCTTCATCAACGACATCCTGCTGTCGGCGCCCTCGATCATCATCGGCCTGTTCATCTACGGCGCCGTCGTGGTGCCGATGCGCGGCTTCTCGGCGATCGCTGGTGCGCTGGCGCTCGCCGTGATCGTCATCCCGGTCGTCTTGCGCACCACCGAAGACATGCTGCTCCTGGTGCCCAATCCGTTGCGCGAGGCGGCGTCCGCCCTTGGGCTACCGCGCTCGCTGGTCATCAAGCGGGTCGCCTACCGCGCTGCGCGAAGCGGCCTGATCACCGGCGTGCTGCTGGCGACCGCCCGCGTCGCTGGCGAGACCGCACCGTTGCTGTTCACCGCGCTGTCCAACCAGTTCTTCAGCCTCAACCTCGGCAAGACGATGGCTAACCTGCCAGTGACCATCAACAACTTCGTGCAGAGCCCCTACGCCTACTGGAAGGAGCTTGCCTGGAGCGGTGCGCTCTTGATCACGCTGACGGTGCTTGCCCTGAACATTGGCGCGCGCATCCTTGGCGCCGAAAGGACTGCAAAATGAACGACCTTTCCGTATCCGTGAATCCGGCGGCCGTGTCCGCTTCCCACGCGGCGCTGCCCGAAGCAGCCCCCAAAGTGACGGCGCGTGATCTCAATTTCTATTACGGCGAACATCACGCGCTCAAGAACATCAACCTGACGCTGGGCACCAACCGCGTCACCGCCTTCATCGGCCCGTCCGGCTGCGGCAAGTCCACGCTGCTGCGCATCTTCAACCGGATGTACGATCTCTATCCGGGCCAGCGCGCCGTCGGGCAGTTGATGCTCGACCAGACCAACGTGCTCGACCCCAAGCTCGACCTTAATCTGCTGCGAGCACGCGTCGGCATGGTGTTCCAGAAGCCGACGCCGTTCCCGATGACCATCTACGAGAACATCGCCTTCGGCATCCGCCTCTATGAAAAGATCTCGAAGTCGGAGATGGACGACCGCGTCGAGAAGGCGCTGCGCGGCGGCGCGCTGTGGAACGAGGTCAAGGACAAGCTCAACGCCTCCGGCCTCAGCCTCTCCGGCGGCCAGCAGCAGCGGCTTTGCATTGCGCGGACCGTGGCGGTGCGCCCCGAGGTGATCCTGTTCGACGAGCCCTGCTCGGCGCTCGACCCGATCTCGACCGCCAAGGTCGAGGAGCTGATCCAGGAGCTGGCCGAAAACTACACGATTGCCATCGTTACCCACAACATGCAGCAGGCGGCGCGCGTCTCCGACAAAACAGCCTTCATGTATTTGGGCGAATTGATCGAGTTCGACGACACCAGCAAGATCTTCACCTCGCCCGGCGACAGGCGCACCCAGGACTACATCACCGGCCGCTTCGGCTGAGGAGTTGAGAAATGGCTTCTGAACACACCGCAAAAGCGTTCGACAGCGACCTGCAGGAACTGACCCGCCTGGTCGCCGAGATGGGCGGGCTTGCCGAACGCATGATCACCGACTCAGTCGACGCGCTGGTGCGCCGCGACGTCGCGCTGTCCAAGCGTGTCGTCGCCGCCGACGGCGAGATCGACACCCTGCAGCGCACCATTGAAGAACGCGCCGTGCTCACCATCGCCCGCCGCCAGCCGATGGCGATAGATCTGCGCGAGATCGTCGGCGCCATGCGCGTTGCCATCGATCTCGAGCGGATCGGCGATCTCGCCAAGAACATCGGCAAGCGCGTCACCGCGATCGAGAGCGACTTCCAGCCGCTGAAGCTGATCCGCGGGCTTGAGCACATGACCGACCTCGTGCAGTCGCAGGTCAAGTCGGTGCTCGACGCCTATGCCTCGCACGACCTGCCGGCCGCGATGGGCGTCTGGAAGGGCGACGAGGAGGTCGATGCGATCTGCACCTCGCTGTTCCGCGAGCTGCTCACCTACATGATGGAAGACCCGCGCAACATCTCGTTCTGTATTCACCTGATGTTCTGCGCCAAGAACATCGAGCGGATCGGCGACCACGCGACCAACATTGCCGAGACCGTGTTCTACATGATCGAGGGTCAGCAGATGGTCAACCAGCGCCCGAAGGGCGACATGACGACGTTTGCGACCACAGTGCCTGGTAACTGAGCCTGGTAATTAACCGCGTATCGGGAACGAAACAGGATATAACAGACTCATGAGCGCACGCATTCTGGTGGTGGAAGACGAGGAAGCGCTGACCACGCTTTTGCGTTACAACCTCGATGCCGAAGGATATGAGGTCGAGACCGTCGCCCGCGGCGACGAGGCCGACACGCGGCTGAAGGAGCGGGTGCCCGATCTCGTGGTGCTCGACTGGATGCTGCCGGGTCTCTCCGGCATCGAGCTGTGCCGGCGCCTGAGGGCGCGGCCGGAAACCAAACAGCTGCCGATCATCATGCTCACCGCGCGCGGCGAGGAAAGCGAGCGCGTGCGGGGACTTGCGACCGGCGCCGACGACTACATCGTAAAGCCCTTCTCGGTGCCGGAGCTTTTGGCGCGGGTGAAGGGGCTGCTGCGGCGCGCGAGCCCCGAGCGGCTTGCGACCGTCTTGACCTATGGCGATATCGAGCTCGACCGCGAGAAGCGCCGCGTGGCGCGCTCGGGCCGGCCGATCGATCTCGGCCCGACCGAGTACCGCCTGCTCGAATTCTTCCTCGAGCATCCCGGCCGCGTCTTCAGCCGCGAGCAGCTGCTGGACAGCGTCTGGGGTCGCGACATCTATATCGATGAGCGCACCGTCGACGTCCACATCGGCCGCCTTCGGAAACTGCTCAACCCCGGCCGCGAGCAGGACCCGATCCGCACCGTCCGCGGCGCGGGGTATGCGTTGGACGACAGGTTCGCAAAGGCAGAGCCGCAGGCGTAGCTCTATGTCGTCCCGGCCAAGCGAGCGAAAACGCGCGCTGAGCCGGGATCCATAATCACCGATCTCAATTGTTGAAAACGGGCTGGAGCTCCAGCCCGGCATAACCACGTGCATTCGTGGTTATGGGCCCCGGCCTTCGCCGGGGCGACAGCGGGTTTATGCGGATGCGACTACCGCCCCGGCGTCTTCGGCGGCTGCCGCCGGCGGTCGGCGGCGGGTTGATAGGCCACGCGCGAGTGGTGCGCGCAGTAGGGCAGGCCCGTGAGCGCCTTGCCGCCGCAGAAGAAGAAGTCCGGGCTTGCGGGATCGCCGACCGGCCAGTGGCAGGTGGCTTCGTTGAGTTCCAAAAGCGACAGCCGCTGGCTCATCGGCACAACGTTGTCATAGGCGATCGGATCGGTCTCGACCTCGATTTCAAAGGCCTGCGCGAGCGCAGTGTTGCCGCGCGACATCGGGCGCGACACCCGCACCATCTGCGCGGGGCGCGCCTTGCGCGGCCGCGGCGCGGCGGTGGAGGGGGCTTTAGCGCGGCCGGAAAGGCCCAGGCGATGCACCTTGCCGATCACGGCATTGCGGGTCACGTTGCCGAGTTCCGCCGCGATCTGGCTCGCGGACAGTCCGGATTCCCAGAGCTTCTTCAACTGCTCGACGCGCTCATCGGACCAGGTCAATACCGTCATCGCATTCTTCCTTTCGCCTCGCGCCGGCCGAACCGGGGCGACGCGGGCGATGCCAAACCCCCAAAATCCCTGCGGGCAGAATCCCTTAGCCCTCGCCGGGCACGCGTGATCCGCGCCCGAACGTTTACGCCGCACAAAAGGTACTTAGGGGTTATTTTTGCCGCACGAGATGTCGTACCCGACGAAAGAAACGCTACAATATGCCGTGACTCCGGCGCAAGAGTCGGCCGCCGCGCTTCCACATGTTCCGTCTTGAATTCACCACCTTTCCGGAATCGTACGGGTGCGGGCTTCCGGATTCGTACGGGTGCTGGCGTTTTTGCACTGCACGCACAGCCTCTTGGCGTGTTGACAGCTATCGCCCCGGCCCTCAAGATAGTTCCTGCGTGCCGCCTGCAAAAGGCGGCACGTTTCGTTTTCCGCCGGCTCAGCCGATGCGATCGCACCAAATGCACGCAGCGCAGGCCGGCCTCAAAACCAGCAAGTAGATAGCCATGACCAACAGCGCCACGTCGCATCTGCTCCCCGTCTTTGCCAGGGTCGATCTCGGTTTCGAGCGCGGCGAGGGCGCCTGGCTCGTTGCCACCAACGGCGAGCGCTATCTCGATTTCACCTCGGGCGTTGCGGTGAATGCGCTGGGACATGCGCATCCGCATCTCGTCAAGGCGCTGCAGGAGCAGGCGACAAAGCTCTGGCACATGTCGAACCTGTTCAAGAGCCCGGACGGCGACAAGCTTGCCGCGCGGCTCTGCGAGCAGAGCTTTGCCGACCTCGTCTTCTTCTGCAATTCCGGCGCCGAAGCGATGGAATGCGTGATCAAGGTGGTGCGCCGCTATCACGCCTCGAAAGGCCATCCCGAGCGCTACCGCATGGTGACGTTTGAGGGCGCCTTCCACGGCCGGACCCTCGCGACGCTCGCCGCCACCGGCTCGGCAAAATATCTCGAAGGTTTTGGCCCGCCGATGGACGGCTTTGACCAGGTCGCGCATGGCGACCTCGAAGCAGTCAAGAAGGCGATCGGCCCGCAGACCGCGGGCATCCTCATCGAGCCCGTGCAGGGCGAGGGCGGCGTGCGCACCGCGCCGGTGTCCTTCTTCAAGGCACTGCGCGAGCTCTGCGACCAGCATGGCCTGCTGCTCGCCTTCGACGAGGTGCAGACCGGCATGGGCCGCACCGGCGATCTCTTTGCCTACAAGCGCCTGGGCGTGAAGCCGGACGTGATGTCGCTTGCCAAAGCGCTCGGCGGCGGTTTCCCGATCGGCGCGTGTCTGGCGACCGCCGAGGCCGCTTCCGGCATGACGCCTGGCTCGCACGGCTCGACCTTCGGCGGCAATCCGCTGGCGATTGCGGCGGCCAACGCCGTGCTCGACGTCATGCTCAAGCCCGGCTTCTTCGACCACGTGCAAAAGATGTCGCTGCTGCTCAAGCAGAAGCTTGCTTCTGTGGTCGACCGCTATCCGTCGGTATTGTCGGAAGTGCGCGGCGAGGGGCTGCTCGTTGGCGTCAAGGCGGTGGTGCCCTCCGGCGACCTCGTCAATGCGCTGCGCGAGCAGAAACTGCTGACCGTCGGCGCCGGCGACAATGTCGTGCGCTTCCTTGCGCCATTGATCGTCAATGAGGCCGAAATCGATCAGTCAATCGTTGCCCTGGAGCGCGCCTGCCTCGCGCTGTCGGCGAGCGAAAAGAAGAAGGCGGCGGGGTGATGAGCAAGTCGCCACGACATTTCCTCGACATCAGCGAAATGCCGCTGGGGGAATTGCGTAACATCATGGACGCGAGCCGCGC
>Ga0081540_1002087_pt1 | contig 16654 bp, 20 predicted proteins | sample TabmetS2T1R1_FD_71024 | JGI IMG/M metagenome (GOLD analysis project Ga0081540, IMG submission 71024) | Tabebuia heterophylla rhizosphere microbial communities from the University of Puerto Rico - S2T1R1 | ecosystem: Host-associated > Plants > Roots > Rhizosphere ... | reverse complement strand
CGCAAACACACGAACATTGCCGAACGGGCCCGCGGGCAGCCCCAGCGCCGCGTACTGCTCCCGCTGGGCGGGCGTGAGCCTGCTGTTGGCGTAGTCCAGGACCAGCAGGTCCTCGCTCTTCACGCTGAAGATCAGCGCCTTAGTGTTGTGCGCCTCGCCCGCGAGCACACCGCAGTGGATGATCGAGTGCAGCAGGAACATGGCGAACGAGGTCTTGGTCGCGATCCCGGACACCCCCGAGATCGACACGTGCGCGCCGCGTGTCCCGTCGACGAACTCGAAGTTGACGTAGACCGGCTGCCCGTCCCGGGCGAACCCGACCGGCACCTTGGCCGAGCCCATCTCGTCGAAATACAGGGCCGAGTCGCGCTGCGCTCCCTGCGCGCGGGTCACCGCCGCGCCGGGCAGCGGCGGCACGTACATCTCCGGCTCGACCCTGGTCACCGTCACCTCGGCGACCTCGCATACTTCGGCCGGCAGGGCTCCCTGCTCGATGAGGAACACGTCGGAAGCGAACCGGGCCCCCTCGTGCATCGCCTCGACGTTGGTCACCACGCCCGCGATCTGGATGTCGCCGCGGCCGGGCAGCCCGCGCCGGGTCACGACCACGTCGTCGAGCTGCGCGAACTGACCCGGCGCCAGGCTGACCGAGTACTTCAGCGGCGTGGCGGGCACGGTCCCCGCCACCAGCCCGAGCGCGTCGGCCACGTCGGTTCTCCTTGTCATCTTCGTCTAGTCGCCTGGAGCATAAACCCGGACGCACATGCGTGCACACGCCGTTAGCGAACGGGTCCCCACCGATATCAGCGATCCCGCACGGCTGGGTGTTACGGCCCGGGCGGCTCTGGGACGGCGATCAGTGGGATCGAGGTGGAGGACGCCGACGGGCCGCGGCGTGACGGGCTGCTCGACGACGATCGCGAAATACTCGATCGTTGACCGGTAATTCGGCTCCTGTCGCTGGGATGCCGGGGCGGAAGTTCCGGTCCGAAGTTGCCAGGGATTGCATGAGCGCCCGCAGCGTGGTTCTGGCGGCCTCAAGGTCTTCGGCGGTGATGTGGGCTTGTTGCAGCAGTCGTCCGCGTGCGGCGTCGGAGCGCTGGGTGAGCTGCTCAAGCACGAGCTGCCCCCGGTTGGTGAGGGTCAGGAGCGGGGAGCGGACGTGATCGGGATTGGGTGCGGCCTTCAGGAGGCGGGCGGCGAGAAGATCGTCGGCGACGCGCTGAACGCCCTGGCGGGTCAGGCCCAGGCGGCGGGCAGTGGCGGGTACGGTGCACGGCCCTGCGCTGAGGACGCTGAGGACGTGCCACCGGGCAACGGTCTGGCCAAGTTCCCTGGCGATCGCCTCGCTGGTGCGCCGGGACAGGCCCGCCAGCTCGTACACGTCGGCCATCAGCAGCCGGTACTGTTCACTTGCCTCCATGACAATATATTGTCATAATGACAAGATATTGTCTATTTACCTAAGGTAAGCGTGTCTACCTGCCGGGCAGGTGGCTTGCCCGCCGCGCAGCAAAAAGGAGGAGCAGTGATGACGATCCCGGCGGAGGCCGCCCGGCCGGAGAACGGGTTCACCGGCGCCCTGCACGTTTCCGGCCCGGCCGGCGAGCACGCCGGCAAGCTGATGCTGTTCGGGCAGTTCGTAGGCTCCTGGGACCTGGAGTGGGCCGGAACCGGCACTAACGGCGAACCTGCCACCGCGACCGGCGAACTGCACTTCGGCTGGGTCCTGGGCGGCCGCGCCGTGCAGGACATCTGGATCGTTCCCGGCCGCGGCCAGCCCGGCGAGGGCCAGCCACCCTCGGCGTTTCACGGTTCCACGATCCGGTTCTACGACCCCTCTACCGACGCCTGGCGTTCCACCTGGGTCGAACCCGTCACCTGCCGGGTGCGACGGTTCGTCGGCCGGCCCGCCGACGGTGACATCCTGCTGGTCAGTGACGAGGAAGATCCCCAGCTACGCTGGCGCTTCACCGACATCGGGCCGGATTCGTTCACCTGGCAGGGCGAGGCTTCACACGACGGTGGCCGCACCTGGGTCTTCGAGGAGCAGATGCGCGCCACCCGGCGCCATCAGCGAGTTTGATAATTGTACGAAAAGGATTACGGTCAGCCTTCCCGATGAACTGGCGGAAAAGGTCAGGCGCGCCGCGGGGGGCGAGCGCCGGGTTAGTTCGTACGTAGCTGCGGCTCTCGAGGACTACGCCGAGCGGGAGAACTTGGAGGAGGTGCTGGCCGGGTGGAACGCCGAGACTACGGTGCCCGAGGAGATTCAGCGGCAAGTCAGGGACGAACTCGACCGCGCCGGCCTAATGAGCGAGGCGGGGCGCGATGACCGGCCGGCGGGGTGACGGCTGAACGCACGACCGGGCTGACTCTCGACACCGGCGCGCTTCTCGCGCTCGATCATCCGGCCAAGGCGATCGCCATGCAGGCCCGGCTGACCGAGGCCGTACGACGCGGCGGGACGATCTGCGTTCCGGTCGGTGCGATCGCGCAGGCGTGGCGCAGTTCCCGGCAGGTTCGCTTGGCTTGGCTGCTGAAGTCGAGGGATATCGACCTCGCCGTCATGACGCCGAATGTCGCGCGCAGTGTGGGGTTGCTGTGCGCATGCAGCGGTCACAACGACGTGATCGACGTCCACGTGGCACTGTGTGCCCGAGAGCGCCGGCATGGGGCCTGATTCCCGCAGGCCGACGAGGGTGAGATGCGTGTCCGGGGAGCTGCTGACGATCGCGTCGCTCAACACGCGGGGCATTCCGCTGACCGGTGAGTTCCCGGGCGCCACGGTCAAGGAGCAGGCCCGCCAATCGCTGCGCCACTGCCAGGCCATCCTGCGCGCCGCCGGAGCCACGCTGAGCGACGCCGTCATGGTCCACACCCTGCTCATGCGTCCCGAAGACGCCGACGACCTGGCCGAGGCCTTCGACGAATTCTTCCCGGACGTTCGGCCGCCGCGCTGCGTGAGCAAGATAGGAGTCGACCGGCCGGGGCTCCTGGTTTCGATTGCCATGTTCGCCGTCACAGACTGAGTACATCCGCCGCCCGGGTGACACACGACATGGGCCGGCGTTTCCGCGGAAACGCGTTGTGAACCCTTTCACAAGCCGCTTCCGCGGAAACGCGATACCTATCGCGTTCGGGGTGACTCGCCCTTCACTCTTGGCGGCGGAACGGCGCCTCGTCCTGCTCAGGGGCCGACTCGTGTGTCTCGTCGACGAGGGCCGCGGCCTCGCTGAGCGCGGCAGCGCGGGACCGGGCCGCGAAGTCGCCGCTGAGCCCGCTCTGCCCGATGCACCACTGCGTCCACTCCGGCAGCAGGCGCAGCGCCGCGTTAGCGTGGTCGGGGAAGTAGGCGTCACGGATCAGGCGCGCCGCCATCTCGATCCGGTGCGGTGAGCAGGCGTAGAGGGAGCGCTCCCCGGGATGTGCCCGCGGCCCCCACTCGTCGAGGATCGTGTACACGACCTCGGCCACGTCCTGCGGGACATCGCCGTGCCGGGCCTCGTACCAGCCCAGGAACGCCTCGCGCACCGGGCCGGGATCGTCGCCGCCGGACGAGGCCGCGGTAGCGCTGGCGGCTGTGGCGCCGGCCGAGCCGGTGAGCACGTGGGCGCGCCGCCGGAGCCGGTAGTACTCGCGGATGAGTTCCCGGGGCTCGCTTCCCTCCAGCATGTCCGACAGCGGCCCGGTCTCCAGGCAGGGTGCCAGCAGCCGGGCGACAGCCTCGGGCGTGCCCGGCGACAGCGCCGTCCCGGCGGCGGGCCCGACGGCGTGCTGCCATTCAGCCAGCGCGTCCTGCGCCGACCCGAAGACCCCGGCTCCCACGACGGTGAGGAGCCAGCACGAGTCGATGTCCCAGGCGTACCAGTGGTCCGGTGCTTCCCCGCTGTAGCCGAACGGGGCCGCGAGCAGGAACCGGCTGCCGTACGCGTCGCATGCGACCAGGGGATCTCCGGCCGCCCGGGCGCCGTCAGGCAGGTACTCGATGCCGGAAGCCAGCCCGCGGTCGGCCAGCAGCTTGGCGGCCTTGCCCGCTTCGGCCCGCGCGGTGACGTAGGGATCCTTGATGTCGGGGAAGGTTTCGCGGGCCAGTTTCGCGCTCTCGCTGTGGGTGTCGCCGGGCGGCACCGTCAGCGCCAGCCCGCACAGCAGCGCCCACAGATGCCGCCAGTCGCCGGTGCCGTCGGCCACCGACGTCCGCAGCGCCACCCCGGTCTCCTCGGCCAGTGCGCGCAGCCACTGCGGCTGGTTGAACCCGGCCGACTGCGAGTTGAGCCGCTCGTAGAACTCGTCACCCACGATGCGGCAGGCTTGCGTCTCCACGTCGACAAGGCGGGACGGCCAGGTAAGGGCACGGGCGGCAGCCAGGATAAGCTCATGGGACTCGCCCCACCAGGGCCCGGGCTGCGCTCCGCCGGCCAGGGCATAGGCCAGGTCCCGCAGCGGGGAATCCGCCTTCCCCGACCGGAAGTCCAGCACCAGCGGTTCGAGATCCGGCTCGCCGGCGACAGCCCGCCACTGAGCCAGTTGCTCGGCACGCCGTTGCGGGTTGCCGCTGATGCCCTGTCGGGGCCTCTTGCCCTTCCCGGAACGCTTCTTCGATGCCACGCGGCCAGCGTAGCGATTCGAGGCGACCCTCGGTTCAGGAGTCGGCCGGCTGCCCGTCCGGCCCCCAGCGCTCGCGAAAGTACTGAACGATCCGTTCGGCCTGTTCGTGGCTGACCTCGACGAGTTCGTCAGCAAAGTCGCCGCGCTCCCACTCGGCGATCACCGGTGTGGCCTTCCAGCTAAAGTCTCTCCGCAAGGCCTCATCGGACGGACCGTCGTCATGCTCCAACCTTCGGGCGAGGCCGTACGGGTTATCGACCGTCCGGTCTTCTCCGATGATCGCGTAGTAAGTGATCTTGTCCGGCACCTAGAACCCTTCCTTCCTGAAATCAGGGATATCGGCCGCGGCGGCCGGGACCTGGATCCAAGCTGATAGCTCGCGCTGGAACGCGTGCAGTTCGCGGAGCTCAGGCCTGCTGGTGGTCGTATCCCGGATCCGCTCGTAGGCCTTGTGCGTCAGGATCTCCTTGGCGTGGAAGCTCTCGGGTGTGTGGAACTGCACCTCGAACCGCTGTCCCTGCTGGGTTATCCACCGCGTGTTGATTCCTTTGTACTCAGGATCGGCCCAGCGGTTCGTGCTCCGGTACATCTCATGTCCTGCGCCCTCCAGCCGCGCCTTGATGTCGTAATAGCCCCCGACGTAGTTGTCCGGCTCGAGGCAGCACGTGAAGCGCAGAGCATCGGGAATCTTCCGCAGGATTGCCGCCGATGATTTGTCCGGCTCGGCCGCCGCCTGTTCGGCCACCTTCTCCTTCAGGCGGTCGTCGCCCTTGATGCGGCGGTCGAAGCCTGCCAGCCAGCCGCCGCAGGTGTTCTCTTTCTCGACCGCTTGCATATCCGCGGAAATCGGCGGCTCGGTCTCTCGCATCCGGCCGATGGCCCCGATGGTTTCGGCGTGCCGTTCCGGGTCCAGCCTGAAGCCGCCCCTGCTGCGATACGTCCCCGCTGGATCGGCCGAACCCTCCGGTTCGGCAGCGGGCTGCCGTTCCGGCCAGCGCCTCTCGTGCTCTGCCCACATCTGCCCGAACCTCGGGACCTTGTCCCAGTAACTCCCCTGCTCGGTCGCGTCCGCGGAAGCGTGCGCCCGCGTTGCCTCGTAGGCCCGGCCGCGCTCGTCCGGGTCGGGCATTTCCCGCTGCTGCGGCCGGGCCGCGCTGGCGTCGCGAGCACGCTCAGCCCGGCTGGCTTCGTCTGGTTGGTCCGGCAGGTCCACGGACCCACGGTCCTCCGATTACGGGACTTATTGTGATCGAAGAATCATCTTAGGTGATATCGGCTGGCCAGCCGCCGGGTAAAACGAACGACTTCATTAATTCATGGTGTTCGCAGCTTGGGGTCACCCTGGGGGTAGGTTGGCACCGATACAACCGGAGGAACGCGTGAAGCTTTCGTGGGTCACCATCGACCGGTTCTGCCAGGAGGAGGCCGACGCTAAGGAGGATGTCCGTCGCGAGCTCGAGCGCACCGGCAGGCCACTGCGCTCCTCGGCCGATCCCCTGAGCGACGATGAGCTGCTCGCGAAATTGCGGAATCTCGGCGTGGACGTCGACGGTGACGGAGTGGAGCGGCTCTGCGAGGGCGCGCTGTCCGCCGAAGAGGTGGCCGGGCCGATCGTGGACAAACTGGAACTCGGCGACATGACAGTCGACTGGGTCTGGATCTGCTTGCTCGCCCTCTGGGAGAGATGGTGGCCGGACCGGGTTTGCCTGGAACTCCTGGACGACAAGATGCAAGCCGGCTACGCCCTGGACGCGGGAAGCAATACGCGCGCATCTGCCGTGACCTGGCTGAGCGCGTGGTCCGACGTGCTGCGGCTGTGCGACGCCACCGGCATCAGCTCCATCGAGGAGTTCGACGACCGCTTCCCCTTGACGCAGTCGCTGTTCAACTGGTTCCAGGATCTCGAGATGGCGCTGGAAAACGCCGGCCGAGATGACCGCGAGATGCTACAGGCCCTGATCGACTTCTGCGAGGAGTCATTCCGGCGGTTTCCCCGCGAAGACCAGCTGATGACCGAGAACCGTCGCCGGGCGCTGGGCGGAGCCTACTTCGACGCTGGCACGACCGAGAAGGCCGAGGAACTGTTCGGGTCGTGGCTGGACGCCGATCCGGGCTGGGGATGGGGCTGGATCGGCTGGTCGGACTGCTACCTGCCGTGGGCCGGCCGACCGGCGGACTTGGACCGGGCCGAGAAACTACTGCGCCGCGGCTACCGTGTCCCCGGTGTCCGGGACCGGGCCGACATCGCGGAGCGGCTGAAGGAGGTGTGCGAGGAGAGCGGCCGACCCGGCGAAGCCAGGCAGTTCGGTGAACAGGCCGAACGACTGCGGCAGAAGCCGCACCACCCAGCCGCCAAGCTGGCCACGCCGCCCGCGGATACCGCGCGAACGGCCAAGGTGGGACGCAATGCCCCGTGTCCTTGCGGCAGCGGGAAGAAGTTCAAGAAATGCTGCGGCTCCCCGCTGATCCGATGACGATTCCCGATGTGCGCGTATGAGGGGGCAATGACAACGCGGCAGCCGGCGATCTGTTCAACCGCGCAGGACGGATCGGGTGCGGGCGGTCAGGTTGGCTGCGGCGGTTCCGGTTGTGCTGGCTGGTCTAGCTCGATGCCGATCACGCGGGCCACGCGGTTGAGGTCGGCGTCGCAGGTGAGGAGCGTCGCCTGGTGGCGCCGGGCGACGGCGGCGATCATGCAGTCCACCAGTCCGCGGGGCGTGATGCCAGCCTGGCGGCAGCGGCGGTAGATCCGTGCGGCACCGTCGAAGTCGGCGACGGCATCGAAACGGTACAGATGAAATCGCAGCAGAAGGCGGCGCAGGTCCGCCTCCCGGGCATCGCTGCGGGCGCCGGCCAGGACCTCCATGATCACCGGCTCGGTGACGGCGACCGCGCCGTCGGCGTCAATCAGTCCTGAGAGGCGGAGATCGACCGCGCTTCCGGTGGCCCGGTCGTATTCGACCCAGGCAGAGGTGTCCGCGAGGATCACGCGGCTCCCCGGGGTGGCGTATCCGCCGGAGGCTCATCGATGGCGTGCGCGCCACGCATCGCCAGCGCCTCCTCCCGCGTCATGGGCTGCCCGGCCAGATGCCGCAGGGCCAGCTCGACGGCCTCGGTCTTGGTCCGCAGACCGTAGCGGTCCATGACCACCTGCAGGTAGGTGTCCTCGATCTCGATATTCGTCCGCACCCTGCTCATACACCTAGTCTACACCTTACGTGTATGTTTGGTGTAGCGTGATAGGCGGCCTTGGCGGTCGTCTTGCCGGTGGTCGTCCCGTCCGGTGGTGGTGTCTACATGACAGCAGAACGATCCGGGCCGGGACGGGGCACCGTTTGACCCTGTCGCGGCGTCAAGGTGTCTCCTGGAGGCATGCGGATCGGAGAACTCGCCAGCCTCGTCGGCATCAGCACCCGGGCCATCCGGCATTACCACCGCGTCGGCCTGCTGGCCGAGCCCGCGCGCAGGGCGAACGGCTACCGCGAATATTCGCTGCGGGACGCGGTCGAGCTGGCCCGCGTCCGGCGCCTCACCGAGCTGGGCCTGAGCCTGGACGAGGCGGGGGATGCGCTGGCCGGTGACGCCGGACGGGACCTCGTCGAGATTCTCCGCGAGCTCGACGCCGACCTAGCCCGCCAGGAGGCGGACCTCCACCAGCGGCGGGCCCGGCTGGCTGAGCTGCTTCGGCAGGCCGAGGCGGGCGGCCAGCCGTCCGAGCAGGCGCCGGTCTCGCCCGAGCTGGCCGGGCTGTTCGGCCGCATGGCTCACGTCGCCGCGGAGCGGCCCGGGCCGGAGCCGGCGATGGCGGCGAAGGATCGCGAGCTGATGGCCCTGCTGGAGACCGCGTCCCCGGAGCGCGGCACCGGGGCCCGCGGCACCGGCTGGCTCGACGTGCTTACCCGCACGCTGAATTCCGATCCCGGAGCCGTCGAACGGGCCTACGCGGTGTACGCGCGCCTCGACGAGCTGGCCGGCTCCCCCGTGGACGACCCCCGGGTGGAGGCGACGGCCCGGGCCATCGTCGCGGCCATCCCGGAGCCGGCCCGGCAGGCAATCCGGTTCCCCGACAGCGACCTTGAGGAAACGGGTTTTGGCACGGCCTTCTACGCGGACTTCGCCCCGGCCCAGGCCGCCGCGATCCGCCGCGCCATCGACTTGATGAAGGAGAGCACACGATGACCACGGAGACCACCTCGCCCGCCGCGAACGCCGAACTGGTGCGGGCCGGGTTCCAGGCGTTCAACGCCGGCGACGCCGGCGAGTGCCTGACCTACATCGCCCCAGACCTCATCATCAACCTGGCTGAACTGCCCGAACCGCAGCACGGGCGCGAGACGTGGCGGCAGGGCTTCGAGATGATGCGGCGAGCGTTCCCCGACCTCCGGGCGCACATCGAGGACATCGTCGCCGCCCAGGACAAGGTAGCCGTCCGGGTGCGGTTCCGCGGTACCCACTCCGGCGACTTCCTCGGCTTCGCTGCGACCGGGCGCACCGTCGAGTACGTGAGCCACGAGTTCTACCGCATCGCCGACGGACTCATCGCCGAGGAATGGATCTGCTCGGACATGGCCACCCTGTTCCGCCAGCTCAGCTGATCATCAGCGGATCGCAGTGGAGGGAACCGCCGGGCTGCACGCAGGGCTGGTAGAACGGGACGCGTGACCGAGGCGGCAATTGCGACCATTGAGGGCTTTCAGGCTGGCTACGCGACCATTGCGGGCCTGCCTACCTGGCATGAAGTGGGAGGCGAGGGACCGGCCGTTGTCCTGCTGCACGGCGGGTTCTCCGGGGCGGCCGCGTGGGGGGCACAGGCACCGGCGCTTGCTTCAGCCGGTTTCCGGGTGCATGTGCCGGAGCGGCGCGGGCACGCGCACACCCGCGACGTTGACGGGCCGCTGACCTATGAGGTCATGGCCGCTGACACCGTCGCCTACCTGGTGGCCGAGGTGGGAGGGCAAGCTCATCTCGTTGGCTGGAGTGACGGGGCGGTCGTGGCGCTGCTCGCGGCGCTGCGGCGGCCGGACCTGGTCGGGCGCATGGTGCTCATCGGCCAGTACTACAACTCGTCCGGGCGGGTGCCGGGCAGCGACCTTGACCGGTTGCTGCGCAGTGCGGAAGCGAAGGAATTCCTCCGGCAGGCTTATGACCCGGTATCACCGGACGGCCCTGAGCATTTCGAGATTGTCTACGCCAAGACGATGGCGATGATCGACTCGGAACCGGAGATCGATCTGGCGACGCTGGCCAGTGTCCCTGCCCCGGCACTTGTGCTGCAGGGAGACCGAGACGAAGTCACCCTCGAGCACGGGGCCGCGGTTGCCGCCGCTCTGGGAGATGGCAGGCTTGCAGTGCTTCCGGGTACGCATGGCCTGCCCATCGAATTGCCCGGCCTCGTCAACACGCTCCTCATCTCGTTCCTGAGGGGAGCCGTACCGGCGCCCGCATTGATGTAGCTGAGCGAGAACTCCAGGTCAGCCCTGCAGGTAGACGACTACCGGGGCTATTCCGACTTCGGCGAGCGTTCCGACGAGGATCGCGAAGATATCGATGCCGGCGTCGGAATTGAAGATCATGCTCCGATCCCAGTTGCTCGATGCGGACCGGTCCCAGTGGTCGGTTATGTAACTCTTCATGGCCGGGTCGCTCAGCCCGTCGATGCTCCAGTCGTCGTCACGCGAATCGCCACCTCCGATCGTGCCGACGATATCGTGCTCGCGGACGAACATGATGGTGCGCCCCTGATCGTCCTGGACATCCGTGAACCACATCGCGACGAGGTACTGGCCTCCGAAGAAGCCGCTGTCGTGGGTGTGCCCGTGGAAGTTGACGAAACCGTCCTGCTGGATGGTGAGCGTGGCGAACCCGCTCATGGTGTCGGCACCGAGTTCACCCGATGGGATCGTCCGCATCTGCGGCGGCATGGACACCTCCGCGAGCACGAGGCTTCCCCCTGACCTCTTCGGGGTGGAAATCGTCCGGCGGTATCACCCAGGCCAGGACGATGGGGGGCGAATGCGTCGGTAAAACCGGCGGCGGCGGCGACGCGGGCAGGGTGATCGTGACCAGCAGGGTGGCGCCTATATCGACCGTGGCGGACTGCGGCATGGTCAGGGAGACCATTTCCGGGACCCGATCGTCTCGAAGAAAATGGTCACGGGAGTGTCGGACTGCACCGAGACGATCGGCGTCCCTGCGGACGTGCTGGGGTGGAACAGGACGAGCTGCGGCGCAAAGGTGGAGGTGACGGTCGCGGCCCGGTGGCCCAGAACCCGTACGTCGGCGGTGTGCGCCGCCGACGCGGGCGTGCCGTCCGGCTAGAACGTGGCGGTCATCTCGTAGTCGCCGGCGAGCGACGGCACGGTTAGGGTATGAATGACCCGGCCACGGGCCAGGGATCTCCAGAGGTACTATTCGGCTGATGCTCGATTTCGACGCGTACATCCGCCGGATCGGCCTGGACCCGGCGGACAAGCCGACCTGGCAGGCGGTCCACCGGGCGCACGCGACACAGATCCCGTTCGAGAACCTCGACTCCCACCGCGGCATCCCGATCTCGCTGGAGCAGGCCGACCTCGAGCGGAAGCTCGTGGCCAGCCGGCGGGGCGGGTATTGCTTCGAGCACAACCTGCTCTTGGCGTCGGCGCTCGAGCACATGGGCCTCGGGGTCGAGCCCATGCTGGCGCGCGTCCGCGCGGGCGGTGCTTCCCGTCAGACGCGGCCGGCCAGCCATCTGGTCCTGCGGGTAACGGACCGGGACGGACGCCAGTGGCATGCCGACGTCGGGTTCGGGCTCGGCACGCTGCTCGACCCGGTCCCGTTCGGCCCGGCGGGCGTCCACGAGCAGTCGGGCTGGAGCTTCGAGGTGGTGGAGGACGGTGACGAGCTGGTCCTGCGGACGCTGGGCCCGGACGGATGGGCTGACGTCTACTCCTTCCCGCCTCACCCCGCCTTCCGGATCGACATCGAGGTGAGCAACTGGTGGGTCTGCACCCATCCGTCGTCGCCGTTCGTGTCCCGGCTGATCGTGGCGGTCAGTCATGACGACGGGCGGCGGGAGGCCCTCCACGACTTCTCCGGCTCGCTGCTCGCCCTGGCCAGCTCTCCCGACGGCACGGAGGTGACGGAGGTGGAGCGCGAGGCGATCCCGTCGCTACTGGCCAGGCGGTTCGGCCTGCCCGGGTTCGGGCTCGGGCCGGACGGCAGGGTCGTCGGCGGGGACGGCAGGACTACCGGGTGATGGCTTCGCGGACGGCGGGGACGATCTCGGTGGCCCAGCGGGCCAGGGCCTCGTCGGCGGGGGTGTCGCCGGGGCTGCGGTAGATGAAGCCGGCCGCGTGGTGGTCCAGGACGGCGGTGGTGAGCTCGTCGACCCACTGCCGGACGGAGCCGCCGATCCAGCGGCCGTCCTCGCCGCGGGTGGCGGCGAGCGGTTCGGGGGTGATGCGGCCGCCGAAGTTGTAGACGCTGACGATCTCGGCCGGGTCCCGGCCCGCGGCGGCCGCGGCGGCGTCGACGCGGGGGCGGGACTCGCGGTAGAGCTCGCTCAGCCAGTCCGAACCTCCCGGCGGGATCCAGCCGTCGGCCAGCTGGCCCGTGACGGCCAGGGACTTCGGGCCGACCGAACCGGTGAAGACCGGCGGGGCCGGCGCGGCGGCCGGGTCGAGGCTATCCACGTGGTAGAACTCGCCGTCGAAGGTGACCGGGTCTCCCCCGCCGGACAGCGCACGGACCAGCGTGATCGCCTCGGCCATGGCGCGCACCGCGGCCCCGCCGTCAAGCCGGGGGATGCCGAGCTTGGTGATCATGTCCCAGATCGCGCCGGCCCCGATGCCCAGGATGACCCGGCCGCCGGACAGCGCGAACAGCGAGGTGAGCGTGCGCGCCAGCACGGGCGCGGGACGGCTGGGCAGGTTGGTGACGGCGACCATGCCCGTGATGCGTTCGGTCCGGCCGAGCAGGAACGCGGTCAGCGCGTACGCGTCCAGCTTGTCGCCGAAGTACGGGTGGTCGGCCACCGTGAACAGGTCCAGGCCGTCCCGGTCGGCCTGGACGCCGAGCCGGACGCGCCCGGCCGCGTCGGCGGCATCCGCGCCGTTCCACTGACCAAGAGAGACACCGAACAGGACATCGTGATCAGGCACCAGCCATCCTTCCGCCGCAGTTCGCTGGACACGTAACCCCCACCGGACATCATGCCGCAGGCGTTTCCGCGGAAACGCCTTGTGCAGGCTTTCACATAAGCTTTGGCGATGTTATTTAGTCAATCTAGTTGACTACCTCGCGCTGTACGGGTTAACCTGCAGATGTTCAACCAAGTTGACCATCTGGGAGATGGAATGCCTGTCCTGACTGCCCCTGCCGCACCAACCCACGACCTCGGCGGCGCTCGTTTCACGTCGCTGGCGTCGCCGTCCCGTGGAGCCACTGACACCTCCGTCTGGAGGGTGGAAATACTCCCCGGGACGCCGGCCACCCCGCACTCACTGACCCGGGAGGAGGTATTCGTCGTGCTGGAAGGCACCGCGTCGGTACGCATCGCCGGCCACGACACCCAGGCCGGGACCGGTGACGCGATCGTGGTTCCGGCCGACGCCGAATTCGAGCTGGCCAACGCCGGAGCCGGACCGCTGCGGCTGCTGTGCTGCCTGCCCGTCGGCGGTCAGGCCCGCCTCGCCGACGGCAGTACCTTCACCCCTCCGTGGGCGGAATAGGGCCCCCGGCCGGCCCGCCCGGGGTCGGAAGGCCGCCCCTGGCCAGGCTGTTCGCCATCGGCTACCGGCAGCTGATCGACAGCCTGCACGACCGGCTGCACGCTCGAGGGTGGACCGACGTCCGGCCGGCGTTCGGGTTCGTGCTGCTGGCCGCCCGCGACCAGCCCACATCGGTAACCGAGCTGGCCGGGTTGATGGGCATGACCAAGCAAGCCGCCTCCAAGCTGGTGGACGCCATGGTCAGCGGCGGCTATGTCCAGCGCGGCACCGACTCGCACGACGGACGGCAGCGGCCGGTGACGCTGACCGGCCGCGGTGAGGACCTGCTGTCCGCCGTCGAGCAGGTATACGCCGAGCTCGAGGCGGGCTGGGCGAAGATGATCGGCCCCTCGCACCTCGACCGCATGCGCCGGGACCTCTTGCATATCCTGTGCGACCCCGGCACCGGCCAGCTCCCGCCGATACGACCAACCTGGTAGGGCCGGGCCAGGCACGGGAGGGTGGTCTGCGGGTATGGCTCGCCCCACGGGTTTCAAAGTGCCGTTACCGCTCCCCGCAAGGCCCTACAGCAACCACGGGCCGTTCTGGTACTGACGGACCTCGTCTGCGCGGCCGGGGAAGAACTCCTCCAGGAACGACTGGGCGTCGCCGAACGTGCGCGCTGACGCCTCGGCGGCCTGGTCCAAGGGTCCGGCCTGCGACTCCCGGAGGACCGCGGTGGCGAGGAGGACGGCTTCGCGGTAATGGTCCCGCACGGCGTCCCGTCCCTCCAGCACGGCGATCAGCAGCGCGGTCCCGGGCGGCTCGACGGCGAACAGGATGCGGATGCCGCTGTCGGCGGGCGCGCCCGGCCGGAGCTCCATCAGCCCCTCGGCCAGCGCCCCGGGGCCCAGCTCCTGTTCGATCTGGCCGGTGATCTCATCGAGCCTGGCCGCCGCCCCGGCGGGATCGTCCGGCCGGACGGCATCGTCACCGGCGTCGAGAGCCTGCTCGACTAGCTCCACGGCCCGAGCGGCCGTGTAGGCCGCCTTCAGGACTTCCTTCCTGGTCCGGAAGGCGTCGAGCTCCATCTGCTCTCGCTGGGACTCCGCAGTCAGCTGCTCCTCCGCCTCGACCGCCGCGGCGAGCCGCTCCCGCAGCCCGGCGGGGGCCGGCGGTGGCTCCAGCTCAGTGAGCTGGCGCTCAATGCCCTTTCTCAGCGCCGCCGCATCGGCCACCTGGCGGCGCATGGCATTCATCGATTCCAGCCGGGCCTGATAGTGCCGGTCCAGGGCCGGCAGCAGCTCGTCTGGCTGGGGCCGGGGCGCCGCTACGGCGGTCACCAGCGGGGGCCCGAGACGGTCGCCGCCATCGGCCAGGGCGGCCAGCGCCTGGGCCGCAAGCACGGCGACCTGCGGGTCGCTGCCGCGAAGCTCAGCCAGCCAGTCGTAGATCTCCGCGGGCCGATGAGACTGGGTGGGTGATGGCGCTTCCGGACGGGCTGCCCCTGACCGCGGGCGGAGCGTTCGTCTCCTCATCCGTAGTGACCACGGATCTTCCGGGCTCCGTGGCTGGCACCGATGCGCCGGGGTGCGAGCTGGTGAAGGCTTGAGCCCATGCCCAAACAGATCATCTGCACTCCCGAGGCGCCGCGGTCCCCCCTGTACAGCCAGGCGGTGAAGGCCGGCAACACGATCTACGTCGCCGGGACAACCGGGGTTGACGTGACCACCGGTGAGTTCGCGGGCGCCACGGTCAAGGAGCAGGCGCGTCAGGCGCTACGCAACTGCCAGGCGATCCTGCGCGCCGCCGGGGCCGGGCTGAGCGACGCCGTCATGGTCCACACCCTGCTCATGCGCCCCGAAGACGCCGACGACCTGGCCGGGGTCTTCGACGAGTTCTTCCCGGACGTCCGGCCGCCGCGCTGCGTGAGCAAGATAGGAGTCGACCGGCCGGGCCTCCTGGTGTCGATCGCCATGGTGGCCGTCACGGACTGAGCCGCATGACAGCCGATCCGTCAGATCAAACTGCATGAATGCCGCGTTCATGTCGCTTGAGCTGCATGAACGAGGCATTCATGCCGTATCGTGCGGCGCGGGCGGGCCGGGGGCGCGGTGGTTACGAGACAGGCAGGGCTGGCGGGACGAGAGGTAGCGGCGGTACCAGGCTGTACCTCCGCCAGTGAAGCTCAGCGCCGGTCAGCTTGTCCCGGAGCCGGCGGGCCGATGAGACTGGGCGGGTGATGGCGCTTCCGGGCACGCTGCTGCGGTCGCTGGCGGGCATCGTGGGCGAGCCGCACGTCCTGACCGGCGACGCGACCGCCGGTTTCGCCGTGGACTGGACCGGCCGGTTCCGGGGGCAGACACCGGCGGTCGTTCGGCCCCGTGATACGGCGGAAGTGGCGGCGGTGCTGGCCCTGTGCACGGACGCCGGCCTGCCCGTCGTCCCGCAGGGAGGAAATACCGGCCTGGTCGGCGGCGGCGTGCCGCTGCAGGGCGAGGTCGTGCTGAGCCTGACCCGGCTGAACCGGCTGGGACCGGTCGATCAGGAGGCATCCCAGGTCACGGCCGGGGCCGGGGTCACCCTGCGGCAGGTGGCGGACGCCGACCCGGGCCTGGATCTTCCGATCCTCATCGCCAGCCGGGACAGCGCTACCGTCGGCGGAGCGGTGGCGACTAACGCCGGCGGGGTACGCGTGCTGCGGTTCGGGCCGATGCGCGCGCAGCTGCGCGGCATCGAAGCCGTCCTCGCGGACGGCACGGTCGTGTCGCACCTGGCCGGGCTGGTCAAGGACAACACGGGCTACGACTACCCGTCCCTGCTGGCCGGTTCGGAGGGCACCCTGGCCGTGATCACCGCGGCCAGGCTCCGGCTCGTGCCGCGGCCGCGGGACACGGTGACCGCGCTGGCCGGGGTCGGCAGCCTGGACGAGCTGCACGCGCTGGCCCGGCGGGCGGTCCGGGAGGTGCCGGGTCTGGTATCGGCGGAGTTCTTCACCCAGGCTGGTCTAGACATCCTGATGGCGCACGCCGGGCTCGCGCCGCCGCTGCCCGGGTCGGCGGCGGAAGCGTATCTGCTGCTGGAGGCGTCCGGCCCGGGTGCGTTCGGCGACCTGGCGGATTTGATCGGGGACCGGGAGGCCGCCGTCGCGGAGTCCGCGGCCGACCGGGCCCGGCTCTGGTCCTACCGCGAACGCCATCCGGAGGCGGCCGGGTTCCTGGGCGTGCCGGTCAAGCTGGATGTCTCGGTACCGGCCGCGCAGTGGGTCCGGCTCGCCTCCTCGGCGGCGGCCGTGGTGGCCGAGGTCGATGCGGGAGCTGCGGTCATCACCTTCGGGCACGTCGCCGACGGGA
>Ga0081540_1002086_pt1 | contig 16667 bp, 11 predicted proteins | sample TabmetS2T1R1_FD_71024 | JGI IMG/M metagenome (GOLD analysis project Ga0081540, IMG submission 71024) | Tabebuia heterophylla rhizosphere microbial communities from the University of Puerto Rico - S2T1R1 | ecosystem: Host-associated > Plants > Roots > Rhizosphere ... | reverse complement strand
ACGCCACCGCGGGACAGGTCCGGGCCGTCCACGCCCGCGACGGCGGGTGCATCATCCCCGGCTGCCCCGTGCCCGCCCGCGGCTGCGACGTGCACCACCCGCGGGCGTTGGCCCAGGGCGGGGGGACCGACCTGGACAACCTGACCCTGCTCTGCCCCCGCCACCACGCCGAGATCCACGGATCCACCGCCCGCACCTGGCAGATCCACATGATCCACGGGGTGCCCTGGGTCCGGCCCCCCGCCTGGGCCCACCCCGACCCACCCCTGCTGCGCAACACCACGCACCGACCCCAGCCAAGGGCGGGCTAGTGCGCGGGCCAGGGGTGGGCATGCCAGGCCGCCCACGGGGGAGCAGATCTTCGACCTCACGCTCTCGGACGACCAGATGACGGCGCTCAGCCATCTCAATCGGGGCGAGAAGGGTCGCACCGGGGCCCATCCCGACACCTTCGGCTACGTGCCCTCCTGACGGGGAGGTGGCGGGCAGCCGCACGGGACGCCCTGGTCGCCGGCCCGACGTCGACGGGAGGGTTGAGGGTCTCAGTGTCCCGACCTCCTCTCGGTGGAGATCACCACCGCGACGCCCGTGACGGCGAGCGCGCCGCCGACCAGAACGGCCACCGGGACCTGCTCGCCGAGCAACGCCCAGCCGAGGGCCACGGCGACGACCGGATTCACGTAGGCGTACGTGGAGACGAGCTGGAGCGGCGCGTTTCCGAGCAGCCAGAAGTAGGCGGTGTAGGCGATCAGGCTCCCGACGGCAACGAGGTAGCCCAGCGCCCACCAGCCGGCAGCAGGCACGGCTTCGACGTCCACGGCAGGGGCTTCTCCGGCGACGAAGCCCGCGATCAGAAGCGCCGCGCCGCCGAGCATCATCTGGTAGGCGCTGGCCACGAAGGGATCGGCGGGCGTCGTCTGACGGCGCGAGTACAGTGATCCGCTCGCCCAGCACGCCGTGGCCAGCAGGATCAGGGCGGCCCCCCACCACGCCACACCTGAGCCCTGGCTGCCCGGACGAGCGAGGACGACGATGCCGGCGAAGCCGATCAGCGTCCCGACGACCGAAGCTGCTCGTGGCCGCTCACCGACGACCCTGCCGAGCACGACCAGCCACAGCGGCGTCGTCGACACCAGCAGCGCGGCGAGCCCGCTCGGGACGACCTGCTCGGAGACCGCCACGAAGCCGTTGCCCCCGAACAACAGCAGCACACCCACGACGGTCGCCGTCCGGAGCTGAGCCCCCGTGACGCGCAGCGACGAGGCGCCGCCGCGCACCGTCAACACCGTGGCCAGCAGGAGCCCGGCGATCACGAACCGCAGGCCCATGCCGAGCAGCGGCGGAATCCCGTGAGTGACGACCACCCGGATGGCGAGGTACGTCGATCCCCAGATCAGGTACACCGCCAGCAATGCGACGACGACGCCGGCCGACAGGGGGGAGCGCGGCGACGAGCTCGGCAGCGGAACCGGACTGCGGAGCGTCGACTCATGGGATGACATGATCAGCGGGCCTCCTTCCGGTTGCCGCCAATCTATCGGCCCGAAGGTTCGGGCGTCACCGGTCCAGCCAGCGACCGAGTGCCCTCCCGCCGTTCGCCCGAACCCCGAGCGCGGCGGCGTCGGCTCGCCGCTCTTTGCACTCTAGGTTGTTGCCTGACTACTCATTGCTGATAGAAGGGCGGAAGATACCGTGCGCTGGCCCAGCGTCGCCGCGGTCCGCGGCGTGGTCCTTCCCACCGCCGCGTGTTCGGTGATCTGCGGCGGCGCCGTGCTCCTTCTCGCGGTGACCGGCGTCCGAGGGCTGGAGGCACCGGCGGCAGCGGCCCCCGGTCGCGCGACGAGCAGTCAGGTGCCGGTGCCGCCCGCTGCCGTCGCGGTCCCGGCGCCCCCCGAGCCGGCCATCACGCAAGCGCCGACCGCAACCGTCTGGGTCGTCCACCTGCCCGCGTCCCGACGCTCGACGGACAGGTAGGACGGACAGGCAGGACGCACAGGCAGGGCGGACAGGTAGTTCCTGGAGCGGGGCCGGCTGAGCTGCTCGGATCCTCCCGCAGAGATCGGTTGCTCTTCTCGCGGTACGTTGGGAACGGTCTTGTGGCCACCGCCACGACCGCCCGGGCGCCGCCGGCCCACCACATGCGTCGGTGACGCCGTCCCGACCGTGCAGGTGGCGGCGACCCCGCCTCCCGGCCCGATGAAGGAGAGCCCGTGACGGACAGCGCTGTCGGAGCCCCCTCACCGCTCGTCCAGCTGCTGACCCCGGAGGGGGAGCGGGTCGAGCACCCCGAATACGCCTTCGACCCGGACGCCGAGACACTCCGTGGCCTGTACCGCGATCTCGTGCTGGTCCGCCGTGTGGACACCGAGGCGACCGCGCTGCAACGGCAGGGTGAGCTCGGCATCTGGGCCAGCTTGCTGGGCCAGGAGGCCGCTCAGATCGGTTCGGGCCGCGCCCTGATGCCGCAGGACTACGTCTTCCCGACCTACCGCGAGCACGGCGTCGCCTGGTGCCGGGACGTCGACCCGGTGACGTTGCTCGGCCTCTACCGCGGCGTCAACCTTGGTGGCTGGGACCCGTCGGCCCACAACTTCCACCTCTACACCATCGTGATCGGCGCGCAGACGCTGCACGCGACCGGCTACGCCATGGGTGTCCAGCGGGACGGCGCGGTCGGGACCGGCGACGACGGCCGTGACACCGCCGTGATCGCCTACTTCGGGGACGGGGCGACCGCCCAGGGCGACGTCAACGAGTCATTCGTCTACGCCAGCGTCTACAACGCGCCAGTGGTCTTCTTCTGCCAGAACAACCAGTGGGCAATCTCGGAGCCGAACGAGCGGCAGACGCGCATCCCGCTCTACCAGCGCGCTCGCGGGTTCGGCTTTCCGGGGGTCCGGGTCGACGGCAACGACGTCCTGGCCGTCTACGCCGTCACGAAGGCCGCCCTCGACCGGGCCCGCCGGGGCGAGGGCCCGACGTTCATCGAGGCCTTCACCTACCGGATGGGCGCGCACACTACCTCGGACGACCCGACCCGCTACCGGATCTCGGCGGAGGTCGAGGAGTGGAAGCACAAGGACCCGATTGCCAGGGTGACGGCGCTGCTGTCCCGAGGCGGCCTGGCCGACCAGGGGTTCTTCGATGATGTCGAGCGGGACGCCGACGATCTGGCGGCGCACGTCCGACAGGAGTGCCTCGCCATGCGCGACCCGGATCCGGACGACATGTTCAAGTTCGTCTACCGCGAGCCGCACCCGCTGGTGGCGCAGGAGCGGGCGTGGTTCGCCGACTACTCCGCCAGCTTCGGCGGTGCCGGCGGCGTGGAGCCTGCCGCGGCGACGGCGGACGGAGGTGCCCGATGAGCCAGACGACGATCGCGAAGGCGATCAACGCGGGCCTGCGCGCCGCCATGGAGAACGACCCCAAGGTCCTCATCATGGGCGAGGACGTCGGCAAGCTGGGCGGCGTCTTCCGGGTCACCGACGGTCTGCAGAAGGACTTCGGCGAGGACCGGGTGATCGACACCCCACTCGCCGAGAGCGGCATCGTCGGCACGGCCATCGGCCTTGCCCTACGCGGGTACCGGCCGGTCTGTGAGATCCAGTTCGACGGGTTCATCTACCCGGCGTACGACCAGATCGTCTCCCAGCTGGCGAAGATGGGGAACCGGTCGCGCGGCGCGATCAGCCTGCCCGTCGTCGTCCGGGTGCCGTTCGGCGGCGGGATCGGCGCCGTCGAGCATCACAGCGAGAGCCCGGAGGCCTACTTCGCCCACACCGCCGGACTGCGGGTCGTCGCCTGCGCGAACCCCGCCGACGCCTACTGGATGATCCAGCAGGCGATCGGAAGCGACGATCCCGTGCTGTTCTTCGAGCCGAAACGCCGTTACTGGGAGAAGGGTGAGCTGGACGAGGGTGCAGGCGCACAGCTCGGGCTGGACAAGGCCCGGGTGGCTCGCGCCGGCGAGGACGTCACTGTCGCGGCGTACGGGCCCATGGTGAAGACCGCCCTGGACGCCGCGGCCGCGGCCGAGCCCGAGGGGACATCGCTCGAAGTCGTCGACCTGCGCACGCTGTCGCCGCTCGACCTGGAGACACTCGAGGCGTCGGTGCAGCGGACCCGCAGGCTCGTCGTCGTGCACGAGGCGCCGATGTTCCTCGGCCTCGGTGCCGAGATCGCCGCGCGGATCACCGAGCGGTGCTTCTACGCGCTCGAGGCGCCCGTGCTGCGCGTCGGCGGGTTCCACGCGCCGTACCCGGCGAGCCGGCTCGAGGAGGAGTACCTGCCCGACCTCGATCGCGTGCTCGACGCCGTCGACCGCGCTCTGGCGTATTGAGGAGAGGCTCGTGGCGAACATCCAGCAGTTCCGGCTGCCCGATGCCGGCGAGGGCCTGACCGAGGCCGAGATCGTCACCTGGCGGGTGCAGCCCGGTGACCACGTCCGGATCAACGATCCGATCGTGGAGATCGAGACGGCGAAGTCGCTCGTCGAGCTGCCCTCGCCCTACGCCGGCGTCGTCACCGAGCTGCTCGTCCCCGAGGGCGTCACCGTCGACGTCGGCACGCCGATCATCGCCGTGGACACCGCGCCGGATGGTGCCACCACGACTGCGCCGGCCGGTCCGGCGAAGGACACCGTCGAGCAGCCACCCGACACCGCGCCGGACGCTCCGCCACCGGGTCAGGACCCGACCACCGTGCAGGACGCGCCTCCCGAGGGTGCCATCGAGCCGGGCATCATCGGCGGGCCTGCGCCGGGCGGCCGCACGTCGGTACTGGTGGGATACGGCCCGCGCACGACCGCCGCCGTCCGCCGTCCGCGCAACCGCGCCGGCGCTCCTCCCCCCGTGATCAAGGAATCGGGGGCCACCGAGGAATCCGCGACGCTCGAGGAGTCCGCGCCAGTGCAGGAAGCGACGGCTCCGGCGCCGGAACCACCGGTCGAGGCTCCCGAACCCGTCGACGCCCCGGCCGCGCAGGCGCATGTCCTGGCCAAGCCGCCGGTGCGCAAGCTGGCGAAGGACCTGGGCGTGGACATCGCGGCGGTGCACGCGAGCGGGCCGGGCGGGATCGTCACGCGCGACGACGTCGAGCGCGCCGTGGCGCGTACGAGCGCGGCCGACACGACTCAGGACCTCGGGGCGGTACGGCCGCTGGTGGCCGTCCGGGCGGGGGAGCGGGAGACCCGCATCCCGGTCAAGGGGGTGCGGAGACGGACCGCCGAGGCGATGGTGGCCAGCGCCTTCACCGCGCCGCACGTCACCGAGTGGGTCACGGTCGACGTCACGAGAACGATGCGGCTGGTCGAGGACCTGCGCGCCGACCGGGAGTTCGCCGGCGTCCGGGTGTCACCCCTGCTCGTCGTCGCCAAGGCGCTGCTGCTCGCCGTCCGCCGTCACCCAGAGATCAACGCCACGTGGGACGCGCAGGCGGAGGAGATCGTCGTCAAGCACTACGTCAACCTGGGCATCGCCGCGGCGACGCCGCGTGGGCTCGTCGTCCCGAACGTCAAGGATGCCGACCAGCTGTCTCTGCGCGAGCTCGCGGACGCCCTCGCCGAGCTGACGACGACGGCGCGCGAAGGGCGCACACCCCCGGCGGACATGACGGGCGGCACCATCACGATCACGAACGTCGGCGTCTTCGGGGTGGACTCGGGCACGCCGATCCTCAACCCGGGCGAGGCGGCCATCCTCGCGTTCGGCCAGGTCAGGCAGCAGCCGTGGGTACACAAGGGCAAGGTCAAGCCGCGCTGGCTGACGCAACTCGCGTTGAGCTTCGACCATCGCCTCGTCGACGGCGACCTCGGGAGCAGGACTCTCGCCGATCTGGCCGCACTGCTCGAGGACCCGTCCAAGGCGCTGGTCTGGGGCTGACTCGGCCCTGTGGCCGAGGCAATCAGTCGCCGAGGCAATCAGTGGCCGAGGCGGTCAGACCATGCCCGGAACGCGGTGCGTCGGGGCCGGCAGGATGCGTGCCCGGACGGCGGGAGGCGGCGGCGCGCACGGCCCGACGCGCTGAGCCACCACGCCGCCGGGGATCCGGACGACGACGGAGTAGCCGGCCGGCGGACTCGCCGACGACGTGACGACGGTGTTGGCCCACCTGCGCCAGTCGCCGGCCTCCGGATTGCTGCGGGCCGTGGCGAGCGGGACGTCGCGGTGGAGGTAGGAGTAGCCGCCGGACGCCTGGATGTACTCGGAGAGCAGGGCGACCCCGCACGTCCCCGGCAGCGTGCCAGCCCGTGCCAACAGGCGCGGCGTGACGTCGTCGATCGTCCACGCCGACCGGTCGTCGTTGCGGTAGCCGAGCTCGCGCATGCTGATGCTGCGCAGCCCCAGCGCTCCGGCGATCACGGCGGCGACGGTGAGAACGGCTACCACACCCGGCCCCAGCGCCCGGTGGCGCCGCGCGAGCAGGGTTGCGCCCCGAGCGAGCCCGACGGCGGCCATCGCGGCCGCGAGCGGCAGGACGGGGACGACGAACCGTAACTCCTTGTGCCCGATTGCCGACAGCAGGCCGACGAATGCCAGCACCGATACGGTGACCGGCCAGGACGGCAGCGCCCGCGGAGGCCCTGAAAGAACCGCCAGGACCAGGCCGAGGCCGAGCAGCGCGACGATCACGGGCCCCAACACCGTGACCGCGTGCGCCAGGTAGAACGTCGCCGGTGACGTGCCCCAGTAGTAGTCCGCGCCACCCTGGACGATGTTGAATCTGATCGAGGCCGCCTCCGGCCCGAACGGGACGCCCCACGTCGCCAGGTCCAGGACGCCGACGAGGACGACGCCGGCGGCCGTGCCGGCGGCGAGGCCCAGCGTCCGGGAGCGCCCACGGCCGACGAGCGTCGCGGCGGCCAGGCCCAGGAGGAGCACCCCGAGCTGCGGACGGAGCGCTACGGCGGCCACGAGCAGGACGCCGGCGGCCGCCGCGGCCCCCGTGTTGCGTCGGCCGGCCGCGGGGGCGGCGAGCAGGGCCAGCGCGAGCACCGGCAGCGGTGCCGCGACGGTGTCCGCCAGCGGGTGGACGTCGTAGACGACGGCCAGCGGCGCGAGCGCGGCCAGGCCGGCCGCGAGCAGACCGGCCCAGGGGCCGGCCAAGCGGCGGGCCGCGACGACGGCTGCGCCGACTCCGACCGTGGCCCAGAGGGCGACCCACGCCTTCACGAGCGTCATGCCCGTCAGGCCGTCGAGGCCGAGCAGGTGCCAGACCAGCGTCGGCGGAAGCAGGACGCCCGGACCGATCCAGGACCGCAGCCCGTCCGCGAACTCCCAGGGGATGATCCCGTAGCCGAACACGACTCGATGGGCGGTCTCGGTCATCTGGAAGGTCTCGTCCGGGTAGATGACGCCGTGGTGCCCGACGGCGGCGAGCACCCGCAGCACGCCGGCGACGCCGACGAGCGCGACCGTGACTGCGGAGACGGCACGCCGCAGCTCCGGGCGACCCGCGGGCGGGAGCGGCCGAGGGGCCGCCCGCACGCTCTCGGGACGCGACGACGAGTCCCCGTCGCGATCCCGTTCCGCGTCGATCGCCATCCTCCGAGGCTAGACGTCTCGGTGGTCGCACGTCGGTGCCGAGTGATAGGCAGGGCCGGTGACACCCGCCCTGCTGCGCCCGTGGGCCGCTCCCGAGATCGCCGAATGGCGCCGGCTGCCGATGCACACCGTCCGGCACGGCCGGGGCGACCTCGGCGTCGACCGCCTCGAGCTGGACGGCGAGTGGCGGTTCGAGCTGTTCGGCACCCCCGAGCTCGCCGTCGACGCAGCGGGCAGCGGGGAGCCCTTGCGCAGCACTCTCGCGGTTCCGGGGTGCTGGACCCTGCAGGACTTCGACGACGTGCACCAGGTCCACGACCTGCCGCACTACACCAACGTGCAGATGCCGTTCCCGGGCCGGCCGCCGTACCCGCCGACCGATCGCAACCCGACCGGCGTGCACGAGCGGGACGTCGACGTCCCCGCCTCCTGGGCGGGACGACGGGTGGTGTTGCATGTCGGCGCGGCCGAGAGCGTGCTCCTGGTGGCCGTGAACGGGGTGGACGTCGGCATCGGCAAGGACTCGCACCTGGCGAGCGAGTTCGACGTCACCGAGCAGATCAGGCCGGGCGAGGGCAACGTCGTCCGGCTCACCGTCGTGAAGTGGTCCGACGCCAGCTACGTCGAGGACCAGGACCAGTGGTGGCACGGCGGCATCACCCGTTCGGTGTTCCTGTATGCGACGGCGCCGGTGTATCTCGCCGACGTCCAGGTCACGGCCGACCTGGGCACGGACGCCGGCGGGCCGGTCCGCGCCCCGTTGCTCGAGGGCGCGACCGCCGAAGGACGGCTGCGGGTCGACGTCCAGGTAGGCGCGCCGGGCAACGATGTCCCGGCGGGCTGGTCCGTGCAGCTGCGGCTGTCGCAGCTGCCGGAGGCCGACGGTTCTACGCGACCCCTGCTGGCAGCGGAGGCGGCGTCGGTCCCGGCGTCAGCCCCGGTCGACGTTCCGGGGGCACGCGAGCGGGCCCCGTTGTCGGCCCAGGACGCCGGCCGCATTCAGTATCTGCGCGCCGCAGGCGTCGACCTCCCGCCGCAGGAGGCGCTCCTCGGCGCTCTGATCGAGCAGGCCCGCCGGCCGCTGGGCATGGGCCGGGTGCGGCTGGAGGCGACGGTCCCGGACATCACGCCGTGGACGGCGGAGCTGCCGCGCCGCTACGAGCTCCAGGTCACCCTGCACGGACCGGACGGCGCCGCCGTGGAACGCTCCACCCAACCGATCGGGTTCCGCCGGGTCGAGATCGTCGGCAACGACCTGCTCGTCAACGGCGTCCGGGTGATGGTCCGCGGCGTCAACCGGCACGACTTCGACCCGCGCCGGGGAAGGGTGATCCGCCCGGAGCGGTTCCACGACGACCTGCGCACGATGAAGGTCCACGGCTTCAACGCCGTCCGCACCTCGCACTACCCCAACGATCCTGCCCTGCTGGACGCCGCCGACGAGCTCGGCCTCTTCGTCGTCGACGAGGCCGACATCGAGTGCCACGCCTATGCCCACCACGTCGCGGACATGCCGGAGTACCTGTCCGCCTTCGTCCAGCGCGTCAGCCGGATGGTGCGGCGGGACCGGAACCACCCGAGCGTTCTCCTCTGGTCGCTGGGCAACGAGAGCGGCTACGGCGCGAACCACGACGCCGCGGCCGGCTGGGTCCGCCGCGAGGACCCGACGCGCCCGCTGCACTACGAGGGCGCGATCATGTTCGATTGGACCGGCGCGCAGACGGCGAGCGACATCACCTGCCCCATGTACCCGACGATCGAGTCGATCGTGGCGCACGCCCGCAGCGGCAAGCAGCGGCATCCGCTGATCCTGTGCGAGTACTCCCACGCGATGGGCAACAGCAACGGCACCCTGGCCGACTACTGGGAGGCGTTCGAGTCCACCCCGGGACTGCAGGGCGGGTTCATCTGGGAGTTCTGGGACCACGGCATCCTGCAGCGCCGAGAGCCGGACGCCGCTGGTGTGCGACGGCCCGCCGGTCCGACCGGCCCGGACCCGGACGTCGCGGGTCGAGCTGGGCTTGCGCCGGAAGGGTTCCGGTGGGCGTACGGCGGCGACTTCGGCGACGTCCCGAACGACGGCAACTTCGTGGCCGACGGCATCGTGTTCCCTGACCGGTTCCCGAAGCCCGCGATGCAGGAGCATCAGGCGCTCGCCGCGCCGGTGCGGGTACGGCCCGGGGGCGATCCGGCGGCCAGCCCGCGTGCGGTGGTCCTGGAGAATCGCCAGGACGTCCGCGATCTGTCCTGGCTGCGCGGGTTCTGGCGGGTCAGCCGAGACGGCGCGGGCGGCAGCCCAGGCGAGGACCTCGGTGGCCGGGTCGAGGCCCTGCTGCCGACGGTCGCCGCGGGATCGTTCGCGTCGGTGCAGCTACCGGCCGAGCTTCTCGCCGCGGCCGGCGCGGTCGCCGAGGACGCCGCGGAGCGCGGCGAGGCATGGCTCACCCTCGACCTCGAGGCAGCCGCGGACTCCCCGCGCGGCCCGGTGGGAGCGCACGTGGCGTCGCTGCAGGTCGCCGCGCGCCCGGAGGGTCGCGACCTGCTCACCCGCGCCGGTGCCGCTGCCGCCGGACGTGCTCCGGCCGAGCTCGTCGACGCGGACGGCCTGCTCCTGTTCCCCGCGTTGGCCGCGGCTCCCCGGCTCGCGCTCTGGCGGGCGCCCACCGACAACGACCGGATCGGTGGCATGGCGTTCCGCTGGGACGAGCTCGGGCTCGACCGGCTCACCCGGCGATTGGTGTCCGTCGAGGAGTGCGAGGGCGCCATCGTCGTCACCGCGGACGTCGCCACCGGGAGCGGCGCCGTCGTCCGTCACCTCCAGGCGGTGACCCCGCTCGACGTCGGCGTCCTGGTCGAAGAGCTGGTGGTGCTCCCGCCCGAGCTCGTCGACGTCCCCCGGGTCGGCACCGTCCTCGAGGTCCGGGCTGACGTGCCGACCGGCTGGCTGCGGTGGTTCGGTGGAGGTCCGTTCGAGAGCTATCCGGACCGGCGGGCAGCCGCCGTCGTGGGCCATCACGCCGCCCCGCTGGACGAGCTGTTCACTCCCTACCTGCGGCCGCAGGAGAGCGGTGGCCGGCACGGCGTGCGCTGGTTCGCCCTGGGGGACTGGTCTGACCACCAGGCGCCGGGGACGCCGGCCGTCGGCCCCAGCCGACGCTGGAACCCGGGCCTCACGGTGCATCTCGACGAGCCGCGGCAGGTCAGCGTCACCCGGTACCGCGCCGGCGACCTCGCCGACGCCACGCACCCGGACGAGCTCGTCCCACGCCCGGAGGTCGTCGTCCACATCGACGCCGCGCATCGCGGTCTCGGCACCGCGTCCTGCGGGCCCGACACGCTCCCCCCGTTCGTGCTCGGACCGGGCGAGTACCGCTGGTCGTTCACCCTGGTTCCGCCCCCGAGCTGACCCGGAACGGCGAGGGCCGCCGTCCCGACTGGACGGCGGCCCTCGCGAGGAAGCCCCGACGACTCAGCTCAGCGCGGTCGACTCAGTCGTTGGCCGGCTGGGGTTCCGGTGCTGTCGCCTGCTCGTCCGGCGCGTTCTCGCCGGGGCGAAGCGCGTGCACCCCGTGGGATCGTTCCGCGCCGTCCCGCGCCGGCGGCGGCGCAGGGTCGCCCGGCCGCCGCACGTGCGAGCCGTGGCCGTTGACCAGGGCGGGGCTGCCCGTCGTCGACGGTGAGGTCGATGCGAAAGCCGACGGTGCACGCCGCTCCGCGTCCTCGACCGCCTCCTCGACCGCCTCGCCGGCGGCCATGTCGCCGAGGGCGGCCGCGGCCGCCGCCTCCTGCGCCTCCCGGGCCTGGATGCCGGACTGGGTCCGCAGCTTCTCCTCCGGAAGGAACCAGACGACGACGAACGCCACGAACGTCACCGCGGCGCCGAGCAGGTAGACGTTGTCCATGGACTGGGAGAACCCGACCAGGAACGGCTTGGCCAGCCGCGGGTCCAGGTGATTGATGAACGAGGAGTCGCTGAGCGCGGCGTTCCCGTTCAGGCCGCCGCCGTGCAAGGCCTGGATCACCGGCTGGTTCGCCGGGTTGTTCGCCACAGCGGGATCACGCAGCGCGGACTGGAACTCCGCGGTCGGCGCGATCGCCCGGAACGCCCCGGCGATCTTGTCGGGCAAGGTGTTGAACAGCACCGACAGGAAGACCGCGGTACCCAGGGTGCCACCCATCTGCCGGAAGAAGGTCGCCGACGAGGTCGCGACGCCCATGTCCTGCGGGGGAACCGCGTTCTGGATCGCCAGCACCAGGGTCTGCATGTTGAGCCCGAGCCCGAGCCCGAACAGGAACGCGAAGAGGTCGACGGTGACGATCGAGGTCCGGTACTCGATGGTGTGCATGAGGAGCATGGCGATCACGAGGAGCGCCAGGCCGATCCGCGGGAACCAGATGTAGCGGCCCGTCCGCGCGATGGCCTGGCCGGAGCCGATCGTGCCGGACATGATGCCCACGACCATCGGCAGCAGGAGCAGCCCGGCCTCGGTCGGGCCATAGCCCTTGACGATCTGCATGTAGAGCGGCAGCGAGGCCAACCCGCCGAACATCCCCACGCCGACGATGAAGTTGAGCATCGAGCCCACGCCGAAGGTGCGACCGCGGAACAGGCGGAGCGGAAGCAGGGCGTCGTCACCGATCCGGCGCTCGGCCCAGACGAACGCCGCGGTGCCGAACACGCCGATGACGTAGCAGGCGATCGCCTTGGGGCTGTCCCAGCCCCAGATGCGGCCCTGCTCGGCCACGATCAGCAGCGGGACGAGTGCGACGATGAGCGCGGCAGCGCCCCAGTAGTCGATCTGGTGCTCGCGCCGCGTGTGCGGCAGGTGCAGCGTCCGCGCGACGAGGACCAGTGAGACGATCCCGATCGGCACGTTGACCAGGAAGACCCAGCGCCACCCCGTGATCCCCAGGATGGTGGCCTGGCCTGCGAGGAAGCCGCCGACGACCGGGCCCAGGACGCTGGACGTGCCGAACACCGCGAGGAAGAAGCCCTGGTAGCGAGCACGCTCACGAGGCGGTACGAGGTCGCCGATGATCGTCAGCGCGAGCGCGAACAGGCCGCCGGCGCCGATGCCTTGGAACGCCCTGAACGCCGCCAGCATGTACATGGACGTGCTGAAGCCACAGAGCGCGGATCCGATCACGAAGATCGTGATCGCGAAGATGAAGAACGGCCGTCGGCCGTAGAGGTCGGAGAGCTTGCCGTAGAGCGGGGTCGCGATCGTCGACGTGATGAGGTACGCGGTGGTCACCCACGCCTGCAGACTCAGCCCGTTGAGGTCGTCGGCGATCGTCCTGATGGACGTCGCCACGATCGTCTGGTCGAGCGCCGCCAGGAACATTCCCGACATAAGCCCCGCGAGGATCACGAGGATCTGGCGATGGGTGAAGGACGACGGTGCGCCCGTCTCGACCGCGACGGCGCGGCCGCCGGCGGGTGTTGCGGTGGTCATGCGGTCTCCAGGTCGGGAGTGCGGGCTTCGGAAGTACGAGGTGCCGAAGTGCCGGGTTCGGGTGAACCGGGGTCGAGCAGCAGCCGACTGACGTGCGGCCGGACGGCGTCCAGGTCGTCGTTGAGCCTGTGGAGCTGGGCGATGAGCCGCTCGACGTCGTCAGGAGCCCAGCCGGCGAGAGCCTCACGGATCACAGCGTGTCGGCGGGTGCCGATCTTCTGCGCGACACGCTCGCCCTCGTCCGTGGCCACGAGCTGCACGGCCCGACCGTCCTGAGGGTCGGGCCGCCGCTGGACATAGCCTGCGCGGGCCAACTGTGCCACGTGCCGGCTCACCGTCGACGGATCCAGCAGCGAGAGCTCGGCGAGCTCGCCTTGCCGTTGAGGCCCGCACTTCGCGAGCGTGATCAGCAGCCCGAAGGCGGCGGCGTCCAATCCCTCCGGAACCAGAGCCGCCATGCTGCTCTTGAGGACGTGCAGGATCCGCTGGTGCCGCGACAGCTCCTGGTTCAGAGCCGCGGCCAGCGTGGGGTCGAGGCCGGCGCCACCGGCCTCGGGCGTGATGGGCATGCCCTCTCCCCTGGATCAGTGCTTGCTGGGTACAACTAGATGTATCTCACAACTTCTTGCCACCGGCAACTTGTTCCCTCCGTGCCGGCGCGACGTACGCTCGGATTCATGCGGGTGCACGTGCTCCAGGTCGCCTATGCGGACGACGAACCCGTCACCGAGCGGGTCGAACGGGTGTCCGCGCTCGTGCGGGCGCAGCGCGGCGCCGACCTCGTCGTCCTTCCGGAGCTCTGGCCGCACGGCGGTTTCAGCTACCGCGGCTGGGCCGCCCGGGCCGAGCCCGTCGACGGTCCGTCGATGACCGCGATCGCGGCAGCGGCGCGCGACATCGGGGCCGTCGTCCATGCCGGCAGCATCGTCGAGCGCCCTCGTCGGGACGACCCCCACGACGATCACGGCGCTGAGGGCCGCGGCCTCTGGAACACGTCGGTGCTGTTCGGGCCCGATGGCGCCCGGCTGGCCATGTACCGCAAGATCCACCGGTTCGGCTTCGGGAACGGCGAGCCGGTGCTCCTCGAAGCCGGCGACAAGATCGTGGCACCCGTCGTCGAGCTCGCCGGCCGGCCCGTCGGGGTCGGCCTGGCGACGTGCTACGACCTGCGCTTTCCCGAGCTCTTCCGGCTGCTGATCGACCACGGCGCCGAGCTGGTGCTGATTCCCGCCGCCTGGCCGGCCGCGCGGGTCGAGGCATGGACCCTCCTGGGGCGGGCCCGCGCGATCGAGGACCAGGTCGTCGTCGTCCAGTGCAACACCGGGGGCGCGCACAGCGGCGTGACGATGGGCGGACGTAGCCAAGTGGTCGACGCCTCCGGCACGGTCCTGGCGCAGGCGGGCGAGGCGGAGGAGGTGCTGGCCGTCCACGTCGACCTCGATGCCGTCCCTGCTCTGCGGGAGAGCTTCCCGGTGCTCGCCGACCGACGGCTGTGAACGGCCGCCGAGCTTCGACCTAGTCTCCTTCCGTGCCGTCGCCCGAGTCGTCGGCCTCGTCCGTGGCCGCAAGGACCGGCCTCGAACGTGGCAGGGGCGTTCGCGTCCTCCGCGTCGTCGCTCTGCTGCTTCTGCCCGGCGCAGTGGCCGTCGTCGCAGGCACGGTGGCGGCGGGGGCGGCCGCACCGTCCGCGTTCGCGGACCCCGGTGCAGGCGTCCGCTGGGGGCTGCCTGCCGCTCGCCTCGTCGGTGATCTCGCCGGCAGCTTGGCGCTGGGCCTGCTCGTGCTCGCCGCGGTCCTCCCGTTCGACAGCCGAGGCCATGACCGGGACACCCGCCGCTGGCCCGCCCGGCGCGCCGTACCCTCGGCGGTGGCCGCCGCGTGCGCGGCGGCGGTGATCTGGACCCTGGCCCTGCTCGCCCGGGTGATCCTCCAGTACGCGGCCACCACCGGGCAGGGCCTGTCGGCTCCAGACCTGGGCACCCAGCTGGCGTCCTACGTGAGCCAGGTCGACGCGGGCCGCTGGGCGGCGGCAGCGGTGATCGCGGCGGGTCTGGTCGCGATCGCGGCGGCGGGGACCACGCGCGCGGGGACGGCGACCGGGCTGGCGGTGCTGGCGCTGGCCGCCCTCGCCGCGCTGACCCTCTCGGACGCCGCCGGCGCCCCGGAACGCTCGCTGATCATGACCGTGGTGATCTGGCTGCACGTCGCCGGAGCTGCGCTGGTGGTGGGAGTGCTCGGTGGCCTGCTGCTCGTGCCGTCCGGGTCCGGCACAGCAGAACCCGACCGTGCCGCGCCGCTCGGCCGGCCCGCGGTGTGGGCGCTCGCGGTGATCGGGAGCACGGGAGCCGTATCCGGCGGCCTCGCGATCGCCGCACGGCCCGGCAGTGTCGCCACCTGGTCCCTGCTCGCGGTCACGACGGCGGCCCTGGCCGCGCTGGCATTCCTCGGCTGGCGCAGGCCGAGGCGATGGGCGAGGCGATGGGCGCTGCCGGCCGCCCTGGGCGTCGGCGCGGTCGCGGTCGGCCTCGGCGTGGTGCTGGCCATCACGAGTTGATCACTGCCCGTGGGTCGCCCACCGAGCGCCGTGGTACGACTGACGGGTGACTGCCGAGCACCCTCATCCCGATCCCACTCCGTTCGACGAGCTGGACGCCTACCTCGCCCTGCCCCGGCTGGCCCAGTTGTTCCTGTCACCCGCCGGCGATCGGCTCGTCACGTCGGTCACCACGCTCGACGGCGAGCGCACCCGGTACGTCTCGGCCCTCTGGGAGGTCGACCCGAGCGGGGTCCGGCCTGCTCGCCGGCTCACCCGCAGTGGAAGGGGTGAGAGCGCGGCCGCGTTCCTGCCCGACGGCGGGCTGCTCTTCACGTCGGCCCGGCCGGACGCCGACGCCGAGGACGACGACGCGCCCGCGGCCCTCTGGCTCCTGCCCGCCGAGGGCGGCGAGGCGCGTATCGTCGCCGTCCGGCCGGGCGGGATCACGAACGCGGACGTCGCCCGGGAGGAGGGAACCGTCGTCCTCACCGCGCCCACGCTGCCGGGCGCGGCCGGCGGGGAGGACGACGAGCGCCGGCGGAAGGCCCGCAAGGACCTCAAGGTGTCGGCGATCCTGCACGAGGAGTACCCGGTCCGGTACTGGGACTCCGACCTGGGGCCCGACCAGGTGCGTCTGCTCGCCGGTCGCGTCCCGGGCGAGCCGGTCGCGGGGACCGACGACGGCGTCCTCGGGCGCATCGCGCTCACTGACCTCACGCCCGCACCCGGTCGCGCCCTCGACGAGATCGAGTTCGACGTGAGCCCGGACGGTCGTCTCGTCGTCACCACCTGGTGGGAGTCCGAGCCGGGTGGCCGCCGTCTCACGCTCGTCGCCATCGATGTGCCGACCGGTGAGCGCCGCGTCCTGCTCGACGATCCGGACGAGGAGTACGGGGGGCCTGCCTTCTCCCGCGACGGCCGGCGGTTGGCCGTCGTCGTCCAACGCCGTTCGACCGTTGGTCAGGCGCCGCGCATCCACCTCGCCGTGCTCGATCTCGATGCGGGCGAGCGGACGGACGTGGCCCTGGACTGGGACCTGTGGCCGGGCTCGCCGCGGTGGACGCCGGCCGGCGACGCCCTCCTGGTGTCGGCGGACGAGCAGGGGCGCTCCCCGGTGTTCCGGATCGGCCTCGA
>Ga0081540_1002085_pt1 | contig 16670 bp, 16 predicted proteins | sample TabmetS2T1R1_FD_71024 | JGI IMG/M metagenome (GOLD analysis project Ga0081540, IMG submission 71024) | Tabebuia heterophylla rhizosphere microbial communities from the University of Puerto Rico - S2T1R1 | ecosystem: Host-associated > Plants > Roots > Rhizosphere ... | reverse complement strand
CTCGAATATCTGGGACGGCGAGATGGTGCTGCCCGCGAGTGCCGGGACGATGCTGCAGGTGCGACTGGGCGAGGCCGGCAAGGACGCGATGGGCTTCGCCGTCCACGTCCCGCACTACCTGGCCGAGAACCGCTTCCCGGGTGCCGCGCTCGCCCTGGTGCACGCGATCTCGGCCGCGACGGGCCTGCTCCTCCCTAGTAAGGCCCTGCTCGACGAGGCCGCCGTCACCGGCCGGCTGGTCGACGAGCAGGTCGAAGCCTCCGACGACGCAAGCGCAGTGGTCAAGGCACTCGAAACGCAGTACGACGCCGCCGAGGGCTCGCTGTCCCGCAAGAGCCTGCTGGCCGACTCAACCCCATCCGCCGACGAGCTAGGCGCCGAGGTAGAGCAGTTCCTCGCCGACCTCAACCGCGAGGACAACGAGTAGCCAGAGGTCGACACAGGCTGTCGGGGCCTGACACAGGTTATTTCCTGTGTCAGGGCCCCGGTTGGTGTGTAAGCGTCGACGTGGTCAGCCGAGCTCAGCGTCGAGTTCGGCTTTGCGTTTGATCCAGCGTTCGCTGAGGCCTTTGACTTCTTCGCTGATGAAGTCGATGAAGCCGAGGGAGATGCGGATGCGGCGGTGGGCGTCGGTGCCGTCGCCGGAGGCGTCGAGGACCTTGCGGAGGGACTCCGACCAGCGCACCAGGGAGGCGTCCTCGCTCATCATGGTCTGGTACCAGGCGTCGTCCTGGACGACGTACACATCGCGGCGGGTGCCGGGCTCGCGCTCGCGGGTGGCCAGGCGCAGCTGTAGCAGGTAGTTGACCGCGCCGGAGACCGCGGCCGGACTGGCCTGCAGTTGGTCGGACAGTTCGGCGGCGGTCATCCGGCCCGACACGCTGGACAGGATCGCGGCGAAGACCCGGGCCGCCATCCGCGGCCAGCCTGTCTCGGCGAGCAGGTTGCCGAACTGCTCGGTGTACCGCTTGACGGCGTCGTCGTCTCGATGTGCACTCACCGCCCCATCATCCCCTCTGAGCTGTCAGGAAGCTGTTAGGAAGATTCACAATCTTCTGAACACAATGTACGTTATGAATCATGACATCAGCCATCGTGGTCTCTGGACTACACAAGTCGTACGGAAGTACGCACGCGCTCGATGGTCTCGATCTGGAGGTCGCGACCGGCGAGGTGCACGGATTCCTCGGCCCGAACGGCGCCGGGAAGTCCACCACCATCCGCGTCCTGCTCGGCCTGTTGCGGGGTGACGCCGGCGATGTCTCGCTGCTCGGTGGCGACCCCTGGCACGACGCCGCCACGCTGCACCGGCGGCTCGCCTATGTCCCCGGCGACGTCAACCTCTGGCCGAACCTGACCGGTGGCGAGGTGATCGACCTGCTGGGCCGGCTCCGCGGTGGGCTGAACGAGAAGAAGCGCGACGACCTGCTGCGCCGCTTCGACCTCGACCCGACCAAGAAGGGCCGCACGTACTCGAAGGGCAACCGGCAGAAGGTCGCGCTGGTCGCGGCGCTGGCCTCGGACGTCGAGCTGCTGATCCTGGACGAGCCGACCTCCGGCCTCGACCCGCTGATGGAGGCGATCTTCCAGGAGGAGATCGCCAAGGAGAAGGCCAAGGGCCGCAGCGTGTTGTTGTCCAGCCACATCCTCAGCGAGGCCGAGGCGCTGGCCGACCGGATCAGCATCATCCGGACCGGCCGGGTGGTCGAGACCGGCACCCTCGACCAGCTGCGGCAGCGGACCCGCACCACGATCCGCGCAGTGTTCGCCGACCCGCCGCGGACGCTGGACGACCTCACCTCGATCCACGACGCCCAGCTCAAGGACGGCCGGTTCACCGGCACCGTGGACAACGACCGGCTCAGCGCCGCGATGGCCGAGCTCAGCCGGCACGCCGTGACCTCGCTGACCGTGGCGCCGCCCTCTCTCGAAGAGCTTTTCCTGCGCCAGTACGGGAACGGCGACGCGGCATGAACCAGACGCTGACCGGCGCCCGCCCGCTGCTGCACGCATCGCTCAAGCAGGATGCCCGCAACATCGGCCCCTGGATCGTGCTGATCACCGCGCTGTCCGCCACCTCCGTGCTGGCCTACGCGTGGGTGTTCCCCGACCTCGAGGACCGGCGGGAGCTGGCCGCCACCCTCGGCGCCAACCCGGCGCTGAGCCTGATCTTCGGACCGGCCCGCGACCTGCTCACCCCCGACGGCTTCAACGCCTGGCGGGCCGGCATGCTGGGCGCGTTCTTCGCGGCGCTGATGGCGATCTTCATCGTGGTCCGGAACAGCCGCGCCGGCGAGGACTCCGGCCAGGCGGAGCTGCTCGCGTCCGGCGTCATGGGCCGGCAGACCCGGCTGGCCGTCGCGCTGGTGATGGCGGCGCTGGCCTCGGTCGTGCTGGGCGTCTTCTCGTGGCTGGTCACGGTCGCGTGCGGCGGCGGCTGGGTCGACTCGCTGACGCTGTCCGCCACGTACACCGCCTCGGGTCTGATGTTTGCCGGCCTGGCCGGCATCACGGCGCAGATCGGCTCGGACGCGCGCACCGCCAACAGCATCGCGGTCGCCGTGCTCGGGATCGCGTTCATCGTGCGCGGCTACATCGACGCCAGCCAGGCGGGGGACTGGGCGGTCTGGCTCACCCCGTTCGGCTGGCTCGAGGAGGTCCGGCCGGCCAGCGGCAACAACTGGTGGCCGCTGCTGCTCGCCCTCGGCCTCGCCGTCGTGCTCGCGGCGGTGGCGATGGTGCTGTCGGCCCGCCGCGACTTCGGCCTCGGCCTGATCGCGCCCCGGCGCGGCCCGGCCCGCGGCGGGCTGGTCGCCTCGGTGTGGGGGCTGGCGCTGCGGATCAACCGCGGCCCGCTGATCTCCTGGCTGATCGCGTTCGCCGGGCTGGGCATGGTGTTCGGGTTCCTGGCCACCTCGGTCGGCGACATCCTCGGCAACAGCCCGTTGGTGCGGGCGAACGCGACCACCGAGGCCGGATTGATCTTCGCGTTCCTCGTCACGATCCTGCAGATGGCCGGGATCATCGCGTCCGTCTTCGGCGTCCAGATCGTCATGCGCATCTACGCCGAGGAGATCGACTACCGGGTCGAGCCGGTGCTCGCGGGAGCGCTCAGCCGCGCGAAGTACCTGGCCAGCAACGCCGTGCTCGCCTTCGCCGGCCCGGCGGCCGCGCTGCTGATCGCCGGTGCGGTCATCGGGCTGATCGCCTCGTCGGCCGAACCCGGCATCTCGGCCGGCGATGTCCTCCTCCAGGCCCTGGCCACCGTTCCGGCGGTGTGGACGCTGATCGCGCTGGCCCTGGCGACGGTCGGCGCGAACCCACGCGTGCGGGTGGCCGGCTGGCTCGGCATCGTGGCCGCGTTCGCGCTGACCCTGCTCGGGCCGCTGTTCAAGCTGTGGGACTGGATCCTGGGGATCAGCCCGCTCTGGCACGTGCCCAACGTGACCGTCGCAAGCCCGGACTGGTCCGGACTCGGCTGGGTCGCGCTGGTCGCGCTGGGCTTCACCGCGGTCGCCTTCGCCGGCTTCCGCCGCCGCGACGTGATCTGAGCTCGGACGGCCCAGCGGAATCCGGCGGCGGAATCCGGTGGAGGAATCGTGGAGCGGGCCGCTCCGGATGGTCGATGATCGGGGGATGAGCGACGAATCCACCAAGATCCTGCTGTCCGAATCGGAAATGCCGCGCCGGTGGTACAACATCGTGCCGGACCTGCCCTCGCCTCCGCCGCCCGTCCTGCATCCCGGCACGCTCCAGCCGGTCGGGCCCGACGACCTTGCGCCGCTGTTCCCGATGGCGCTGATCGAGCAGGAGGTCACCCCCGAGCGTTATGTCGACATCCCCGACGAGGTGATCGACGTCTACCGGCTGTGGCGGCCGTCGCCGCTGTACCGGGCCTACCGCCTCGAGAGGGCGCTCGGCACGCCGGCGAAGATCTATTACAAGTACGAGGGGGTCTCGCCGGCCGGGTCGCACAAGCCGAACACGGCCGTGCCGCAGGCGTTCTACAACGCGGCGGCCGGGGTCCGGCGGTTGACCACCGAGACCGGCGCGGGGCAATGGGGCACGGCGCTCGCCTTCGCCAGCGCGCAGTTCGGCATCGACTGCGAGATCTGGCAGGTCCGCGCGTCGTACGACCAGAAGCCGTACCGCAAAATCATGATCGAGACCTTCGGCGGGGTCATCCACCCGTCACCGTCCGAGCTGACCGAGGCGGGACGCAAGGTGCTCGCCGAGGACCCGGACTCGCCGGGGTCGCTGGGCATCGCGATCAGCGAGGCGGTCGAGGTGGCAGCGCAGAACGCCGACACGAACTATGCGCTCGGGAGCGTGCTCAACCACGTGCTCCTGCATCAGACGATCATCGGGGAGGAGGCGCTGCTGCAGATGGCGAAGGCGGGCGTCGCTCCCGACCTGCTCGTCGGGTGCACGGGCGGCGGCTCCAACTTCGCCGGCCTCGCCTTCCCGTTCCTGCGCGAGAAGATGGCCGGCCGGATGGCGCCGACGATCCGCGCGGTGGAGCCCGCCTCCTGCCCGTCGTTGACCAAGGGCAGCTACGCGTACGACTTCGGCGACACCGCCGGGATGACCCCGCTGATGAAGATGCACACGCTCGGGCACGAGTTCATCCCCGACCCGATCCACGCCGGCGGTCTCCGCTACCACGGCATGTCCCCGCTGATCTCGCACGTGTACGAGCTCGGCCTGATCGAGGCGATCGCCAAGACGCAGCGCGAGTGCTTCGAGGCCGGCGTACGGTTCGCCCGCGCCGAGGGCATCATCCCGGCCCCGGAGCCGACGCACGCGCTGGCGGCCTGCATCGAGGAGGCGCTGCGTTGCAAGGAGACCGGCGAGCAGAAGGTCATCCTGACCGCCCTGTGCGGGCACGGCCACCTCGACCTCGCGGCCTACGGCACGTTCCTGGCCGGCGAGATGGTCGACCACGAGCTGTCCGGCGACGCGGTCAGGGCCGCGCTGTCCGGCCTGCCCGCCGTGCCGGCCTGATCGGCGGCGGGCTTCACGGCCCGCCATTCGATCGCCGCCCGGAGAGCAGAGCCGTGAGCACCGCGGTGATCTCGGGCCGCGGCGTGGCCGGGCGCCGCGCCGCCGCGATGATGCGGCGGGTCACCGGCGGGCTGAGTGGCCGGGTGACCACCCGGTAGCGGGGATCGATCGCGAGGCCGGGCAGCAGCGCGATCGACCGGGACTGCTCCACGTGCCGGAGGGCGATCATGTAGTTGTTGAACCGGCAGATCACCGACGGCTCGAAGCCGGCCTCGCGGCACAGCCGGGTGGCGAGCTCCGACATGTACGAGCCGGCCACGTCGAACGTCCACCGCTGGCCCGCGCACGCCGCCACGTCGACGGCCTCGTGCGCGGTCAGCGGATGGCCGGCCGGCAGCACCAGCACGATCTCGTCCTCGGCGATCGGGGCCAGGTCGATCGCCGGGTCGAGCTCGGCGCCCGCGAAGTCGGTCGTGGTGATGATGACGTCCACGTCGCCGCGGCGCAGCGCCGGCATGCTGTCGTGCGGCTCCAGCTCCAGCAGCACCACGGTGACGTCCGGGTGGCGCTCGGCCAGCCGTGCGACGGCCGGCTCGGCCAGCGCCGGCACCGCGCTCTGGAACGCCGCGAGCGTGACCGTGCCGGCCGGCTCGTCGGCGAGCCCGCGCAGCTCGGCCTCGGCCGCGTCCATGGCGGCCAGGATCTCGCGGGCCCGGCCGGCCAGCAGCACCCCGGCCGCGGTGAGCCGCACCCGGCGGCCGGTGCGCTCCAGCAGGGCCGTCCGGGTCTCCCGCTCCAGCGTGGCGAGCTGCTGGGAGACCGCGGACGGGCTGAGGTTGCCGTGCTGGGCCACCGCCCGGACGGTGCCGAGGGTCGCGAGGTCGGCCAGCAGGCGCAGCCGCCACGGGTTCAGCGTCATGGCCCCGATTGTGCGGCCTCGCTTAACAGCTACGGCGGAAATGTGAGATGGACCTGACGCTAGATGGCTTTCTAGCGTCGAGGCATGGCTGAATCGTTCTGGGCCGACGCGGAGCGGCACCTTGTTCGCTACTCCGGCGCCGGCCGTTTCGTTCCCGAGATCATCGAGCGGGCCGAGGGCAGCTTCGTCTACACCGCGGACGGGCGGCGGCTGCTCGACTTCACGTCCGGGCAGATGAGCGCGATCCTCGGGCATTCGCACCCGGCGGTGGTCGCGACCGTGCAGCGGCAGGTGGCCACGCTCGACCATCTGTTCAGCGGGATGCTCAGCCGGCCGGTGGTCGACCTGGCCCGCCGGATCGCCGGGACGCTGCCCGAGCCGCTGAGCAAGGTGCTGCTGCTCACCACCGGCGCCGAGTCCAACGAGGCGGCCATCCGGATGGCCAAGCTGGTCACCGGGCGGCACGAGATCGTCTCGTTCGCGCGGTCCTGGCACGGCATGACCCAGGCGGCGGCAAGCGCCACCTACAGCTCCGGACGCAAGGGGTACGGGCCGGCCGCGCCCGGGAACTTCGCGATCCCGACGCCGAACGCGTACCGGCCGGACTTCGCCGACCCGGACGGCGTGCTCGACTGGCGGCGGCAGCTCGACTACTCGTTCGAGCTGTTCGACGCGCAGTCGGTGGGCAGCCTCGCGGCCGTCATCGTGGAGCCGATCCTCAGCTCGGGCGGGGTCCTCGACCTGCCGCCGGGCTACCTGTCCGCGCTGCGCGACAAGTGCCACGAGCGGGGCGGGCTGCTGATCCTCGACGAGGCGCAGACCGGGCTGTGCCGCACCGGCGACTGGTATGCGTTCCAGCGCGACGGCGTGACGCCGGACATCCTCACGCTCTCCAAGACCCTCGGCGCGGGCCTGCCGCTGGCGGCCGTGGTGACCAGCGCGGAGATCGAGCGGACCGCCTACGAGCGGGGCTTCCTGTTCTTCACCACGCACGTGTCCGACCCGCTGGTGGCGGCGGTCGGCAACACCGTGCTGGACGTGCTGACCGACGAGAAGCTCGATGACCGGGCCGCGGAGCTGGGGGCGTACCTCAGCAAGGGTCTTCTGGCCTTGGCGGAGAAGCACCAGGTGATCGGCGACGTGCGCGGGCGCGGGCTGCTGGTCGGCCTCGAGCTGGTGCACGACCGCGAGACCAAGCAGCCGGCCGACGAGCTGGGCGCGGCGGTGACCCGGCGCTGTCTTTCGCTGGGGCTGCACATGAACGTGGTACAGCTGCCGGGGATGGGCGGGGTGTTCCGGATCGCGCCCCCGCTGACCTCGTCGATCGGCGAGCTCGACCTGGGCCTGGAGATCCTCGACCGGGCGATCGGCGACGTCACGGCCGGTCGCGTCTAGAAAAGCGGCGGACCAGGGCAATTCACGGGTGCGACCCGGGCCTCGGGCAGGCCATGGTGGGACCACACCAGAACAGAGGAGCTGTCATGACGCCACATTGGCCCGCGGGCCTGCACGGGGCCGCGCATCGCCTGCCGGTCGAGGGCACGCTGCCCGACTTCGACGGCGCTACCGGCTGGCTCAACTCGCCGCCGCTGACCATGGAGGAGCTGCGCGGGAGCGTGGTCCTGGTCAACTTCTGGACCTTCACCTGCGTCAACTGGATGCGGCAGCTCCCGTACGTGCGGGCCTGGGCCGGCAAGTACGCCGACCAGGGCCTCACCGTGATCGGCGTGCACACGCCCGAGTTCGGCTTCGAGCACGACCTGGAGAGCGTGCGCCGCGAGGCGGGCGTCGACCAGGTCAGCTACCCGATCGCGCTCGACAACGACTACGCGATCTGGCGGGCGTTCGAGAACCACTACTGGCCGGCGCTCTATCTGGCCGACACCGACGGCCTGATCCGCTACCACCACTACGGCGAGGAGGAGTACGCCCGCACCGAGATGGCCATCCAGCGGTTGCTCGCCGAGTCCGGCGCCGACGTGGGCCACGACCTGGTCAGCGTCGACTTGCGCCCGGTCGAGGTGCCGGCCGACTGGAACACGCTGCGCACGCCGGAGAATTACACCGGTTATGCGCGTACGGAGGGTTTCTCCTCGCCGGACGGTGTGGTCCCCGACAAGCCGCACTATTACGGCGCTCCCGAGCGGCTGCACTTCAACGACTGGGCGCTGGCCGGCGACTGGACGATCGGCGAGCAGGCCACCGTCGTGAACGCGCCCGGCGGCCGGATCGTCTACCACTTCGAGGCCCGCGACCTCAACATGGTGATGGGCGCGCCGACCCCGGTCCGTTTCCAGGTTCTGCTGGACGGGGAGCCGCCGGCCGACGCGCACGGCGCGGACCTCGACGCCGACGGGTACGGCACGGTTGGCGATCGGCGGCTCTATCAGCTGCTGCGCCAGCCCGGCCACGTCACCGACCGGACCGCCGAGATCACCTTCCTGGACGCCGGCGCCGAGACCTACAGCTTCACCTTCGGCTGAGCGCCTCCGGCGGGATCACCACGTTCTTCACCTCGGCCATGTACTTGTCGCCGGCCGTGGCGGCGTCCTCCGGCGAGGCGCCGCCCTGCCGCGCGACCATGTAGGCCGCGTACCAGTCCCACCAGTGGTGCGGGGGCGCGACCGCCTCGAAGGAACCGTGGTGCTCGGCGGTCTCGGCCAGGAGCTGGGCGAGCTCCGCGACTTGTGTGTTCGTGTCAGTCATGAGCCCACCCTGCCCGGGAGCCGCCGCGGTCGCGCCAGGGGAACACCCTGGCCGCCGCCCTCTTGGTCAGGCCGGCGCCTCATTGGTCGGGCGGGCTCCGGTGTGGTCGGCCCGGCCTCTGTTTGGTCAGGCGGGCTTGTGCAGGTCGGTCATCGCGGCATCGAGGGCGGCGGCCGGCTTGTCGGTGCCGTTCGCGCAGGCCGCCGCGTAGTCGTCCAGGGCGAGCTCGGCGGCCGTGAGCCGCGGCCGGACGCCGGGCAGGCTCACCTGCAGGCGCCAGCCCTGCAGCTCGATGCCGGTCGCGTGGATCGTCAGCACGTCGTCGACGCTGGCGCCCTTCTCGGCGGCGCGTCCGATCTCCTTGTCCAGCTCGTCGAGGCCGGCGTCGAGATCGGTCACGTAGCCTTCCCAGGCCGCGTCGTCGACGGCCGCGCCGCGCGAGTGCGCCATCGTGAGGCCGCTGCGCAGGCGCTCCAGCCGATGGCGGATGGCGCCGGCGTGGGCCGGATGGCGCTGGGCGGCGGCGTCGGCCGCCGCGATCACGTGCCGGTTGAGCTCGGCCATCCGGTCATCGCTGATTGTGGTCACCGGGCGAACTTACGAGTCTCAGGTGAACACCAGGTTTTGCGTTCTCCTGGTCAGCAGCCACCCGATCATCCACAGCTCCCCGGCGGTGGCCGGCAGGACGAGAACATCGGCCGCGACCGGTACGGCATAGGCGGCGAACGCGCTGAGCACGTAGCCGATCCCGCCCGCGATGAGCAGCCAGCCCAGCGCCCGCGGCATGGCGCCGGAGCTCAGCACGCAGCGACCCATCGGGATCAGCCACAGGCCGAAGAACAGCCCGCCGACGGTCCAGAGGTGGCCGCTCACCAGGTACAGCAGTTGGACGCTGGACGCGGCGTCGCCGAACGGGTCGCGGGCCACGTCGAGCGCGGTCGCGAGCATGGCCGCGCTGCCGAGGATCGCCACCGCGTTGACCAGGCCGAACGCGGCGATGCCGGCCGCGTTGACCCGGTCGGTCTCGCGGAAGAGCCGGTAGAACCAGGCCGCCGCGAGCGCCTGGGTGAGCACGACCAGCAGCTCGAGGGCGATGCCGGCGCGGGCGAGCGGAACGTTGCCGGTGAGGTGGTCGAGCGTCGCCGCCGGGTCGCCCGCCACGAACAGCATCGGGCGGATGACGAGGAAGCCGAGGCCGCCGGCGACGGCGAGCCCGAGATAGAGCAGTCCGGTGATCCTGGCCATGTCTCCTCCTCGTCAACCTTACGAAGTAAGGTAACCATACGTTGTAAGGTAGCGGCAAGAGTCAACCGAGGAGGAGCCACGACCGTCCGCGAACCGGTGAGCCGGCCGCGCGCCCTAGCGGCCGCCGCGGCGATCGCCGACGCCGAAGGGCTCAAGGCGCTCACCATGCGACGCCTCGCCGCCGAACTGAGCATCGAGGCGATGTCGCTGTACTACCACCTGCCCGGTAAACAGGGCCTGCTCGACGGCCTGGCCGAGGCCGTCATCGGCGAGATCGCCGCGGCAGCCGGCGACGAGCAGGGCGACTGGCGCGCCCGGCTGCGGCAGCGGTTCCTGCGCGCCCGCGAGGTGATGCTGCGCCACCCGTGGGCGCCCGGCCTGATCGGCTCCCGTCCCTCGATCCCGCCCTCGCTCTTCGCCTACTACGACGAGATCGTCGGCACGCTCATGGCCGGCGGCTTCTCGGCCCACCTGGCCCACCGGGCGCTGCACGCCTTCGGCACGATGGCGCTCGGCTTCGTGCAGGAGCTGTTCACCGTGGCCGGCGGCGACACCGCCGAGGACGACCTAGCCGCCATGGCCGAGGCCGTGCCGCACCTGACCGCGATGATGGCCGAGGAGATCCACGCGGCCGGCGACCCCACCCTCGGCTGGTGCGACAGCCAGGTGGAGTTCGAGTTCACCCTCGACCTCCTGCTCGACGGGCTCGACCGCGCGCGCCGATGGCAGAATCGGGCGCCGGTCACCTGACGACAGCCCGGGGGTGGGACAAGCCATGACGCTCGGCAACGATCTGCAGGGTATCCGTGGCCGCCGGCGGACCGGCTCCGATGGCTGCGGTGCAGCCGCGGCGGCTGCGTTCCGCAGGCGTACGACCAGCTGGCTGCGTTCCACCGGTCCCTCGGCGAGGCCGGGCCGGCCGCCGGATCCTGGTCGCCAAGCAGCGCCACCGGCGTGCGGCGGCCCGCGAGCGACGGTTCGCGAAGCGGTGGAGCGGCGGCGCGCTCAACGCCGGCTGGGCGGTGTGGGACACGTTCCTGCGCCTGTCCGTCGGCTACGGCTACCGCCCGGCGCGGATCGTCCCGTGGTTTCTCGGTCTGCTCGCGGCGGGCACGGTCGTCTTCGGCCCGCTCGGTCTCGGGCATCTGAGCGACCGCGACTCCGGCGCCAAGCAGCCGGCCTCGGCGGCGTCTTCCGCCGGGACTGACCGGCCGCGCTAGCCCCAGACCTCCTCGGCGGTCTCGACGATCAGGCGCAGCTTGGCGACCTCTTCGTCGTACGTCAGGACGTTGCCCTCCACCGTCGAGGAGAAGCCGCACTGCGGGGAGAGGCAGAGCTGGTCGAGCGGGATGTATTTGCTCGCCTCGTCGATGCGGCGCTTCAGCGTGTCCTTCGACTCGAGGGCGCCGCGCTTGGTGGTGACCAGGCCCAGCACCACCATCTTGCCGGGCGGCACGAAGCGCAGCGGGGCGAAGCCGCCGGAGCGGTCGTCGTCGTACTCGAGGAAGAAGCCGTCCACGGCGAGCTCGCTGAACAGGGCCTCGGCGACGAAGTCGTACCCACCCTCGGCGGCCCACGACGAGCGGAAGTTGCCCCGGCACATGTGGGTCGTCACGGCCAGCCCGGCCGGCCGGCCGGCGATCGCCGCGTTGATCTGCTTGATGTAGCGCAGGTGCTGGTGCTCGGCGTCGTCGCCGCGCTCGGTCAGCAGCCGCCGCTGCTCGGGGTCGTTGAGGTAGGCCAGGCTGGTGTCGTCGAGCTGCAGGTAACGGCAGCCGAGCGCGGCGATCCGGCGGACCTGCTCCGCGTACGCCGCGCTGAGGTCGGCCCAGAACTGCTCGTGATCGGGGTAGACGGCCGGGTCGATCGCGGCCATCCCGCCCCGGTAGTGCACCATGCTCGGCGACGGGATGGTGAGCTTCGCCGTGATGCCCTCGTCGACGATCCCGGCCAGGAACGTGAAGTCGTCGCCGAAGATGGTCTCGTTCAGCCGCACCGGCTCGTCGATGGCGAGCGCCGCCGACTCGAAGTCGAGCTCGCCGGCCGCGTTGCGGAAATGCACCTGGATCTTCTCGGAGGTGGGGTGGATGCCGCCGAGGCGATAAATGAAATCCATATGCCACGACGTACGGCGGAACTCGCCGTCGGTCGCCGAGCGCAGGCCGACGTCGCGCTGCATGCGGACCACGTCGCGGATGGCGTCGTCCTCGACGGCGCGCAGCTCGTCGGCGTCGATCTTGCCATCGGCGCGCTGCTGCCGGGCGTCGAGCAGGCGCTGCGGCCGCAGAAGACTGCCGACGTGGTCGGCGCGGAACGGCGGGGGGTCGCGGAGCGCCATCGCAGGTGACCCCTTCGGTCGTCCTCGGCGGCCCGGCCCGGGCCGGCCTGTCGTCGGAGCATACGCCGGCCGCCCGGTTGCGGCTCATCCACACTATGTCCGGAGTAGACCGATACGGGGGACATGGTCAATGTTTCATATGGGTATCTTAAAAGTCCTGCGGCCATTTCGGCTGGCCGCGACGAAGATCCGCCACATCTGGCTCGGTCGATCGGCTATCGACCGTGTGTGCCGCGTCCACGGGCAGTAAGTTGAAGCTGTGAGAGAGATTCGGTTATTGAGCCGCGCAAATCTCACTTGAGCAGGAAAAACAGCGGCTCCGCCAGGCCGTGGCGTGATTATTTGGGGCACGCGGCTGTCCGGGCGGCCGGCGGCTCCGAATGGACACGTAGCGGTAGAGAGGTAGATAGGGTCCCGTTCTCTGGCGAGGTGGATCATGATCCGGGTTCTGGTGGTGCGAGACGAAGGGTATTTCGGAGTCCCGGTGCGCGCGCTCATCGAGTCCAAACCCGACATGCACTACGTCGCCACGCTGCAGCTCGACGGCGGGCTCGTCGAGCGGGCCGTGCAGCTGTGGCCCACCGTGATCGTCTTCGACACCGAGTACATGGTGAGCCAGCTCCTCCCGTTCGCCGCCGATCTGCACACCGCGATCCCGTCCTGCGCCATGCTCGTGCTCTCCGATCCGGCCAAGCGCGGCATGCTCCCGCCGCGGCGCCGCGCGGCCGGGCTCAACTTCCTCGTCAAGGGCGCCTCTGAGGCGCTGCTGGCCGACTCGGTGCGCCGGCTGGCCAACGGCGAGCGGGTGGTCTCGCCGATGCTGCAGGCCGCCTCGCTCAACGCCGACCGGTCGCTGAGCACCCGTGAGCTGGAGGTGCTGGGTCTCGCGGCCGAGGGTGAGTCGGTGAAGGACATCGCCAGCCGGCTGTACCTGTCCGGCGGCACGGTCCGCAACTACCTCTCCGCGATCATCTCGAAAACCGGGGCCCGCAACCGCCTCGACGCCATCCGGATCGCCCGCAAGGATGGCTGGCTGCATTGAACGGACGGTGACGGCCCGGCCGACGTACCGTTGGTCGGGATGCGAAGCGACCAGTTCGTCGTCCCCGGGCCGCCGATCCTGCTGCCCTTGGGGCTGCTGCTCATGGTCGTTTCCTGGCTGGTGTTGCGCCGCCGCGACCAGCTGACCCCGATGCGCCTGGCCGCGGCCTGGCTCGCGGGGTGGTACGCGGTCGCCGTCGTGGGCGCGACGCTGCTGCCGCTGCACCTGTCGTGGGGCGCCGAGCCGCAGCTGTTCCGGATCAACCCGTTCCCGCTGACCGATCTCCGGCCTCGCGATTTCGTCCTGAACGTCGCGATGACGCTGCCGTTCGCCGCGGTGCTGCACGTCGTCTTCGGCATTCGCGACAAAATGCGGGTGCTCCGGCTGGGCCTGCTCCTCAGCGCGTCGATCGAGCTCACCCAGTGCATCCTGATCCTGACCGTGCACGACAATCGCTGGGCCGAGGCGAACGACATCATCGCGAACGTTCTCGGCGTTTATCTCGGATTTCTCGCGTTCCGCCGGTTGCTCCGGTTCGACCCCATAGCCCGTTTGGTCAGCGGCGCGGAACGGGTGCCGTCGCGGTAAGCGCGCCATTCCCGCCGGCCCACCGGCGGCAATGCCCGCTTCCGGCCGGGTCAGCGCTCGGTGCGCCGGTAGACCTCGTTCACCTCGTCGGCCAGGTGGTCGGCGTCGTAGCGGGACCCGGCCGTGCGCGGCGGAAGGCGGCGGAAGCAGCGTTCGGTCACGCACAGGACCTCGGCCCGCAGGGCGCGCGGCAGCGACTCGCGGTCGTGTGGGCTGAGGCGCTTGACGCCCTCCAGCGGCGCCCCCGGCGAGTCGCTGTCGAGCGGTTCGCAGCGCGCGTACAAGGCGGGGAGGCCGGCCGCCAGCGCCTCCAGCACGACCAGCCCGAAGGTCTCGTCGCTGGGGGAGGCGAAGACGTCCATCGCGCAGAGCATTTCGCGGGCGTGGGCGACCGGGCCGGCGAAGACCACGCGGTCGGCGATGCCCTCGATGGCCGCCAGCTTCTCCAGCGCGACGCGGGCCGGGCCGTCGCCGACCAGCAGCAGGGTCGCGGCGGGAACCTCGCGGACGGCGCGGATGAGGCGGTCGAAGCGTTCGGCGGGCTCGAGACGGCCGACGCCGCCGATGACGGCGGCGCCGGGGGCGATGCCCAGGCGGGCCCGGACGGCCGAGCGCAGGCCGGGGTCGAAGCGGAACTCGTCGGCGGCGACGGCCTTGGGGATGACGGCGATCCGGGCCTCGGGCACGCCCCAGTCGCGCAGCCTGCCGGCGATCGCGGGGGAGGCCGCGATGGTGACCCGGCCGAGCCGTTCGCCGGCCAGATAGAGCCGGCCGGCCTCGTCGGTCAGGCCGTGCTCGGTGGCGACCACCCGGGGCACGCCGGCCAGGCGGGCGGCGAACCGGCCGGGCACGCAGGCCCGGTGCACGTGGGTGTGCACGAGGTCGAAGCGGCCGCGGCGGATGAGCCGGCGCAGCGGGCCGACCGCGCCAAGGTCGCGCCGGCCGCTCAGCTCGTGGACGGTGGTGCCGGCCGCGCGCAGGGCAGCCGCCACCGCGCCGGGCGGGGAGAGCGTGACGACCTCGCTCTCGTGCGGCAGGCGGCCCACCAGGAGCCGCAGTTGATGCTCGGGTCCGCCCTCGGCCAGCGCGCTGATCACATGCAGCACTCTCATGCCGACTCCATTTTCTCCACACCCGTGGAAATCGACGCTGCCAAAGCGCAGGGCAGAAATGATAGATGCAAATGTCATGGGTAACGTGAAGGGATCCTCACGTTCCTCATAATCCATTTCCTCGGCCGAATGGGCATGATGGAACGGCCGAAAGTCCTGGTAGCAGCACGTTTTTTAACAACATGAGAATCGCTCATGTTGCTCGTGACAATTGCTACTGTGCCCCGCCGGAACCGACTGGCACTCTCCGGGAGAGCGTATTTTCGCACCGCCGGCGAGGGGGATTCCATGGAGGTACGGAGGGCCGCGCCTGGCGAATGGCGCGCGGGCAGCCCATGGCCGACGCCGTGGGTGTGGGCTGCCCTTCCCGGCCGGGCCGCGCGGGCCGGCGCCGACGCGCTGGCGCTCGCCGCGGCCATGCTGATCGCGACCCTGCTGCGGCACGACGGCCACCTCCAGTACCTCGACCTCGGCGGTGTCGTGGAGCTCGCCGCGGTCGGCGCGGTGGTGCAGACGCTGGCCGGCATCCGCTTCGGCCTCTACACCGGACGGTGGTCGTACGGCTGCTTCGAGGAGATCGCCGCCCTCGCCAAGACCGCCGCGGTGACCACCCCGGTGGTGTTCGTGCTCGACACGCTGCTGGGCCGGCTGGTGCCGCGCTCGGCCATCATCGCCGCCGGCCTGATCGGGCTCGTGCTCGCGGCCGGGGTGCGCTATTGCGGCCGGCTGCTGCAGGACTCCCGCCTGCGGCCGTCGCCGGAGCAGGGCAGCCGGGTCGTGGTGGTGGGGGCCGGCGAGGGGGCGGCCCAGGTCGTCCGCTCGATGCTGCGCACGCCGTCCAGCCCGTACGTCCCGGTTGCCCTGCTCGACGACGACCCGCGCAAGCGCGCCCTGCGCATCATGGGCGTGCCGGTCATGGGCAACCGGCACGCGCTGCCCGAGGTGGTGCGCCGGTTCCGCGCCGACGCCGTGCTCATCGCGATCCCCAGCGCCGGCGCCGACCTGGTCCGGGAGCTGAGCACCGCGGCCGGCGAGATGAACGTCGACCTCAAGGTGGTCCCGCCGGTGGTCGAGCTGTTCGGCCGCACCGTGCGCATCGAGGACATCCGCCCGGTCAGCCACGCCGACCTGCTCGGCCGCCGCGAGATCGGCATCGACCTGGCCGCGATCGCCGGCTACCTCGAGGGTCGCCGGGTGCTGGTCACCGGCGCCGGCGGCTCGATCGGCTCGGAGCTGTGCCGCCAGGTCGCCCAGTTCCACCCCGACCGCCTCGTGATGCTCGACCGCGACGAGTCCGGCCTGCACGCGGTGCAGCTCTCGATGGACGGCCGCGGCCTGCTCGACGACCGCAACCTGGTCGTCGCCGACATCCGCGACCAGCAGCGCCTCGATGAGGTGTTCCGCGAGCATCAGCCGCAGGTCGTCTTCCACGCGGCCGCCCTCAAGCACCTGCCGCTGCTGGAGATGCACCCGTCCGAGGCCCTCAAGACGAACATTCTCGGCACCTACCAGGTGTTGCAGACCGCGCTGCGGCACGGCGTGGACCGGCTCGTGAACATCTCCACCGACAAGGCCGCCGACCCGTGCAGCGTGCTCGGCTACTCCAAGCGGATCACCGAGCGGCTCACCGCGGCCGCCGACCAGGCCACCGCCGGCACGTACTGCAGCGTCCGGTTCGGCAACGTGCTGGGCAGCCGCGGCTCGGTGCTGACCGCC
>Ga0081540_1002084_pt1 | contig 16674 bp, 15 predicted proteins | sample TabmetS2T1R1_FD_71024 | JGI IMG/M metagenome (GOLD analysis project Ga0081540, IMG submission 71024) | Tabebuia heterophylla rhizosphere microbial communities from the University of Puerto Rico - S2T1R1 | ecosystem: Host-associated > Plants > Roots > Rhizosphere ... | reverse complement strand
GAGGGCCCGTAACGAGGTGTCCGTAACGAGGTGTCTGGCACCTCGAGTCGAGCACCTCGAGTCGAGCGACTTGGGGCCCCCCCTTGAGCCCGAGGACCTCTCACCTCCGGCAGCCGGATCGGGCTCCGGACAGCCTCAGGCCGCCTCTGCCGGCACCGCCCGGGCGGCAGGGGCCGGGAGGAGCCGCAGGACCAGCATCCCCGACAGTCCGGAAACCAGGGACCCGACCAGGACCCCCAGCCGGGCCCGGTTCAGCAGCTCCGGGGCGTGGCCGAACGCCAGGTTCGCGATGAACAGGGCCACCGTGAACCCGATCCCCGCCACCATCGCCACCCCGTAGACCCGGCTCCAGGATGCCCCGCCCGGCACCTTCGCCACCCCCAGCCTCACCGCCGCCCAGGTGGAGGCGAAGATCCCCAGCTGCTTCCCGAAGAACAAGCCCAGCGCCACCCCGAGGAACACCGGCTCGGTCAGATCCGCAGCCGTCATCCCCGCCAGCGAGACCCCGGAATTCGCCAGCCCGAACAGCGGCATGATCACGAACGCCACCCAGGGGTGGAGAGCGTGCTCGAACCGCTGGAGCGGCGGCACCGCCTCCTTCACCTCGTCACGGAGATAGAGCAGGTCGCTCGTGTCGAGCTGCTCACTCGCCTCGAGCGTCCGCGCCGAGTGCCTCCGGACATCGCCGAGCACCTCTCGCACCGGTCGCCGGGTCACCGCCGGGATGAGCAGACCGAGCGCCACCCCCGCCATCGTCCCGTGCACCCCGGCGTGGTCCAGCGCGAGCCACATCGCCACCCCGGCCACTCCGTACACGACCCAGCTCTCCACCCCTACCCGTCCGGCCGCGAAGACGAGCAGGATCAGGACCCCCGTCCAGCCCAGCGCGGCCAGGTCGAGTCCGCCCCCGTAGAACAGCGCGATCACGAGGATGCCCACGATGTCGTCGAAGATCGCGAGCGCCGTCAGAAAGACCAGCAGCGCCCGCGGCACGCGTCTGCCGAGCAGCACGACACACCCGATCGAGAACGCAATGTCCGTCGCCATCGGGATCGCCCACCCGGCTTCCCCGGCCGTGCCGCGGTTCAGCGCGAAGTAGATCGTCGACGGCAGAAGCACGCCTCCCGCGGCAGCGATGGCCGGGAGGAGCGCCTGGCGAAGGTTCCGGAGCTCTCCCTCGATGAGCTCTCGCTTGATCTCCATGCCGACGACGAAGAAGAAGATCGTCATCAGGCCGTCGTCGATGAACTGACGGAGGCTGGCGTGGAAGGCGAGCGGTCCGAACCTGAGCTCCACCGGTGTCGTCCAGAGCCGCTCGAAGGCCGCGTGCCACGGCGAGTTGGCCAGGACGAACGCCACCAGCGCTGCGCCGAACAGCACGATGCCGCCGGCTGCCTCCAGCCGCGTGAATGCACGGATCGGGTCGAGGACGATCGAGCGGAACAGCGGCGACGGCGGTCGGTGTGCAGGCTCGGCCATGTCCGGCGCCCACCATAATGGCCCGGCCGCCATCCGCGGCAGGTTCCGACGTCAGCTCGGCTCCACCGGCTCGACGCGCCGGGAGTGTCGAGAACACCGCGCCCAGGGGACCGGGCCCGGAGGGTCCGACGCCGGAGGCGAACTCACGCCCGCGCTCGACCCCTGCTCGTCTCTCGGAGTCACGAGACGGCAGCCCCGCCAGTACGAACGGAGATCTGCTCAGCGCGTGCTGACGATCTCGGCGTCGTCACGCCGGTTCTGCGCGTGCGACTCGGCATCATGACCGGACGCGACCGGTCGCTCCTCGCCGTAGCTGATCGTCTCCACCCGCGCGTCCGTCACCCCGAGCTCCACCAGGTACTTCCGCGCCACCTCTGCGCGTCGCTGTCCGAGCGCCAGGTTGTACTCGGTGGTCCCGAGCTCGTCGCAGTTCCCCGCGATGCGGATGCGCGCCGCCGGGTGGGCCTTCATCGCCGACGCCAAGGTCTGCAGCTTCTGCCGGCTCTCCGCCGTGAGCTGCGCCTGGTCGAACTCGAAGTGGGCGATCGGCCCGGAGAGGATGCGCTTCAGCTCCGCCGTGTCATCGGCCTTGTTCTGGTCCGGAGCCTCGGCCACCGGGGGCGCGGCCTGCGCCACGACCGGGGGGGGCGGGGGCGCCTCGGCTGCCTGCTGATGTGCACAGGCAGCCAGCACGAGCGGAGTCAGCCAGAGGACACGAAGGGCACGGAGCATGTGGGGGGACCTCCTGGTGGCAAGCAGTCGACAGAACGCTCGATCCGCGTACCGCAATCCCGAGTACGGACGCGAGCCCCTGAACCGTGGGGTCCCAAGGATGTCGACCGGCTGACGATGCTCCCGCCCCCTGGTTGCGCTAGGGTCCCGCGCCGCGGGTGAGAGCCCTCCTCCAGCGTGTCCGCGAGGCATCGGTCACCGTCGATGGGCGGAGGGTGGGTGCGATCGGCCCCGGTCTCCTGGTCCTCCTCGGCGTCGGCCATGGCGACGGCGAGCCCGAGGCGGTTGCGCTGGCGGACCGCATCGCCGGCCTGCGCATCTTCGAGGACGCCGCCGGGAAGATGAACCTCTCGCTCCTCGACACCCACCGCGCCGCCCTGGTGGTGAGCCAGTTCACGCTCTACGCCGACACGCGCAAGGGCCGCCGCCCGAGCTTCATCGATGCAGCCCCACCCGAGGAGGCCCGCCGCCTCTACGCCCGCGCCTGCGAGGCCCTGCGGGCGCTCGGGGTGCACGTCGAGGAGGGAGTCTTCGCGGCCGAGATGCAGGTCGCCCTCATCAACGACGGGCCGGTCACCATCCTGCTGGAGCAGGCTCCGACGGCTCCGTCTCGATGACCTGTCCGCCCTCGCGGGTCACCAGCGAGGTGAGCCCGTGGCCGGCGGCGGCCGCGTTCCGGATGAGGCGACTCAGCTCCGCCACCTCGCGTACCCAGGCGCTGGCGGTGGGGCCGAGCCCGCTGAAGGCCACGCTCAGCGCAGGTGCCTCGGGCAGCTGGCCGGTCCAGTAGGCGAGCAGCTCGTCCGACTCGCGAAGGCTCACCGGCCCGAGCCGGGAGCGCTCGCGGCCGAGCAGATTCCTGAGCTGCTCGTCCAGCCGCCGCTCCCAGGACTTCACCGCGTGCGATGGGCGGTAGCTCCAGTCGGCGATCGCCAGGTCCTCGCTGGGCGCGTAGGTGCTCCGGCCGACCGTCACCAGGACCTGGTCCGGAGGAAAGGGCGGAAACGGGTCCCAGATGCCCGCCACCAGCGCCACCGGGCCGCTCTTGATCACCCGCCCCAGCCACTCGTCGCGGAAGCGCTCCGCCGCGCGCTCGTCGGCGTACGGATAGCTCGGGTCCTGAAGCATCAGCGCCACGTGCAGGCCGAGCTCGTAGCTCGCGGCGTACCCCGGATGCTCGCGCGCGACGTGCCAGCCGTCGCGACGCCGCTCCCACTCGGAGAAGAGCAGGATGTGCACCAGCTCGAGCCAGTCGTCGTCGACCAGACCGAAGAAGCTGCCGCCCACCGTCCTGTCGAGGACGCGCCCCAGCTGCCAGGACACGCGCTCGTCGCCGATCGACTCCAGGAGCTTCCCCAGGCCGCTTGCTGCGTCGACCACTCCCACGGCGAACGCCGGGAAGGCCACCTCCTCGAGGAACACGTCGTGGACCGGTCGGATGACCAGGTTCACGCCCGGGCGTCTTCCTCGGCGATCAGCGCGTAGATCCTCCCGGCATCCGGTGCCGCGAGGATGGCATCGCGGAACTGCGGGTTCCGGAAGAGGCGCGAGATGCGGGCCAGCGCCTTGAGGTGGATGCCCGCCGAGTTCTCGGGAGCCACCAGGGCAAAGAAGAGCTGCGTCGGCTTCCCGTCGATCGACGCGAAGTCCACCCCGCTCCTCGCCACGCCGAACGAGGCGTAGAGACGCGGCAGGCCGGACAGCTTCCCGTGCGGGATGGCGACCCCCTCACCGATCCCGGTGGTGTTCAGCTTCTCGCGCTCGGCGAGGACCTCCAGCACCCGCCCACCGTTCAGCGGCGGGTAGGCAGTGGCGAGCGCATCGGCGAGCTCGCGGAGGATGTCCAGCTTCTGCTGCCCGCGCAGCTCGGGGATCACCGCCTGGGGGCTGAGGAACTCGGTGATCTTCATTGGCACGAACGCTCGCCGAAGCGGAGGACCCCGGCCAGTTTCCACAGCAGGGAGCGTCCGCGCGAGATAGCCCGTGCCTGGCAGAGGCGCAAGGCTCCGGAGCCGGGCGGAACGAGCCATCCGTCCGGCTGCGCCAGCCCCCGGGAAGACCCGGCCCCCGCGGCACGAGGAAGACCCGGAGGGACCCCTGCAGGGCGCGGCCGGCAGGCACTGGGCGAGACGACGAGCGAACCGGCCGGCAGCGCACGCGCCGACGAGCGACCGGAGCCCGAGGTTTCCAGCTAGGCCGCTCCGTCGAGCGCCGCCTCTTCCTCCTCCTCCGGAGGAAGCGTGTCCTGCTGGTGATGGACCCAGGCGCGGCCGTGGTGATGCTTGGAGCGGTCCTTGTCCCGGCGCAGCTGCTCCTCGAGGCAGTCCACCGCGAGGTCGACCGAGGCGTACATGTCCGGGGTCGACGTCTTCGCCCGGAGCACGAGTGGTCCGGTCGTGAAGGTGACGTCGGCGTGGTGGATGTGTCGCTCGAGGTTCATCACCACATGCGCCGTACAGGCTCGATCCAGATTCCTCACCAGCCGCTCCAGCCTTTCGCGCGTGTGGTCCTTCAGGGACTCGGACGCCTCGAAGTTGCGGAAGGTGATGGCGAGGTGCATGGCGCAGGGCCTCCAGTGCGGCTGTGGGTGGAACGTCACATGGCAGTCACGATGACAGATCGACCGCGGCCCGCACGCAACCCCCGCCTGGAACCCCGTTCAGGGAGCGGTGTTCCCCGGCGAGCCCCAGTCCCTCCGGGGCACGTCGGGCGGCGAGTCGCGGCGAACGTCGGGGGGAGGCTCCTCGTCCCCCGGGAAGGGGTCGGGCTCGGGCCGCCTGTGACCCTCGACAGGGTCCTCGGACGAAGGGTCGGGTCGGTCGGAGTGGGCCATGGTGGCCGGAACCTGTGCATCCGAGCCGTGGGCGGGACGTGGCTGGCCGGTCAGCGGCTCGCCTGGCTCAGGGCGACCTTGGGGTCCATCCACTCCAGGGCGACCGAGACGGTGAACCGGGGGCCCTTGGCGTGGAAGGTGAGCCGGCGCGCGTCGTCGGAGAGCGCCCCCGGGCCCCAGGCGGTGTACTCGCCGTCGAGCAAGAGGAGCCCCTGCACCATCGACCAGCGGCCCCGGCGCTCGCCGAACGAGTAGCTGCCGTCGCCGCGGAGGATGAGCGAGGCGAAGGTGCTGGTCACCGGCGACCCGTCGATGGAGTAGCCGGTCATCTGGTACCGGGCGAGCACGCCCGCCTCGGGGTCGGCCGGGAGGACCTCGAACCGCGTCGGCTGGGTCGCCTGGGCCAGCTGCCCGGTCTGGCGCACGTCCAGAGCGACCGAGACGCTGCTGACGTTGGTCACCTTGACCTCGTAGGTGGCTCCGGAGGCATCCCGGGCCTCGCAGGCCGCGCCGGCGACCACCGGCGACTTCGGACCGAAGGCGTCACCCGCCACGCAGCGGATGCCGTACTTCGCCGCGAGCTGCCGGGACTGGACGACCAGGTCCGCAGAGGCCGGGTCGGTCAGGGCCTGGGTGCGCAGATCGACGCCCCGCGAGAGGGGAACGAGAACGGGCGCGGCCTGGACTGCGGCGGGCACCAGGGTGAGTGCGAGGAGCAGATGGCGCATGTCGTGAGCACGCTTGCTTGCAGGGCCCGGGCCGGCGCTGCCCCAGAGGGAGGAGAGTCGGGCGACCCTGGGTTGTTTCCGGGGGTCCGGGTGTTGCCGGACCTGCGCGACGGACCAGATTTCGTTGACACGTCACCCATGTCCCACCTACGGGACGGCCCCCAGCTCGATGACCAGATTCCTCGCTCCGACCCTCCTCGCCGTCCTCGTCGCCACCTCGGCCCTCCGTGCCGAGGAAGGGATGTGGACCTTCGACAACTTCCCGGCCGACCGCGTCCAGAAGTCGTACGGCTTCTCGCCCGACAAGGCGTGGCTGGACCACGTCCGGCTGTCGAGCGTTCGCCTGGCGCTGGGCTGCTCGGGGAGCTTCGTGTCCCCCGATGGGCTGGTGATGACCAACCACCACTGCGCCCGCCGCTGCATCCGGGACCTGTCCACGCCGCAGCAGGACCTCAACGCCAACGGCTTCTACGCGAAGACGCAGGCCGAGGAGCGGACCTGTCCCCGGATGGAGATCAACCAGCTCATCGGAATGCAGGACGTCACTGCCCGGGTCCAGGGCGCGACCCGTGGCCTCTCGGGTGAGGCGTTCCTGCGGGCGCAGAAGGCGGAGTTCGCGCGAATCGAGAAGGCCTGCCAGACCACGGAGCAGCTTCGCTGCGAGGTGGTGACGCTCTACCACGGCGGGCAGTACCAGCTTTACACCTACAAGCGCTGGAAGAAGGACGTGCGGCTGGTCTTCGCGCCCGAGGAGTCGATCGCGTTCTTCGGCGGCGATCCGGACAACTTCAACTTCCCCCGCTACGACCTCGACGTGAGCTTCCTCCGCGTCTACGAGGACGGGAAGCCGCTGCAGACTCCCGAGTACTTCAAGTGGAGCGACGCCGGGGCCCGCGACGGCGAGCTCACCTTCGTCTCGGGGAACCCAGGGCACACCAGCCGGCTGCTGACGGTGGCGCAGCTCGTGTCGCTGCGAGACGAGACGATTCCCCTGAAGCTCGAGCGACTGGCCCAGGAGCGCGGCTGGGTGGAGCAGTTCGGCCAGCGCAGCGCCGAGGCACGCCGGATCAGCCGGGACACGCTGTTCGGCGTGGAGAACCAGTACAAGGCCTGGTTCGGGCGCCGTGATGCGCTGAACGACGCGACCTTCTTCGCTTCCAAGGTGAAGGACGAGCAGGCGCTCCGGGCACGGGTGGCGAAGATCCCCGCGCTGCAGAAGGAGGTCGGCGGAGCGTGGGACGCCATCGCGAAGGCGACTCGCGTCGAGGAAAAGCTGGAGCGCGAGACCACCTGGATCCGCTCCGAGAACAAGTACTTCTCCGAGCTCTTCGGCATCGCGCGGAATCTCGTCTGGGGCGTGGCCGAGAAGGAGAAGCCGGACACCGAGCGCTTCCGCGAGTTCACCGACGCGCGGCTGCCGGCGACGGAGCTGGTCACGTTCAGCAAGGCGCCGATCTACTCCGAGTTCGAGGTGGAGCAGCTCACGCTGGGCCTCACCAAAATGCGCGAGGAGCTGGGCGCGGACCATCCGTACGTCAAGAAGGTGCTGGAGAAGGACTCGCCGAGGCAGGTGGCCACCCGGCTGGTCCAGGGCACCAAGCTCTACGACGTGGCGCTGCGGCGGTCGCTGTGGAGCGGCGGACCGGCGGCGATCTCGGCCTCGAACGACCCGATGATCGTCTTCGTGCGCGGGCTGGACTCCGAGATGCGGCGCGCTCGCAAGGCCTACGAGGACCAGGTGGAGTCGGTGGTGCGGAAGAACTCCGAGCTCATCGCCAAGGCCCGTTTCCACCTCGAGGGGACCAGCGCCTATCCGGACGCGACGTTCACCGCCCGTCTGTCATACGGCTCGGTGCGCGGCTGGACGCGCGAGGACGGCGTCCAGGTGAAGCCGTTCACCGACTTCGCCGGGGCGTTCACCCGGGCAACCGGTGAGCCGCCGTTCGACCTTCCGCAGTCGTGGCTGAAGGCGAAGGACAAGCTCACGCAGACGACGTCGTTCGACTTCGTGACGACGAACGACATCATCGGGGGCAACTCGGGCTCGCCGATGATCAACCGGAACGCGGAGATCGTGGGCCTGGTGTTCGACGGGAATCTGCCATCGCTTGGCGGTGACTACGGGTTCGACATCCGGAACAACCGAACCGTGGCCGTGACCAGCCAGGCGCTGGCCGAGTCTCTGCGCGTGGTGTACGGCGCGGACCGGCTGGTCCAGGAGATCCAGCCGCCGGCACCGCGGACGAGCGGACCCCGCTAGGCAGCGGGAACGATCGCAAGCGCCGTGTCGGCCGCTCGGAGTGCGAGCGGAGCGCTGTTGGCGGGCGCACGCCGAGGCTCCGAGCCGGTTCCGCGCGGCGGATGGTCGACCCATCTGTGTCGGATGGGAACACGACCTCGCGTCCTGGTGGCCAACGGCAATGACGATGTGCTGGCGGCGATCGAGGACGCGCTGACCGAGAACGGCTACGAGGTGAAGACGGTGCACGTCCGGGCAATCCGCCTCGGGGAGATCGATTTCGGCGAGCTGTTCCGGGAATTCCGGCCCTCGGTGGCCATCGTCGACATCGGCCCGCCGTACGACGAGAACTGGGCCTTCGCGCAGGCACTGGTGAAGCACGTGAACACCTCGCACGTGCCGTTCCTCTGGACCACGACCAACGCGCGGGCCCTCAGCCAGTTCACCGGTGCCAGGGTCGACGAGCTGGTCCTGAAGCCCTTCGACCTGGACCACCTGCTGGAGAGGGTGAACCGAGTGGTCGGCGACCCGAGCGGCGGTGCCCAACTGCCGCCGTTGACCGACGCCGACTGAGCCCGGCGCGGGGTTGAGCCCGCGACGGGTGATCGTCAGTGCAGCATCGACTCGAGCGGTTTGTCCTGCGTGCTCCCCTGCTTCCGGGTCCACTCGATGACCGGAGTCTGCGCGACGACGCCGGTCTCGACGGGGTTCGGGTCCAGCCGCTCGAACGGGAAGTTGTCCCCGCCGAAGTACAGGTACTCGAAGGTCGCCACCGAGTACGTCGTGTCCGGCTCGACGGCCTTCCCCTTCACCGTCCAGCCCGATCCCTTCTTCGCCGCGCCGTCGTAGACCGCCGCCGGGTTCTCCAGCACGCCGATCAGGTCCTTCCCCTTCACCTTGACCGTCATGATCGAGTTGTCGAAGGGCATCACCGTGTAGACCGAGGCCGCGGTGATGGGACCCGGCTGGACCCCGCCCCGGAACCCCTTCCGGTTCAGCACTGCGATGTCCGTCCCGGCCTTCTCGCGGATCGCGCGCCCGTACCAGGTGAACAGGGTCTGCGAGTTCGCGTCGATGCCGCTCCGGGTGTACCCGATCTTCTCGCCCAGCGACTCGTCGTGCTTCTGCTTCCAGGTCTGCAGACGCGCCGTGAGCTCCGGATCCGGAGCCGGCGCGCCCTGGCCACCGACCACGTCCACGACCTTCGTCTCGAGGCCGACCAGCCGCTGTCCGGCCGGACGGGCCGAGTCGACGCTCAGCTCGGCCCGGAGGTAGCGCTGCCACCAGCGGCCCGGGCTGACCAGCGGCGTGGTCCCGACCTTCCGCTCGACGGGGGTGTGGCAGTGGCCGCCCGCGAGGAACGCCAGCTTCCAGTCCGGGTGCTTGGCGACGATCGGCTCGAGCACCGTCGGGCACTCGTCGGCGATGACGATGACCAGGTCCGCGCCCGCCTTGCGGACCGCGGGAATCGCCTGCTGGAGCGCGGGCTCGTAGGGGACGACCTCGTTCCCGTAGAAGCGACCCGACATCACCGTCTTGGCGACGTTCGACGCCGAGAGCGCGACGACGCCGATCTTCACTCCTCCGCGCTGGAAGATGGCGAATGGCTTCAGGCCGAGGTTGTAGTCCTTGTCGCTCTTCTTGCTCGGAGGACGGATGTTCGCCGAGAGGTACGGGAAGCTGCCGATGTCCCGGAGCTTGTCGAATTGCTCGCGGCCGAAGTCGAGCTCGTGGTTGCCCATCCCGCTCGCGGCGTAGCCCATCCGAGCCATCGCCTCGGCGACCGGCTCGCCCTGGAACACCGACGAGATGGACGGACCGCTGAAGTGGTCTCCGGTGGAGAGGACCAGCGTCTTCCCGTCCTTGCAGGCCGGGGCGCCGTCCTTGCCCAGCTTGCCCGCGCAGTGGCCCTCCTTCGCGGTCCAGTAGCCGAGCGTCTCGGCAGCGCCCCCCTTCGGCGCATCGCCCTCGGTGTTGGGCAAGAGGTGACCGTTCTCGTCTCCGGTGATCAGGACGACGACGGTCTGCGGCGCGGCCGCGGCCGGAGCCAGCGGGGCCAGTGACACTGCAAGAACGAGGGCCGGGAGGAGGGCTGGTTGGCGCATCGGGCCCGGGGGGCTACCACATCCCGGGCCGCACGGGGATCAGTAATAGCGCTTCCGCTTGCTGCTGGGCAGCACGCCCAGCACCTCGCGGTACTTGGCCACCGTGCGCCGAGCGATGTCGATGCCCTGGGCACGGAGCAGCTCGACGATCTTCTGGTCCGAGTATGGGCTCTTGGCATCCTCGGCGGCGACGATCTGCTTGATGTGATTCTTCACGGCCTCGCTGGCGATGTCATCGCCTGCCACCCGGGCGATCGAGCTGTTGAAGAAGTACTTCAGCTCGAAGATGCCCTGCGGGGTGTGCACGTACTTGGCGGTGGTGACGCGGCTCACCGTCGACTCATGCATGCCGATGTCCTCGGCGACGTCGCGGAGGATGAGCGGCTTGAGATGCGCGATACCCTTGTCCAGGAAGTCCCGCTGGAACTTCACGATGCTCTCGGTGACCTTGTAGATGGTCCGCTGCCGCTGGTGGATGCTGCGGATCAGCCACTGCGCCGAGCGCATCTTGTCCTGGATGAACTCGCGGGCCTTCGGGTTCTTGCCGGCGCCGTCCCGGAGCGCCGCGCGGTACATCGCCGAGATGCGGAGCTTGCTGAGGCCGTCGTCGTTGAGCACGACGGTGTACTCGTCCCCCAGCTTGTAAACGAAGACGTCGGGAGTGATGTACTGAGCGTCCTCGCCCGACCAGTTGCGGCCCGGCTTGGGATCCAGCTTCGCGAGGAGCTTGCTGGCGTCCACCACGTCCTGGAGGCTGATCTTCAGCTCGCGTGCGATCGCCGGGAGGTTCTTCGACTCGAGAAGCTTGAGGTACCGCTTGAGAATGATCGACAGCAGCGACGCTCGAGCGTCCTTCATCGCCGCCGCCTGGATCAGCAGGCACTCCTGGAGGTCGCGCGCCGCGCAGCCCTTCGGCTCGAGCTGCTGGATCTTCCGGAGCGTCCGCTCGGCCAGGCCGATGGGAACGTCGGCCTCGTTGGCCAGGCGGATGAGCGGATCTCCCTCGACCTCGGCCAGCTTGAGGTATCCGTCGTCGTCGAGGTTGTAGAGGATCAGCGCCGCGATCCGACGCTCGGCGTCATTGAGCTTGAGGAAGCCGAGCTGTGCTTCGAGGTGCCGGGCCAGGTCCTCCTTCTCGACCAGGTTGGCCTCGAAGCTCGGGAGGTCCTCGGTGGCGACGTTGTTCTTGTTGGAGGGGGTGGTGGGCTCGTTGAACTGGTAGCTGTTGAAGTAGGCGTCCCAGTCGATCTCGGCCGGCCCGTCGCCCTTGACCTCCTCGGCCTTCTCCGGGACCTTGGCCTCCAGGACCTCCTGGGGAGTCTCCGTGTTCTCGGCTTCGAGGCTGGCCTCGCCCGGGGCCTTCTCGTCGAGGTTGCCCTCGGTGGTCTCGTCGGGCTGCTCCAGGAGGGGGTTGGTCTCCATCTCCTCGCGGACCGTCTCGAGGAGCTCCATCCTGGAAAGCTGCAGCAGCTTGATCGCCTGCTGCAGCTGGGGGGTCATCACCAGCGTTTGCGTCAGCCGAAGGTTCTGCTTCAGTTCCATCGCCATGCTGGTGGGGCCCCGGACCTACATCAAAGACCGTGCCAAGCTACCAATGGCGGCGAACTCGCGTCCAGGGGCGATGGCTCGAACGGCGGCTCGGCGACCGGATTTCCGAGGAATTTTGGGTGATTCTGCGCGCGGCGCCTTGACTTCTCCAGGGGCAGGTGATGGCGCTGGCGCGTGTCGTGCAGGAGCGCACCGACGCGTCCAACGCACGCTTCGGATCCGTCTCGCGGCGCAGCCTCCGGGAATGCGGCGCGTTTCTGGCATGCGACACGCGCCCACCTTGCGCAGCTGATCCTCGGTCGCAGCGCGCGCTCGCGCTCACCTTGGCTCTCCGCGAGGTCCGAGCCTCGACGCGGGACATCGCCGCCGCGCGCCGCCGTCATGCGTCCCCTCAGGAGGTGCCCCTCAGGATGTGCCAGACACCTCGTTACCATCGGCCTGGCGGCCGCCTGCCCCCGGAAGCCGCGCGCGAGGTGTCCGCTCGCGAGGTGTCAGACGCCTCGTAGTTGCCCCGCTCGGCGGAGCCGACGCAGCTTCCGGGTGCCAGACACCTCGTTGCCCGCGTCGGTAGGCGGGCCCTACGAGCTGGTCCTCGCGAAGGTGTCTCGCGAAGGTGTCAGACACCTCGTAGTGCCGCCTCTCGGCAGACCCGACGCGCCTCCCGGGTGCCAGACACCTCGTTACCGGCACCTCGTTACCGGCGCCTCGTGGCCGGCGGACGCCGCGGCGGTCAGTCGTGGAGCCGGAACCGCTCGCCGAGGTAGACCGTCCGGGCACGCTCCGATTCGGCCAGCGCGCGAGGCGTCCCCTCCTCGATGACCTGGCCCTGTGCGATGAGGTAGGCGCGGTCGACGATCCGGAGCGTGTCCTGGACGTTGTGGTCGGTGATCAGCACGCCCAGGCCCCGCCCCTTCAGCTGCGCGATCTGTCGCTGGAGGTCGCCGACGTTGATCGGGTCCACCCCGGCGAAGGGCTCGTCGAAGAGCATGAACCGCGGGGCAGGGATCAGCGACCGGGCGATCTCCGCCCTCCGCCGCTCCCCACCCGAGAGCTGCTCGCCCAGCTGGTCCGCCACCGTCATCAGGCCGAACTCCTCGAGCAGCTCCTGGGCCCGGGCCTCGCGCGCCGCCCGACCCAGCGCCGGATTCAGCTCGAGCACCGCGAGAAAGTTCTGCCGGACCGTGAGCCGCCGGAAGATGGACGGCTCCTGCGGCAGGTACCCCAGCCCCGCTCGCGCCCGGCGATGGATGGGAAGCCCGGTGAGCTCCGTCCCCCCGAGCCACACCCGGCCCGCCTCCGCCGGCACCAGCCCGACCACCATGTTGAAGGTCGTCGTCTTCCCCGCCCCGTTCGGGCCCAGCAGCCCGACGATCTCCCCGGGCGAGACCTCGAGCCGCACCCCGTTCACCACCCGGCGGCGGCGGTACGTCTTCACCAGCCCCTCGGCGCGCAGCCGGTCCGGCATCAGGGCGCCTTCGCCGGAGCCGGAGCCGCCGGCGCGCCCTTCTTCTGGCCCGGCTCCTTCCCCTTCGACTCGAGGACGCCCTTCACCCGCTCCACCTCGATGAGGTCGGTGTCGACGTAGAACACCACCCGGTCGCCCTTCATGGTGTTGCTGCCCTGGCGCGCCTCGGGGTTCCCGGTGAGCACCAGCACCTCCTTCACCGTGTCGTAGTCCGCGTGGTCGCCGCGGGCCCAGCGCTCACCGTCCACCGCCTGAACGTTGCCGAAGCACTCGAGCCGGGTGACCTGCGTCGCGTCCTTCCCGAGGTAGTGCCCGATGGAGCGATCGCAGGTGAGCGTCGTGGTGTTCCGCACCATCTTCACGTGACCGGTGCACACGAACCGCTGCGACGAGCCCTCCATCCGCCCCTTGTCGCAGTCGACGAAGACCGGATTCTCCGGCGTCGCGAGCGGAGTCCGTGCCGGATCCGCCGGAGCCGGGGCCGCGCCGGGCGCCTTCCCCGGACGGGCCGGCGCGGATTTTCCGGCAACCGGCTTCTGCTGCACGGGCTCCTTCGACGACCGGGGCGCCGCCGTCTGCCCCAGCGCGCCAGACGCTCCCAGCAGCGCACCGAGGAGGCACGCGCGCCAGCGCCAGCGCCACATCGACCCAGGCGAGCCTTCCCTCTGGCCGTCCCGGCTCACCCCGCCGCACCCCGGGGAGGCCCGCGGACCACCGCGGTCGCGCCGGACGTCTCGGCTCACCCCCCCGCACCAGGGGGAGGCCCGCGGACCGTCGCAGTCGCGCCGGCCGTCCCGGCTCACAGCGCGCTCACCCGGCTCTGCATCCGGTCGAACTCGTACAGATCCTCGCGCAGGTGCAGGTCGAAGCCCTGTGCCCGCAGCCAGTATCCGTTCGGTCCCTGGACCTCGACCGGGCTCGTCCCCGACGCGTGCATCGTGAGCGTGTCGAGGTGCGCGGTGTCCGTCCTCCCCTCGAGGCCGGTGGGGGTCCGCAGCTTCACCCCACCCCACACGTCGATGCCGCGCGAGAGCAGATTCCCGCGCGCCGCCTGCGTCTCGATGCGCGTCGCGGGCGGCAGGCGGCCCGTGGCCGTGGGCGCCTCGCGCGAGAGCACGTCCAGCGTCCCACGCCCCGAGAGCACGTCCGCCGAAGCGCGGTAGTACGCCATGCTCTCCGAGCGACCGATCGCCGTCAGCATCGACCCCCGGTAGCTGCGCAGCCGCACCTCGTGGAGCGTGACCTCGGGCGGGGGCGGGCCCTCGTCGTTGGGCGGTGCCCCACACGCGGCGAACAGGGCCAGAGCTGCGAGCGCGAACCTCACCGGTACCTCAACGGCCTAGCATGGTTTGGTCTTCCATCGCTGGTGCATCCAGACCCACTGCTCGGGGTGGGCACGGATCGCCGCCTCGATGCGCTCGGTCATCCGGGCAGTGAGCTCGACCGCATCTCGCTCGTCGTCTCCGGTCCGGGGAACTTCCACCTCCTCGGTGGTGGTCCGGTACACCCCGTCGTCGCCGCGGTGGTTGAGGAACACGAGGGCGGCGGCGCCGGTGCGCAGGACGAGGTCCGCGGCGGCCCGTGGCGTCGCGGCCGGCCGTCCGAAGAACGGCACGAAGACGTTCTGAACGTTGGTGTCCTGATCGATGAGCATTCCCAGCAGCTCGCCCTTCCGGAGCGCCCTGAGCATCGCCACCGCCACTCCGGGCTGTCCGCGCCAGAGGGTACGCAGCCCCCCGGCCGCGCGGGAGCGTTCCATCAGGCGGGTGAGGCGCGGGTCGACGTTCTCCTTGCCCAGCGCGTACAGCGGAAACCCGTACCGGGCCACGCGCGCCGCGTGCAGCTCCCAGTTGCCGAGATGCGCCGTCACGCACACCACGCCGTTGCCGCGTGCGTGGGCCTCCTGCAGCCGGGTGAGCGCCTCGCCGGACACGTCCATCAGCCGCTCGAGTCGCGCGCCCAGCCGCGGGGCGACGGCCACCTCCAGCCCCACCGTGCCCAGGTGCCGGAAGCACCTCCGGACCAGCTCGAGCCGTGCGGCGTCGGTCAATTCCGGAAAGGCGACGGCGAGGCTGGCCAGCGCCTTCCGCCGTTCCCCGGGGGCGAGATGGAACGCCGCGCTCCCCACCGCCCGGCCGAGGGCCTGCGCCGCGCCGAGCGGTAACAGGCGGACGAGGGCCAGCGCGGCCCGGAGGAGCCCGTAGCGGAGAGTTCGCTTCAGGCGCTTGGACAGGGGTGGTGCCACCGTGGGAAACGGACCTCCTATGACACAGCGGGAGTGGAACTTCGACGGGCTGGTGGGGCCAACCCACAACTACGCCGGGCTCTCGCCGGGGAACCTCGCGTCCCAGTCGCACGAGGGCAACGTCTCCAACCCCCGCGAGGCCGCGCTGCAGGGCCTGGAGAAGATGCGCTTCGTGGCCGGTCTCGGCGTGGGCCAGGCGGTGTTGCCGCCCCATCCTCGCCCGTCGCTCCGCACGCTGCGCCAGCTCGGCCATGTCGGCAGCGACCAGGAGGTGCTGAGCCGGGTCTTCACCGAGGACGAGCACCTGCTCCGCCTCTGCTCCAGCGCGGCGGCGATGTGGACCGCGAACGCCGCCACCGTCGCCCCGTCCAGCGACACCGGTGACGGCCGGATGCACCTCACCGTGGCCAACCTCCAGGCGATGTTCCACCGGGTGCTGGAGGGAGAGACGACGCACGCGGTCTTCCGCGCCATCTTCTCCGACGAGCGCCGCTTCGCCGTGCACGCGCCGCTTCCCGGGGGCGGTCACTTCGCGGACGAGGGCGCGGCCAACCACATCCGCCTCGCGGTGGACGGCCGTCCGGCGATGCACCTCTTCGCCTGGGGCCGGAGCACCTGGCACGCGGTGAAGGGCCCGGAGCGGTTCCCCGCGCGGCAGACGCTGGAGGCCTCGCACGCGCTCGCGCGACTGCACCAGCTCCACCCCGACGCCTGTCTCTTCCCGCAGCAGTCGCCGGCGGGCATCGACGGCGGCGCGTTCCACACCGACGTCCTCGCGGTGGGCAACGACGGGTTCCTGATGCTGCACGACGAGGCCTTCGTGGCCGTGGAGCCGCTGCTCTCCACGCTCCGCAACCGCCTGGGCGACGCGTTCCGCTGGGTGCTGGCCGGCAGCCGCGAGCTTCCGGTGTCCGAGGCGGTGTACGGCTACCCCTTCAACAGCCAGGTGCTGACCCTGCCGGACGGCGGCATGTGCATCGTTGCGCCGGTGGAGTCACGGCAGCGGCCGAGACCCCGCGCGTTCCTGGAGCGGGTCGTGGCCGAGGACAATCCCGTCCGCGAGGTGCACTACCTCGACGTTCGCCAGTCGATGAACAACGGCGGTGGCCCGGCCTGCCTCCGGCAACGGATTCGCCTCACCGACGAGGAGCGCGCGGCGGTGAAGGCACGGGTGTTCCTCGACGCCGCCCTGGGCGCGGAGCTCGAGGCGTGGATCCGCCGCCACTACCGGGACCGGCTGGCGGGGCGCGACCCCGCGGACCCGGCGCCCCCCCCGGGGGCCATGACCGCCCCGGACGAG
>Ga0081540_1002083_pt1 | contig 16684 bp, 11 predicted proteins | sample TabmetS2T1R1_FD_71024 | JGI IMG/M metagenome (GOLD analysis project Ga0081540, IMG submission 71024) | Tabebuia heterophylla rhizosphere microbial communities from the University of Puerto Rico - S2T1R1 | ecosystem: Host-associated > Plants > Roots > Rhizosphere ... | reverse complement strand
CCTATCAGCCGGCCCGCCTCATCGACGATGCCAAGACAGCCAAAGCTCTTCTCCGTCATGACAACCAGAGCGTCGCTCATCACGGTGCCGGCCGGCACGAGAGGGAGCCTTTCACCCTTGTGCATGAGATCGCCCGCATATTGCAAATTGGCGCCGAGCTGCCCCCCGGGGTGAAACACTTTGAAATCGGCGGCGCTGAAGCCCCGGCTTTCCAGCAGCGCCAGTGCAAGGCAGTCACCCATTCCCAACTGCATCAGTGTCGAGGTCGTCGGCGCGAGGCCATGTGGGCAGGCTTCCTGCGAGGTCGGCAGCTTCAGGACCAGATCGGCCGCCTTCCCAAGCGCGCTCTCCGCTCTGGAGGTCAGCGCGATCAAGGTGACGCCAAAGCGGCGGGAGTAGGTGAGGATGTTGCTGAGCTCGACCGTCTCGCCGGACCACGACAACGCCAGAATGACGTCCTCTCGGGTGATCATGCCGAGATCGCCATGACTGGCCTCGCCGGGATGCACAAAGAAGGCGGGCGTACCCGTGGAGGCCAGAGTCGCGGCGATCTTCTGGCCGATATGGCCGCTCTTGCCCATGCCAGTGACAATCACCCGGCCGTGCGCTGAGCTGATCAAGTCCACGGCCTTTGCGAATACCTCGCCAAGGCCGTCCTCGATCGCGGCTCGCAATGCGCTCAAGCCCCCGATCTCAAGATCGAGCGTGCGCCGTGCCGAAGCAATTGCGGCAGGTTCCATAGTCCGGAACGGCGCGCCGGCCGCCTCCGCAGGTCTCAGATTGGACAGCATAAATCCCCGTGCCATTTCCCCGCTTCGCTTCGCCGGAAGTGAAGGGAATAGGATGCGCGCAGCAAAAAGGCAATCTTGCGTCAGCCGCTAGCGTGTAAGCCACCCTCGCCGGAGGGCTGGATTAACCGCATCGGTATTATCATTCGGCAGCCTTGGCAAGGCGAGCCTGGTGTTCGGCGATCAGCTTGCGGACCCCTTCGACAAAATGCTGCGCCAGATCCGGGCGGTCGAGCGCAAACGCGGCGTTCGCGAGGAGGAAGCCAAGCTTGGAGCCGCAATCGAAGCTGCGGCCAGTGTATTTGTAGGCGTAGAAGCGCTGGGTCTTCATCAGCGTCTTCATCGCGTCGGTGATTTGGATCTCGTTGCCGGCGCCTCTGGCCTGACTCGAGAGGATATCGAAGATCTCCGGCTGCAGGATATAGCGGCCCATGATGATGAGATTGCTTGGCGCCTCGCCTTTTGCCGGTTTTTCCACCATCGCGTTCACCGGCCAGAGCGGCGCTTCGCCCTCCCCGATGCCGACCACGCCGTATTGGTTGGTCTCCTCCGGCGCGACTTCCTCCACCGCGATCAGGTTGACCTTCTCGCCGCCCGAGGAGAGCTGTTTATAGGCGTCCATCATCTGCGCGAGGCAGCGCTTGCCATCGGCCTTTACCAGCACGTCCGGCAGCAGCAGGGCAAAGGGCTCCTCGCCGACCAGATCGCGCGCGCACCACACCGCATGGCCAAGGCCCAGGGGTTCCTGCTGGCGGGTAAAGCTGGTCTGTCCGGCTTTCGGCAACTGCAGCTCGAGCTCGGCCAGCTCTTTCTTCTTGCTGCGCTCCTCGAGTGTGTGCTCGAGCTCGAATGGCCGGTCGAAATGGTCCTCGATGACGCCCTTATTGCGGCCGGTGACGAAAATGAGATGCTCCATCCCGCCTTCATGCGCCTCGTCGACCACGTGCTGGATCAGCGGCCTGTCGACGACCGTCAGCATTTCTTTCGGCATGGCCTTGGTGGCTGGCAGAAAACGCGTGCCGAGACCGGCCACGGGAAAGATGGCTTTGCGGATCGATTTTGTCATGTGCAGCTAATCCAGATAAAGTGCGGGGCTTTCGGTGAGGGAAAAAACGAGGGCACTAGCCAAATTTATGGCCGAAATGGGGGGCGGCGTCCAGCGCAAGCTTGGTGCATTTGTATGCAGGCGACAACAACGTCGGCTTGCGTGCTGGTATGACGACGGTTTTCGTAATCAATCTCTCGCCAGCGTTGCCCTGCTTTGCTATGGACTTGCCCTTTCTCGAACGCGGAAATGAGGGGTGTAAGTGACGGAAGCTGTAGCTTATCGGACCGTGTTTGTGTTGCTCGCGGCGTTATTTCTTGCCGCTCTCTCCGTCTCATCTGTCAGGGCTGAAAGCGAGACAGAACGCTTTCAGGCCTGGGTGCATGGTCTGAAACCGGCCGCTGTCGAAGCCGGCGTCTCCGAAGCGACGTTCGATCGGATTTTTGCCGGGCTCGCCCCGGACTGCGGCCAGACCGGCGTCTTCTGCGGGCCGCCCCCCGGCGAAGCTACCCTGCCCCCTGACACCGAGCACACCGGACTTCCAAAGAGCTGTGACAAGGTCCCGCAAAAGGAGTTCCTCGAGCCGGCAGGCTATTTCCCGGAGGACTATATCCGGCGGCTGGTGCGCAAAGGGCAGGCGCTGCTCCAGGATTTCCAGACCAACAAGGCCGAGACCTATAACCACATCCAGCGAATCGAGGCGACATACGGCGTTCCCGTGCCGATCCTCTTCGGCCTGTGGGCGCGCGAGACGGCATTCGGCGACGCAAGTCTCGGCCACAATGCGATCGTCGCGCTCGCTTCGCTGGCCTATGCAGGCCAGGAGCAGCGACGGCCGTGGATGCGCCGCCAGCTCATCGCGGCGCTGAAAATGGTTGATGACGGCGATATCAGCTTCGAGGCGTTCCGTTCGTCCTGGGCCGGCGCCACCGGCCTCACGCAGATCATGCCTGAGGAATATTTGGCCTTTGCGATGGACGGCGATGGTGATGGCCGCAAGGACATCTGGACGTCTGTCCCGGATGCCCTGGCGACGACCGCCAATATCCTGAAGCAGCAGGGCTGGGGCGCACCGGGTGGCTGGGGACGGCAGGTGCGCGTTCCGGCGACGAGCGAGGGCTTCGACTGCACGCTTGAGGGACGCGCAAACATCCTTCCCGCAGGACGTTGGACCGGTCAGCTGGGCGTCACACCCGTGGGAGGACCGGGCGAGGCCGGCTCGCCGCCTCTCGATCCGGATCAGCCCGTCTGGCTCCTGATGCCAGGGGGTTCCGCCGGACCGGCTTTCCTGGTGACAGAGAACTTTGATGTGCTGCGCGACTACAACCCATCCGACCTCTATGCCCTGTTCATCGGCACGATCAACGATCGGCTCGGCTGCGACACGGAAAGCGCACCGTGCACGTTCGCTGCACCCTGGCCACCGGGCGGAGCTGACGCCTTCCCCTTTAGCGTCGAGAATATCTGCCGCCTGCAAATGGGCCTGAAACAAAGGGGCGTGCTGAACGGCGAGGCCGACGGCTTATTCGGTCCGCAAACTCGCACGGCGATCGGGCGCTATCAGAAGGCGCAAGGGCGGCCTCCGACCTGCTATCCGACGCGGCAGCTTTTTGATGAATTGGGCGGAAATCTGCGCACCGAGGCGATGCACAAAGACGACAAAGCGGCCACGCCGTAAATTCGATAGCCATTCTCATAGCTTATCCACAGGCCTAGGGCGTGGCGCATTTTGCCTCTAAGCTCATTCCGTTTGCAATCCATCCCCGCAAGACGTTATTCCCATGGCCATGATCAAGGCGAAGCTGAAAGTCAGGCGCAAGGTCGCCCTTCCTCTCTCTCGCGCAGCGTTCGCATGGCTTCTGCTCTTCTCCTCGTGCATGCTGGCCGGCGGTGCTGTCCAGGCCCAGGCGCCTAACTTCTCCTTCGGCGGAAGGAGCTACATCACGCCGTTCCCGCAGACCGATCAATATCAGGTGCATGTCATAGGCGACGGACTCGCCGAAGGTCTCGCAGGCGGTCTGCAAGCGGCCTTCGAGAAGGATGGCACCGTCAAGATCATCAACTCGGCAAGGTCGGCAGCAGGTCTGACGCGGCCAGATCCGGATCTGCTGAGCTATGCCGACAGCCTGGCGAAGCAGCAGAACATGCATGTGGCGGTCGTCATGCTCGGTCTGAACGATGTCCGCAATATCCGGGCAAGTGACGGCAGCCAGCAGCGCTGGGGCACCGATGGCTGGCGCGACGCCTATGCCAAGGAGATCGACAAGCTCCTCAAAATCTTGAAGGACAACAAGGTCGGCGTTTATTGGGTTGGCCTGCCGATCATGTCCAATGCCAAGACCAATGAGGCGATGGCGACCCTCAATGATATCTTTCGTGAGCGCACCTATATCGCCGGCGTGCGCTATGTCGAGACCTGGAACGGGTTCACCGACCAGCTCGGCGCGTTCACCTCGTTCGGCCCGGACATCAGTGGTCAGACCAAGCGCTTGCGTGAGGCCGACGGCACGTTCTTCACCGCGCAAGGCAATCGCAAGCTCGCCAATTACGTGGAGGTGCTGCTCCGGCGCGACCTCGCGGCCGCCAAGGCCGAGCGCAACATCCCGCTCGCGGGTGACGATGACGAGCAGGCGCGGCTGATCCCGAAACCGGAGCCCGACAGCAAGGCCGCCGCCGGGGACAAGCCGCAGGCGAATGCCACTGATCCGGCGAATGCCGCGGCTGGTCCGGCGAATGCTACGGCTGGGCGGGAAGGCCAACCGTCAGTCCCGGCTGTCGCAGGGCAGCCGGCCGAGCAACCACAGCCATCACAGCCGCCGCAACCGCAGCAGGCGAAACCTGCGACTGCGCCAGCCCCTGCGCCATTGCAGGTGCCGCGCCAGCTGTCCTTCCGTCCTGGCGATGCGCCATCCGGCGAGACGATCGTCGGCGACATCACAAACGGCGTGACTGCGCTCGCCACGGTATCGCCGCTCAATGACCTCAGCGCCAATGCCGGCGAGCGGCGCGTGCCACTGCAGGAAAGACTGTATTACAAGGCGCTCATAAAAGGGCAGGCACTCAAGCCTAAGCCTGGCCGCGCTGATGACTTCAAATGGCCCAAAAGTTAGGCGATTTTTAAGATTGCATACGTTGCGTGCGCTCGGGGAGCAGTGTTCGGGGTATGGAAAAGGCGGGCTCTGCTCCTGTTTGCCGTGTGCTGCAGCTGACGCTCGTCGGTTTCGTCTCACTGCTCGGCGGCTGTCTGCCTCAGGGGGATGGCGAGGGCGGGGCACCCAAGCAGGCCTATGCCTTCTCCGGATCGCAGGATAGCGGCACCGTCAATCGCTCCGAAAAGGGTGATGCGCTGCTCGCCAGTGCGGCAGCCGTTTCGAATCCTCTCGTGGAACGAGCGATAGGGCGGGCGGATCAGACCAGCCGCAAGAGCGACCCCTCAACTCAGAATGCACTTGGCACGACACAGGACGCTCCGTCCTTCGCACCTGTCGACGATGTGCCGGCAACCGATGCCCTTGGCAGCTTCTTCCGCGCGCTCAGCGCGCTGGAGAAAGGGCGCACCCAGAACGCCATCACCATTCTCCATCTCGGCGACAGCCATATCGCTGCGGATCGCTTTTCCGGTGATTTGCGCGAGCAATTCCAGAGCCGGTTCGGCAACGCCGGTCGTGGCATGCTGATGCCCGGGCTTTATCTCGCGCGGGGAGTGAAATTCGATCAGGGCGGCAAATGGCAGGCTGCGCTCAGCACAGGTAGCACGCCGGGCCCTTACGGCCTGACAGGTGCGAAGGTTTTCGCCAAAGGCCGTGACGACTGGCTGAGGCTGACTGCGACCGACCGGCCATTCGGCTGGACGGAAGTCACGCTACAGACCGGGCCCGACGAAGGCAGCGCGGTGATCGCTCTCGATGGGGAGACGAAGCTGGTTCCGGCAAATGCGCCTCAACCAGGCTGGAAGACCATTCGCCTTGAGAAGTCGGCGCGCGAGATCGTCATTCGGCCAAAAGGCGACGGTGTCGTTACCGTCCATGGCGTCGCGATCGGCGAGCAAAGGCCGGGCGTCCGCTACGTCAATCTTGGTCTGCCCGGCGCAACAGCCACGACGCCATTGTCCTGGAACGCTGACGAACTCGCCGCTGATCTCCAGCGCATCGCGCCGAACCTGCTCGTCCTCGGCTATGGCACTGAGGAGAGCTTCGAGGACACCCTTAACATCCGCGAGTATGAGACGAAGGTCACGCGCATGCTCGGCATGCTGCGGCAGGCCGCCCCTGGCACGTCGCTGCTGGTGATCGGCCCGCCCGATGTCGCCCGTCTGCCGAATTTCGCCTCCGGCACAAACCGCACCGCAAGTGATGTATGCCGCGCTCTCAGCCCGCAGGAGCGTGCAAACTATGCACAGCGCATCCGCAGCGGCGATCTGCGGCTCGCACGCTGGCATCCGCCGATCCGGCTTGAAGATGTGCGCCAGGCGCTGCGCCGCGCGGCAGCTGCCAACCAGGCCTATTTCTGGGACTGGTCGAAGATGATGGGTGGAACCTGCGGCATCCACGCCTGGGTGCACAGCGAGCCGCCGCTCGCCGCGAACGATCACGTGCATCTGACGGAAGAGGGCTCGAAGCGCTCGGCCCGCCTCCTCTTCCGCGAGTTGATGACAGCCTATGATCTCTTCGACCGCCCCGTCGCTGCGGCGGAGAATGTCGCGCCGCAGGTGCCCGCGGCCGTCAATCGTGCCGCTCGCAAACCGTCGCGCTAGACGAGGTGTCCCACACTATCCAAAGGCTTGCGCCGGCTCGGAGGCCGTCAGGCGTCCCGGTAGACAGGCAGCAGCCGCAAGGATCACCAGGGCGGCCGCGGCGAGCACCCGGAACAGGGTGTCAAAGCCCCAATTGTTATAGACGAAGCCGACCAGAGGCAGGGTCGATGCCAGCACGGTGAAGCTCACCACAAAGCGCGTGCCATAGATGCGCGCGCGCAGGTCGCCGCGTGCCATTTTGCCGATCATGTAGTCGTTGATCGGGATCTGCCCGAAGGCACCCAGCATGAAGCCCAGCGCAACGGCGAGGGCTGCCGCATCCGTCAGCCGCGGCATCACACTGAAGAAGAAGACCTGCATTGCAGCAAGCGTCAGGAAGACGGGGCGCGGGCCGAACCTATCCAGCGAAGCCCCCACGACCAGTTGTGCGAGTGACGCGATAGCAAAGACCAGGAAGGCGAAGACGCCGATCGCCGTTGCAATCTCGGTGCGGCCGATCAAGGCGGAAAGCAAAGGGACACTGCCAGTCAGATCACTGAAGCTTGCCGCGAGGTGTTGCAGCCGTTCGGCGAAGATCTTCGGCAGCGCAAAGGTGGTGGACTGGAAAATGATGCTGGAGACCGCTGTGGTCAGGAAGACGATGGCGGAAACTCGCATCAACATAGCTTTGTGATCGGGGGCAAGCGCACCGTTGGCTGGTTCCGTTGTCAGTCTCGCGCGGTGCTCAACCGTGATCACCTCCGGCCAGCGCGCGCCGAGATACAGGATGCCGAACCCGATCGAGACCACGCCCGGCGCGATAAATGCGGCCCGCCAGCCGACATTGTCGATAAGCCAGCCGGTGAGCAGTGCGGCGCTCGCCACGCCCAGATTTCCCCAGACCCCGTTCATGGCGATGCGCATACCGGTATTGCGCCATTTCTGGGTGAGGATTGCGAGGCCCACCGGGTGATAGATCGCGGCGAACACGCCGGTGACGAACAGGCCGATGCCGATCTGGAGCGGTGTCTCAGCGAAGCCGGTCGCGATCGAACCAAGTCCCGCGCCGATGAAGAACACAGTCATCATGCCGTCGCGGCTCCATTTGTCGGCAAGCCAGCCGGCGGGGAGGGCGAACAGGCCGAAAGCGAAAAAGCCGGGCGTTGCGTAGTTCAGGAGCTCGGCATAGCCCAGCTTCCAGTCGTGGCTGAGCGCGATTGCGGCGACAGTTGCGAAGATCAGCGTGAAGAGGTGGTCGAGGAAATGTCCGATATTGATCAGGAAGAAATGCAGCCGATCGCCTCTCATACACGCTCCGTCCCATCTGCTGGTTTGAGGGCCACCCAGGGTGGCGATGCCTAAACTTGCGGCATAGTTTACACTTGGCCGGCATTCGATGTTCTGCCAATGATCGTCGCGAACCGGCCAAGTCTCGGGAGAAGATGGAGTGCGGTCTTTAAGTCCCCCGTCGCGGCGCAGCACCAATCCAGACGATTACCAGGACCTTCCCCGGCCGATTGCGGCTATGGCGAAGAGTTTTCCGGACGGGCAGGAGATCCCGCTCCACCAGCACCGGCGTGACCAGCTTCTCTACGCGGCGAGCGGCATTATGCGTATCCGCACCGAACGCGAGGCCTGGATCGTGCCGCCGGATCGCGCTGTCTACATCCCCTCACGCACCGCGCATTCGGTGAGCATGCACGGAGCGGTGGAGATGCGCACGTTGTATCTGGAGCCGGGCTCCGCCCCCGATCTGCCGAGCCAGGCTCTGGCAATCCAGGTGAGCGACCTTCTGCGGGCGTTGATCATCGCGCTGATCGAGGAGCCGCTGCTCTATGACGAGAAAGGGCGTGGCGGGGCGATCGCCAGTCTGATCCATTCCGAGATCGCGCGCGCCGATCGGCTGTCGCTGATGGTGCCGATGCCGTCAGACACACGCCTGAGCCGCATCTGCCTCGCCCTGCTCGCCGATCCTGCCGATGCACGTACACTCGATCAATGGACGGAGCTGGCCGGAGCATCGCCGCGCACGCTGGCTCGCCTGTTCCGCCAGGAGGTGGGCTTGAGCTTTGCCGTATGGCGTCAGCGCATCCGCTTCCACAATGCGCTTGAAGACCTGGTGAAGGGGGAGCCCCTCGTGCGCATCGCCTCGCGCAACGGCTACCGCAGTCCGAGCGCGTTCTCAGCCGCTTTCCGCAAGGTGATGGGAGCGGCACCGTCCTCGCTGCGTGAGCGGCGTGGATAGTCTTTGCTTTGCCTGTCGTGGTGCTATGCTGTGCGGCTTCCCGGGCCGCTGAGGAGATGACGCGCAATGACGACCCAGCACGACAAGGCCGAAAGCTTTCAACGTCTCCATAAACGTCCCGGCGCTTTCATTATTCCCAACCCGTGGGATGCGGGCACGGCGGTGATCCTCGCCAGCTTGGGCTTTGAGGCTCTTGCCACGACCAGCGCCGGTCTCGCCTTCGCGCTGGGGCTGCGTGATGGCGGCGGCCTGACGCGCGCGGCGGCAATTGCCAATGTCCGAGCGATTGCTGAGGCAACGCCCCTCCCTGTCTCAGCAGACCTGGAGAACGGCTATGCCGACGATCCGGCGGAGGCTGCTCAGACGCTGGTGTTGGCCGCCGAAGCTGGCGCGGTCGGCGGCTCTATCGAGGATGCGAGCGGCGATCCGGACAAGCCGATCTACGATTTCAATCTTGCCGTCGAACGCGTTGCGGCGGCGGTTGAGGCCGTAAGGCGGCTGCCATTTCCCTTCGTGCTGACAGCCCGGGCGGAGAACTTCCTGCAAGGCCGCGCTGATCTGGATGATACACTCCGCCGGCTTGAGGCTTTTGAGAAGGCCGGCGCCGATGTGCTCTACGCACCGGCCCTTCCCGGACTCGATGCAATACGCAAGGTCTGCACGGCGATCGGAAAGCCGGTCAATGTGCTTGCCGGCGCCCGCCAGACCCACTCCGTTGCTGAACTGGCCGAAGCCGGGGCGAAGCGCATCAGCGTCGGATCGGCACTTAACCGTGCCGCGCTCGGCGCCTTCCTCAAGGCTGCCCAAGAGCTGAAAGACAGCGGCACGGTGGATTTTCTGCGCGACGCAGCGCCCTATGCCGACATCCAGGCACTCATGCCCGAGCCGGCAAGACTGCGCTGACGGCCAGAGCGGCAGCGATACCGGCACTGGCCATGGCGCCCTTGCCGCCGCCAGAAATGCAATGACGCCGGCGCCTCATGCTACTGTCCTGCTCTTGTATTGCTCCGCGCAGGCGGCCCCACGGCCACCACTGCCGTTGCGAACGTCGTTAAAGGTGCCCGCAGCGGCGCTGCCCCGGGGAGGTGAACGCCATGAACAGACGGAGTGTATTGCAGGCTGCTGCGACGATCCTCTGCGGCCGAGCGCTGCTGCCGTCGAAGCCTGCCATGGCCGCCCGGCGGATGTCCCGCGTCCGCCCCGGTGAACCGGAGTGGCCATCCGAGGCGAGCTGGGCGGAGCTTCGCCAGGCCGTCGGCGGGCGCCTCATAGGGGTGGCGTCGCCGCTCACCGCGTGCTTGCAAGGCGCTTCGAGCAGTGCGTGCGAGCAACTGTTCCGGCAGCTGAAGAACCCCTATTTTCTGCGCGACGAGGTCGGTTTGACCCAATCGCTCGGCTGGGTCGGCGCCTGGACCACAGCCCCCAGCGCCTATGCCATAGCGGCAGAGAACACGGCCGATGTGGTCGCTGGCGTCAACTTTGCCCTGAGGAACAATCTGCGGCTGGTGGTGAAGGGTGGCGGTCACAGCTATCAGGGCACATCCAACGCGCCCGACTCCTTGCTGATCTGGACCCGCCCGATGACCGCGATCAGCCTGCACGAGGCGTTTGTCGGTGCCGGATGTGACGGATCGGTGCCTCCGCAGAATGCCGTGACCGTTGAGGCGGGCGCCATCTGGGGCCAGGTCTACGACGCCGTCACCACTCGCGCCGGCCGCTATGTCCAGGGTGGCGGATGCCTCACAGTCGGCGTGGCTGGCCTTGTCCAGAGCGGCGGTTTCGGTAGCTTTTCCAAGCGCTACGGAACAGCCGCGGCGAACCTCCTTGAGGCAGAGATCGTTACCGCGGATGGCCGGGTGAGGACCGTCAATGCCTGCACTGATCCTGATCTTTTCTGGGCCATCAAGGGAGGCGGGGGCGGCAGTTTCGGGGTCGTGACGCGTCTGACGCTGCGGACCCATGATCTGCCCGAATTCTTCGGAGGCGTGTTCGGGGCGATCAAGGCGAACTCCGACACCGCCTTTCGCCGCCTCATCGCCGAGATCGTCCGCTTCTATGGCGACGCGCTGTTCAATCCGCATTGGGGCGAGCAGATCGCTCTGCGGCCGAACAACACCCTCGCCATTTCGATGACCTTTCAAGGGCTCGATAAGACGCAGGCAGAGGCGATATGGCGCCCATTCCTCGAATGGGTGAAGGGCGCTCCGGAGGATTTCACCCTCGCGGAGCCGCCCACGATCATTGACCTGCCGGCGCGGCAGCTATGGAATCCCGAATTTCTGAAGCAGATGCCTGGATTGGTGCTGGCCGACGACAGGCCAGGCGCGCCCGCATCCAATGTTTTCTGGGCAGGCAATCTCGGAGAGGCCGGACAGGTGCTGCACGGCTATCAGTCGGCTTGGCTCCCGGCGGCGCTGCTGCATGACGACAGACGCGGCGAACTGGCCGAGGCTCTGTTCGCGGCGAGCCGGCATTGGAGCATATCCTTGCATTTCAACAAGGGGCTTGGCGGCGCTCCTCAGGAGGCGATCGAGGCGGCGAGGGACGCGGCGATGAACCCCGCGGCTCTCGATGCTTTCGCGCTGATGATCAGCGGCGCTGAGGGACCGCCAGCCTATCCCGGCATTGCCGGCCATGAGCCGGACGTCGCGAGCGCACGCCGAAACGCCGACGCAATCGAGCGGGCGATGAGCGGGGTGAGGAGCAGGCTGCCCTCAGGCGGTTCCTATCTGGCGGAAAGCAACTTCTTCGAAAAGGACTGGCAACACGCCTTTTGGGGACCGAACGAAGCCAGGCTGCACGCGGTCAAGGCCCGATACGACCCTGATGACCTCTTCATCGTCCACCACGGCATCGGAAGCCACCGCTGGAGCCCGGACGGATTTACACGGCTGGCATGAGTGAGCTCTAATGAACCGCTCCCGGGAAGATAAAGAGTACGTGCGCCATCGGGCGGCGCGCTACGGGGCAGAAGCCCCCGCCGGACACGTCGTACTGACGCTGCGCCGCGCAATCGCGCGGCGTTCAGCCGATCTGCCGGCACCTGTCCCGCTCGCGCTCAGGGCCGCGACGACCCCATTGGTCCAACCGAATCCGTCCTGCAATGGATATTCCCCTCCGCCGCCGGGCTTGGCCTCATCGACATCGTATTTCTCCAGCATGCGCCCGCTGGCGCAATATTCGCGCGTGACGGTGGCAAGAAAGCGCGAGGAGATGGTCGTGGCGGTGCGATCTTCACCGTAACGCCGAAGCCCCGACACGGCGACCCATTGCAGCGGCGCCCAGCCATTGGGCCGATCCCATTGCTGTCCCGTCCGCGTCGTGGTGGTGCGCAAACCGCCCTGCGCCAGCAGTTGAGCCCGTACCGTGCTTGCAACGGCCCGCGCCTCCACCTTGTTCGCAAGCCCGGTGAACAGCGGATAGAGCGTCGCCGCGGATACGACCGGTGTCGGCTTGCCGCTCCTCCATTCCACATCGGCGAACCGGCCCTCACCGGCGACCCACATCCATCGCCGGACGGCCGCCTGACGCGCATGCGCCAGGCGGTCATAGCTCTCAGCACAGGCGCGATCGCGCAGGGAGGCGCATGCGGACGCAATGGCGCGCTCCAGGCCGAACAGCAGCGCGTTGAGATCGACGGGCGCGATGGCCGTGGTACGGATCGTCGCCAGCGTCCGGCCGTCGGCAAACCAGCGCGAGCTGAAATCCCAGCCGCTCTCGGCGCTGGCGCGCAGGTCGCGGTAAACCTCTGCCGCAGAGCGCGCGGGGACCTCGCGCGCGGTCAGGGAGTCCTCACGCCAGGACTCGTCGCGCGGCGTCTCCTTATCGTCAAAATAGCGGTTGAGCAGACTGCCATCGGACATCCGCACCACCCGCCGCGCGGCACTGCCTGGTGCCAGTCCTGCTGCACCGGCCATCCAGAAGTCATGCTCGCGGCGAAGCTCGGCCAGTCGGCGGCGGCGCACCTCGGGCGACAGCACCTTGGACAAACCGACCATCAAGTAGAAGAACGGCGGTTGCGAGCGGCTGAGATAATAGCTGCGCGTCCCGTTCGGGATATGGCCGTAGCGGTCGATCAGCGAGCCGAAGTCGTCGATCATGCTCTCGATCAGGTCGTCACGGCCGTCGCGTGCGAGGCCGAGCATGGTGAAGTAGCTGTCCCAGTAATACATCTCCCGGAACCGCCCGCCAGGCACGACATAGGGTTTCGGCAATACCAGGAGGGTGCTGCCGGGTGGTGGTCGGTCGGCCGGGCGGGTGAGCACGGGCCAGAGCTGCCGGATATGCACCCGGATCGATGGCCGCTCGGTTGATGGCGGCGGAGGAGGCGCGGTGTCAGGCGCGCTGAAATTCGCCTCGACAAAGGCACGCAGCGCCGCCTCGTCCGCCTGTTTGTTGCGCTGCCAGTCCGCAAGGATCTCGGCATCCGGGCGCTTCGGCACCGCATCTGCGAACGTCTTGCCGTCGGGGAAGAGCCGCGCCATCTGCACAGCCTCGAACAGCTCGCCGAAGCGATCGGCAGGCGACCCCGGCACCGCCTCGAGGCCGATTACTGGGAGCACGAGCATCGCGACGGTGAGGGGAACCCACACGGCCAGCCAAACCATCCGCGAGTGTCTTGCCGGTTGGGAGTCTTCGCTCAAAGCCGATGTTTCAAGCCCGCGCGATGGGCAAGCAAACCCCGGTCGATGGCGGCAGGACCGGATCGCGAATTCTGAGGGCGTGGCCATCAGGCATGTTATCCAATCAGCTGATATCGGTCGAGATTCGGTAAGCTCGCGGCTCAGCAAAACAGAAGTGCTGGTCGCCTGCGCGACACCGGTTTAAGCCGCGTTTGTGGTACTTCCTTGTCGCCTCCCCTTTGCTCAGTAGCCCAAGGACTCGCGTAGTTTCTCCCAATTCAGCCGGGCGGTGACCGCGAGCGGCCACGCGGCATGACCGGAGATCGGCGCGATTTTCGTAACCGGCAAGTCAAGCTCCTCCACACGGCCGCTGGCGATACGCCGCGCCAGCATCCGTCCGACTGCGGTTGCCATCGCGACGCCCCGACCATTGTAGCCGAGACCGATATGGATACCCCGAGCCGGCTCGTGGATATGGGGAAGATGATCCCACGTGATTGCGACGCGGCCATTCCACCAATGCGTCCATTCGGCGCCGGCCAGATCGGGGAAGAGGCGGAGGGCGTGCGCGATCAGGCCGCGATAGTCCGCGAGTGCCTCGCTGTCACGCTGTACACTGCGTCCGCCCATGAGGAAGCGCCCTTGGATGTCCATGCGGTAGTAGGCGTGGGCAGCCGACATCTCATAGAGCACCGGCCGCGCCGGCATGATCCGGGCGGCGATCTCCGGGGCAAGCGGGGCCGTCGCGACGATGGCCGAATAGGCCGGCACCACCGTTCGCCGCAGACCCGGCCAGAGATCGTCGGTATAGCCGTTAGTGGCAAGCACGACCCGTTCGGCACACACCCGCCCCGTCGCCGTGTCAACCACCCAGCCGCCACGCTCGCGGCTGAGCCGCAAAGCGCGGGCGCGGCTGAAGATGCGCGCGCCGGCTGTCATCGCCGCCTCGGCAAGGCCGCGGGCATAGCCGAGCGGATTGACGCTGCCGCCGCGACGATCATGACAGGCCAAAGGATAGGCGATCGTGGCGGTCAGCCGTTCGACGCCGACCCGGTCGAGCAATTCAACGGGCGCACCGCGTTCTGTCCATTCCTGCGCGACCTGGCGAACGCCGGCCTCCGAACCAGGAGCGACGGCGGCGCGCACGGTTCCGCCACGCATTGGCTCACAGTCGATGGCGTGGCGCGCCACCAGATCGAAGACGAGGTCGGGTGCTCCCGCACCCAGCCGGACCATGCGACCGCCGAGGTCGGGTCCGAACACCGCCTCGATTTCGGCCGGGTTCCATTTGAGGCCAGGATTGACCTGGCCCCCATTGCGCCCGGAGGCGCCCCAGCCCACCTCGCACGCCTCCAGGACGACAGCCTCGATCCCAGCCTCAGCGAGGTGCAGCGCTGTGGACAGACCGGTGAAGCCGCCGCCGACGATCGCAACGGCCGCGCGAACCTGGCCCGCAAGCCAGGTCTCCGCCGGCGCAGGGCGAGCGGTCGCGGCATAGAGCGAGCGGGGTAGAGGAACAGGATCGAACGCAACCGCCATCGAGCAACTCCGAGGATGGATATTGGCGATGCGGGCGATCAAAGACCAGCAATGTAGCGGATCGGCGAGCCGTCGGTGAAACGCGACAGGCGGAAGTCGGTCGGATCGACGATAGGGCTTGCCCCGGAGACCAGATCGGCGACCAGATGCCCCGCCCCAGGCCCTATTCCGAAGCCATGCCCGGAGAAACCGGTCGCCACGATCAGGCCGGATATCGCCTCGACGGTGGAGATCACAGGCACTGCGTCGGGCGTCGCATCGATGAAGCCGGCCCAGCTCTGCACGGCGCGGACATTCTCGAACAGCGGGAAGCGGCGCTTCAGCGCGTCGAGGGCTGCGTCCAGATAGCGCTGGTCCGGCTCAGGATCGAGGATGCGCGCAGCCTCGTAGATCGAGGGGACATCGAGCGGTCGCCGCGCCGCCTCTCGCCATTCCTTTACGAAGCGCCGGTTGAAACGTAACCGGAGCGAGGCGTATTCCACCTTCAGCGCAGGCAGAAAATCGGCGAAGAAGCGGAAGCTGTCCGGGACGATGGGCACCACATTCACATGGCCGTTGGCGACGGTATACCCGCCGTCGCGCCGCTTGCGGAACGCAAACTCGGACTCCCATAGCGCAACCTCCGGCCCGCCGGGAACAGGCCCGGTGCGCAGCACGCTGGCGCGAACCTTCAGCTGGGGCAGCACGACCCCCAGATCCCGCAGGAACCGCCGCGACCAGGCGCCACCCGCCACCACGACGGCTGGGGTCCGGATGCTCCCGCGCTCTGTTACCGCGGCCACGATCTTTCCGCCGGCGGTCTCGAGCCCGCGCACGGCGCAGTCGTTGAATACAAGCGCTCCAAGCCGCCGAGCCGCTGTGGCGATGGCCGACGCGGCCTTCTGCGGTTCGGCGCGCCCATCCGGGGCGGACCACAGCGCAGCGCGTGGCGGCTGGCGGTCACCGGGCAGGAGATCAGCCAGCTTCCTGCCCGACACGACTTCGGTTTGGATGCCGGCCTGCGCTGCTTCCTTGCTCCATGTGGCGTACTCGACCTCCTTCTCTTCGGTGGCGGCGGAGAACACAATCCCGGTGGTGGTGAAGCCGGTGTCGCCGCCGATCCGGGCATCGAGGCCGCGCCAGAGCACCAGTGACTCACGGATCAGGTCAAATTCGCGCGGGTCGCGCCTCGCTTGCCGGCACCAGCCCCAATTGCGGCTCGACTGCTCGCCGGCGATATGGCCCTTCTCGCAGAGGACGACCTTCAAACCACGCTCGGCGAGAAAGAAGGCACTGGCGGTGCCGATGATCCCACCGCCGACGATAACGACATCGGCCTCCTTCGGCCATTCGATGTCGGACACGACCGGATCGACCTGCGGTCCCATGGACATCCTTTCCTGCAGACGGCAGACGGTCCGCAAACGCCATGCCTTCCGCTCTGCGGGAGGGCAGCATGGCCTAGGAGCAGGATCTCGCACGCCTGAGCCTTCGGCCCGGACCCTTGCCGCCCTTCCCGTACCTACTGATCGCGGCGGTTTTTTTGCCAGCGCCGCTTCGTAATCCGGGTCTTAAGGATTCACAGTCGCTGATCGCAACCGCGAGAACTCACCGGTCAAGAGATAGTCGACTTCGAACTCCGGTGCATCGAAGGCCAGAGCGATCGGCGCCACCGGCCCGGCGCCAAGCGCTCGGGAAAGCCAGCCGCTTGGCGCCGGGGTTAGAACGCTCAAT
>Ga0081540_1002082_pt1 | contig 16688 bp, 20 predicted proteins | sample TabmetS2T1R1_FD_71024 | JGI IMG/M metagenome (GOLD analysis project Ga0081540, IMG submission 71024) | Tabebuia heterophylla rhizosphere microbial communities from the University of Puerto Rico - S2T1R1 | ecosystem: Host-associated > Plants > Roots > Rhizosphere ... | reverse complement strand
GGTCGCCCGTCGCCCGAGGTCCAGCTGCTTTCCGGTGAGCTGGCGCAGCGAGGCCTCGACGACCGGCGGGTCGAAGAGGTCGCTGCGCACCACGACGGAGGGGGCGAAGGGGTCCTTCAGGTCGAGGTTCACCGACAGCTTGCCGAGCCCGCGCGACTCGAGCCGTTCGAGGCTCCCGTAGGCGTGGAGCGCGTGCTCGAGCCCCCCGCGGCTGTAGGTCTCCCAGGCGAGGTGGGTCCGTCCCTCGGTCGTGGCGAGACCGAGCGGGTCGACCTCCTCGTCCTCGTCCCGGGTCAGGGCCGCGAGGTTCATCCGCCGGTAGATGCGCCACAGGCGCGGCTGGACGCGGACGGTCGCGGTCATCCGGGGTCTCGACGGTAGCGGATCTCCCGGACGACGAGCTCCACCTCGCCCCGGGGACGCCGGACCGTCACCTCGTCGCCGCGGCGCTTTCCGAGGAGGGAGCGCCCCAGCGGGGACTCGACGCTCACCAGGGTGCCGCGGGCGTCGATCTCGTCGGGGCCGACGATCTGGTAGGTGCGCTCGGTTCCGTCGTCGTCCTCGAGGGTCACCCAGGCGCCGAACCAGACTCGCTCGGTGTCGGTCTGGTCCTCGGGAGAGACGATGGTGGAGGTGTCCAGCCGGCGCTGGAGGAAGCGGATGCGACGGTCGATCTCCCGGAGCCGCTTCTTGCCGTAGATGTACTCGGCGTTCTCGCTCCGGTCTCCCTGTGCGGCGGCCGCGCTCACCTCCGCGGTGACGCGAGGGCGCTCGTCGTTCAGGAGCTTGAGGAGCTCGGCGTGCATCCGCTCGGCCCCGGCGCGCGTCAGGTAGCGGCGCGTGGCGCCCGCGGGAACGTCGTCGTCTTCGAGCTCGTCGTCGTCAGCCACGGCTGCTCGAGAGTGATGCAACGCCGGTCCGACCGCATCCCCCGCCGCTCCGGAGTGTCACTCTCCGTGAAACGGCCGGGCCGCCACCGCCTCCATCTCGAGCTTCCAGCGCGGATCCAGGAGGCGGCAGCAGACCACGGTCAGCGAGACGGCGTGCGTGCCGAGGTGCTTCACCCGCATCCGCACGTTCGCCTCGTCGTCCGCCGGATCGGCGAGGTACGTCCTGAGCGAGACGAGGTCGCCGTAGTCCATGTGCGCGGAGGCGAGGATGGCGCGGAGGTGCATCCAGATCAGCTCCGCCTGAGCGTCGAACGATTCCGGCATCGTCTTGCCGTCGGCCTCGTAGCCGTTGAGACCGCTCACGAAGAGGAGACGGGCATCTCCGCGAACCTCGGTCGCGTGGGCGTACGCGCGATACGGCGGGAAGACTCCCGCGGGGTTGTGCCGGATCATCGTCATCGTCTCTCCTCCCGAGGTCGTGGGACGCGTCGCACTGGCTCTTCGATGGACCGCTCCTCTCGCCCGTAGTACCAATCCGTGGCTGCCCGAGTCGCTAGCTCAGCTGGTAGAGCACCGGCCTTTTAAGCCGAGGGTCCAGGGTTCGAGCCCCTGGCGACTCATGTCACTGGTCACCTGACCCGATCGGCGATAGAGGCCGCCCGTCGGGGGGCTCCGGTCCTCTTCCCCCGAGGGAGCCGAGACATGGCCAGCGTCAATCCGATTCCCGACGGGCTTCACACCGTCACCCCGTCGCTCTCCGTCGAGGGAGCCGCCGAGGCGATCGAGTTCTACAAGCGTGCCTTCGGCGCCGAGGAGCGCATGCGCGCCCCGGACCCGACCGGAACGAAGATCTGGCACGCCGAGCTGCGCATCGGGAACTCGGCCTTCTTCATCAACGACACCGCCCCGGAGATGGGCGCGACACCGAGCTTCTCGTCGCTGTGGATCTACACCGCCGACGCCGATGCGGCGTTCGAGCGCGCGGTGAAGGCGGGTGCCAAGGTGACCATGCCCATGGCGGACATGTTCTGGGGAGACCGGGTGGGGATGCTGGTCGACCGCTGGAACATCAAGTGGACGATCGCCAAGCGGGTGAAGAATCTCACGGCCGCAGAGGCCAAGGCGGCGCAGGACGCGTTCGTCGCGCAGATGGCGCCGCAGAAGAAGTAGCCCGCGAAGATTCGCGACTGGCGTTCCCACCCGCGTTCGGGTTACTCGTCCGGCGTCCGTGGAAGTCCCCGTCGTCTAGAGGCCCAGGACGCTGGCCTTTCAAGCCGGTAACACGGGTTCGAATCCCGTCGGGGACAAGCGCAGCTCTACCATCGTCGGTGCCTGGGCCAGCCACGCGGCGGGACGTGGCGGGGCGACCGGGCAACGGCGCGCGGCGCCGGGTAAACGCGCGTCGTCGGGACCCAGCGGTGGCCGTTCCACCAGTAGCGGCCGCCCCACGCCACGTAGGGCGGCCCGAACGCGTACCACCGGCCGAAGCCGCGTCCCCACCACGGGAAGTGGGCGACGCCATGCACGCCCCAGTAAGGCTGTGGACCGAGGCCCCAGAGCCACGGCGCCACGACCCATCGCCACCCGACAGCGGGGTAGAAGAGGAACATCTGCGGCGGAGCACCGCCCGGCGGGACGAAGACGAACTGCGGGCCGAACGGCATCCAGACCCAGCCGTACTGTGCGGTGTAGACCCACTGACCGTCCACCGGCGGCACGTTCACGCTCTCGGTCCGAGGGGAGAAGGTGGGCTCGGGCGGCGCGCTCATCTCCATGGGCGGCGCGACAGGCGTGGAGACCGGCGGGGGCGGCAGCGTCGACGTGGGCTCGGCTTGCTGAGGCTGGGCAGGTTCCTGGGGTTGAACGGGCTCGGGCGGCGCGTTCACCGGCGGCGAGACCTGGGCTCCGAGGAGGAGCGGGAAGGTCAGCAACGATGCCGCAAGCGGGTTCCTCATCTTGCGCTCCCGATGGCGGGTTCGACGCCCCGGGATCCACCGTATTCCTGCCGCCTGTGCGCGCCTTCACCGTGGCCGGACGTTGGTCCAACCCGGCACACTTGAGCCGTCAGACGAGGCTCCGGGACTTCAAGGCCGGTCACCCGTCCCGTCGGGCACGGGGCCCGGAAGCTCACAATTTCGCGACGAGAAGCTTCGCCACGGGCTCGCGGAGCTTGCTCTTTCCGCTGACCACGACGAAGTAGCCGTTCTTGGCGAACCAGAGGCCGCCCTGCCGGTCGTAGAACGCGCCCGGGAGGTCAGCGGGCGCCTCGTGCTTGTCGCTCCGGTTTCCGCTGCGGTTCGCGTCGTAGTCGATCCTCGCCTGGTACCCGATCTGGACATAGCGGGTGCCGCCATGGTCCCAGGTGCAAACGTTGTCGTACGGCAGGGTGGCCGGGGCGCGATCCGGTCTGCCGGTCAGCGTTTCGGGGAACTGAAGCGTCTTTTGGTCCGCCGCGGACAGCGACTGGCAGGGCTGGTTGCCGAACGGCACCTTCGACGTGTCGTCGCCGGATGCGTTGCCGGCCCCTGGGGACATCACCACCACGCCGACTGCGACCGTGAGAACCCGCCACCATTCTCCGCCTCGAGCTGCGGTCCACATGGGCTGCACGTCTCCTCGGAGGCTGCATAGCGCGGCTCGAGCGCGACCGGAGTGATGCCACGGCGTGGCTCACGACGCCTGTGACACATCCGGCGGGACCGTCACCCGGAAGGTGCAGCCCTCTCCTCTCCAGGCGACTCGCGCCCGGACGGATCCCGGACCGTGGCGGCGCAGCGCGCGATGTCCGTGATTCAACGGACTTCGACTTCGGAGGATGGGGTCGCCGTCCCTTCCTCTGTCACCCTGCGCGATCCATGACGGTCCCCAGTCCCACCTCGGGCGAAGAGTTGACCGGAGTCGCCCTCCCCCAGCTCCTTCGCGAAAGCGCCGGGGAGATTGCCGATCGCTGGGTCGACAAGCTCCGGGACCAGAGCGCCTCGTCTGCTCTCCCCACCTCGGAGCTGAAGAACTCGATGCGGGAGTTCATCGAGGAGGTCGCCGGTGCCCTCGAGGAGGACGAGGGGCCAGAGGCGCTCCGGCCGGCGGCGCGGGCCCGCCAGCACGGGGAACAGCGCTTTCGCCTGGGCTACAACATCGATGGACTGATCCGCGAATACGGAACGCTTCGCGAGGTGCTGGTCGAGTTCGTCGAGGCCCGCCGAGTTCCGCTGAGTCCGGCGGAAGCCCTGGCCCTCTCCGGCATCCTGATCGAAGGAATCGCCAGCGCTGCCGCCCAGTACTCGATGAAGCGCGATGCGCAGGCGCGCACGCAGGCGGCCCAGCACGTCGGCTTCCTCGCCCACGAGCTCAGAAACCCGCTCCATACGGCACAGCTCCGGGTGGAGATTCTGGAACGGCGAGGCGGGGTACCCACGCCTGGCGACATGCAAGCCCTGAAGCGAGCGCTGCGGCTACTCCGTGAACGGATCGACAACGAGCTCTTCGATTCCCGGCTTCATGCCTTTCCCGAGCCCGTCTTCAAGACGCTGATCCTCCGCCAGGTTCTCGACTCGATCGCCGAGGACGTTGCGCCTCAGGGAGCGGGAAAGGACGTGGAGATCCTCGTGGAAGCCGAGCCGACGCTCCAGATCGTTGCGGACGAGCGACTGCTGGACTCGGCGCTCTCCAACCTCGTCCGCAATGCGGTGAAGTTCAGCGCGCCGGGTGCCACCGTGCATCTTCGGGCGAAGCAGTCGGCCGAGCGGGTCGTCCTCGAGGTGGAAGACCAGTGCGGCGGCCTTCCCGAAGGCGCAGTGGAAAAGATGTTCAGCCCCTTCGTCCAGCTCGGACAGGACCGAAGCGGTTTCGGACTCGGACTCGCCATCTCCAAGCGCGCGGCCGAGCTCCACCGAGGCGATCTGCGGGTGCACGACGTCCCGGGTCACGGATGTGTCTTCGTCCTGGACCTGCCGGTGGAGCCATCCCTCCTCGAGAGCGCCGAGGACCCGCCGACGAAGGACGATCCCTAGAGTCCCTGGCCAGCGGGGTGTGGACGGCAATGCCGGTCCGAGACTTTCGAGCCGATGACCTCTCCGGTCGAGGACACATGAATTCCGGATCACCCACCGAGAGCTCCGACCCGGACTCGAGCGTCCATCGGAAGGCGCTGGAGATCAATCTCGATCCCAGCAGCTACGGGACGTTCGCCGAGATCGGCGCAGGTCAGGAGGTCGCGGACTGGTTCCTCCGGGTCGGCGCCGCCTCCGGCACCGTCGCCCAGACGATCTGCGCGTACGACAAGGCGTTCAGCGACGAGCGCTACGGCAAGGGCACGCGCTACGTCTCGCGGGAGCGTCTCCAGGCGATGCTCGCGCACGAGTACGAGCTGCTCGAGCGCCAGCTGCGCGAGGCGCGCGGATCCGGCGTGCGGTTCTTCGCCTTCGCAGACACCGTGTCCGCCCGGAACTTCAAGGGCGACAACGAGCAGCACGGCTGGGTCGGGCTCAGGTTCCAGGCGATCGCCAGCGCGCCCCCCAGCGAGCTCTTGCTGCACGTCGCGCTCCGGGACCGGACCGTCGAGATGCAGAGGAGCGCCCTGGGCATCCTCGGCGTCAACCTGGTCCACGCCGCCTTCCGGGAGAAGCCCGAGCCGGGACCCTTCCTCAGCGCGCTCTTCGAGGGCCTCTCCGTCGACCGGCTGGAGCTCGACCTCATCGAGCTCGCCGGGCCTGCCTTCGCGGGTCAGGACTCCAAGAGGTGGTGCCTCGAGGCGCTGCGACAGGGAATGACCCGGGCATTGCTCTTCGACGCGAGCGGGCGACCGGAGCAGCCCTCGACGGTGCTCCGCAAGCGCAGCCTCATCGTCGAAGGACTGGATACCGGAGCGGAGGCGATCGATGCCCGGGCGCTCGTCGATGCAGCATTCGCTCAGCTGGATCGTGAGCAGCGCCCCGAGCACCAGCCGATGCTGCTCCTGGACGTCCGCCTCGAGAAGCTGGCCCCCAGCGGCGTCGATGCGGCCACGGTCGATGATCGCCTTCGCCGCCTGAGCGCCCGGGCTCCGTTCATCGTGACGGACAAGACCGCGCTCCACCCCGTGGTGGAGTACCTGCGGCGCTACAGCTCCGGTCCCATCCGGATGGTCACCAGCACCGCGGCCTTCGCGGGGCTGCTCTCGGCGAGCTACGAAACCCTCGCCGGGGCACTGCTCGAGTCACTCGGCAGGCTCCTCGTCGAGGACGTGCGGCTGTACATCCATCCGGTCCCGGTGGAGGCCTTCCGCGCGGCGCAAGCGAAGGATCCACAACGGAGGGTGGACGCCTCGCCGTCCGGAGCGACCGTCGCGCTCGACGACCTCCGCTGCGCGCCGCCGCTCGGCCACCTGCTCCACTACCTGCGCGGAGCCGGCTGGCTCGTGCCCCTCGAGCCCCGCTGACCCGGGCTCAGACCGAGCGCGGACGGCCACACTCTCCCGTCGGACACTCGAGGGCAGCGCGGTCCCAGCGGCCCAGCTCGGCCGCCGCCTCGTAGGTGGTCGTCAGGAAGTCCATCAGCTCCGAGCGCGGATCGGGCGCGGTGCTGACAGCCTCGTAGGGAAGCAGGAACTCCCCGAGCTTCGCGTCGAAGAACGCCGCTGCCGGGCGGACCTTCGCCTTCCCGAAGCCCTCCGGCGCCGGGTAGGCGTACGAGTAGAAGGCGGCGTTCTCCACCCCTCCCCCGCCCGGCCAGAACCCTGCCGACGAGACCTCGTGGCTGTAGGCCTCGCGGGTCACCGCGTCGGGCAGGCCGGGCACGCCGCCCGGGTGCAGCGGGGCGCGACGACCCGAGAAGCGCGTCACGGCGAGGTCGAAGCTTCCCCAGAAGAGGTGCACCGGGGTGGCCTTGCCGAGGAACGACGTGCGGAACTCCCGGAACACGCTGTCCACCTGGACGAGGGCCTCGAAGAACCGGCTCACCGCCCCGGCGTCGTACGGCCTGGGCCTCTCGTCCTCCGGGAAGGGAACCGCGCCGGGGATCTCGTTCGGGCGCGGGTCGATCTGTGGCGAGCCGCCCAGGAAGCCGATCAGCTCGACCGTCCGGCGGTGGAAGTCCGCCACCGTCCCCGGCTCGAGTCCGAAGCGCGCCGAGCGCCCGCTCGAGGCGCGGCCCACGACCGCGTGATCGACCAGGTCCAGCGCGAGGTCGACCGCCCCGGGGCCGTCTGGGACCGGGCCGGTGGTCAGCCCCGAGGCGGTCAAGTACAGCGTGGCGTGCCAGGAGTGGTTCAACCAGGGTGTGTGGGCCAGGCGGTACTTGCCGAGGACCTGCGCGTAGAGGTGCAGCGCCGCGCAGGTGTCGCGCCAGGCGGAATACGGGATCTCCGGCCAGGGAGTGGCCATCGCGACCTCCAGGATGCGCGAGCTTTGCTCCGCGGGCGCCCGGCGGACCAGTCCTTCGGCCGCAGAGATGCACTTCCGTCGACGGTCGAGGTGTGCCCGTCCGCGGCAGGTCCGGGACGGCTCACCGCATCGCTCCTCCCTCCGGCGAGCGCGCGGCTAGAACGCCTGGCCGTGCCGCCAGGTGCGCCGCGATCGGGCTCGTTCGCCGTCCTCCTCGGAGTGCTGTCGATTCCTGCCCTGGCCGCTCCGAGGTCGACGCCGTCTTCCAGCGAATCCCCGGGGGCGGGCAGAGCTCGCTCGAGCAGGCTCGCAAGAGCGTGAAGGTCGACGCGTTCCGTGACCGTATCCCCGCCGGCAACCAGTACAACCGCGACTTCTTCGGGCGCAACGTCCCCAACTGCCTGGTGCGGAACGCCTACTACCAGCTCGTGCCTCGCTAGGCCGCGCGGGTCCAGCGCAGGGTACGGACCACCGGGGTGCCGTCGGCCGATGCGGTGTCGAGGTGGATGACGAGCTCGTCGCCCGACACCTGCATCGACCGCGTCAAGACCAGGCCGACATTCTCGGCCGAGAGCGCTCCCGCGAGACGCTGGGTCACGGTGCCTGCGGCGTCGTCGACGGTGTAGCTGCCGAAGTACGCGTCGTAGCCGCCGACCGTCTGGCTGTTGTTGGGCGCGGAGGAAGAGGTGGCCGGCGGGGCGCTCCGCCGGTCCCGCTTCATGAACTGCGCGGCGAAGTTGCCGCCGCGGTCGTACACCAGCAGCGCGATCGGATCCGCTCCCAGCCCTGGATCGATGCGTCGCTCACCCGAGGCGGTGCGGTCCTCGCGGCTGACCAGGCGCCAGGTTCCGATCAACGCCTGCGAGAGCGGTACTCCGGACACGGTTCGGCCCTCCTCCCCGGAGCTCGGGGCGGAGGACCCTGCCGCGAACCGGCGGATGCTGGCAAGCGCCTCGCGCGGGGCTAGCGGGTCAGGTCGACGTTGTACGTGCCGGCGGGCGAGGTCGCGGTGCCGGTGATGTGCGTGGTGCCTGCCTTGCGGACCACGGTGCTGCCCGGACCGGCCTCGATCTGCCCGCTGAAGGTCAGGGCGAGCGAGACCTGACCGCTGAGCCCACCGGACATCAGGAACGATCCGTTGAGCGAGCCGTCCACCGTCCCGGAGGGAATGTTCTTGAGGTTGATGGTCAGCGCGGGCAGCGCGCTCTGGTCGGTGCCGTAGATGACCTGACCGTCGTCGGAGTAGTTGCTGAGCGCGTCGTTCAGGCGCATGCCCTTGTTGCCGGAACTGGGCGAGCCCTGGTCGACCTGACCGGTCACGGTCATGTTCCCGGACACGCCACCATCGGCGCTCTGCGGCTGGATGTTCGCCCCGGTGGGGTTGGCGTTGTAGCCGTCGAAGCCGAGCTGGATCGCCTTGTCGACCGAGGTATCGAGGCCCATGTACGCCTTCTTGGCGTCCGCTTCGGAGCTGACGCCGCCACCGCAGGCTGCGAAGGCGGAGAGAAACGCGAGGGCGACGATTGCGACGATCGATGTTGGACGCATTGCACCGAAGTGTACGGGCCGGTTTCTTCGCCTCTCAAGAACTGGGACGGCGCGCACCCACGGGGTGATCTCGTGAAAGGCGCGACCGCGACCGCAGATGGAGCACATGCGCCCACGCCGCTCGGCGCGCGAAGTGCTTCAGGAACGAAGCCACCGGAGCCGCGCGGCGATCAGCCATTCCTCGAGCGTCGGCCCGTTCGGGCTCTCCTCCGGGAGCGGGCTGTCGGCGAGGGCGCGGTCCAGCAAGGCGAACACCTCCCCGACCCTGCCCGCCCACGTCTCGCGCAGCCGTGGCGGCAGCTCGATCTTCTCCCCGCGCTTCTTCTGCTCTACGAGCACCGCGGCATCGCCGAGACCGTGCCGGTCGAGCAGCCGCGTGACGTCGGTGACGATCTCCCCTTCCCGGAGGACGTGCACCCCGGTGAGGGCCGTACGGAGCACGTAGAGCAGCTTCTTGGCCGAGGACCGGCCTCCGCGTTCCCACGCCTGGTGCTGCTGGGTCGCGAAGCCGTGGTAGTGCCGGTGCAAGCGGCGGGAGAGTGAGCCCTTCACCAGCGCCGCCAGCTCCTCGGCCTCGGGAATCCACGACACCAGGTATCCGGAGAGGAACCGCTCGACGTAGTTCCCGTTGCCCTTCACCACGCTCCGGAGCACGTGCCCGATCTCGTTCGAGCTGTAGTCGACCTCCACGCCGTCGATCACCTCGAGACGCTCCGCGCTCTCCGACGAGGCCGGGAAGCCGAGGAACCGTTCGGTGGGATCGACGTGAACCGCCTTGAGATCGAGATCCGAGTCCGGAGAGGGAAATCCGTAGGCATGCGCGCCGGACAGGGAGACGAGGAGATGGCGACGACGCCCTTCCTCCTCCGCCAGCACCCGCCGGGTGACGTCGGCCTGCACCGCGGTGAGGCAACGTTCGACCTCGGCTCTCATCGCTCCTCCATCCGCGGCAGGGGCGCCGGCGGAGCGTCCCGGCCGAGCGGGCCCGGGCGCCGATGGACGTGTCTCGAGGCGACCTCCTCGGCGACCCTGCGCAGCAGGGCGTCCACGGCCTGGAAGTCCGGCTCTTCCGGCAACACGCTCCCGTCCCGCGCCGCCTCGAGGTGGTGGGAGAGGGCCTCGGCCTCGGCGAGCACGTCCTCCAGCGGGACGGATCCCTGCTTGATGGCCAGCAGCCGTTCGCGAGTGGCGCCGGTCACCTCGAAGGTGGGCACTCCGTCGCGGAGCCAGCCGGTCGCCAGATGAACCAGCCGCAGCAGGTTGTAGGCGTTCTTCGGCCGCAGCTCCCGCGCGTCGGGTGGCCGGCGACCACCGGACCTCGCGTACTGCACGAGCGACTGGAAGTCGTTGGCGGCGATCAGCCCCTGGTCGGACAGCGATCGGTACAGCTGCTTGATGTACGTCTTCGCCTGGAGGAGCCCGTCCGCGTCCGTCCGTGCGCTGCGCGGTGAGATCTGCGCGAGGCGCCGCGCGACCTCGTCGAGATCGGGCGCCGGAGTCTCCTCGAGCCAGGACAGCACCCGGTCGCGGTGCTCCGCGAGGCGCTGGGTCGCGGACAGCTTGTCCAGCTGGCTGAGCGCGTAACGCCCGAAGCTTCCGAACATGAGCTTCGAGACGAAGGCTTCGCGGGTCTCGAGAATCCACTCGCCGATCGGCTCGGTGGCTCTCGCCGAGGGGACGAAGAGCAGCTCGAGCGTGTTCGGGTCGGCGCGCAGGCCCTGATCGACCAGCTTCCGCACCTCCCAGAAGGTCTGGCTCCCGTCGGAGCTGACGAGATCCAGCGGAGGGCTCACCAGGCCCGCCGTCCAGAGGAAGGGGAGCGCGAACGCTCCGCGCAGATCGACGTCGGAGTCCTCGTTCGCGAGGCCCCACGCCCGGCTTCCCACCACCGCCTCGAGCACGACGCAGGGCCGCAGCGCCTGCCACGCCGCCTCTCGCCGGTGGGCGTACTCGAGCTGGCCCGCCTTCCTCGGCGTCAGCTCGCTCCGGGCGTACCAGATCTCGCCCACCCCGGTGATGAGGACGTCGAACCCACCGTCGCGCTCGCGGACCACGCGCCCGACCAGCCCCTGCGGGATCCGGCGACCCAGCGCCGTCCGCTCGGCGCGGGTCGTGACCTCCGTGCCGTGCGGCAGCGGAACGAGCAACGGATCGACCTCCGCGAGACCTCCGAGACGCCTGCTCACGGCGGAGAATCTAGCGCGCGGGCGGTTCGCGCCGTCACGCGACGACGCTAGACTCCCGCGCAGTGCGACGCACCCCGGCGCTCCTCCTCGTCCTCGTCCTCGCCGCCTGCGCCGGAGATCCGCCTCCTCCACCGCCCTCGAGCGCGGTCGCGGTCCTCGCACCGCGTCCGGAGGTGCTGGCCGCCGGAACCGGGGCGATGACCCCGCTGGTGATGGCCCTCGCCCGCGAGACGTCGGCCGGGACAGGACAGCGCATCCGGGTGGAGCCGAGCATCGGGTCGGGAGGGGGCATCGCCGCGGCCCGGGACGGCGCAGTGGACCTCGGGCTCGTCTCCCGGCCTCTCCGCCCGGAGGAGGCGCAGGGCCTCGAGCGGGTCGACCTCGCCCGCGACGCGGTGGTGCTCGCCGCCGCCTCGGACGTCCCGGTCGACGATCTCTCGTCCGACGACCTGCACCGCCTCTACCGGGGCGAGCTCCGCGGCATCACCCTGCTCCTCCGCGACGAGGCCGAGTCGGCGAACGCGGCGCTGGAGTCGACTCACCCCGGGCTCGCCGACGAGCGGCGTCACTCCGCCGCAACCGGACGCTTCCGGGTACTCGACCGCGACGACGCGATGGCCCTGGCCCTCGCCACCACCCCACGGGCGGTGGGGGTCCTCTCGCTCGCCGCGGTCCGCCCTCCCCTGCGCGCGCTGCGGCTCGATGGACACGCACCCTCCACCGAGGCCCTCGCCCGTGGCACCTGGCCGGCCACCCGTACCCTCGGGGTGGTCTTCCGACCCGAGCGCCGAGACCGGGTGCTTCCCTTCCTGGCGATGGCCACCTCCGAGCGCGGTCGCGCCTTGATTCGCTCCCTGGGCTACGTGCCGCTGGGGGCCGGGCGATGATCCCCGTCGCGCTCACCCGACCGTTCGCCCGGCGCCTCCTGCCGCTGGTGCTCTTTGCCAGCGGGCTCTTCGCGCTGGTCGTCCCGCTCGCCCACCACCTCGATGCGCGGAGTCGCGCCGTCCTCGCCGCGCGCGAGCGGGGCGAGCGGGCGGCCCATCTCCTGGCCGAGGCGGTCCGCGACCGTCCACTGCTCTGGCGCTACGAGACGGCCAAGCTCTCCGGCCGGCTGCAGCAGGAGGGCCTGCTCGGGACGCCGCTGGTGCTCCGGGACCGCATGAACCGTCCGGTGCCGCTCGGCGGGCCGTCCCCGGAGTCCGTCGCCTGGGCACGGGTTCCGGTGGAGGTGGATGGCATCCCGGTGGCCACGGTCTGGTCCGGCGCGCCGCTCGCCCCGCTCCGCTCGGAGTCGTTCCGTCTGTTCATCGGATGTCTGCTCCTCGCCGCCGTGCTCGGCACCCTCCTCTTCCTCTTTCCCGTCCGCACCGTCGCGCGCGCCGAGGAGCGGATTGCCGCCCTTCTCGCCGAGCGACGGGTGGCGCTCCAGGACGAGGAGCGGCGCCGCATCGCTCGCGAGCTCCACGACGGCGCCGGACAGGCGCTCACCGCCGCCCGACTCCAGCTCCTCGCGCTCCGCAAGCGCGGCCTCGCCGCCGAGGACGCCGCGCAGGTCGAGCACCACCTCGACGAGGCCCTGGACGAGGTCCGCCGGTCGACCTCGGCCTTGCTCCCCCCGCCGCTCGCCGCGCTCGGGTTCCTCGGCGCCGTCCGCAAGCACTGCGCGAGCTACGCCCGGGCCACGGGCCTCGATATCTCGCTCGAGGTTCCCGACCGGCTGCCCGAGCTCCCCGGTCCGATGGCCGCCGGCCTCTACCGCATCGTCCAGGAGGCGCTGCACAACACGGTCCGCCACGCCGGCGCCGCCCACGCCTCGGTGCGGGTGAGCCAACTGCCGGATGCGCTGTCGCTCGAGTTCGACGACGACGGACGCGGCTTCCCCGACCAGGCCAGCTCGCAGTCCATCCGCGAGCGCGTGGCCGGGCTCGGCGGAGCCGTGGACTGGCCCGACCCCGGCAGGTCCCACCTCCGGGTTCGCATTCCCCTCGGAGGAGCTCCCGCGTGATTCGCGTCGTCGTGGCAGATGATCATGCGGTGGTGCGCACCGGCGTCCGGGCCGTGCTCGGCTCCGAGCCGGACGTGTCGGTGGTGGCCGAGGCGGCCGATGCCGGCGGAGCCGTGGCCGCCGTGCTCAGCCATCGCCCCGAGGTCCTCCTCCTCGACTGGACGCTCCCTGGCGACGGGCGGTCGGTGATCGAGCGCCTCCGCGCCGAGGCGCCGGGGACGCGGGTCTGCGTCCTCTCCATGCACCAGGACGGGGCGACCGTCCGGGAGGCCCTGGGCGTCGGGGCGCTCGGCTATGTCGTCAAGGGTGCGGGGATCGAAGATCTCGTGGTCGCCCTCCGCGCGGTGGCGGCCGGTCGGCGCTTCCTCGACCCCGCCGCGGAGACCGGGCTCGCCTCCGGACCCGAGCCGGAGGACGACGACGAGTGGGAGCGGCTCACCCCCCGCGAGCGCATCGTCCTCCGCCGGGTCGCCGAGGGCCGGACAAATCGGGAAATCGCGAACGAGCTCTCGCTCTCCCCGAAGACCGTCGACACCCACCGCACCAACCTCATGCGGAAGCTCGGCGTCCACGACGCCCAGGCCCTGGCGCGGTTCGCGGTCCGCCGCGGGCTCCTGTAGGCGCGGGGCCTCGGGTATCCACCTGATTGTCGGTCCGACCGGGGGCCAGGACGATCGCCGACGGTGTCACACCCCGGAGGGGAACCCCTGAAACGCATCGCCTTGCTGGCCGCGCTCGTGCTCGGCACGACCACCCTTGCCCAGGAGGCCGGCGGCTACTCGGCCGGACCCGGGCTCGGCTCACCGGACTACCAGACCACGGTGAACGCCCCACGGGTGAAGTCGCCGCCCGCCACCCAGGACCGCGTCTTCGCCACCACGCGCCTCTGGAAGCTCGACCCGGGCCGCTACGAATTCCAGATCTGGTGGGACGAGAAGTACAAGCGCGACGAGCCGAACGAGGCGCTCTTGAAGCTGGAGATCGAGATCGGCCTGACCCCGCACATCCAGCTCGACATCTACCAGAACTTCATCATCACCAACGGGCAGTTCGACATCGAGGGAAACCAGATCGAGGTCCGCTACGCGATCGCTTCGCAGTGGAACGAGATCTCCTGGAACCCGGTCATCTACCTGGAGTGGCACCCCCGGAAGCAGGCGCAGGACCGCGCCGAGGTCCGGCTCCTGATGGGGGGTGACCTCCCGGCGGCGGGCCTCTGGGCGGCGAACGTCTTCGCCGAGGGGAACGTGACCTACTTCAACGCCCCGTACGCGGAGGGCTTCGACGGCGAAGTCGGTGCCACGGCCTCGGTCAGCTTTCCCGTCGCCGGCGACTGGCTGCGCCTCGGAGCGGAGCTCCAGGGCGGCGTGGACCAGCACGGAAGCCCCCGCTTCTACGCGTCGGGCCTCGTCGGCCCGAACGTGCTCCTGGCCTACCGACCGGCGGGGCTGAAGCTGACCGCCTCGGCGCTCTTCGGCATCTTCCCCGAGGACCCGCTGGTCCGACTGTTCGTCATCGCCGGCTGGCAGTTCTGAGGGTTGCGCGCCGGGCGCCCGCGAGTGATGACAGCGGCGGGAGGACGCGCCGTGCCCGACCCCAGCCCCGATCCGAAGCGGCCGAATGCGCCCGAGCGCCACGTTCACCAGGAGCAGGAGGTGGACGAGGCCTCCGAGGAGTCGTTCCCCGCGAGCGACCCGCCGGGCTGGACGCCGACCACACCGGGCACGGACCTCCCTCCACCCGAGCCCACGAAGCCGCCGAAACGTCGGTGAGAGTGCGACATCGGTGTTGCGTCCGGGCGCGAGCTTTCCGCCGCCCGTGAAGTCGAATCCTTGGGCTCCTCCGGGCTTCCGCTAGACTCCGGGGCTCCATGAAGTTCACCCCCCTCGACATCCGGCAGAAGCGCTTCGAGTCATCCTTCCGTGGCTATGCCGCCCGCGACGTGCAGGGATTCCTCGAGCTCCTCGCCGCGGAGTTCGAGGAGGTGGTGAAGGAGAACATCGGGCTCAAGGAAGAGCTCAAGCGCACGCAGGTGGAGCTGGAGCGTCACCTCGAGCGGGAGCGCGCCCTGCAGCAGACGCTGGTCACCGCCCAGCGCGTCTCGGAGGACCTCCGCGACGCCGCGAAGAAGGAGGCGGAGATCGTCGTCGCCGAGGCCGAGCTCCAGTCGGAGAAGATCGTCCACGCCGCCCACCAGAAGCTGGTGCAGGTGGTGGACGACATCAACGAGCTGAAGCGGCAGCGGGCGCGGTTCGAGTCCGAGCTGCGAGCGCTCGTCTCCGGCCATCTGAAGCTGCTCGAGGCCGTCGCTGCGCCCGACACCGAGGCGCCGGTCCGGGTGGACGACAACGTGTCGTTCCTCGCGCCGAAGAAGGCGGGCACCCCGTAGCGGACGCCGTCCGGGCGGTCGCCGGCGGAGTCGAGCTCTCCGTCCGGGCGAAGCCTCGCTCCTCGCGCCCGGGCCTCGGAACGGTTCGCGACGGCGCGCTGGAGGTCCGGGTGAGCGCACCCCCGGTCGAGGGAGCCGCGAACGAGGCCCTCCTGGAGCTCGTCGCCCGCGCGCTCGACCTCCCCCGCCGCGCGGTCACCCTGGTCTCGGGCGAGCACGGCCGGGCCAAGCGCGTCCGCATCGAGGGCCTGACGCTCGACGACGTCCGCGCCCGGCTCGGATTGTCGGGCTGAGGCTCCACTCCACTGCTGCCGCATGACGTGCCCGACCCGCGTGGCCGCAGCCGGGCCGAACGATCCTTTCGGGACGTGGAATGACGCGCCAGAGACCGAAAGGATCGGGGAGTTCGGGGCCGCTGCCACGCGACCCACGCGTCCCCCCACGGACGCGACCGGGCCGGGCGATCCTTTCGGGACGTGGAGTGACACGCCAGATACCGAAAGGATCGGGGAGTCCCGGGGGCGCTGCCACGCGAAGCACGCGTCCCCCCACGGACGCGACCGGGCCGGGCGATCCTTTCGGGACGTGGAATGACACGCCACATACCGAAAGGATCGGGGAGTCCCGGGGGCGCTGCCAGGCGACACACGCGTCCCCCCACGGACGCGACCGGGCCGGGCGATCCTTTCGGGACGTGGAATGACACGCCGGATACCGACAGGATCGGGGAGTCCCGGGGCGCTGCCACGCGACCCACGCGTCCCTCCACGGACGCGACCGGGCCGGGCGATCCTTTCGGGACGTGGAATGACACGCCGGATACCGACAGGATCGGGGAGTCCCGGGGGGCGCTGCCACGCGCCCCCCCACGGACGCGACCGGGCCGGGCGATCCTTTCGGGACGTGGAATGACACGCCAGATACCGACAGGATCGGGGAGTCGGGGGGGGCTCCTCGGCAGCTCAGCAGACGATCCAGAGCGAGCGCCAGCGACGCGTCGCACGCGGGGAGTCCGACGGTGTCACGCGACGGCAAGGCCTCCGCCTGTCGAGTCACATCCTCGCGACGAGCGCGCGGCGCTCAGTGACGGTGCCGGCGCACGACGGGCGTGACGGGAGTACCCGGCGCCACGTCCGGATCGACGGGCGCGGGCTCGTCGGCCGGATCGCGCTCCTCCGGGGCATCGGGGACCACCGGCTCGAATCCTTCCCCCCGGGCGACCGCGTCCCGCGCTCGCGTCCGGCGGAAGGTCCGCTCGGGAATCGGCTCGGGGGAGCCGCTGGCCACCGGGCGCTCCAGCCCCGCCTC
>Ga0081540_1002081_pt1 | contig 16689 bp, 18 predicted proteins | sample TabmetS2T1R1_FD_71024 | JGI IMG/M metagenome (GOLD analysis project Ga0081540, IMG submission 71024) | Tabebuia heterophylla rhizosphere microbial communities from the University of Puerto Rico - S2T1R1 | ecosystem: Host-associated > Plants > Roots > Rhizosphere ... | reverse complement strand
ATCGCGCGCGGCAACGCCACGGCGACCCGCGCCAAGGAGCAGAAGTCGGTGCGCGCCGACACGCTGACCGGCCATTTCGCCCCGAACGAGAAGGGCGAGAAGGAGCTGTCGGTGGTCGACGCCGACGGCAATGTCAAGCTGACCACGCCGACCGACGTGGTCACCGGCCGGACCGGCCGCTACGACGTCAAGGCCCAGTTCGCGACCATCACCGACGATGTCCGCATGACCCGCGGCGGCAACCAGCTGAACGGCGACTATGCCGAGGTCGACATGGCCAGCGGCGTCAGCAAGCTGTTGACCAAGCCGGGGCAGGGCGGGCGCGCCCGGGCGCTGCTGGTGCCGGACGAGAAGAACCAGGGCCAGCCGGGCCTGCCCGGCCAGCCTGCTGCGCCGGTCCAGCCGGCGCCGAAGAAGTAGGGGCGGGCGATGACCAAGCCGATCAGCCCGCTGCCGGCCGAGACGACGACGGCGCCGCGCCTGGTCGCCAGGAATGACGGGCTCGTCGCCCGCAATCTCGGCAAGCAGTACAAGAAGCGGCCGGTGCTGCGCGACGTCAGCCTGCAGGTGCAGCGCGGCGAGGCGGTCGGCCTGCTGGGCCCGAACGGCGCCGGCAAGACCACCTGCTTCTACATGATCACCGGCCTGATCCAGCCGGATTACGGCACCATCCTCTTGGACGGGCAGGAGCTGACCGACCTGCCGATGTACCGCCGCGCCCGGCTCGGCATCGGCTACCTGCCGCAGGAGGCGTCGATCTTCCGCGGCCTGACGGTCGAGCAGAACATCCGCGCCGTGCTGGAGATCTCCGAGCCCGACCGCTCGACCCGCGAGGCGGTGCTGGAGGACCTGCTGGCCGAGTTCTCGATCAGCCATCTGCGCCGCACCCCGGCCCTGGCGCTGTCGGGCGGCGAGCGCCGGCGCGTCGAGATCGCGCGGGCGCTGGCCAGCCATCCGCATTTCATGCTGCTGGACGAGCCGCTGGCCGGCATCGACCCGATCGCGGTCGGCGACATCCGCGACCTGGTGGCGCATCTGCGCGACCGCGGCATCGGCGTTCTGATCACCGACCACAATGTCCGCGAGACGCTCGAAATCGTCGATCGGGCGTATATCCTCCACGACGGCCGCGTCCTGATGGAAGGCGAGCCGTCGGCCATTGTCGGCAATGAGGAGGTGCGGCGCGTGTATCTGGGCGAACGCTTCAGCCTGTAGACCACCGGGCAACCATGGCCATCTCGCAACGCCTCGGGCTCCGGCAGAGCCAGGCACTGGTCATGACGCCGCAACTGCAGCAGTCGATCAAGCTGCTGCAGCTGTCCAACATCGAGCTCTCCGCCTTCGTCGATGCGGAGCTCGAGCGCAACCCGCTCCTGGAACGGGAGGAGGGCGAGCGCGGTGACGACGGCGGCGACAGCACCGGCGACCGGAACGACATCGAGCCGCCCGATCCAGGATCGGGGAGGACGGTGGCGGCCGATGTCGCGCTGACGGCATCCGAGCCGCCGGCCATCGTCTCGGCGGATGCGCCGCTCGACACCGATTGGAGCAATCTCTTCACCGGCTCCAGCGCCACCGATCGCAACGAGGATTACGGCGGCGAGGCCCAGTTCGGAGACACCGGGCGCGGCCGAGCGGACTTCACCGACGACCTGCCGGGCCTCGAGGAGACGCTGGCGGAGCGGCAGAGCCTGCGCGACCATCTCCTGGGGCAGATCGCCGTCGAATTCCACGCACCGGCCGACCGGCTGATCGCCGCGCGCCTCGTCGACCTCCTGGAGGAAACCGGCTATCTCGGCGCCACGGTGGAGGAGGTCGCGGCCGGCCTCGGCTGCCCGGCTGACCGGGTCGAGGCGGTGTTGCGCCGCTGCCAGCGCCTCGACCCGCCCGGCATCTTCGCCCGCACCCTGGCCGAGTGCCTGGCGATCCAGCTGGCCGAGCGCGACCGGCTGGACCCGGCGATGCAGACGCTGCTCGACCATCTCGACCTGCTGGCCCGGCGCGACCTGGCCGCGGTGATGCGGCTGTGCGGCGTCGACGCCGAGGACCTGGCCGAGATGATCGCCGAGATCCGCGCCCTCGACCCCAAGCCGGGCGCCGCCTTCGACCACGAGATCGCGCAGACCCTGATCCCGGACATCCTGATGCGGGCCGAGCCCGAGGTCGGCTGGGTGGTCGAGCTGAACGCCGACACCCTGCCGCGGGTGCTGGTCAACCGCCGCTACCATGCCGAGATCAGCCGCGGCGCCCGCAGCAAGGTCGACCGCGACTATGTCGGCACCTGCCTGGCCGACGCCAACTGGCTGGTCCGCGCCCTCGACCAGCGGGCCAACACCATCCTCAAGGTGGCGTCGGAGATCGTGCGCCGGCAGGACGCCTTCTTCGTCCGCGGCGTGCAGCATCTGAGGCCGCTGACGCTGAAGGACGTGGCCGAGGCGGTCGACATGCATGAGAGCACGATCAGCCGGGTCACCACCAACAAGGTGGTCGCCACCCCGCGCGGCGTGTTCGAGCTGAAGTACTTCTTCACCCAGGCGATCCAGGGGGCGGGCGGCGCCGACGCGCATTCGGCCGAGGCGGTGCGGCACCGCATCCGCACCATGATCGACGCCGAGCCGGCGGACGCCATCCTGTCCGACGACCGGATCGTCGAAATCCTGCGCGGGGAGGGGATCGACATTGCACGGCGGACCGTCGCCAAGTACCGTGAGGGAATGCGGATACCGTCCTCCGTCCAGCGACGGCGTGAGAAGGGTCTGAGCCGATGAGTGCTCCCCCCGCAGCCCGGGACCGGGCCCCCTTCGTTGACAGGAAGGCGCCCCGTCCCTATGGTCGCCGCCCGAAGGCGGCCCTCCACGGCCGCCCGGTTCTTTTTGGGCGCCCGTTTTCCATCGCGCAGCAGTGAAGCGACAGCCATGCAACTGACCGTTCGAGGCAAGCAGATCGACGTCGGTGACGCATTGCGCACCCATGTCAGCGACGCCCTCACCAGCACGACCGCGAAGTACTTCAACAACGCGATCGAGGCGAATGTCGTCTTTTCCCGCAACGCCCATCTGATCCGGAGCGACCTGTCGGTCCATGTCGGCCGCAACATCCTCCTGCAGAGCAATGCGGAGGCCGAGAGCCCGTATCACGCCTTCGATGCTGCGGCCGACAAGCTGGCCAAGCGGCTGCGCCGCTACAAGCGCCGGCTGCGCGACCACCACAACGGCGACGCCCAGCAGCCGGCCCTGCCGGCGCAGGCCTATATCCTCGAAGCCGAATCCGAGGAGCTGCTGAACGGCGAGGAGCCGAACCAGCCGATCGTGATCGCCGACGTCTCGACCTCGATCGAGAGCCTGACGGTGCTGCAGGCGGTGATGCGCCTCGACCTCGGCGACCTGCCGGCGCTGCTGTTCCGCAACCAGGCCCATGGCCGGCTCAACATGGTGTTCCGCCGCCCCGACGGGAACATCGGCTGGGTCGATCCGAAAGGGACCGAGGATGCCGCCGCCTGAGGGCGGCGCATCCGATCCGTCATGATCGATTTCCTTCGCCCCGAGGCGATTCTCGCCAATCTGAAGGCTGCCAGCAAGAAGCAGGCCCTGCAGGAACTGGCCCGCCGTGCCGCCGAACTGACCGGCCAGCACGAGCGCTTCATCTTCGACGTGCTGCTGGAGCGCGAGCGGCTGGGCTCGACCGGCGTCGGCCGCGGCATCGCCATCCCGCACGGCAAGCTGCCGCATCTGCAGGGCGTGTTCGGCGCCTTCGCCCGGCTGGAGCGGCCGATCGACTTCGACGCGGTCGACGAGCAGCCGGTCGACCTGGTGTTCCTGCTGCTGGCGCCGGAAGGGGCGGGGGCGGACCATCTGAAGGCGCTGGCCCGGATCAGCCGCATGCTGCGCGACGAAAGCCTGTGCGAGAAGCTGCGCGGCTGCCAGAGCGCCGACGCCATCTTCGCCCTGCTGTCGCAGAGCGAGTCGGTGAACGCCGCTTGACCGCCGGCCCTCCGCTCCGCTAGCCGGAGCGGATCGGCCTCCGTCTGCGGTTCTGCCATGTTCCTGCTCGGCCTCGACGCCGGCACCTCGGTCATCAAGGCCGCGCTGTTCGGGCGCGACGGCCGGCAGCGCGCCGCCGCGTCCCGGCGCACCACCGTCTCGCACCCATATCCCGCCTGGTCGGAGAGCGACCCCGAGACCGCCTGGGCCGCGACCACGGCGGTGATCCGCCGGGTCCTGGCCGAGGCCGGGGTGGACGGGTCCGCCATCGCCGCCATCGGCGTCACCGGGGCGATGATCGGGGCCTGGGTGATCGACGCCGAGGGCCGGCCGCTGCGCCCCGGCATCCTGTGGGATGACGGCCGCAGCCAGAACTGGATCGAGGCGAGGCTGGCCGGTGATCCAGCGTTCATGTCCCGCATCTTTGCGTCGTCGGGGTCGGTCATGCAGCAGGGCTGCACCCTGCCGGTGCTGCGCTGGCTCTTGGACCACGAGCCCGAGGTGATGGCCCGGGCCGACTGCGTGTTCGGCTGCAAGGATTATCTCCGCTTCCGCCTGACCGGCGCGCGCGGCGCCGAGGCCAGCATGACCTTCGTCAACGCCGCCGAGGCAGCCGGCGTGCGCGACACCTCCGGCATGCCCGACACCTGGGAGGACTACCAGGTGCTCGCGTCCTACGACCGGCGGCACTGGTTCCGCATCCCGACCGAGTACGACCACGAGTCCCTGCGCTGCCGCATCACGCCGGACTACGACGGCGTCTATATCGCGAACTTCGTGCCGTACTCCATGGAGCGCCATCATCGCGTGGTCGCGCGCGCCGCGATGTCGCCGCGCGCGCGGCTATCGGTGCTCGGCCGCACGCCGGATGGGCAGGACCTCGACCTGCTGACGATCGGCGAGCCGGGCAAGGACAAGAAAGCCTGCTGGTTCATGACGCGCCAGCACCCGAGCGAGACCGCCGGCTCGTGGCTGATGGAAGGCGTGCTCGCGCGGCTGCTCGATCCCGAGGACGCGATCGCCAAGGCGCTGCTGCAGCGCGCTGCCGTGATCGGCCGGATCTTCTGGGAGGGCGCGCTCGAGCACCTGTCGCCGGACTTCGACTCGCTCGAGGGGCCGCTCGACGATCTCCGGCTCCGCGAGTTCGTGCTCGACGAGGAGCGCTCCTCGATCCGCGGCGAGAAGGCCTTCAAGTTCAAACACGTCCTGATCCGCGAGGTCGCGTACTCCGGCCTCTCGAAGTCGGCGCGCGCCGAGCACCACGCCCGCTTTGCCGAGTGGCTGAAGGAGCGGGCCGGTGAGGAGCTGCTCGAGATCCGCGCCTTCCACCTCGACCGCGCCACCGCCCTGCTCGCGGAGCTCGACGGCGCCGCGCCGCTCGAGCTCCAGCGCGAGGCCGCAGAGGCGCTGACCGAGGCGGGCCTGCGCGCGTTCGCGCGCGAGGCGAACCGCACCGGGCGCCAGCACTTCGTCCGCGCCCTGGAGCTGGAGCCGACGCTGCGCCGCCGCTACCTTGCCGCGCGCGCGGCCGACCGGCTCAGCGACCTGCCCGCCGTCTCACGCGAGATGGAGGAGGTGCTCGCCGCCGCGATCGCGGAGGGCGACGGCTGGACGCAGGGCCGGGCGCTCGTGACGCTCGCCGAGGCGGCCGTGCTCCGCGAGGCCGACGTCAGCGCCGCCGAGCAGATGATCGACAACGCGCTCGAGGTCTTCGAGCCCGACGATCACAACGGGCGCTACCGCGCGCTGCGGGCCCGCGCCACGATCGCCTGGATGCGTGGCGACCTGGCCAAGGAGGAACAGGTGATGCTCGAGGCACTCGAGCTCGCCCGGGCCAGCGAGCACAAGGGCTTCGAGAGCGAGGCAGCCGACGAGCTCGCGAGCGTCTACCTCCAGCGGCTCGAGCTCGACCGCGCCGCGCCGCTGATCGAGCAGGCGATCCTGCTCGCCGAGGAGAGCGGCAGCGCCGAGGCCCGCGGCCGCGCGTTGCGGTTCGCCGGCCAGCTGCACCTGCAGAAGCGCGAGCTTGACGACGCGGAGGCGGCGCTCGAGGCCGCGCGCGAGCACCTGGCCGAGGCCGGCGCGGCCTGGTCGCTCGGCCGCACGCTCAACTTCGCCGCGTGGACGGCCAGGCACAAGGGCGACCTCGCGAAGGCGGAGCGGCTCTTCCGCGAGTCGATCCGCATCCTCGCGCCGCTCGAGGACCGAGCGACGCTCTGCGAGACGCAGCGTTCGCTTGCCGAGCTGCTCCTGGCGGAGGGCCGGGTCGACGAGGCCGAGCGGTTCGCGCTCGCCGCCCGCGAGACGGTCGGCCCGCACGACATCAGCTCGCTCGCCTCGACCGCGATGTCACTCGGGCTCGTGCGCGCTGCCCAGGGGCGCGACGAGGAGGCGGAAGAGCTGTTGCGCCGCGCCTACGACACGATCGCTGCGACCGAGCTCCGGCTGACCCAGTGCGAGACGCTCCAGGCGCTGACTCACTTCCTGCGCGACCGCGGCCGCGACGACGAGGCTGCGGAGCTGGACGCCCGGCGCGAGGGCGTCCTGGCCGAAGCCAGCACGGCCTGAATCGCGAGGCTCGACTCGAGGTCGGGCGCCTCTGAGATCACGTTCGCCGTCCGCCGGAACTTGCGCAGCGCCTGCTTGAGCGGCTCGGCCCGCAGGGTGCCCTCGCCGTAGGGCAGGTGCTTCGTCTCGTTCCGGTTGGCGAAGGCGATGTCGGAGAAGTGGATGTGGAACGGCGCGCCCGGCTCGAGCACCTCGTCGGCCCCTTCGAGCGCCGCCGCGAACGGCTCGGCGTCCGTGAACGCGCCGTCGCTCGTCGCGTGCAGGTGGGCGAAGTCGAGCACCGGCCGCACCCACGAGCAGCGGCGTGAGATCTCGAGCACGTCGTCGAGGCTGCCGATCTCGCGCACGCGCCCCATCACCTCGACGCCGAACGGGACCGCGCGTCCCTTGCCTTCGAGCCGCTCCCGCAGCTCGCCGAGCTGCTCGACGATCGAGTCGATCGCGTCCTCGCGCGTCCGGCCGAGCAGGAAGCCGGGGTGGAAGACCACGAGCTCTGCGCCCGCGGCCTTGGCCACGCCGGCGGAGTGGTCGAGCATGCCGACGGCCATGTTCAGCTTCTTGCCGCGCTCGGCGTGGCCCATGAAGCCGGCGATCGGCGCGTGGACCGAGAGGGCAATCTTGGCCTGCCTGGCGAGCCGGCCGAACTCGGCGGCCCAGTCGTAGTCCATCCAGAACTTGCCCTCGAAGTCGATCTCGCAGGCGTCGAACCCGTGCTCCTGCAGCAGCGCGATCGCCGCCGCGGGGCTCTCGCGGGAGGGGACGCGGGCAGGGCCGAAGCGGACACGTCCCATGTCGGAGCAAGCTAGCGCACGAGCTCGCTTCGCCCGTGAGCGTACGTCAACCGCCGGGGACTGTCCCCGGTTTTCGCGATTGGCACAGATTTGGCACGAATGACACGACCGCTTCGGCCGGCGGGCGGTGCCGTCCGGTGCGCCAGCTACCTTCGCGCCATGGCCAAGCGCCCTTCCCGCATCGACCTGCTCGAGCTCGACATCGACCTGCGCCTCGCCGACCTCTGGCGCGAGGCCGCCGACATCGGCGAGTGGAACCTCGAGGTCGTCGCGGCCTTCATGCGCGCGGCCTACGGCAAGGGCTACTGCGACGCGCTCACCGAGGACAACCCGGGCAGCCTCTGCGAGGAGCATGGCTACCGGATCCCGACGCGCAAGACCGAGCCCGCGCGCGAGCGCTGACACCCGGACGTACACTTCCGGCGTGGCCCGGAGCCCGCGTTCCGTCCGTCTCGTGCTCGCGCTGTCGGTCGCGGCGGTGCTGGCGGTCTTCCTGCTCTACGTGTCGATCGCCGGCGGGCGCACCGCGCAGTACTCGCCGGGCGAGCTGCAGGGACACGAGGGCCTGGTCTCGCTCGTCGGCCGCGTGGCCGGCCCGGTGCAGGGCGCCGGCTACGCCACAAACGGCCTGCGCTTCCGCGTAGTCGACATCAAGGGTCACGCGAGCGTGCCGGTCGTCTACCGCGGCAGCGTGCCCGACCAGTTCAAGCTCGGCCGCGACGTGATCGTCGACGGCCGTTACACACACGGCACGTTCGTCGCCAAGCGGAACACGCTGGTCACGAAGTGCCCGTCCAAGTACGCGCCGAAGAAGAGCTGATGTGGCTCGCGCTCGGCGCGCTGCTCGCGGTTGCGTGCGTTCTGCTCGTGGCTGCGCCCTTCCTGCGGGATCCCCGGCCCGCCGACGACCGGCTCGACGAGCCCGGTGAGACCGAGCGGGTGAGAACCGCGCTGGCAGAAGAGCGTGACCGCGCGCTGGCCGCGCTCAAGGAGCTCGAGTTCGACCACCGCACGGGCAAGGTGTCGGACGACGACTACCGCGCCCAGGTCGGGCCGCTCCGCCGCCGGGCCGCGGAGGCGCTGCGCGCCCTCGACCCGGAGCGCCCGAGGGAGCGTGCGCATGCCGGCCGCTAGCTGCGAGAACTGCGGCTCAGAGCTGCCGCAGGGCAGCCACTTCTGCCCGGAGTGCGGCGCGCGGGTCGAGGCCGACACCGGCGAGACGGCGGTGGACGAGCTGCCGACGAGCGAGACGGGGCAGGTGCCGGTCGAGTACGAAACCGCGAGGCCGCGGTACTTCGGCGTCTTTCGGCCGGGGAAGGCCCTGTCGCCTGTCTTCCGCGCGCTGCGCGAGACCACCGGCTACGCGGTCGAGTCGGTCACCGTCCACTCGGCGGCCCGAGTCGAGCTCTACCGGCTCCGCCGCGAGCTGAGCGACCTGCTGACGCAACGGGCCGAGTCCGCGCGTGCCCTTGGCGAAGCGGTGTACGCTGCCGACGAGGACGGGACGAAAGCGGCCCGCGAGCGGATGGCAGAGCTCGACGGGCTGATCGGCGTGAAGGAGGAAGAGATGGAGCGAACAGCCGCGGACGCCATGGAGCGCATTCAGCGCGCCCAGCTCCAGGTGCAGCCGACCCAGATCGAGCCGCCCGCACCGTCGCCCGACCCGTTCCCGGAGCCGAGCCCGCCGCCGCAGCCGGTTCCAGTCCCGGAGCCGATGCCCGAGCCGTCCGAGCCGCCCGGGCCGGCGCACGTCCCCGAGCCGAGCCCGGCTCCGAGCCCGCCGCCGCAGCCGGAATAGGCCCTCGCGGGCAGGGACGCCCGCCGCACCGACGAAGTCACGGACGATGCGCTTTCGGCGACTCTTTCCTCTCCTCGTGGCCCTCGTGGCCGTCTCGGCGACGCCCGCCAGCGGGGACGTCGCGAGCCGCAAGCAGGCGATCGACGAGCGGCTGCAACGGGTGCAGGCCAAGATCACCTGGGCGCAGCAGCGCGAGCGCACGCTGGCCGGCCAGATCGCCACCGTCAACGGTGAGATCCGGTCGCTCAACTCGCAGGTCGGCGACGTCGCGTCGAGGCTAGCGCCGCTCGAGCGCGACCTCGAGCTGCACCAGGAGAAGCTCGACCGCCTGACCGAGCTCTTCAAACTGCAGACGAGCCGCTTCAAGTTCTACCGGGGTGAGTACCGCGCGCTGATCGACCGGCTCGGCAACCGGCTGGTCGACCTCTACGAGAACGGCGAGCCGGGCTCGCTCGAGGTGCTCTTCGACGCCAAGAGCGTCACCGACCTGATCGACGCGGCCCAGGTGGTCGAGTCGCTCGGCGCGCAGGACCTCTCGATTGCGGGCCAGGTCGGGACGGCCAGGGAGCGAGTCCGGGCGCAGCGCGAGCACACGAAGCGCTTCCGGGCGCTGGTCGCGGCCGAGCTTCGCACGATCGCGATCCGCACGAACCAGGTACGGGCCTTGCGCGACCGGCTGCTCGCCAGCGAAAACAGTCTCGCGGCCGCGCGCGTCACCAAGCGTGAGGCGCTGCGCAACGTGAAGGAGTCGAAAGCGGAGTACCTGCACGAGGTCGCCGGCCTGCAGGCCGCCAGCGCCTCGCTGGCCGCGAAGATCCGGTCGGCCCAGTCGTCGTACTCGTACGCCCCAAGCGACTCGACTCCCTCCGCCTCGGGCTTCATCTGGCCGGTCAACGGCCCGGTCACGAGCGGGTTCGGCTGGCGCTGGGGCCGCATGCACGAGGGGATCGACATCGGCGTCGGCGACGGGACGCCGATCCACGCCGCCGCCTCGGGCCGGGTGGCCTACGCGGGCTGGATGTCCGGCTACGGGAACCTGGTCGCGATCGACCACGGCCGCGGCATCTCGACCGCCTACGGCCACCAGTCGTCGCTCGCGGTCTCCGTCGGCCAGGTCGTCTCGCAGGGCCAGACGGTCGGCTACGTCGGCTGCACCGGCCACTGCTTCGGCCCGCACCTGCACTTCGAGGTCCGGATCAACGGCGCCCCGGTCGACCCGCTCGGCTATCTCTAGAGCAGGCCGAACGTCTGGCCGAGCAGGAAGAGGTTCAGGCCGGTGATCAGCGCGGCGACCACGCACGCGACGGCCGTCGTCGCCTTGTGGTTCACGAGCGTGCCCATCAGCGCGCGGCGGCTGGTGAACCACACCAGCGGGATCAGCGCGAAGGGGATCCCGAAGGAGAGCACGACCTGGCTGAGCACGAGCACCCGCGAGGGGTTGAGCCCGATCGCCGCCACCACGAGCGCCGGGAGCATCGTCACCAGCCGGCGCACGAAGATCGGGATCTTCCGGTCGATGAAGCCCTGCATCACCACCTGGCCCGAGAGCGTGCCGACGGTCGAGCTCGAGAGTCCCGACGCGAGCAGCGCCAGTGCGAAGAGCGTGCTCGAGGCGCTGCCGAGGAGCGGCTCGAGCGTTTTGTGCGCGGTCTCGATCGAGGCGACGTCGAAGAGGCCGGAGCCGTAGAAGACCGTCGCGGCCACGACCAGCATCGCCATGTTGATCAGGCCGGCGATCGACATCGCGATCACCACGTCGATTCTCGTATAGCGGTAGAGGCGCCGGGCCTCGGAGTCGTTGCGCGGGACGACGCGGTTCTGCGTCAACGCCGAGTGGAGGTAGATCACGTGCGGCATCACCGTCGCGCCGAGGATCCCGACCGCGAGCAGGACCGACTCGCTGCCCGAGAACTCCGGCTTGACCGCGTGCAGCGCGACGGTGCCGAGCGGCGGGTGCGCGAAGTAGAGCTCGGCCAGGTAGCAGATCCCGATCGCGGCCACGAAGCCGGCGATCACCGCCTCGAAGACCCGCAGGCCCAAGCGCTGCAGCCCGAGGATCAGGAAGGTGACGACGCCGGTCACGAGCGCCGCCGGGAAGAGCCCGATCCCGAAGAGAAGATGGAGGCCGAGGGCCGCGCCGAGGAACTCGGCCAGGTCGGTGGCCATCGCGATCAGCTCGGCCTGGATCCAGAGCCCGCGCGAGGTGCGGCGCGAGTAGTTCTCGCGGCAGACCTCCGGCAGGTTGCGGCCGGTGGCGATCCCGAGCTTGGCCGACAGCGTCTGGATCAGCATCGCCATCAGGTTCGAGGCGAGGATCACCCAGCAGAGCGTGTAGCCGAACTTCGAGCCGCCGGCGATGTTGGTGGCGAAGTTGCCCGGGTCGATGTAGGCGACGCAGGCGACGAACGCCGGGCCGAGGAACGGCAGGATGCGGAGCTTCCTCCCGGGGCTCTGCAACGCCCGCTGGGCAACACCGACCGAGCCGGTGGCGACTGCCGCGGACCGTGTCGCCATCACGGTCTCAGTGTAGCGAAAGGTTTAGTCGTGCCTAAACTTTTGCGAGGCGCAGGTCGGGCAGGTTTCGCCAGCGGCCGTCGACGTCGAAGCCGTAGCCGACGAAGAACTCGTCGGGGACGGTGAAGCCGACGTAGTCGACCGGCAGGTCCTCGACCAGCCGCCGGTACGGGCGGTCGAGCAGGGCCGCGACGCGCAGGCTCGTCGGCTGGCGCAGCTCGAACAGCTTGCGCAGGTAGTTGAGCGTCAGGCCGGTGTCGACCACGTCCTCGACGAGCAGCACGTGATGCCCGGTGACCGGGATCGCCGTGTCCTTCAGCAGCCGGACGCGCGAGTGCCCGCCGGTGTCGGCGCCGTTGTAGCCCGCGAGCTCGACGAAGTCGATCCCGTGGGCGATCGGGATCGCGCGCGAGAGGTCGGTCAGGAAGACGAAGCTCGCCTTCAGCAGCGAGACGAGCAGCAGGTCGCGGCCCTGGTAGTCGCGGGCGATGTCGGCACCCAGCTCGCGGACGCGCGACTCCAGCTCCTCGGCCGTGAGGAAGACCTCGCCCACGCGGGAGTCGGAGTCGACGGCTATGACGCCAGATCGAGCCGGTAGCGCTGGGCCAGCCGCTCGATGTCCCGCTTGTAGAAGAGCTTCACGTTCACGTCCGGGTAGCGCTCGCGGAGCTTGCGCAGCTTGCGGTTCTTGCGCGTCACCAGCCGCTGCTTCATCACCGTGATCTCGAGGTAGAGGTTCTGCTCGGGCAGGAAGAAGTCGGGCCGGAAGGCCTCGGTCACGCGGCCGTCCTCGTCCTCCTCCAGCACGAAGGTGTGGGGCTCGTACTCCCACGGCACGCCGTAGAAGTCGAGGACCTTCGCGCACTCGCGCTCGGCCTCGTTTGCGAACCTCGGCGTCTCCTTCGCAGAATCCGCCTGGAAATCGGCGATTTCTCTCACCCCTCGACCAGGGTAGCAGCGGCTGCGGACGCGGCCCTCACGCGGCGCTGGCGGCGAGCCGTGCGGCCGAGCGGCCCGTCTCGAAGGGGACGAGGCCGACCTCGCCGCCCGAGCGCAGGTACTCGAGCACCGCCTCCTCGGTGTGCTCGCAGGGAAGGAGCGTCTTCCACGTCTCCAGGTGCTCGAGCCGGTGGAAGTCGCCGTTCGCCACCACCGGGAGCCGCTCCTCGGCCACCCAGGGGAAGTGCTCGTGGCGGTTGTAGAGCTCGAAGCGGTGGACGAGCTCGCGCGACCACTCGCGCTGCGCGGCGAAGCGCGCCGTGCCGCGCGTCGAGCCGGCGACGCCCTCGGGCGTGTACGGGTGTGCGCCGATCAACGCGGCGCCGTCGGCGCGGGCCGCGGTGAGCGCTGCGTCCAGGCCGTCGTCGAGCGAGGCCCAGCTCCGCAGGCCGACGGCGACCGCGTGCGCGGCCAGGGCGGGGTCGGAGTCGTCGTAGGTCAGCTCGAGGCCCGGTATCAGGAGCAGGCGGTAGACCTGCCAGGCGCGCTCGGCCTCGAGCTCGAGGCAGGCGAGATAGTCGGCATGCGCCTCCGCCGGGAGCGCCCGCGCTCCGGCGCTCATGGCCTCGCGGCGGCAGACGTGGTCGGTCACCGCGAGCACGTCGAAGCCGGCGAAGCCGTAGAGGTCGACGAGCTCCCTGGGGGTCAGCGAGCCGTCGCTGAAGGTCGTGTGCGAATGCAGCTCGCAGAGCAGCGGCGTCCGTCGCGTCACATGTATGTATTTCGGCAGGTCGGCCGCAACCCCGTTGCACAAGCTGGTGAACGCGCAGAAACATCCTGGTGACGCGGCTCTACACTTCGGCCATGCCGCAGGGCCGCAACGGCGCCTTGACGATCGCCCAGATCTCCGACATCCACTGCGGAGGGCCCGACTTCGTGCCGAACCTGCTCGAGCGCGCGGTCAACGAGATCAACGACCTCGACCCGGACATCGTCATCTGCTCGGGTGACCTGACCACCTTCGGCTTCAAGCACGAGTACGCGCTGGCCAAGAACTACCTCGACCGGATCGTCTGCGACTCGCTGGTCGTGATCCCCGGCAACCACGACTCGCGGAACGTCGGCTACGTCCACTTCGAGGACATGTTCGGCGAGCGCAACTCGGTGCTGCGGCGCGGCGGCGTGACGGTGGTGGCCGTCGACTCGACCGAGCCCGACCTCGACCACGGCCAGATCGGCCGCGGGCGCTACCGCTGGATCGAGGAGCAGTTCGCCGGCGACGCCGACCTGAAGATCTTCGTGCTCCACCACCACCTGCTGCCGGTCCCCGGGACGGGACGCGAGCGCAACGTCGTCTACGACGCCGGCGACTGCATCGAGTGCCTGCAGCGCGCCGGCGTCGACCTCGTCCTCTCCGGCCACAAGCACGTGCCCTACGCCTGGCGGCTCGAGAACCTGTTCGTCGTCAACGCCGGCACGGTCTCCTCGCAGCGCCTTCGCGGCAAGACGCGGCCCTGTTACAACGTGATCGAGGTGAGCGAGCGCCACGTGGACGTCTGGCGCAAGTACCCGTTCCACGGCCAGGAGCGGATCATCCAGTTCTCGACCGAGACCCGCGCGTTCGAGAAGTACACGACGCGGATCGAGGACGAGGTGACCGCGAGGACCTGATGCGCGTTCTGGCGGTGAGCGACGGCGAGCACTACGCGCCCGTGGTGCGGGACGCGCTGGCCGCGCTGCCGCACGAGGTGGTCGGGCTCTGGCTCGCCGGTGGCTCCGAGAAGCTGCGCGGCGGCGAGGACTACGGCGTCCCGGTGGTGGACTCGCTCGAAGGCGCGATCGCCGAGCTCGAGCCGGAGCTCGTGGTCGACCTCTCCGACGAGCCGGTGCTGGGGCCGCGCGAGCGGCTGCGGCTCGCCAGCCGAGTGCTCGCGCTCGGGCTGCCGTACGCCGGCCCCGACTTCGCCTTCGAGCCGCCGGTGCTCGCGCCGTTCCCGCTGCCGTCGTTGTCGGTGGTGGGGACCGGCAAGCGCGTCGGCAAGACCGCCGTCACCGGCCACGTCGCGAGGCTGCTGGCGCTCGACCGCGACGTGGTCGTGGTCGCGATGGGACGCGGCGGGCCGCCCCAGCCGGAGGTTGCGGAGGTGCAACCGACGCTCGAGCGCCTGCTCGAGCTCTCGCGCGAGGGCCGGCACGCGGCCTCGGACTACCTCGAGACGGCGGCGCTCGCCGGTGTCGTGACGATCGGCTGCCGGCGCTGCGGCGGCGGCCTGGCCGGCGCGCCCGGCGAGTCGAACGCGCTCGCGGGCGCCGCGCTGGCCGCGGAGCGCGAGCCGGAGCTGGTGATCTTCGACGGCAGCGGCGCGGCGATCCCGCCCGTCGAGACCGACGCGCGCGTGCTCGTCACGAGCACCGGCCAGCCGCGCGAGGTCGTGACCGGCTACCTGAACGCCTACCGGATCCTCGTCTCCGACCTGGTGGTCGTCACCGGCAGCTTCGACGAGCGCCTCGTGGAGGGCATCCACCGGATCAAGGAGCTGCCAGTCGTCTCGGTCGAGCTGCGGCCGCGCCCGGCCGAGCCGGTGCTCGGCAGGCGCGTCGCCTTCTTCACCACCGCGCCGCCGGAGGCACACGAGGCGATCGAGCGGCACCTGCGCGAGGAGCTCGGCGCCGAGGTCGTGCTCGTCTCCGGCAACCTCGCCCGCCGCGAGGCGCTGCGCGACGATCTCAAGCGGGCCGGGGGCGCCGACGTCTACGTCGTCGAGATTAAGGCGGCCGCGATCGACGTCGTCGCCGAGGCCGCGGTCGAGCGCGGGGTGGAGGTCGTGTTCGCCGACAACGAGCTCGTCTCGACGGGCGTGCTCGACCTCGACACCGAGCTGATCCGGCTCTCCGACCAGGCGATCGCGCGCGAGGCGGTCACCCCGTGACCGACCGCAGGCACCGGCGGCCGCTGCCGCTCGGCGGCGAGGACGGGCTGCCCTTCTCGAAGGGCCTGCTCGCGCGCTCGCTGGCGGCGACCGGCATCTCCAGCGACCGCGCCTACGAGCTCGCCCTGGCGGCCGAGGCCGAGATCGCGCAAACCGGCCTCGAGTCGATCTCGTTCGAGCGGCTCGGCGAGCTCGCGCGCGAGAAGCTCGGCGAGGAGGACGGCGCCACGACGATGCGCCGCCTGCGCCGCTTCCAGGATCTCTACGACCTCGACCTGCCCGTGATCCTGCTGGTGGGCGGCGCGACCGGCACCGGCAAGTCGACGGTCGCCACCGACGTCGCCTACCGGCTCGGGATCACGCGGGTCACCTCGACCGACTTCGTCCGCCAGACGATGCGGGCGTTCTTCTCGCGCGAGTTCATGCCCGCCATCCACCACTCGAGCTTCGAGGCGGGCCGCGCGATCGCCGACGCCGACGCGGAGAGCAGCGAGGCCGTGCTGGACGGCTTCCTCGAGCAGACCCGCGACGTGCTGGTCGGCGTCCAGGCCGCGATCGAGCGCGCGCTCGAAGAGGGCTGGTCGATGGTGCTCGAGGGCGTCCACCTCGTCCCCGGGATGCTGCCGCGCGAGATCCAGGGCGCGCTCGTCGTGCAGTGTGTGCTCGGGATCAACGACGCCGAGGCGCACGCGAGCCACTTCTGGATCCGCGACACCGACTCCGAGGGCGTGCGGCCGTACGAGAAGTACCTCGACGCGTTCGACGACATCCGCCTGGTGCAGGCGTACATCCTGGGGCGCGCGAGGAAGCACGAGGTGCCCGTGATCGAGAACGGCAACATCGAGGAGGCGATCGGCGAGGTGATGGAGCTCGTGCTGAGCGCCGCCGAGCCGCTCGAGGTGCGGTCGTGACCCAGACGCAGCCGGAGACCCGCGGCGACCCGCTCGGGCACGAGGCGCGCTTCTGCCTCTGCGAGAGCTACGCCCGCGTGACCGAGCGCGCCGCGCTCGCAGGCGCGCGCTGGCTCGGCCGCGCCGAGCAGGAGACGGCCGAGGAGGACGCCTCGACCGCGATGCGGCTCGCGCCCGACCCGCCGCCCATCGAGGGGAAGGGCGTGATCGGCGCCGGCGGGGGCGGCGGCCCACCCGCCGCGGGCACACACGCCCGCG
>Ga0081540_1002080_pt1 | contig 16693 bp, 18 predicted proteins | sample TabmetS2T1R1_FD_71024 | JGI IMG/M metagenome (GOLD analysis project Ga0081540, IMG submission 71024) | Tabebuia heterophylla rhizosphere microbial communities from the University of Puerto Rico - S2T1R1 | ecosystem: Host-associated > Plants > Roots > Rhizosphere ... | reverse complement strand
GTGGCTTGGGGCCATTCAAGCAGTTTGCTGGGTACGCCCTGTACGGCACGGGTACGGTACGGGTACGAATTCGGGGGTGTACGGGTGGTCTATCGGCTCATCCGCTCGGCCAAACACCAGCGGCGGCTGATCAAAGGCCGCCGTAATGCTGTCTTCCATTTCCGGGTGGTTCCGAACGAACGTCTGCGACGGCCTGCCGTCAGGATGATACGTGAACCAACCATTAAATTGACGCGCGGTGACTTGGACGGGAGCCGTTCCGGTCTTTTGCGGCATCGCTCAAGCCGCAACGCCTTGAATGCCTCGCGCCACTTGGGGCGCAGCGTCGGAATTGCCGCCGTGCTGTCGAACATATCCAAGGTGAAGGCGCTATCGAGCGCCCAACTGCCGATGTGGAGAAGGTCATCACCGTCCCAGTCTCGCTTGAAGTAGTCCAGGAGCTGCCAGGGGCCAGTTCGATGGCGGGGAAGTCTGACGGGATTGTCGATCCCCTTCGCCCTGTCCTCCATCTTTCGATTAATTTGCTTGTTCAGTTCGCGGCCAACATCTCGAACCAGCCCTTGCTCCCACCATCGCTTCTCCTCGCCGCTGCACTGAAACGACATCACGTCATGGACGGCGTCCATGATGATAACCGCCACCACGTCGTCGCCCAGCCTGATGGCTCGGTCGTCAAAATTACCTGGCGGCACGGGCGCCATATCTGTCCCAAGGAGCTTGGCCAGTGGGGCTACAAAATCGTCGAATGTGGCGTTCTCGGGCGGATCGCCGCAAGGAACCTGCTCCTTAGGTTTGCCGCGATAGAATGACCTAGAGTTGTCCATGTGCTGCTTCTTCTATAGGGGGCCTATTTTTGTCCGGTGGAACCTAGGAATCCGGATTCGCCGCCGCAAGATTCCCAGCTTGAAATAAAGAGCTTGCCGGGCGGCGATTTCCGGCTACGCGAAATCATTCGGCCGACTGATTCGGCTCAGGGGCTTGAGGTCGAGGTTTGACAGTCGACGAAATAGTCTTTTGCGATCAATGAGCGATTTTAAGCACCAAAACTGTCAACCCTTCTCGAAATCCCTTTAAAAGTGCACTTTTGCTTTTCCTGCTGGGGTCGCCACCACCTCTCGCCGAGCCTTTGTTTCCGGGCTTTTATTTACGGTTAGTCACCGATTTCCAAAAAGGTTAGTCACCGGCGGTTGCCGTTTTGATCTCGGCCGCCGCCAGCTTGTCCATGGTGCTGTCAGCTATCGTCTCCTGCTCCATCTCCTCAAGGTATTCCTGCAACTGTTTTGACCGAGCTTTGACCGCTCACGGCCAGCATCTCGTGCGGCGTGCACTTGGCGTGCGCCAGTGCGCGGAGGGCGGCCTTTCTCAGACCATGCGCCCGGTAGTTTCGCATCCGGCCATCCTCGCACACGACAGGCTTGAGTCTAGCGGCATTGCACCAATCGGCGAACTTGTTGCCGAACGCTGCCGCGCTGGCGAGTTTCCCGTAGTCGTTGACGAGATACGCGAGCGGCACCTCTTTGCCGTGTTCCGGCTTAGGCATGCATCGAGCGCCATCTGTAGCGAAGGCAGCATCTTGCGGACATTAGGTCGTTCACTCAATCACCTCGTCGGCGCGGTCGAGGAGCGCGCGGGGAATATCGAGCTTTAGAGTTTTTGCAGTTTTCAAGTTAATGACCAACTGAAGGTTAGTCGGAAGCTCTAACGGTAATTCAGACGGCTTGGCACCCTTCAATATCTTGTCGACGTAGTATGCCGTACGATGAAAACACCAATCCAAATTGACGCCGTAACTGATGAGACCTCCTGCCTCGACGTGCTCGCGATATCCATAGACTGTAGGTAGCATTTTTACCGCGGCTGCTTCGGCGACCTGACGGCGCGCATTTATCAGCATATTGCTCTGCTCCACGACGACTACGTCGGCCCCGCCCGCTCGCAACGCTTCGTATGCCGCGCCTATGTCAGCTGACGTCCGCACCTCTGCGGCTATGATCTTGATCTCCATCGCTCGTCCTGCAGCCTCGATCTCCTTCCGTTGCGGATGGGCCTTTGGATCGGTCACATCATCCAGCAATCCGATGCGCGTCGCGCGAGGGACGACTTCACGTGCAAGTTCGAGCTGTTTTGCAGGTAGGCCCGTTACGTAAGGAGTTATTCCCGTCACATTGCCGATCGGCCGGGCGTCGTTGGGGGCAAAGCCAAGGAGTTCCGGATCGGCCAACGCGCCGACAACGACGGGGATCTTGGCGGTCGCTTTTGCGGCGGCAATTGCTTCGAGAGTTGCCCCGGCCAGAATGACGTCAGGAGCACGTTCCACCATCTCTGCTGCAACTTGAGGCAGCCGATCCACCTGAAAATCGGCCATTGCATAAGTCATGTCGAAGTCCCGACCCTCGACATAGCCAAGCTCTCGCATGCCCGAGAGAAATTTATCGATGTATCTAACGATGAGGGGGGCATCCCTGGAAGCAAAACTCAACCGCCCGATCAACGGCCGCTTCCGGGTAGCCTGGCCGCGCGCCGTAAAGGGCCATGCGGCTGCCGAGCCAGCAATAACTTTGATGAATTCTCGCCGGTGCACGCGACCATCCCCCTCGTCGAGGTCTAGGGACGACGCCAGTCAAAGCATAACAGATTGGGGCGCGGCGATGAAGCACATGTCCGCTTTGGGCCATAAGCGGACATGTGCGGTGCAACTAGCGATGTCCGCTTTGAGCCAATAGCGGACTCATGCACCGCAGCGAACGCGCGGACGACAACTCGTCGTGGCCCAGTAACTCAAGGCGTGAAAGCATCGATTGGTCCCGCCGCCTTCCTGCCGCGATGCCAGACTGCGTGAATCTTCCTCGAATTGGCGATATCGGCAGTCGGATCGCTATCGAGCACCACCAGATCGGCAAGCTTGCCTGAAGTCAACACGCCACGATCATCTAGCTTCAATAGTTTCGCGGCGTTGGAGGTGGCATTGTTGATCGCCTGCATTGGCGTCAGCCCCGCTTCAACCATCAGTGCGAGCTCCATATGCTCGGCCACCCCCGGAATGCGCAGGCCTACGCCCGAGTCCGAACCGAAGCCGATCTGCACACCCGCGTCCTGGAGCGCTTTGAGATTCTGCTTGTTGGTACCAACGCCGGCTCGGTTTTTCGCAGTCGCCGGCAACGCAAGTGTGCGTTCACGGTAGACCGGATCATCGAGTTGCGCGCGAACCGCGGGATGTAATGCGCGTTGGAAGAATGGTTCGACCATCCAGGGCGGCTGATCGGCGAAAACGAAGTTGGTGTAATCGAGCACGATGGTGGAAATGTACCAGACCGATTGCGCCTTCATCATTTCAATGAACTCGGAGTCGACCGGCTTGTCGCGTACGCCGTGCGCAATAATATCGACTCCCGCCTTTACGGCGGCTTTGGCATCGTCGAGGTCGTAAATGTGGGCGGCGACACGTAAGCCATTTTTGTGCGCCTCCTCGATGACGGCCGAATAGACTTCCGGCTTGAGCTTGGGCATCAGCCCGCCCCCGCTATCGATCCAGACCTTGACCATGTCGGCCTTGCGCGCGGCCATCTGACGGATCGACTGACGTGCCATCTCCACGGTGTCCGGTCGCGAGACTTGGTTCTCGCCAACTGGAACCACCGCCGCCGATGGCTGGCCACCGACCACACCGATTCCCTGGTCGGCTCCAAAGAGGTCGGCACCGGGTAGCCGGCCTGCGTGCAACTCAGGACGCAGTTCGTAGAACAGAGGCCCATTGAGACCGAGGGCCATCACTGTGGTGACGCCATAAGCTTCGAGCTGCTTTAACTGCCGGAGGATGGCATCACGATTGTAGTTCTCGGCTGCGGCTTTGAGCCCGACAACGATCCCCACGTGGGAGTGCGCCGAGATGAGTCCGGGTATGATGGTCTTGCCAGCATAGTCGACGACTTCTGCATCACCGGGAACAGGCGTTCCGGCGGTTGGACCGAGGGCGACGATGCGTCCGTCACGGATGACAATCGTGGCGTTGTCGATGGCAGCGCCCCCCGTTCCATCGATTACGCGGGCGCCGCGCAGCGCCATCGTTTGGGCATGCGCAGCGGTGGTTGCACCGATAACGCACGCCACGGCAAGTCCGCTCAGCGAATAAAATATCCTAGTACTAAGCATGCCAAATCCTCCCATTAAATGGGCTGATAGGAGGATATCAAACTGGCGACAATCGGTCAGCATTTTGCAACCGGCTGGCAGGCCAATGTCCGCTTTGGGTCATTAGCGGACATATGCAGTGCAAAACGGCATGTCCGCTTTACCCCCAATAGCGACCGCAAAAGCGGACATGAAATTTCCGAACCGGAAATTTTGTCGGTCAGTATTGCGACTGCTTCACTATTCGATTTTAGGGGTGGCAGGGGGAAGGACATGGTGTCCGGCCACACACAACTAGTAAGCGAGAATAGCGGGGGATAGCATCGCGGCGGGTAAGCGATTGGGAGGTAGGCGATGAAAACGCGCTTTATCGCGGCTGCCGTCTTGGCGGCATTACTGTGCGCATCTCCGGCCAGAGCCGAGGTCCCATTTATGGGAGCCGGGGCGAGGCCATGCTCGCTGCTTAATGCGAATGCCGCCGCTGACCCGGCTCAGACCACGACGACGATGCTAATTTTTTCGTGGGTGCAAGGCTTCCTTTCAGGCATGAATGCAATGGCACTCAATCTGCCGCAAAAGAAAGCGCTATTCGATCTCGATGCGCTGCCGGATCAAGCACAATGGAATCATTTGCTTGTATACTGCAAAGCCAATTCAGGCGCACTCATAGCGACCGCAGCACTCGACCTAGGCACAACGCGCTTGATGAAGCGGCAATTAGAATTCCGAAGGGGAAAGCACGTTAGCCGGGTAGCGGCGTTGTTCCGCCGCTTGTTTGTAGATAGCCAATACGCCCGCGCTTAGACGCTCCGCATCATTCACGCCGCATGTCGCAAGCTCGATGATATTCCGAGCGATCAGTTCATTGAGTTGGCTGGGCCTGCCGACCAGTCCGAGAGCGTTGCACACTTGCTCGTACGCGATGGCCATGGTCTCGATTGCTTCAGGTCCAAAAGCCTCACCACGCGCGAATGGACCAGTGTCCAAAAATGGAGTTGCCGCCATGCCCCCGTCCCCCCCGCGCCTGTTCCCCAAGCAGCAATAAGCGAACTAAAGAGGCTGGGAATTTTTTGGGAGATTTTGGGATTTTATTGTGAAGGAGAAAGAAGACAAAATCTCCGGGACGGTTTTTACCGGCGCGGCCCGACTTACCCGAACTGCAAATAAAGGTAGGCCGTAAACACTATGTCGCGAATGGTGTTGTGGTGTTGTTTATCGAATCGCTGTGCGCGGTCTATTTCATAACTCATCGAGAACCCAACTTAACCCCGCGTCGTCGTCGTCTCGGTCCCCACCTCGGTACAACGGCGCGGGGATTTTTCATTTTCAGGTGTGGCATGAATGTAGCCAAAAACGTTTTCGCGATTTATCTGTTTTGGACTAGGGGCAGCTCTAATATTTGCGGCAAATCACACGGTCGACAGCACGTTCACTTCTTTGGAAACTGCATTATTCGGAGGCATAGGGACCATGATTTTGCTCGGCTCTTATTTGCTGTTGCGCCGGTAAGCTTAGCGCAGGGCAACACATTGGCCCTTAGCGGACATTGGTGTTTGCAGCGCACATGTCTGCTTTTGGGGGTAAAGCGGACATGACGATTACACCCGGCTGGGCCGTCTAGAGCCGAAATCAAGACTTCCTCAAGGACAAAACAAGCGCGACTCAAAGTCTTTAATGCGCGCAAAGCGCATCCATGTGGGCCGGTTGGATTGGCACGTTACGATGCTCTGGTCTTAAAGCCTCGGGGCAGCAATGAGGCGGCGAGAGTTCATCAGTTTATTCGGTAGCGCAATCGCCTCTTGGCCGCTTGCGACCCGCGCTCAGCAGCCGGCGAAGCCTGTCATTGGATTTCTTCATCTCACATCGCCCGAGCCGAATCGTGAGAATCTCGCCGCTTTTCGCCGAGGCCTCGCCGAGACCGGTTACATAGAGCAAAAGAACGTGGCCATCGAATACCGCTGGGCACTGAACCAAAACGACAGGTTAGCCGCGCTCGCCACCGAATTGGTCCGCCGTCAAGCATCCTTGATTGTCGTGTTGGAGAGCACAAATGGTGCGCTCGCCGCCAAAGCCGCGACCCAAACAATCCCGATCATTTTTATGCAAGGTGCGGACCCCGTCCAGATAGGTCTCGTTGATAGTCTTAACCGGCCGGGTGGAAATGCCACCGGCATCGACCTTTTGTTGGCAAGGGTGGCCGCAAAACGTCTTGAGTTGCTGCGCGCATTGGTGCCTGCGGCCAAATCAATCGCTTATCTCCGCAATCCGACTAACCCCGTTTATGCAGAGACCGAAAGCAAAGAGGTGAGGGCTGCGGCGAGCGAGCTTGACGTGCGCTTGCTAATTGAGAATGCAAGTCGCGCAAGCGAGATCGAGACTGCCTTTGAGGATCTTGTTCAGCAACACGCTGATGCGCTCTTAGTGAGCAGCGACGGCTTTTTTCTTACCCATCCCGGTCAAATCGTCGCGCTGGCGGCCCAGCATTCTGTTCCAGCTATTTACGGCTGGCGTCAGGCCATGGCAGCGGGCGGACTTATGAGTTACGGGACAAATATTATTGATGCTTGGCGACAAGCCGGCGTGTACGCCGGTCGCGTTCTCAAAGGCGAAAGACCTGCCGAATTGCCAGTGCAGCAGGTCACGAAAGTTGAGCTAATCATCAATCTTAAAGTCGCTAAGGCACTTGGTCTCACGTTCCCAATGAGCATACTCGGGCGCGCCGACGAGGTGATCGAATAGACGGCGTGATGTCCGCTTTTGGCCCAAAGCAGACATGCTCGTTTGCGCTGCACATGTCTGCTTTCGGGGGTAAAGCGGACATGGCCTTGGGCAGATGTCTGCTTTAGCGGTCGCTATTGGGGGCAAAGCCGACATGGGCTATTGCACTGCAAATGTCCGCTTATGACCCAAAGCGGACATCGGGCATCCCTTAACGACCCTCATTTGAACCGCTACGATTGTCGCCTCGGGGGCAGATATGAGGCGACGGGCGTTTTTCGGTTTCGTCGGTGGCGCGGCGGCGTGGCCACTAACAGTGCGTGCGCAGCCGTCGGGAAAGCCACCGACTGTCGGGTTTCTTGGCCCTGACACAACGTCCTGGAGTCCATGGACGGCTGCCTTTGTGCAGCGACTGCGTGAACTCGGCTGGATCGAAGGTCACACCATCGCGATCGAGTATCGCTGGTCGGAGGGAGTCCCCGAGCGCGTCGCCGAGGTCGCGGCCGAGTTTGTCCGCCGCAAGGTCGATGTCATTGTCACGTTCGGAAATGCCGTCCCTCTCGTAAAGCAGGCAACTGCGGTCATCCCCATCGTCTTTACAACAGGGCAAGACCCGGTCGGCGGCGGTCTAGTCACAAGTCTGGCGAAACCGGGCGGCAATGTCACTGGACTGTCGCTCCAGTCGACTGATGTTGCGGGCAAGAAGCTCGAACTCCTGCGTGAGGTTGTCCCTCATCTCCGCCGATTGGCAGTCTTGGTTGATTTTGGCAATCCCCAGCCCGTGCTGGAGATGGGCGAAGTCCAAGCGGCGGCACGTACGCTCGGCATCGAGGTCGCGCCACTCGCAATCCGCCGAGCGGAGGATATCGCTCCCGCCTTCGAGGCGCTCAAAGCCCAAGCGGACGCACTTTTCGTCGTGGGCGCTGCTCTCGTTATTGCCAACCGCACGCGTATAATCACGCTTGCGCTCGGAGCGCGGCTGCCGACGATTTTCAATATACGCGATTATGTCCAAGCCGGGGGGCTCATGTCCTACGGACCAAACTTCCCGGATCTGTTCCGACGCACTGCCGATTTGGTCGACAAGATTCTGCGCGGGACGAAGCCTGCCGACATTCCGGTCGAGCAACCAACCAAATTCGAGCTTGTCATCAACCTCACGACCGCCAAGGCGCTCGGAATTACCATTCCGTCCTCCTTGCTCGCCCGTGCGGATGAGGTGATCGAATAGCGCTTCTTTTTGTTGCGCTGCATGAGTCCGCTTTTGGCCCAAAGCAGACATGCGCTAGTGCACCGCACATGTCTGCTTTCGGGGGTAAAGCAGACATGATGTTTTGCGAATGTCCGCTTTTGCAGTCGCTATTGGGGGCACAGCAGACATGGCTTTTTGCGACGCACATGTCTGCTTTTGACCCAAAGCGGGCATCGCGCGGCCCGTAGAGCCCTTCCGAGGACTAGTGCGGATTGCTACTGTTCCGTATGTGAGCCTCGGGGGCGGAAATGAGGCGACGAGACTTCATCAAGGTGCTCGGTGGCGCAGTTGTTTTGTGGCCATCCGCGGCACGAGCACAAGGCTCGCAAAAAAAGACGCGGGTCAGCGTGCTTATTGGCCTCGAAGAAAACGATCCGCTCCAAAAATCCCGCATCAGGGCGTTCCGGCTGGGCATGCGCGATTTGGGTTGGATCGAAGGACGTAACGTCGAGATCGAGTACCGCTTTACCGGCGTCGATCCAAATTTAATCAACCGGCACGTGACTGAGGCAGTGAAGTTGGCGCCCGACGTTATTGTCGCAAATTCAAGTCCCGTCACGGCTGCGGTCCGTCTGGCAACGACCACAATTCCTGTAGTCTTCGCAGTTGTGAACGATCCTGTCGGTCAAGGATTCATTTCGAACCTTTCGCATCCTGGGAGCAACATCACTGGGTTCTCGTTCTTCGAGCGGGAAATCATCGGCAAATGGGTTGGCATGCTGACGGACATCAAGCCCGATCTGTCGCAGATCACGTTGATGTTCAATCCGGATACGGCGCCCTATTATGAGGCCTACCTCCGCTCATTCAAACCATCGCCGCAACAATCGTCGATAGAGCTGAAGTCTGCGCCTGTACGCACGACGGCTGAGGTTGAACAAGCCATCATCAGCTTGACTAAGGGCGCCGGTTTGATCGCTGCAGCAGACCCCTACATTATCCGTATTCGCTCTGTGATCTTGCAGAAGGCGGTCGAGCACCGGGTGCCGGTTATCTCCGCCTATCGACAATTTGTCGAGGAAGGATCTTTGGTTTCCTACGGGCCGGATACGTCCGAGATCTTCCGGCGTACTGCCTCCTACGTCGATCGCATCCTCAAAGGCGAGAAAGCTGGCGATTTACCAGCTCAATCGCCAGACAAGTTCGAACTCATTGTCAATCTTAGAGTGGCCAAGGCGCTTGGTCTCTCGGTGCGCGAGTCATTCTTGCTTCTCGCCGACGAAGTGATCGAATAGGACACGTCATGTCCGCTATTGGCCCATAGCGGACATGGCCTGTCGCGGAAGTCCGCTTTCGCGGTCGCTATTGGGGGTGAAGCGGACATTGCCTTTTGCGGCGCACATGTCCGCTATTGACCCAAAGCGGACATTTGGGCGGTCGGTGGAACTATTTCATGGGTTCCGAATTGCACGTTCCGGAAAAGGTGCCCAATCGAGGCTGGCGAAATGGCGGCCGGGAACCAATACCGCACCAAAGCGGCCGAATTTCATGCTCGGGCGCAGTCCGAGACGAGGCCACAGTTACGGCTCCAGTTTGAAAATTTGGCAAGAGCCCACTTGCGCCTAGCCGAGCAAGCCGACTGGAATGATCGCGTTGAGGCGGTCTACGACTTATGCCGGCAAGTTCGGGCGGGTGCCAAATCCAAAAGAGATCCCTACGAACCGCCCCGCGCAACATCGCCGGTTCAGACCGAACAAGTTGCCTCAATTAAAGAGAGGAGGGGAAGAATGCCCACGCGTGCAGACCTCGGTGAGATTGCAAGAGGCATTCCGTTTTTCGCGACCCTGTTGGCTATGACTTTTCTCGCTGTCATCGTGTTCTGGTGACGAACGGCGTTGAGGCGGACTAGCTGAGTTTCGAAGCGCGCTGACCTAAAAACCGGATCGACACGCCTGTGGTTCTCAGGCGGGCCTGCATATCGTCAACCGCCCTTGGCGGACAAATTCTGTCACGTCGATGTTTACCGAGCTTAGATCGGGCTCGATGCTGGCAAGCTGTGCTGCTGTGAAGGCGATGTTGTATTTGACCGCCCAACTTGGGCCAGCGATTGAATCAGTTCGTATTCGTTCTTCCGTGCCCTGATATAGGCCTCTCGGCAGCGTTAGCCCCACTCTAATTTCGACGTCCTGCGGCGCCTGCAAGCTGACAGCTCTGGTTTCTATGATTTGCATGGGGTCACGCCCCCGCTCACTGACGAAGACTAGCACAAAAGTTCAGTTGCTTCCGCGCCATGATAACTTTGCGGGAGGATTCGCGGACAGCCAGATCGCAAAACGAATTGAAATCGTGCTGGCAAATCAGGTTTATCGCCGCGTGGAGGAATAAAGCTTCGGAGCTTGATCGCTGATGTCTGCTTTTGGCCCAAAGCAGACATGCCGAAAAACGCAATCGATGTCGCTATTGGGGGTAAAGCGGACATGACGTTTTGCGCTGCACATGTCTGCTTTTGACCCAAAGCAGACATGAGGTGTCGGCATCGCCGCTAGCAGATCGTATGGCCGTTACGCCGCGTGTTTCGCTTTCGCTTGCAAGCGTGCCAGGGCCTTTTTCCCTTCTTTGGCCGCCACTGCCATGCTTTCAAAAAAGGCAGGCGAGCTTTCCAGCGGTCCGCGCCGACAGGCGCGGTAAATCTCCCACTTCCATGCCCTAGGCGGGTTGCCTCGCAACTTCACGACGACCGAATAGTCGGTTGGGTCAAATTCCTCATAACGCATGCGGTATAAACGGCGTTGGTCGTCTTAAGTTTCATAGGGACTGCAGTAAGAGCGCTGCAGGGATATCCACCGCACGGTTTAAAACATGCTGCAAGGCCGGGCCTTTAAGTTTCAATCACTTTTTCGATCGAGCGGTACCAGGCGGTGGCGGATTTCAGGTGCGGTGGTAAGTGAAGTCCGAATTAATAATTTGTTAGCCATGTCCAACTGATGATCGACCGCGCTTGGGGGCCACCACGGGGTCGTCGATGTCAACTTCATCTCCTCCGCTACGTCGTCGAATACGCCGCCCGTCAAGCCGCGGGCCTAAACGCTCACGCATGCCGGCCATCAGATTCGCGCTGCTAGTCACGGCAGCATGTGGAACAATGGCGACCGGCGCTTATTTCGCCTTTAGCGATGATCGCTTCACCCGCCTGATCGGCTTTCAGACTCAGACTCAAATCAGCTATGAAGACCAAATTGCTGACTTGCGAGCGCAAATCGATCGCGTCAGCCGGCTCGACCAAGAGCGAGTCGAACAGCAGATCAAACCGCTGCTGCAGCGGCAGGCGACATTAGAGGAAGTCACCTCAGGGTTAGCCAAAGATCTGTTGATCCAAGCACGAAACAGTTTGCCTGCGAGCGGTGCAATCGGCACGGCGCCGTTACTGTCACCTGTCGAAACGCCATCCGCACCATTCGTTGCAACGTCGCAGACAGAGTCCGCAAAGCAAGCTGATCAAGCAATTATCCGTGACAAGAAGTCTCGCCGTCCCCACCGGAAGTATGTGCGTGTAAAGCGCAAGCAGATGCGCGAAGCATCGACCGTAGCCGTAGGCCATAATACGTACGCAGAACCGGCGGGGCAGCGAAACTACTAAGGGCCAGCTCACATTCCTGCAGCTTTCTTGCGCTTGTTGCAGTCGCTCCAATATTGCGGCCACTTCATTCCGGCGGGAATCTTACCGGCCGCCTTGTCAGCTTTCCAATCCTGACCGCAGGCGCGTTCGCGCGCATACTCGGCTTGGCGACCGTCCTTCGGCTTGCCTGCTGCTGGTTTGGCTGTCGCTGCCGCCGGTGCAGCTGGGGCGGGTGTCGGCTGAGCAGCGGCGCCTTCAGCCCGACATTTTGCGACATAGGCTTTTTCCGTGATCTTATTAGCTTGATTGGCCGCCTTGTTTGCCTGCCATTCCTCTTGGCACATTTTGACTGTTTTCTTTTGAGCCAACGCCGGCGCCGCCAATAGAGCCATGATCGAAACGATCGCGGCAGAGCACACAATAAACCTTGACCGGGTTTTCATTTTCCAAACTCCAAGTTGTCGTCGGGGCTTTCGAGCCAATGATTAGGCTTGCTGACAGCTATATGGCTCCTGAATAGACGGCTTAGCATCCATTCATCAGAGGGCATTGAGCCGCCGGCCAACGAAATCTCGTTGTCGCGAGCGGCGGTGACAACTACCGCCAGGAAATGGCACCCGATGAACAACTTTCAATTCTCTGAACCTATGTCCGCTTCTGGCCCATAGCGGACATTTCAAAATACGCTGACCAAGTCCCAGTCGCACAACTCTTGGGGATAATCGATGACTGCGATGTTAGTCAGGCGATGCGTGCGGCTAAGTTAAGAAACAAGTGGCTGTGAGTCGCGGCATAATTTTGATCGGATATTGAACGTGGCGAAGAAATCCAAGAAGGCAAAGCGCGGTACCCCGGCGCGAAAGAAGAAGGGGATGAAGATGGCGAAGCGGGCTAAAAGGGCAAAGTCGAAGAGACGCGCTCCGAAACCTGCCCCGGCCCCGGAAACTCCATCACAGCCGGAACACCCGCAGTCTGCTCCGTTAGCGCCAACCTTCGCGGGGGCATGACTGAGGGTCAATAGATACGAAATGTCCGCTTTTGGGTAAAGCGGACGTGCCGTTTTGCACGGCCAAGTCCGCGTTTGGCCCATATCAGACACGAGCTAGTGCATCGCGAATGTCTGATTTCGGGGGTAAAGCAGACATGATGTTTTGCGAATGTCCGCTTTTGCAGTCGCTATCGGGAGTAAAGCGGACATGACGTTTTGCGGTGCGAACGTCTGCTTTTGAACCAAAGCGGACATTGGCCGCGCTTCTGACAGACCGCCATGATCCGCTCCCAGCCCCTTCCAGGGCTTATCCTCAACAAAACGTTTATTCGATGATGCGTTTCGCTGAGATGCTCTAATAAAAACCGTTGATACTTTTTAATTAGCATTTTCATCAGTGATTGTGAATCCGCTTTTGAACAACCCACTCAGTTAGAGCGAAGACGAGGCGTCGATGCATGACAGGATGAGAATCTTTTGTGCTCCGTTCCTGCTGACGGCGTTTGTCCTTTTTTATGCGGGCACGGCCGCGTTCGCGGACGACAACAATGTCTGGCGGGTTAGCAACGCATTGGGCAGCGTTTGGGTGACTGTCGGAGGGGTCCAGCCCGCTTCGTTATCTCACTCGAGGATCTTAAATCCAGGTGACTCTATCCGCACTGGTCAAAACGGCCGGGCTCTTCTGGTGCACGGCGGGGAATACATGCTCATCTCGCCAAACTCAGTGATCGAGATTCCTCGAGAGACGAAACAAGGCTTGCTGACGACTATTATCCAAAGAGCAGGTTCGATAGTCCTCGAGGTGGACAAGCGCGACGTCAAGCATTTCGAGGTTGAGACGCCACAACTCGCCGCTGTAGTGAAGGGCACGCGGTTCCGCGTTACCGTCGAAAAAGATAGCAGTTACGTCGACGTGCTCAGGGGCCAAGTTGAGGTGTGGGATTTCAAGTCCGGCCAGTACGCGCTCGTTCAGCCCGGACAAACCGCGAAAGTCTTAGCAAAACGGTCAGGCCTGTCGTTGAGTGGCTCGGGCACTTTGGGCTCCATCCAGCAGGGCATGCCCCGTCGATCATCGGCAGACCCTGCTCCGGTAACAAACAAGCAAGAGCGTCATTCAGCCACGGATAGCACACAAAATGACCGGCAAATTGATGAAACGTCGTTGCATCGCGATGTTGAATCGGTCCCCGCTCCGCTGGGAAAAAACGCCGCCGAGAAAAACATGCGGTTCTCCTTATCGATGAACCCTGTACAGGGAGCTCCCGTACAGGAATCGACAGGGGATCATTCTGTCCCCGACAGCTCTGCGAGAGAGCAGCGTGTTCATGTTGCGTCAATGTTGAACGAAGGCGGTTCTCGAAGCGAAGGCCTCTCCAACGTTGCTACCCTGCGTCAGGGCGCCGACAGCGTTAATGACTCGTCCAAGCCTGACGATGGTTCTATGCCTACCGTTTTGATCAGCGGCGTTGCTTTTATCGTTGCCTCCTTTGTCAGTGCTCTACGGCGTCGGAAAAGACAGAGACAGAATTAAAAGTGACCAATCGCTGTCCGCTTTCGGATCCAAAGCAGACATGACCCTTTGCTGGAGTCCGCTTTCGCGGTCGCTATTGGTGGCAAAGCGGACATCCCGTTGTGCGGCGCATATGTCTGCTTATGACCCGAAGCGGACATCGGGCAGCTGGATTTAGACTGCTGGTCGCTGCCCTTCCCCTGCGCAGCCCTTTTCTTTTGTCCGTTTGAGTCGTGCACCGTGCCGACGGAATAGCGCGGGCGGAGCGATACTCTCTGGGGATGCACCGCGAGATACTCATCGATCACCTTGCTCAAGCCGAGAGGCATATTGCGGAAGGTAGAGTGCATGTCGATCGCCAACGCCAAATCGTTGAGGACCTTGTGCGCGATGGCAAAGACGCGGGCAGGTCTAGGAAACTCCTCGAGCTGTTCGAGGACACGCTAGAGGGGCACATTGAAGAGCGTGACCGCCTCCTCAGGGGGCTTGCTGAGAAAGAGTAGGCCGCCGAACCGTGTATGATTTTGTGCTGTTAGCGGGGGACGGGCCATGGGGGAGAGATTAAACGTTGTCGATAGTTCCGGCCTCACGGATGCCGATTGGGCTGCCGTGAATCGGGTCAATCGCGCTTGTGAGCTTGGGGGTGCGACGGCTTTTTGGGAAGAATTAGAGAAGCTCGACGATGTGCCTCTCCAATTGCGAGTACTTGGTGCATTTTTTCCTGATCTTCTCCGCGAAGTGATCGAAGAAGAAATGACAGAGCATGCGCTGACCGTTGACGACTTGCGGGAAGCTCTGTTCGGGATCAATAGATTTTCGAAGTTTAGCGGGCCTTTTCTTTTCGGCTGCTGGCCAATATCGGGTGAATGGTCTTGCGTAGCTTTGGCCGCGGCAGGCCACTAAACGCGCCTGCTGCCTTCATCCATCCGTGTCAGCCAATCGTCGCCAAGCAGCCGGGCTAAAGCAGACATGACTTTTTACAACGCGAATGTCTGCTTTTGACCCAAAGCGGACAATTGCAGATATCCCTTTAGTCAGCCGTAACCGCTTCTTTTCTGGCGGCGCGACCGAGCCTAACGCTGCCGCACTACGAGTGCCTCACGGATGAGGCAAAGCAGACGATCATGGAATTTTGACGCCAAATCAAAAGTGGCACGACAATGCTATTGCCTTCTGAGGTCTACCGCCAAAATGCAGCCGAGTGTGAGCGGCGGGCAGAGCGTGCGACGGACGCACTCGCAAAAAAGACTTTCCGTGACGCGGCAAAGCAATGGCTGAACCTCGCGGCTTTAGTCGAGGGCCAAGAAAAGAGCGAGTGGTGGAACGCGGACATAATCAGCGGACGCCGGAATGTCCGCTTATGACCCAAAGCGGAGACATTCCGCACGCGGGTATGGTCAGTGCGGCGCACTAATAGACGTAGGTCCACGCGAACACCAAGAGCACTATTGTTGCCATACCTAAGAGCGTCAGTTGACCCGCTCCAAAGTCGGAACGGTGATCAATCGGATTTGTCATGGGCGGTCCCCACCCGAGGACTACGATTTTACTCTTTCGCTATGACGATGGCGTATCACCCTTTTGCATACCTCGCGCGTCGGCCCCGCGTGGCCGTCAGTGCGGTAAGCCGACGCAGTTGGGCCAAGGTCAAACTTCAATAAACTAAATTACCTCCGCGCTGGCCCGTAACGTATGGCAAAGTTGCGGGCTTTTCAGGATTAAAGCCAGTGGATTTTATCGAAAGATTTTTTGGATTTTCGCCTGACCACGGTGATGGGTCGTTGGAAGCGATCATACTTTTAGCGTTGGTGACGATAATTACCGGAATAGTATTGGGATTCTTCCGCAAATATCACGTGCGCGAATAGGTAAAGCGCAACGGATATTTGCAAGTTTCAAGTCTTCCAACCGCGGCGAGAGCATCAAACCGAGTGCCTATCGGCAGAAATGTCTCTTCGAAAGTCGGGGCATTTAATTCCGCAGAGGCGAGCGCACGATAAAGGATGCAATCCGAAAGGAAAGGCCGGACGCGCTGCTCATTCTGGCGGACCGCGTTTTTCTGCACAATCGCCAACGTCTAGTGAACTTTACGAAAGAGCAGCGATTGCCGAACGTAAGGAGCTCGTTGAGGTCGGAGGCCTGATGTCGTACGGACCGAGCTATGAGGATATGCACAAGCGCGCCGCGATTTATGTCGACAAGATCCTCAAGGGTACCAAGCCGGCCGACCTGCCAATTGAACAACCGAGCAAGTTTACTTTTATCGTCAACCTCAAGGCCGTCAAAGAACTCGGCGTTACAGTTCCATCACAACTGCTCGGGCTCGCCGACCAGCTAATCGACTAAACGAGCTCATGTCCGCTTTTGGCCCAAAGCAGACATCGACTACTGCACTGCACATGTCTCCTTTCGGCGGTAAAGCGACATGACCGTTTGCAGATGTCTGCTTTCGCGGTCGCTATTGGGGGTGAAGCGGACATTGCCTTTTGCGGCGCACGTGTCCGCTATTGACCCATAGCGGACATACCCCAAAGGGCAATT
>Ga0081540_1002079_pt1 | contig 16702 bp, 9 predicted proteins | sample TabmetS2T1R1_FD_71024 | JGI IMG/M metagenome (GOLD analysis project Ga0081540, IMG submission 71024) | Tabebuia heterophylla rhizosphere microbial communities from the University of Puerto Rico - S2T1R1 | ecosystem: Host-associated > Plants > Roots > Rhizosphere ... | reverse complement strand
AACGTGCAGGCGCGAGATCTCGTCAGCTACTTTGTCGGCCAGGGCGTCGGCCTGATCGACAGCGTGAAATCGGCGGGTGCCGTGGTGCAAGAGTTCAAGGAGGATTTTGCCGATGCGGTGGAGCATATGAACATGCTGATGGAGGAGTGACGGCCTCTCCCCGTCATTGCGAGCGAAGCGAAGCAATCCATACTTTCTTCGCGGAACCATGGATTGCTTCGTCGCTTCGCTCCTCGCAATGACGGCGCAACAAAATACGGACTGAATCAATCGAAAGCGAAACAAGAAAAATGCCGAACAACTCTCCCCTTCCCGAAGACCGCATTCCCGTCATCGTCGGCGTCGGCGAAATCGCCGACCGGCCCGAGGACATCGCTGCAGGCCTCGAGCCGATGGCGCTGCTCGAACAGGCGGTGCGGCGCGCGGAAGCCGACAGCGGGGCGAAACTGCTCGGCGAACTCGGCTCGCTCGACGTCGTTAATTTCCTGAGCTGGCGCTATCGCGACCCCGAAAAGCAGCTGGCCGCGCGGCTCGGCGCCGATCCGGCGCATTGCTATTACGGCCCGGTCGGTGGCGAGAGCCCGATCCGCTACATTCACGAGGCCGCCAAGCGCATCGCGCGCGGCGAATGCAGCGTCGCCGTGGTCTGCGGCGCGGAAGCGCAATCGACCGCGACCAAGGCCGAGCGCGGCGGCATTTCGCTGCCGTGGACACCGTTCGCCCATGACGTCGAGGAGCCGAAGCGCGGCGCGGCGTTCCAGAAGCCGATGGCGGTGAAGCTCGGTGTGTTCAGGCCGATCACGGTCTATCCGCTCTACGAATCCGCCACGTCGGCGCATTGGGGCCAGACCCCGCGCGAGGCGCTGGCGGAGTCCGGCGCGCTGTGGTCGACCTATGCACGCGTCGCTTCCGAGAACGAGAACTCCTGGCTGAAGAAGCGTTTTACGCCCGACGAGATCACCACGCCGACATCGGAAAACCGCTTGATCGCGTGGCCGTACACCAAGCTGATGGTGGCGAACCCGACCGTGAACATGGGTGGCGCAATCCTGCTGACGTCACTGGCGAAAGCGCGCGCGGCCGGCGTGCCCGAAGACCGGCTGATCTATCCGCTCGGCGGCGCCTCGGCGGAAGAGCCGCGCGACTATCTGGTGCGCGACCAGTTCTTCGAAAGCCATCCGCAGAACGCCGTGCTGAAAGCCGTGATGGATATGGTCGAGGGCGACGGCAGGAAGTTCGACGCCATCGAGCTCTATAGCTGCTTTCCCTGCGTGCCCAAGATGGCGCGGCGAACGCTCGGGCTCGGCGCGGACGTGCAGCCGACGGTGACCGGCGGACTCACTTTCTTCGGCGCGCCGCTCAACACCTACATGACGCATGCGGCGGTCGCGATGGTGCGCAGGCTGCGCCAGGGCGGCAAGCTCGGCCTGCTGTACGGCCAGGGCGGATTCGTCACCAAGCATCACGGCCTGGTGCTGTCGCGCGAGGCGCCGAAACAGGCGTTGGCGCAGGACACCAGCGTGCAGGCCGAAGCCGACCGCAACCGCCGCAAGGTGCCGGATTTCGTCACCGAAGCCGGCGGCAAGGGCAAGGTCGAGGCCTTCACCGTGATCTACAAGGGCAAGGGCGAGGTCGAGCACGGCGTGGTGATGATGCGCACCGAGAGCGACCAGCGCGCGCTGGCCCGTATCCCCGCGAACGATGCGGCGACGCTTGCGCATCTGCTGAACCTGGACCGCACGCCGGTGGGATCGGTCGGCGATATCGTCGCGGCGGACGAAGGCGTGCTGGAGTGGCGGGTGAGATAGCTATTCCACGGTCGCAGTTCTTCCCTTCTCCCCTTGTGGGCCTGTTGCGCTATTGGCGTTTGAGGCCGAGGAAGGTCAGGAGAGGCGCTTATTGTGGCGGCAACAGCCGGCGAGACGATGGCTAGCGCCACCGACGGGCGCTCATGCCGCTAGTGTGGCCCAACGCCTCATGTTGAAGGCGATGGAGGCGAGCATAACTTGTCCGCTTGCCTTGATGAGACCGACGTAGCGGATACAGGTCAGCCGCATGCGGCGCTTGATGGTGGCGAAGGTGGTTTCAACCTGTGCCCGTCGTCGTGCGATCAGGCGGTTATAGCGTTTGAGCCGGGCTGGCAGCTCCGGGTGATGCCTGTTGGGGCGACGGGCGATGCGGGGTTTTTTGCCTTCCGATTTCAGCCGAGCCCGTCGGGCATGAGTGTCATAGGCCGCATCGGCCCACACCGCGGCTTCATCGCCACGGATCAAATCGTCGGCCGGCGTGGTGTCATTGACGTTGGCGGGCGTGGTCAGCACCGCGCGGATCAGACCGGATCCTTCGTCGACGCCCATATGGGCCTTGTAACCGAAGGTCGAGCCGCTCTTGCCTTGCCGCTTGGCGAACCGGGCGTCGGGATCGTTAGAGGGACAATCCTCCTTGGGAGGTGCCGATACCGCCTGGATCAAGGTCGCGTCCAGCATCGTACCGCGCTTCAGGATGACACCGGCATTCTCAAGCTGACGATCCAGTTCACCAAACAGCTTCTCCAACAGGCCTTGTTCGATCAACTGGTTGCGGAAGCGGTTTAGAACCGTGTGGTCGGGCGTCGCGTCCTCCAGGCTCAAGCCAACAAAGCGCTTGAAGGACAACCGGTCTCCCAAGGCCTCTTCCAGTTCGCGGTCCGAAAGACCATAAAGCGACTGCAGCAGCAGGGCGCGAAACAGCACCAGCACCGGATAGCCCGGGTGACCGGGCCCCGCTTCGTCCCGCAAATGGGCCATCAGCTTCTCGAACCGGTACCATTTGACCAAGCCCGCCAGCCGATCGAGCGCCGCATTGGCGCCTGCGCCCTTTGGTAACAGCGCATCGACAAAGCTCGGCTGTCCTGTCTGCTTCACCGCCATTGTCATCCTCCAAGGCTTTGCCCCAGAGAATCACAATCGCGGATTACGCAACAGTCCCACAAGGGGAGAGGGAAAAGAGAAACCCTACCCCTTCACGTCCTGCTTTTCCGACGCGGTCGCGGGCTTGGCGCCGGTGCCGACGACGCGGACCGGGTCGCCGTCGGCGAGGCCGTCGGGCGGCGCGATGATGACGCGATCGTCAGCCGCGAGGCCCGAGCCGATTTCGATTTCCTTGCCGAGATCGCGGGCAATCGTCACGGTCTTGAACAGCACCCTGTCACTGGGACCGACGGTCGCGACCCGCAGGCCATCCTTGTTGAAGATCAGCGCGCTGGCGGGAATGTGCAGCGGCACGGCGTCACGCTGCAGCGGCAGGCGGACGCTGGCATAGCCGCCGGGCATCAGCTCGCCGCCGGCATTGTCGAGCCCGAGTTGCATGCGCGTGGTCCCCGAGCCGATGTCGACCGATTGCGAGGAGGCTTCGACCGTCGCAGCGAACGTCCGGTTCGGATATTCCGGCATCGCCAGCACCGCCTTGGCGCCGATCTTGACCGCGGGGACGTAGTTCTGCGGCACGTTGACGTAGACGCGCAGCTTGGTGATGTCCGAGACGACGAACATCGCCGGCCCCGCGCCGCCGCCGGCATTGATCAGCGCGCCGACATCGGTCTCGCGCGAGGTCACGACGCCGTCGAACGGCACGGTGATCTTCTTGTAGCCGGCCAGCGCCTCCAGCCGTTCGACATTGGCCTGGCCGGACTTGACCGCGGCCTTCTTGTTGTTGAGATCGGCGGTGCGCTCGTCGATTTCCTGCATCGAGACGAAATTCGAGGCGAGCAGCGACTTGCGCCGGGTCAGCGTCGCCTCCGACAATTGCGCGCTCGACTGCTGGCTGACGAGATCGGCCTTAGCCTGCAATAGTTGCTGGTCGAGGTCGGGCGCCTCGATCTCGGCGATCACGTCGCCGGCCTTGACCCGGGCGCCGATGTCGGCGCTCCAGCTCTTGAGGTAGCCGCTGACGCGGGCAAAGATCGGCGCGCGCGAATAGGCTTCCAGCCGGCCCGGCAGATCGATGGTCGGGTTGAGCGCGCGGGCGTTGGGCGGCGCGACGGCGACCGTCGGGATCGCCTGGGCGTCGGTCCATTCCTTGAGCTTGGTGCTGGAATCCTCGCGGGCGCGGATGCCGGTGGCGACGATCAAGCCTGCCCCGATCAGGGCCGCCAGCCCGAATAGACCCAGCTTCCGTCGTGAGACCGGCGGGCGCGGTTCAGTGGGCATGCGGCATCTCCGGTGAGGCGGCGGCTTTGGCGCCTTGTTTCTTGTGTACCATACTGAACACCACCGGGACAAACATCAGGGTGGCGATCGTCGCGAAAATGAGGCCGCCGATCACGGCGCGCCCGAGCGGCGCGTTCTGCTCGCCGCCCTCGCCGAGCCCCAGCGCCATCGGCATCATGCCGATGATCATGGCGAGCGCCGTCATCAGCACCGGGCGGAAGCGGACGAAGCCCGCTTCCAGCGCCGCCGCGACGGGATCGCCGAGCTCTTCGTAGCGCTCGCGGGCGAAGCTGATCACCAGCACGCTGTTGGCGGTCGCAACGCCCATGCACATGATGGCGCCGGTCAGCGCCGGCACCGACAGCGTGGTCTGGGTCGTGAACAGCATCCAGACGATGCCGGCGAGCGCCGCCGGCAACGCGGTGATGATCACGAACGGGTCGGACCAGGACTGGAAGTTCACCACGATCAGGAAATAGATCAGCACCACGGCGGCGAGCAGGCCGAACAGCAGGCCGGAGAAGGAACTGTTCATCGTCTGCACCTGGCCGAGCAGCACCACCGAGGAGCCTTTCGGCACGTCCTTGGCGGTGTCGGCCATCGCAGCCCGGACGTCGGCGGCAACCGCGCCGAGATCGCGGCCCTGCGGTGTCGCGAAGATCTGCACCAACGGCTGGATGTCGTATTGCGACACGACGGCGCTCGATGTCGCGCGCTTCAGGTCCGCAATACCGCCCAGGATCGGCGCCTGCGGATTGCCCGTCGCCGTGATCGGCAGCGCCTGCAGCGCGTTGAGCGAATCGATCTTGTATTGCGGCGTCTGCATCACGATCGAATAGGACACGCCGTTGTCGGGGTTGAGATAATAAGTCGGCGCGACCTGCGCGCTGCCGGCCAGATTGACCACGAGGCTGTTGGTGACGTCGCGTTCGGTCAGACCGACATACTGCGCCCGGGTGCGATCGACGTCGATGTTGAAGGTGGGCGCATTGGGCGACTGCTGAATGCGCGCATCGGCAATGCCGGGAATCTTCTTGATGCGGGTCAGGAGCTTGTTGGCGTAGGCAAAATTGCCTTCCGAATTGGGTCCACGAATCTGCAGGTCGATCGGCGCAGGCGCGCCGAAATTCAGGATCTGGCTGACGATGTCGGCCGGCAAGAACGAGAAGCTCATGCCGGGGAACTGCCGCGGCAATTGCTCGCGCAGCAACTGCACGTGCTGCTCGGTCGGCTTGTGGCCTTCCTTGAGCTTGATCTGGATGTCGCCGTCCGCCGGACCGATCACGCCGGTGTTGTTGTAGGTCATGTTGATGCCCGAGATCGGCATGCCGATATTGTCGGTCATCGTCTCGATCTCGCCGGGCGGAAGGATCTTGCGGATCGCCTTCTGCACGTCGGTGAGCTGGTTGGCGGTCTCCTCGACGCGGGTGCCGATCTGGGTGCGGACATGCATCAGGATGTTACCGGCATCGACGGCCGGAAAGAAGTTTCGGCCTAGATAAGGCACCAGCAGGAACGAGAGCGCAACGACCCCGAGGAAGGCGGTGACGAAGGTCGGCCGGTGCGCCAGCGCCATCGCCAGCAGATCGTGATAGGTGGCGCGAATGCGCTCGAACCGGGCTTCGAAGCCGCGCTGGAACAGAATCAGCGGGTTATAGGTCTTCGGCGGTCCGCCCTCATGGTGGACATGCGGCTGCAGCAGATATTTCGCCATCGTCGGCACCAGCGTGCGCGACAGGATGAACGACCAGATCATCGCGAACATCACGGCTTCGGCCATCGGCACGAACAAGAAGCGCGCCACTCCCTGCAGGAAGAACATCGGCACGAACACGATGCAGATGCACAGCAGCGATACGAAGGCCGGCGTCACGATCTGGTTGGCGCCGTCCAGGATCGACTGCTCGACCGGCTTGCCCTGCTCCAGATGGTAATTGATGTTCTCGATGGTCACGGTGGCGTCGTCGACGAGGATGCCGACCGCCAGCGCCAGCCCGCCCAGCGTCATGATGTTGAGCGTCTCGCCGATCGCCGACAGCATGATGATCGCGCCGAGCACCGACAGCGGAATGGAAACGGCGATGATGACGGTGGAGCGCCAGCTGCCGAGAAACATCAGGATCATCACGCTGGTCAGCAGCGCGGCGATGACGCCTTCCACCGCGACACCCTCGATCGCGCCGCGGACGAATACCGACTGGTCGCCGATGAAGCCGATCTTCAGCGCGTCCGGCATCTGGTCCTTGACGTCGATCACCTTCTGCTTGATGCCGGCGATGATGTCGAGCGTCGAGGTCGCGCCCGCCTTCAGCACCATCATCAGGACCGATCGGTTGCCGTCGACGTGAACAATGTTGGTTTGCGGTGGATTGCCGTCGCGGATGGTGGCGACATCGCCGACATAGACCATCGCGCCGTTGACGGTCTTGATCGGCAGGTTGCCGAGCTCTTCCATCCTGAGCGGCGAGTTGTTGAGCTGGATGTTGTATTCGAACTGGCCGATCTTCTGGGTGCCTACCGGGGTGATCAGATTCTGCGCGGCGAGCGCGTTGGCGACGTCCTGCCCGGACAGGCCGCGCGCCTGCAGCGCGGCTGGGATCAAATCGATCTGGACCTGGCGCTGCTTGCCGCCGAACGGATAGGGAATGGCGGCGCCCGGCACGGTGACCAGCGGGGTGCGCAACTGATTGATGCCGATATCGGCCAGGTTTTGCTCGGTCAGCCCCTCGCCCGACAGCGCCACCTGGATGATCGGAACGGTGGAGGCGCTGTAGTTGAGGACGAGCGGCGGAGTAGCCCCCGGGGGCATCTGCTTCAGCAGCGTCTGCGAAATCGCCGTCACCTGGGCGTTGGCGGTGCGGATGTCGACGTTCGGCTGGAAGAAGATCTTGACGATGCCGATGCCGTTATACGAATTGGCGACGATGTGCTCGATATCGTTGACTGTCGTCGTCAGCGCGCGTTGGAACGGCAGGATGATGCGCCCGGACATCTGGTCCGGCGGCAGGCCGGTATAGTTCCAGACCACCCCGATGACCGGAATCCGGATCTCCGGAAAGATGTCGGTCGGCGTGCGCAGGGCAGCCAACGGCCCGATGATCAGCAGAAGCAACGCGAGCACGACAAACGTATATGGCCGGCTCAGCGCGATACGGACCAGTGCGATCATTTAAAAGGCATTCCCCAAGACGCTCGGCTAAAGACGCTCGGCCCAAGGCCCTCCGCGGGCGGGCAAACTGGCGTTGAAAATGCCAGTTCCATCGGTTTGATCTAGCCGAAACGAGGCCAAAACACCAACGCCGGGAACGCAGCCGCCCTTCACTTCCCCGGCATAGCTTGGGGAGCCGAAGGCGGCCTTCGCTCGAAAACGCTAAGATCAGGCGGCTCGCACCGAGTCCAGAAACTTGCCGACCTCGAGCTTGAGGCGGTTGCTGTCGCCCGACAGCGACTGGGCGGCCGAGAGCACCTGCGACGAGGCCGAGCCGGTTTCGCTGGCACCGCGTTGCACGTCGGTAATATTTGAGGAGACCTGCTGGGTGCCCCGGGCGGCCTGCTGCACGTTGCGGGAGATTTCCTGGGTGGCGGCCCCCTGCTCTTCCACCGCGGCGGCGATGGTCGAGGCGATTTCCGACAGTTTCTCGATCGTGCCGCTGATTTCCTTGATGGCGCCGACCGATTCCTGCGTCGCCGCCTGGATGCTGGTAATTTGTTGCCCGATCTCGCCGGTCGCCTTCGCGGTCTGTTCCGCCAGCGCCTTGACTTCGGACGCCACGACCGCAAACCCGCGGCCGGCCTCGCCGGCGCGCGCCGCCTCGATGGTGGCGTTGAGCGCCAGCAGATTGGTCTGCCCGGCGATGGTGTTGATCAACTCGACCACGTCGCCGATGCGGGTGGCCGCCTTCGACAATTCGCTGACGCGGTCGTTGGTGATACGGGCCTGATCGACGGCCTCATTGGCCATCCGCGCCGATTCCTGCACCTGACGGCTGATCTCGTTGATCGACGACGCCATCTCCTCGGTCGCCGACGCCACCGACTGCACGTTGGTGGACGCTTCCTCGGAAGCCGATGCGACCTTGATCGTTACCTCCTGTGCGCGTTCCGCGGTCGCCGTCAGCGTGCCGGCGGAAGCTTCCAGTTCGGTCGAGGCCGACGACACGGTTTCGACGATCTCGCCGACCGCCGTCTCGAAGGAATTGGCGAGCTTGACCATCTCCGCCTTGCGCTGCTGGGCGGCGATCTGGTCCTGCTTGATCCTGGCCTCGGCCTCGTCGCGGGCCTTCCGCTCCGAAACGACCTTGAATTTCTCGACGGCAGCGGCGACCGCGCCGAGTTCGTCGTTGCGTCCGAGGCCGGGCAGCACGACGGCGAAATTGCCGCCGGCGAGTTCGCCCATCGACACGCTCAGGGCGCGCATCGGGCGGGAGATGGTAAGGAAGGAGAAAATGCTGCTCCCGATCAGCAGCAGGATCGTGCCGATGCCGATCGCCAGGGATTCCCACTCGGCCGTGGCCATTTCCCGGGCACCCTCGGCCGCCTGCTCCTCCACACTGTGCCTGGCGAATTCGGCGATCTGGTTGGCAAGCGGCTCAAGCTCGGCGACGACCGGCCCGGTGACTTCGCGGGCGATACGGACGGCCTCCTCGTTCAGCTTCGCAGTCTTTGCGGCGTCGTCGGCGGCGGCAAGCGCTTCGCTGCGAACGGCCGCAATCTGCTCGGCGCCTTTTTCGTACTCTCCCGCCCGCGCCTTGAGCTTCTCGATGCGCGCACGATTTTCGCCCGATTTGGATATCTTGAGCATCTCGTCGGAATAGTGGTTCGCCGACTTCAGCCGGCCCGCGAGATTGTCGACGGCTTTCTTCAAATCTGCAGCGTTGTTCGCAAGGCGAAGATCGCGGAGGGCGACCTGCATGCCGGCAACCGAAGCCTTCACTTCCACCGCGTCCCGCGCGATCGTCTGCTGCCCCGACATCCGCGCGTCGAGATCGCGCTTCGCCATGTTCGCGTACATCTGGGTAATCACCATCGTGCCAACAAGCAGCACACCGAGACCCGAGGCGATGCCGAGCTTGACGTTGATCGACAGATTGAGAACAAGACGAATAATGCTGGACATCGGATAGCGTCCCCAAAAGAAACTGGTCACGTGAAGCGGGCAACACCGTTTGTCTCCCGAACGGCGGGATCACGGTCGAGGAAGCGCCGGGCCAGGCGATTGGACGAGCCGGTTCGTTGCAAACGAACGGCTCCTGCGGCGACGAAACTGCAGAGCGGCACTCTTGCCCGTCACAGTTCCACACGATGGTTAATCAGGACCTACCGGGCCCGCAAAACCGGTAGTACTACGGGAGCGCAAGCTCGCTCTGCCGGCATCACGACGGGTCGTCGGGCTGCTCGCGGGCTGCCGACAACGTCTGCTGCGGCGTTTCACCAAACAGGTCGCGGTACAGCGCGGTGAACTCGCCCATGTGCCAGAAGCCGTTCATGAGCGCGACCGCCTTGATCGATTGCAGCGAAGCTCCGCGCACCAGTTGCTGGCGCACGCTCCACAGCCGCCGCAGCCGCGTGTACCGGTGCATGCTCATGCCGCGAATGGCAACCACCGCGTTATGCAGGGTCCGCACCGACACCCCGAGCTGCCGCGCCACATCGGCGCTGTACAGCGTCCTGCCGGCATTGACGGCAAGGAATTCATCGAGCTTTCTGACCAGCGCCAGATAGTTGTCGAGGCCCAGACGCTTGCCTTCAAACGGCGGCGATGCCGCAGCCATCGCCAGATCGATCGTCTGCAGGATCGATTCCTCGATACTCTCGATCGCGCCGGGCTGAGAGAGAGCATCGGGCGAATGCGAAGCGAGCATGAGGACATCGCGCACCACGGCCTGAAGCGCCTCGCATCTGGCAGGCTCCGTTGCGATCAACTGGGCGCTGTCGGCCTCGCCTGGCCAGCCACGATCCGCGATGCAGTTGAAATTGATAAAGCCGAGCAGGTTGGCCTGCTGCTCCACGATCTCGCACATCGCGGTGCCCTTGACCACGAGCAAGGCATCCGAGCGGCTTTCCACGCCATTCACGGTCAGCAAGGTGGCATCGTCCATCGCAAAGCCAACGATCGCGCCGGACGTGGCATAGCGCACCTGCAGAATTCGAGGGAACGTTTGCTGCAGATAGACCGTACAGGACTTCAGCCGCAACGATGCGAACGCCGCGGAAAAATCCTTGGCATCGAGCGGAATGCTCTTTGCCTCGCCCAGCCCTTCGATGCTGCGGAAATGATCGAAATCCGGCGACCGGGATATCTTCAGGAAATTCGATTCAACAAGTTGGTCAAGCAACGACACGCGGCGGTCATCCGAGCCGTCGGTAGCGATCGTCGCAAAAACGAGAAATGCGCTAGCCGGGATTAAAATGGATCTTGCGCGCAACTTGACCGTGGCGGGATTGGCGCCTTTGCCACCGGATGAAGCGTCTTGAAGTCCTGGCCCGTCGTTATTGACGGAAGACTTTTGGCATCAAATTCGCGATGCCGTGACACGCTACCAAGTTTTCCCGAGCGCGGATATTCGTACGCCGCGAATGGACGTCAATTTCACTCAAAGCGATTTGTTGCTTTGCATTTCAATCGCAATTTTTCGATCTAGGGGTGTCGCAGGTCCATGCTGCAGCCGAAAAATGCGCGGCGACGAACCCGACTTCGATGGCCCGAAGCTTTTCTGATTCGTGCGACCGGGCAGTTGAAACGTGAAAGCCGCCAGGGAATGGCGGCCGGTTCCACGTCGAGACGGTATCAGGCTGCCCGCACCGAATCCGGGGACTTACCGACTTCGTGCTTGAGACGGTTGCCGTGCCCGGGCGGCCTGCTGCGCGGGCGATCTCGTCCGTGGCCGCCCCTGCTCCTCCTCCGGCGGCGGCGATGCGCCGACCGGGCGTTGCGTGGGATGCGCCTTTAGGCCGCGCGCACCGAGTTGAGGAATTTGCTGACCTCGTGCTTGAGCCGATTGCTGTCCGACGACAACGACTGGGCGGAAGAGAGCACTTGCGACGAGGCCGAGCCGGTCTCGCCGGCGCCGCGCTGCACATCGGTGATGTTGGAGGAAACCTGCTGGGTGCCGCGCGCGGCCTGCTGCACGTTGCGGGAAATCTCCTGCGTCGCCGCGCCCTGCTCTTCCACCGCGGACGCAATGGTCGAGGAGATCTCGGACAGTTTCTCGATGGTGGTGCTGATCGCCTGGATCGCCCCGACCGACTCCTGGGTCGCGGCCTGGATGCCGGTGATCTGCTGGCCGATCTCGCCCGTCGCCTTCGAGGTCTGCTCCGCCAGCGCCTTCACCTCGGAAGCAACGACGGCAAAGCCGCGGCCGGCATCGCCGGCGCGGGCCGCCTCGATGGTGGCGTTGAGCGCCAGCAAATTGGTCTGCTCGGCGATGGTGTTGATGAGTTCGACCACGGCGCCGATGCGGGCCGCCGCCTTCGACAATTCGCCGACCCGGTCATTGGTGGTGCGGGCCTGGTCGACGGCCTCGGTGGCTATCCGCGCCGATTCCTGGACCTGGCGGCCGATTTCAGTGATCGACGAGGCCATCTCCTCGGTGGAGGACGCCACCGACTGCACATTGGTGGAGGCTTCCTCGGAGGCCGCAGCCACCATCGTGGTCAGTTCCTGCGCACGTTCGGCGGTCGTCGTCAGCGTGCCGGCGGCGGCTTCGAGCTGGCTCGATGCCGACGAGACGGTCTCCACGATCTCGCCGACAGCGCCCTCGAAATCGTCTGCAAGCTTGATCATCTCGGCCTTGCGGCGCTCCGCCGCGATCAGGTCCTGCTTGACCTTGGCCTCGGCTTCCTCACGCGCCTTCTGCTCGGCGTTCTCGCGAATGACGGTCACCGTCTTGGCGAGGTCGCCGATTTCGTCGCCGCGATCGGCACCGGGAATCTCGACCTCGAGGTTGCCGCCGGCCATCTTGCCGAGCGCACCGTTCAGGCGCGTCATCGGACGCGCCACGCCGAGGAAGGAAAACACCACCGAGACGATCAGCGAAATGACGACGACGATCGCCATGATCAGGTTGATGCGATTGGCCTGCGCGGTGTCGGCCATCGCCGCCTCCTTGGAGGTGCCGGCATCCCTTTGCGCGGTATCGACGGTCTCTTCCATCAGCTTCGCGGCTTCCGCCGCGGGCGCTACTGTGCGCATGATGATGATGTCGTCCTTCAACTGCTCCGTTCTGACGGCCTCTTCGTTCGCGGCGAGGAAACGCTTGACGGCCGAGGACAGCTGACTGACGAAGACCAGCAATTCGCGGTCATCCGCTTCACCGCGCAGCTTGTTGAAGACGTCCTTCAGCGACGCCTCGGTCTTGGCCATCGCCGTGATCAGGCTGGCATCGCCGGTAGCGCCGAGTTTCCAGGCCGTCGCCTGCAGCGCGTTCACCCTCGCGTCGGCCTGATACACCAGACGTTCGATCTCGAGGCGGTTGTCCGCCTTGGCGAGACTCGGCGCAGCCAGCTGGGCCTCGACCGCCTTGGTCCACTCGGCCGAGATGGCGGAGCGCTTTTCGACCTGCGCCAAAAGCGTGGTTTGCGCCTTCGCAAGATCTTCCACGGCGCTGCTGAAGCCCTCCATCAAGGACTTGATCTTCTCGAGCCGCTCCCTGGCGGCCGGGTTCTGGGCGGTTGCGAGCGCGGCGTCGAGTTGCTTCGTTTCGCTCGACTTGTAGCGCTGCAGGTCGGCAACGGCCTTTTCGACCTCGGCGGCGGTTCTGGCCAGCCTGACGTCAGCGGTGGCAAGCTGGATCTTGCGCAGATCAAGATGCGCGGATTGCGAGCTGTCGGCCACGCGCTGCGACCGGGCGGCACGCTCGCCGGTCTGCTCGATCCTTGCTTCGGTGACCATCTGGTTGGCCACCATGCCGCCAGCCAGCAAAACGCCGATCGCGCCGGCCAAGCCCAGTTTGTTTCCGATGCGGTTGAGCTTGATCATGTCGACGACCCCAAAAAATTCCTGAAGCAGGCTTTCCGAAGACGGAATTTCGAGGCACAACCCGAAAGAGCAACCTGCGCGAGCGGTTTCCGAACGCAGCCGCAGCGTAGGCAGCACCGGTTAATTTCCGCTTGAAAGTGCAGAACACTTATTCGGTGCAGTATCTTCCAACTCGCGTTAAACGCGAAAGAGCCCGGCACCGTCGGGAGCCGGGCTCTTCAATCTTTCATTGGCTGGTTGTCAGGCTGCCCGCACCGACTCCAGGAACTTGCCGACTTCCTGTTTGAGGCGGCTGCTGTCGCCCGATAGCGACCGCGCCGCCGAAAGCACCTGCGAGGAGGCGGCGCCGGTCTCGCTGGCGCCGCGCTGCACGTCGGTGATGTTGGAGGAGACCTGATGGGTGCCCTGGGCCGCCTGCTGCACGTTGCGGGAGATTTCCTGGGTGGCCGCGCCCTGCTCTTCCACGGCAGCCGCAATGGTCGAGGAGATCTCCGCCAGCTTTTCGATTGTGCCGCTGATCTCCTTGATCGCGTTCACCGACTCCTGGGTGGCGCCCTGGATGCCGGCAATCTGCTGGCTGATCTCGCCGGTGGCCTTGGCTGTCTGCTCCGCGAGCGCCTTCACTTCCGACGCCACGACGGCAAAACCGCGGCCGGCCTCGCCGGCGCGCGCCGCCTCGATGGTGGCGTTGAGCGCCAGAAGGTTGGTTTGCCCCGCGATGGTGTTGATGAGTTCGACCACGTCGCCGATCCGGCTCGCCGCCTTCGACAATTCGCTGACACGATCGTTGGTGGTGCGAGCCTGGCCGACCGCGCCTGTCGCCATCCGCGCCGATTCCTGCACCTGGCGGCTGATCTCGGTCACCGAGGAAGACAGTTCTTCCGTCGCCGACGCGACCGACTGCACGTTGGCAGAGGCTTCCCCGGAGGCCGACGCCACCGTGGTCGTCACTTGCTGTGCGCGTTCGGCGGTCGCCGACAGCGTGCCGGCTGAGGCTTCGAGCTGGGTTGACGCCGACGACACCGTCTGCACGATCTCGCCGATCACGGTTTCAAAATTGCGGGTGATGTTGTCGACGCGGCGGCCGCGCTCGATCTTGGCTTCGGCATCGGCGGCGGCGGCCTCGTCGGCGGCTTTCTTGGCGATCAGCGCCTGCTTGAACACCTGCAACGTGTCCGCCATGGCGCCGATTTCGGTCTTCTCGCCCTGATGCGGCACGTCCGCGCTCAGATCGCCCTTGCCCAGCGCCTGCATCGGGGTGACGATGGAAGCGATGCCGGTCGAGACGTCGCGAACCAGATAATAGCTGACGGCGATGCCGGCGGTGACGACCGCACCGAGGATCACGGCCAGCATCATGAGCGCGGAGGCGTAGCTGTCGGCCGCATCATGTGCCGCCTTGTCGGCGCCGGCGTTGTTGAGGTCGATGTCCTTTTTCAGGACCGCGTCGGCGTCGAGCCCGATCTTGTTGACGGTCTTGCTGTTCAATTCGTGCGCTTCGGTGGGAATCTTGCCGGCCGCCTTGCGGGACAGCGCCATCACCTCTTGCGTGCCCTGCTTGTAGCTTTCCCAGAGCTTCACCCATTCGTTGTACAGCGCGCGCTCTTCGGGCGAGGTGATCATCGGCTCATAGGCCGCGCGGATCTTGGTATTGGACTCTACGACGCCGGCGAGGGTCTTTTCATTCGCCAGCTTTTCCTCCAGCGTCTCGGCCAGCATGTGCTCGCGGATCACGTTGCGATAGGTGATGACGCCGGCACGCAAATCACCCAGCACGCGAACGCTCGGCAGCCAGTTCGTCGTGATGTCGACCGTGTTGGCATTGATGGACCGCAGGTTCTTGACCGCCAACAGGCCCATGCCCGTCAGGGCGATGAGCATGAAGGCCACCACGGAGATGATCTTGGTGCGGATCGAATACTTGGCGAGCATGACGGGAATCTCTTGGCGTTGGGCGTGGTGAACACGTCGATTGTGACAAGGGCGGCGAGCTGGAGAATCACGAAGGCTGCCTTGCGGCGATCAAGCCCCGTGCATGCTCAGGTTGAGTTAATTTCGGCGTCAGTAGAATTACGGTACGCCACAGAACTCACCAGAAAATGAATGCGCGCGAAGCGCTCAGCGCATCAGCTTCAGCGCATCGGAGAAAAATTCCGGCCCGCCGAAATTTCCTGACTTCAATGCAAGCAGCATCTCGCCCTTGCCGGCACCGACGGCGCGCAGAACCGGCACGCCCGCGGCGATTTCCTCGCCGACGAGAAAGCCGGGAATCCGCAGGCGATCGATGACTGCGCCTGAAGTTTCGCCACCCGCGACCACCAGCCGCCGCACGCCTGATTGCACCAGACCTTCCGCGATGTCGGCCATCGCCTGTTCGATGGCATGTCCGGCTGCATCGCGGCCATGACGAGATTGCAGAGCTGCAACCTGATCGGGAGTAGAGCTGCTCGCGATCAGGATCGGACCGTCACCGATTCGATCGCTGGCCCAGCCCAGCGCCCGGCGCGCTTCGGCGGGTCCGGCGATGATCTGTTCTGGGTCGAGGTGGAGCACGGCCATTGCCTTTTCGGCGTTGGCGATCTGCTGCAGCGTCGCCTGCGAGCAGCTTCCCGCAAGGCAAGCGGCCGGCCCGCCGACCGGCGCGCCGGATGCCGCTCCGGTGGAAGCCGGCTTGACCTTGCCGGAAGCAACCAGCGCCCGGGCGAGGCCGAGCCCGATGCCGGACGCGCCGACGGACAGGCGATGATCCAGCGCGACGCCACCGATGGTCTCCAGATCGCGGTCGAACACGGCGTCGATGATGGCAGCGCCAATGCCCTTGCTCGCGAGATCGGCGAGACGCCCACGAACCGCCTCCGCGCCGCGCGACAGCGTCGCCAGATCGACCAACCCGACCTTGGTGCGGCTCTGGCGCGCCAGCACCCGCACCAAATTCGAATCATGCATCGGGTTGAGCGGGTGATCCTTCAAGGGACTCTCGTTCAGCGGCACGGCGCCGACGAACAGATTGCCCTGATAGACGGTGCGGCCGGTTTCCGGAAAAGCCGGCGTCACCAGCACGATCGCATCGCCGGAATCGGCGCGCAGCGCATCCATCACCGGCCCGATATTGCCGGCGTCGGTGGAATCGAAGGTCGAGCAGATCTTGAACAGCACATGGCCGGCGCCACGGCTGCGCAACCATTTCTCCGCGGCCTGCGAACGCGATACGGCAAGGCCCGCCTCGATCGAACGGCTCTTGAGCGACACCACCACCGCATCGACTTCGGGCAGCGCGAGGTCATCCGACGGCACGCCGATGGTCTGCACCGTGCGCAGGCCCTGGCGGGTCAGCGTGTTGGCGAGGTCGGAGGCGCCGGTATAGTCGTCGGCGATGCAGCCCAGCGACAGTTTCACGATCTGGCTCCGGCATAGGGCTTGAACCAGGCAAGGCCGTCGGTGGTCTTGCCGCGCGGGTTGTATTCGCAACCGACGAAGCCGGCATAGCCGAGCCGGTCGAGCTCGGCGAACAGGAACGGATAGTTCAGCTCCTCGCCGT
>Ga0081540_1002078_pt1 | contig 16705 bp, 15 predicted proteins | sample TabmetS2T1R1_FD_71024 | JGI IMG/M metagenome (GOLD analysis project Ga0081540, IMG submission 71024) | Tabebuia heterophylla rhizosphere microbial communities from the University of Puerto Rico - S2T1R1 | ecosystem: Host-associated > Plants > Roots > Rhizosphere ... | reverse complement strand
AGCGGACGCATCGAGCCTGAAGCGCTCAACGAGACCAACCGGCTCGAGCTTTATGTCTTCGCCAGCGACAAGCACCGCCAGGCAGTGCTGGTCGCCCGGCTCGACAATCTAGGAAAGGGAGCGTCGGGCGCGGCGGTGCAGAACATGCGGCTGATGCTGGGGCTGCCGGACAAGTAGCGTCGTGGACGACGCCACGCTGCAATTCTACCGGCGCAATGCCGAGGCCTATGCGAAGCGCGAGATCACGTCACGCTACGCCCGGCTGACCAAATTCCTTGCGCTCCTGCCGCCCGGCGCCGCCATCCTCGAACTCGGATGTGGCGCCGGCGGCGACTCCGCCGAAATGCTCACGCGTGGATACGACGTCACCCCGACCGACGGTTCGCCTGAAATGGCCGACGTCGCCTCGCGTCGTCTGGGCCGTCCGGTCGAGACGCTGCTGTTTCACGAACTCGATGCGGTCGAGGCCTATGACGGCGTCTGGGCCAATGCCTGCCTGCTGCATGTGCCGCGCGATCAGCTGGCAAACGTGCTTGCCTTGATCCGCCGCGCGCTGAAGCCGGGCGGCGCATTCTACGCCAGCTACAAATCGGGCGATGGTGATGGCCGCGATACGCTCGATCGCTACTACAATTATCCGACCGAAGACTGGCTGCGCGCCGCCTACGCGCAATCGGGCGCGTGGGGTGATCTGTCGGTCGAGACCGGCGAGGTCAGGGGCTTTGACGATGCGATGGCCGAGATGTTCTTCGTCCTCGCGCGCAAAAGCCCCTGAATTGCGTCACAGCACCTTGAAGATCGCCAGCGCCAGTACGGCCTGCGCGAGGAAGCCGACGGTGAAGGCCAGCGTGCGGAACACCGGCAGGCCGAGCGTGTAGACGATGAGATGCGCGACGCGCGACCAGAAATAGACGGCGCAGGCGAGCGCGGTCCATTTGGTGGAATAGTCGAGGTCGGACAGGATCAGCACCAGCGGCGCGAAGACGACGAGGTTCTCGACGGCGTTGTCGTGCGCGAACATCAGGCGGTTGGCCCAGTCGGCCATCGGCTTGTCGTTGCGCGAGGGGTTGGCCATGGCGCCGGAGAGGCCGCGCACCTGGCAGCGGTTGATGATGTAGGGGATCCAGAGAATTCCCGTCAGGATCACCGTGCAGGACAGCCAGAACAATTCGCGCGTCATCGCTTCCCCCTCATTCATTTCGATTCCCGACCCGGCGGGATGACGATTTATAGCTGAGCGCGTCGCGCGGCGCTACGCGCGGACGCGGACATAGCTGCCGGGTGCATCCTCGATCGGCGGCAGCACGTCGCCGACGGTGCGCGCCGGAACCCGCTCGGCGTCGATGGCTTGCAGCCATTGCAGCCAGTCCGGCCACCACGAGCCCTTGTGCTCGACGGCGCCCTTCATCCATTCGGCAACCGAACCGGCCTTGATGTTGTCGTTGGTCCAGTACTGGTACTTGCCGCCTGCCGGCGGATTGACGACGCCGGCGATATGGCCGGAGCCGGACAGCACATACTTCACCGGGCCGCCGAAGAATTGCGAACCGTAGAGCACGGACTCGGCCGGCGCGATATGGTCCTCGCGCGTCGCGAGATTGTAGACCGGCACCTTCACCTTGGACAGGTCGAGCAGGGTGTCGTCGAGCACCATGCTGCCGGTCGACAGGCGGTTGTCGAGGTAGCAATTGCGCAGATAGTACGAGTGATTCGCCGCCGGCATCCGCGTCGCATCGGAATTCCAGTGCAACAGGTCAAAGGCCGCCGGCGGCTGGCCCTTGAGGTAGTTGTTGACGACGTAAGACCAGATCAGATCGTTCGAACGCAGCATGTTGAAAGCCATCGCCATCCTGCTGCCTTCGAGCACGCCCGATTCTTCCATGTCGCGCTCGAGCGCGGAAATCTGACTCTCGTCGACGAAGACGAGGAGATCGCCGGCATGGGTGAAGTCGACCTGTGCGGCGAAGAACGTCGCCGACGTCACGCGCTGGCGGCGCTGTTCGGCGAGATAGGCAAGGGTGGAAGCGAGCAGGGTGCCGCCGACGCAATAGCCGGCCGTGTGCACCTTCATCTCGCCGGTCACCTTCTCGATGACGTCCATCGCAGCGAGTGGGCCCTCCTTCATGTAATCGGCCCAGGTTTTCTTGGCGAGTTCCCTGTCGGGATTGACCCAGGAGATCACGAACACGGTGATGCCCTGGTCGACGCACCATTTGATGTAGGATTTATCCGGGCGCAGATCGAGGATGTAGAATTTGTTGATCCAGGGCGGCACGATCAGCAGCGGCGTGCGCAGCACCGTTTCCGTGGACGGCGAATACTGGATCAACTGCATCAAATCATTCTGGTAGATCACCTTGCCCGGCGTCGTCGCCATGTTGACGCCGACCACCAGATTGTCGGGATCGGACTGGCGGATACGCAGCGTGCCGCGTCCGGCCTCGATGTCCTCGGCCAGCATCTTCATGCCGCGAACGAGATTGTCGCCCTTGGAAGCCAGGGTCTCGCGCAGCACTTCCGGGTTGGTCAGCACGAAATTGCTTGGTGAGAGAGCGTTGGCGATCTGCTGGACGTAGAATTCCGCTTTCTTCCGCGTGTGCGGATCGAGGCCTTCGGCGTTGTTCACTAGATCATGCGCCCACTGCGTCGTCAGCAGATAGAGTTGCATCACGAAGTCGAAGAACTGGTTCGACTTCCATTCCGGATCCTTGAAGCGCTTGTCGCGGGGCGATGGCTCTACCGCGGGCTTGACATCGCCTTCGCCGGCCATGCGGCGCATCGCCGAACCCCAGAGATCAAGATAGGCCTTGCCCATCTTGTGCTGCAGGTCGGCGGCGCGGTCCTTGTCGGCCATCCAGTATTCGGCGACCGATGAGAAGGTCTTGATCACCTCAGCGAGTTCGCTCGGCGGCTTGTCCTTCACTTCGCCGGCCTGGCGCGGCTTCAGATACGCGGCGAGCGCCTGGCCAGAACTCTCCATTGCGCGCGCGATGTTCATCGCGAACGCGTCCGCGTCGAATTTGGTCTCGGGTTTGTCCTTGGTATCGACGTCACTCATGTCGCTAATTTAGTCGTTTCACTTCGCTTCGTCACCGCGCGGCAGGAATGATCGCAACTATTTGGATTGGTTCTGCGATCCCTGTTGTTGCGCTGCGTCAAAGTTTCGCGATTCCGACATAATGAAGCCTCACCGATACCGTCTGTTATGCCGCCCCTTGATCGTTAGAGGCGACAATCCCTTGCACGATTTGCTAGAATTTTCGCTGCAAGGCTTTCTAAGCAAGGCTCTCTAAGCAAGGCTTGGGCCAGCGGGACGAGTAACGCGCGTTAGTTGGGATTCCGCTAAAATGCCGGTGGGTGGAACAATCAGGCTACTGATGGCGGGGGTGCTGCTTGCGGCATCGCTCGCGGTCGGCGGCTGTTCGACGCAGATCGCCGATCTGCCGGCGGTGGGCTTGCCCGCCGATGCGCCGCCGCGGCCGAAGGAGGCAGGCAGCTACCTTCCGGTGCATGATCTGCCACCGGACCGGGCCGAGGCCGCCATGAAGCCCGACGAGCAGAAGCGGATCCAGTCCGAGCTGATTGCGGCCCGGGACCGCCAGGCATCCTCGGGCAAGCCGCCAAAGAACCAGTCCTCCAAGTAGGCCAGAATCGCGCGATTTGCGCTGGCGTCTCGGGGCTTGCGTGGTAAAACGATCGGATTCAACGGTTTGGCGGTTGAACCTAGCCCAATTCCTTGATTTGAGCGCGTTTTTGCGCGGAATCGGGTTCCGCCATGCCGTTGGCCGTGCGCTGCCCGAAGGGCGCCGGCACCCGGAGCATGAGACCCATGGAAGAATTCTACCGCATCCGCCGACTGCCGCCTTATGTGTTCGAAAAGGTTAACCAGGCCAAGGCAGCGGCGCGTAATGCGGGTGCCGACATCATCGACATGGGCATGGGCAATCCGGACCTGCCGGCCCCGCCCCATGTGCTGGAGAAGCTGAAGGAGACGCTGGGCAAGCCGCGGACTGACCGTTACTCGGCCTCGCGCGGCATCAACGGGCTGCGCAAGGCGCAGGCGGCCTATTACGCGCGCCGTTTCGGCGTGAAGCTCAACCCGGATACCCAGATCGTTGCCACGCTCGGCTCCAAGGAAGGCTTTGCCAACGTGGCGCAGGCGATCACCGCGCCGGGCGACGTCGTGCTGTGCCCGAATCCGAGCTACCCCATTCACGCCTTCGGCTTCCTGATGGCGGGCGGCGTGATCCGCTCGGTGCCTTCGGAACCGACTCCGCAATTCTTCGAGATGGTGGAACGGGCGATCATTCACTCGATCCCGAAGCCGATCGCGCTGATCGTCTGCTATCCATCGAACCCGACCGCCTATGTCGCCGATCTCGACTTCTACCGGGATCTCGTCGCCTTCGCGAAAAAGCACGACATCTTCATTCTCTCTGATCTCGCTTATGCCGAGGTCTATTTCGACGACAAGAATCCGCCGCCGTCCGTGCTGCAGGTTCCCGGCGCCATCGACGTCACCGTCGAGTTCACCTCGATGTCAAAAACGTTCTCGATGGCGGGCTGGCGCATGGGCTTTGCGGTCGGCAACGAGCGGATCATCGCGGCGCTGTCGCGCGTCAAATCCTATCTCGACTACGGCGCGTTCACGCCGGTCCAGGTGGCGGCGACCGCCGCGCTGAACGGACCGGAAGACTGCATCCGTGAAATGCGCGAGACCTATCGCAGGCGCCGCGATGCGCTGGTCGAGTCGTTCGGCCGCGCCGGCTGGGATATCCCGCCGCCGCAGGCCTCGATGTTTGCCTGGGCGCCGTTGCCGAAGGCGTTTGAGGGCGTCGGCAGCATGGAATTCGCGACCTTGATGGTGGAAAAGTCCGGGGTTGTGGTCTCGCCCGGCGTCGCCTTCGGCGAGCACGGCGAGGGTTATGTGCGCATTGCCATGGTAGAAAACGAGCAGCGAATCCGGCAGGCCGCGCGCGGGGTGCGCCGCTTCCTTGAAAGTGGCATTGAAACGTTGCACAACGTGGTTCCTCTCGCCAACCGGCGCTAATCTCACCGGCAGGTTTTCGCATCCATGGTCGCACCCCTCAAAGTGGGTATTGCGGGGCTCGGCACTGTTGGCGCCGAGGTGGTCCGCCTCATCGAAGAACAGGGCCGGATGCTTTCCGCGCGCAGCGGCCGCGGCATTCGTGTCGTTGCTGTGACAGCGCGTTCCAGGGCCAAGAAGCGCAGCGTCAATTTGCGCGGCATCGACTGGGCGAAGAGCCCGCTGGCGCTCGCCACCGATCCCAACGTCGACTGTTTCGTGGAGCTGATGGGCGGCTCCGGCGATCCCGCGTTCTCGGCAGTCGAGGCGGCGCTGAAAGCCGGAAAGTCCGTGGTGACGGCCAACAAGGCGCTGATTGCCAAGCACGGCGTCAGGCTGGCGAAGGCGGCCGAAAAACATGGCGGCGCGCTGAACTACGAGGCCGCCGTGGCGGGCGGCATCCCGATCATCAAGACGTTGCGTGAAGGCCTTGCGGGCACCAGCGTCAACCGCGTCTACGGCATCCTCAACGGCACCTGCAACTACATCCTGAGCCGGATGGAGCAGGAGGGACTGACTTTTGCCGAATGCCTGAAGGACGCCCAGCGGCTCGGCTATGCCGAGGCCAATCCATCGTTCGACGTTGACGGCCATGATACCGCGCAGAAACTCGCAATCCTGGCCAGTCTCGCTTTCGGTACCAAGGTGTCGCAGAGCGCGATCTATGTCGAAGGTATTTCCTCCATAAGACCGGAGGACCTGCGCGCCGCGGAGGAACTCGGCTACCGCGTCAAACTGCTTGGCGTTGCCGTGCGCACCGCCAAGGGTATCGAGCAGCGCGTGCATCCGACCATGGTGCCGAAGACGTCGTCCATCGCGCAGGTGATGGGCGTCACCAACGCGGTGACCATCGACGGCGAGGGCGTTCCGCCCATCACGCTGGTCGGTCCCGGCGCCGGAGGGGCAGCGACCGCGGCCTCCGTGGTTGCCGATATCGCCGACGTGGCGCGCGGCATTCGCGCAACGCCATTCGGCAGGCCGGTCGAGAAGTTGCGCGATACAACAAAGGCGCCGATGGAGCGCCATGAGGGCGGCTACTACATCCGCCTGATGGCGCGCGATCTTGCCGGCACGGCGGCGACCATCGCCACACGGCTTGCCGATCAGAAGATTTCGCTGGAATCGATCGTGCAGCGTCATCCCGACGGCGTGGACGCCGCGGGCGCCACCAAGAATGGTGCGCCGGTGCCGGTCATCCTGATCACCTATGCCACGCATGAGGATGCGGTGCATCGGGCGCTCGCCGCCGTGCAAAAGGACAAGGTCATCAGCGGCCGGCCGCAGGTGATCCGGATCGAGAAGAACTAGCGCGAAAGCAACGTTTCGCGCGTTTTGGAATTGTTAGGGGCAGACCGTGCGGTTCGCCCAGGGACTTTGAGGAGCACGAAGATGTCGACGCATATTTCCGTTCCACAGCAGCTGTTGCTCGAGCGCATCCTGACCCTCGAGATCGTGCGCGTGACGGAGCGGGCGGCCGTGTCGGCCGCGCGTTTGCGCGGCCACGGCCAGGAGAAGGCCGCCGACCAGGCCGCGGTCGATGCGATGCGCCGCGAGCTCAACAAGCTGCCGATCGAGGGTACCATCGTGATCGGCGAGGGCGAGCGCGACGAGGCGCCGATGCTGTTCATCGGCGAGAAGGTCGGCCTCAATGCCGGACCGCAGGTCGATATCGCCGTCGATCCGCTCGAAGGCACGACGCTGTGCGCCAAGAACATGCCGGGTGCGATCGCCACCATGGCGATGGCCGATGGCGGCACGCTGTTGCACGCGCCCGACGTCTACATGGAGAAGATCGCGATCGGTCCGGGATACGCCAAAAACGTTATCGATCTCGACGCGCCGCCGGCGGAAAACATCCAGCGCCTCGCCAAGGCCAAGGGCGTGCCGGCCTCAGCCATCACGGCGCTCGTCCTCGATCGCCCGCGCCATGCCGATATCATCGCGGCGATCCGCGGTACCGGCGCCGCCGTCCGCCTGATCACGGACGGTGACGTCGCCGGCGTGATCCACACCGCGACCCCCGAAGAAACCGGCGTCGACATCTACATGGGCACCGGCGGCGCGCCCGAAGGCGTGCTGGCGGCCGCAGCGCTGCGCTGCATCGGCGGCCAGATGCAGTGCCGCCTGATCCTGGATACGGCCGAGAAGCGCGAACGCGCCCAGAAGATGGGCGTTGCCGATCCCCGCATGGTCTATGGCATCGAGGACATGGTGAAGGGCGACTGTCTGTTCGCCGCGACCGGCGTGACTACGGGCTCGCTGCTGACGGGCGTCAAGTTCCGCAAGGACAATGTGATCGAGACCGAGACGGTGGTGATGCGCTCCGTCACCGGCACCGTGCGCTACATCAAGGCCGAGCACCGGCAACTCGACAAGTTCTATCTCGACTGACGGAGGCAGGCCATGGCGGGCGAGACTATCGTCCGGCCGGTGCGAGGTGATGATCGCGCCGCCTGGGAGCCGCTCTGGCAGGGCTATCTCACCTTCTACAAGTCGTCGCTCGCGCCCGAGGTGACCGACGCGACGTGGCGGCGTTTTTTCGATCCGATCGAGCCGCTCTACGCGCTGGTCGCCGAACGCGACGGCAAGCTGGTCGGGCTGACGCATTATCTGCTGCATCGCTCGACCTGGGCGCCGGTGTGCTACTGCTATCTCGAGGACCTCTTTGTCGAGCCGTCACTGCGTGGCGGCGGCGTCGGACGCAAGCTGATTGCAGCGGTGGAAGCCGCAGCGCGCGCCGCCGGCGCCAGCCGCCTCTACTGGATGACGCACGAGACCAACGAAACCGCGCAAATGCTGTACAACAAGGTCGCGGACCGGCCGGGCTTCGTGCAGTATCGCAAGAAGTTCTAGCGGCGTTACAGGCAACCATAACAACAAAAGGAAGCGAACATGTCCGACATTTCCGGTGTGAAAGCCCTGGTCTTCGACGTGTTCGGCACATGCGTCGACTGGCGCACCAGCCTGATCGACGACTTCACGAAGTGGTCCGAGAAACGCGGCATCAAGGCAGACTGGACCGCTTTGGTCGACGGCTGGCGCGCGGTCTATGCCGCCTCAATGGACGAGGTGCGCAAGAACCCGCAGAACGGCTACGTCATCCTCGACGTGCTGCACCGGCGCTCCCTGGAAAAGCTGGTCGCACAGATGAATATTCAGGGCCTGAGCGACGCCGACCTGCATTATCTCACCATGGGCTGGCATCGCCTGCATTCATGGCCTGACACCAATTCAGGTCTCGCGCGGCTGAAGAAAAAACACGTCATTTCGCCGCTGTCCAATGGCAATGTCGCGCTGCTCACCAACATGGCGAAGTTCGCAGGGATGCCGTGGGATCTCATCATGTCGGCAGAGCTGTTCGAGCACTACAAGCCGGATCCGGAGACCTATCTCGGCGCAGCGAAGCTGCTCTGCCTGAAGCCTGAAGAAGTGATGATGGTCGCCGCCCACAACAACGACCTCAAGGCGGCGCGGAAGCTCGGACTGAAGACCGCCTTCGTCGCAAGGCCGACCGAGTATGGGCCTCTGCAGAAATACGATTTCGAGGCCAAGGACAATTGGGAGATCGTAGCCAAGGACTTTGGCGGCATCGCCGACAAAATGGGCTGCTGAGCGTTAGCCGCCGGCGAGGATGACGCCGAACCAGCCGAGACCTCTGTAGGTCTCGTAGCCCGGGGTGGCGTGGAACGCCACCAATCGGCCGGAGCGGTCCTGGTAGAAGCCACAGCGCTTTCCGTCGAGCGAGAGCTGGATCTGCTCGGTGAGCAGCCCCTTGCCGTCGGAAGCGGCGATCACGCGGAAATTCGAATCCACCAGAAGCACGCGCGCCTTGTCGGCATCGCCGACGCGTACGCCCTGCACGATGGCGCGGGCCTGCGGCTCCCAGTCGAAATGGATCGCGAGCACGCCGGTCGGCTTGCCATCGGCCTTGCCGCCTGCGCGGACGCTGGCGCAGTAGGTCGCCACCTGCGCGTTGCCGAGCAGGGGCTGGCTCTCGACGTCGCCGGCAACGTAGTCGTCGCCGGAACGCAAGGCTCGCGCCTCGCGAAACCACTTTGTGTTTGCGACATTCTGGCCGACGACGCGGAAGCGATCGGCGCGGCCATTGGCGAGCACGTTGCCCTCGAGATCGCAGAGCCAGAGATCGAGATACACCGTGTAGGCACCGAGGATCACCGCCAGCCGCTCCGAGACGTGGGCGACCGCGGCCGCGCCCGGCGCCGCGGCGCAATCGACCACGGCCGAGTCGGTGGCCCACCAGCGCACGTCGCAGGTGCGTTCATAGAGATTGCGGTCGATCAGCTCGATGGCATTGAGCGAGAGGTCCACCATGCGCTCGCCGCGCGAGCGGTCGGTCATGCGCGAGATCGAGCTCATCAAATTGCCGGTGCGGTTGGTGAGCTGGCTTTCCAGCTCGCGCGCGATGGCCTCGACCTGCTGGCCGACATTGCGCACTTCCTGCGCGACGACGGCAAAGCCGGCGCCTTGCGCGCCGGCGCGCGAGCTCTCGATCAGCGCGTTCAGCGCCAGCATCTTCATCTGGTTGGTGATCTTCTGGATCGCCTTGGTCTTCTCGCAGGCGACCTCGTTCACCTCGGCCGTCAGCCGCTCGATCAGGGCGCCGACGTCGGCTTCATCCTCTGCACTTGGGGAACCGGCGGGCTGCCTGGCGATCGATGCTGTGCGATAGCGGTCAAGCGCGACGGACATTGCAGGGCACTTCCTTCAGTCTCGGCGCCCTGCGGATTCCTGTGGATCGGCAAGGATTCGCGAGCGCGTGATTGATGCTTTTGTCGCGCATTGTTGCCTAACGACCGGTATAATTTCCCGAGCCGCACGGGTAGTACTACTGAGACGAATTGCACGTTGTTTGTGCAAGTCGATTTTTTCGGCGGACTGGTTGATGCGGCCCGTGGTCGCGTCCGTCGCCATCCCATAAGGAATCATGTCGCTTCCCGCATCTGCGATTCCCGTTGAACTGCCGCCGGCGTTTCTCGGCGTGTCGCGGTCCGCGACCGGAAAGCTCTGGCGCGACCGGCTCGATGCGCGCGGGCAGGCGAAGGCGCTCGCGATCGCGCAACGCTACCACCTTCCGGAAATGCTGGCGCGGGTGCTGGCCGGCCGCGAGGTCGAGATCGATGCGGTCCAGGATTTTCTCGATCCGACCATCCGCAAGCTGATGCCCGATCCATTCACCGTCACGCAGATGGAGGCGGCGGCGAAGCGTATCGCGGATGCGGCGATGCGCGGCGAGAAGGTCGCGATCTTCGGTGACTACGACGTTGATGGTGCGACCTCGGCGGCGCTGCTCGCCTGGCATTTGAGGCATTGCGGGCTCGACCCGCTTATCCACATCCCGGACCGCCTGTTCGAAGGTTATGGCCCCAACACCGAAGCTGTGCGTGTGCTCGCAGGCAAGGGCGCCACACTGCTGGTGACGGTCGATTGCGGCACCACTAGCATCGAGCCGCTGGCGGAAGCAAAGAAGCTCGGCATGTCCGTCGTCGTCATCGATCATCACCAGAGCGGCGAGCAATTGCCCGAGGTCGATGCGTTGGTGAACCCGAACCGGCCGGACGATCTCTCCGGCCTCGGCTATCTCGCCGCGGTGGGCCTGGTGCTGGTCACGCTGGTGGCTGTCAATCGAGAGCTGCGCCAACGCGGCTTCTGGAGCGCGGAAATGCCGGAGCCCGACCTGCTGGGCATACTGCACCACGTGGCGCTCGGCACGGTCGCCGACGTCGCGCCGCTGACCGGGCTGAACCGCGCCTTCGTCGCCAAGGGACTGATCGCGATGCGCCGGCGTGACCATGTCGGCCACACCGCGCTGATGGACATCTCGCGGCTGAACGGCCCGCCCGAGGCCTGGCATCTCGGCTTCATGCTGGGTCCGCGCATCAACGCCGGCGGGCGCATCGGCCGCGCCGATCTCGGCGTGCGCCTGCTGCTCGAGGGCGACGTATCCGAAGCCGCGCGCATCGCCGCCGAGCTCGACCGGCTCAACAGCGAGCGTCGCCTGATCGAGCAGGCGGCGGAAGCGCAGGCCGAAGCGGAAGCGCTGGCTTCTCTCGGCCTGGAGGACAAGGGCGCCGTGATCGTCACGGCCTCCGAGGGCTGGCATCCCGGCGTGGTTGGTCTGGTCGCCTCGCGGCTGAAGGAAAAATTCTCGCGGCCGGCCTTTGCGATTGCGCTGGAGCCCGGCGGCATCGGCACCGGTTCCGGCCGGTCGATCTCCGGTGTCGATCTCGGCAAGGCGGTGCGGCAGGCGGTGAAGGACGGGATTCTGATGAAGGGCGGCGGCCATGCCATGGCCGCCGGCGTCACGATGCGCAAGGAGCGGCTCGCCGAATTCCGCGCCTATATGGAAAGCGCGCTCGCGGCCGACGTTGCCAATTCCCGCCACGAGAACGAGCTGTTCATCGACGGCGCGGTCAGTGCGCGCGCGGTGACGCCTGAATTCGTGAGCACGCTCAATCGCGCCGGTCCCTTCGGCGCGGGCAATCCGGAGCCGGTGATCGCGCTGCCGTCGCACCAGCTCGTTTTCGCCGAGGAGGTGGGACAGGCGCATTTGCGGCTGCGCTTCAAGTCCGGCGATGGCGCCATGGTGAACGCCATGGCATTTCGTGCCGTGGGACAAAAGCTCGGCAATGCGCTGGTGCAGAATCGCGGCCAGCTCTTGCATGTCGCCGGTTCGCTCGCCGTGGACCGTTGGCAAGGAGCCGAACGTGTGCAAATGCGTGTGGCCGATATCGCGGTGCCCGACGACGGGCCGGCGATGATCAGGTAGACAAGAAAAGCCGAGTAAGGGAGTGAACATGGCAGGGCAGGTTGCAGGCAAGGTCGCGCTGGTCACGGGCGGTGCATCGGGAATCGGCGAGGCGGTCTCCGAACTGCTGGCGCGCGAAGGCGCCTCTGTCGCGGTGACCGATATCGACGACCTCCGGGGACCGGAGTTGGTCGCCCGCATCAAGAAGGCCGGCGGCGAGGCCACCTTTTGGCATCAGGACGTCACCAGCGAAGCGCGCTGGGCCGAAGTCGTAGCCGAGGTCGTCAAACGCTACGGCCAGCTCGATATTCTCGTCTCCAATGCCGGCATCGGGATCGGGGTGCCCTCGATCACGCAGATGACGCTGGAGGATTGGCGGCGGCAGATCGCAATCAATCTCGATGGTGTATTCCTGTCAGTGAAGCACTGCCTGCCGGCGATGCGCACAGGCGGCCGTGGCGGCTCGATCATCCTGATGTCGTCACAGGCTGGCCTGCATGGCGCGCAGTCGCTCGCCGGTTACTGCGCCACCAAGGGCGGCGTGCGGCTGTTCGCCAAGGCCATTGCGATGGAATGCGCGTCGTTTGGCGACGGCGTTCGCGTCAACTCCGTGCACCCCGGCATCATTGACACACCGATCTGGGGAAAGATTCCAACCGGAGCGAGCGGACATGGACAGAACGCGCCGATCGACCCCGGGGAGCGCGCCAAGTTTGCAACTCCGCTCGGCCGCGCGGGCCACGCCATAGAGGTAGCGCAGGGCGTGCTCTATCTGGCGTCGGACGCATCGAGCTACGTAACCGGAACGGAGCTCGTCATCGACGGCGGCATGAATGCGGGCCGGGCGCTGCGAATGCCCAATGCACCAGCCCATCCGGTGCCGGGACTTGCGCGCTAGCCGCCTTGTCTTAACCGCGCGAGCACCTTCAGCCCGCCGTACCCATCGGCGGGCAAAAGGCCCATCTTGGTCTGATAATCCCTCACCGCCTTCATGGTGTCATTGCCGACGCGGCCATCGGTGCCGCCGGTGTCGAAGCCGGCCTTGGTCAGCCGCGTCTGCAACTCCTGCACTTCGGCGAGCGTCAGCGCGCGCTCCGAGCCCGGGAAAGGCTGGATGAAGGTCGGCCCGCCCAGGATGCGGTCGCCGAGATGGCAGATCGCCAGCGCATAGTTCATCGAGGGATTGTAGCTCTTCACCGCGTTGAAGTTCGGGCCGAGCAGGAAAGTGGGACCGCCGGCGACGGGCGTCCACATCTGCGCCGAGGCGTTCGGTTGCGGAAAGGGTTGGCCGTCGGCGCGCGCGACGCCGGCGCTGCTCCACGCCGCATAGGTGCGGCTGCCGCCGGAGGCGCCGCTCGCGCCTCGAACCTCATAACCCCAATGTTCGCCGCGATGATACTTGCCGCGGTTGACCAGGAATTTCGCGCTCGAGCCGAGCGCATCGTCCGGCTTGCCGAACGGCGAGACCTTGCCGTCCCGGTCATAGTCGATGCCGACATTGAGCCAGACTTCCGGCATCCATTGCGTATGGCCCATGGCGCCGGCCCAGGAGCCGCGCATTTCTTCCGGCGTGCTCCAGCCGCGATCCACGATCCGCAGCGCGTTGATCAGTTCGGTCTCCCAATAGGCCTTGCGGCGCGGCTCGTTCCAGGCGAGCGCGGCAAGCGAGGGAAACACCGGCCGCATATGGTTCTGCTGCACCAGCGGATCGCCATAGGCGGACTCGACGCCCCATAGCGCCAGCAGCGTGCCGCGCTCGACGCCAAAATCCTGTTCGATGCGCGCGAACAAGGCTTCGTTCTTGCGCAGCGCTTCGCGGCCATTGGTGATGCGCCAGTCGGAAACGCGGCGGTTGATGTACTGCCAGACCTGCTCGGTGAATTCCGGCTGCCTCTGAAATTGCTTGAACACGGACATGTCGGGTTCGATGCGGCCCATCACGCGGGTCCAGGTCGTATCCGAAATGCCCTTGGCCTGCGCGCGGGCGCGGAACGAGTCGCGCCATTGATCAAAACCGGGCGGCGCTGCGGCAAGCGCAGGGCTTGTGAGCAGGGCGGTCGCGCCAACACCCGCCTGCAGCAGAGCGCGGCGGGTCGGCAAGGCAAGGGAATCAGGCTGTTTCATCGAGCCCAGTCTAGCGGCGCGATATGCCGGCACCAAAAGCCAAGATGCCGCGGGAACTAGCTTTCCTGCAAATCGGTGGCGATTTTGGACAGCCAGCGGTTATAAGAAGCATCCATACAATGAGCACTGATAACCGGGTGGTGTCGATGTCACATGCGCGCAGCGAGTACACGGACTTTCAAAAACTGGCGCCCGACGCCTTCGAGGTCGTCCGCACATTGGGCCAGTTGGCTGCCAAGGCCGGAATCGACAAGCAACTGCTTGAGCTGATCAAGATACGCGCTTCGCAGATCAATGGCTGCGCCTTTTGCCTGCAATATCACATCCTGCAGGCGGAAACGCTCGGTCTCTCCGAGGACAAAATCAATCTCGTCGCGGTGTGGCGCGAGGCGCCGCAGTTTTCGCCGCGCGAGCGGGCCGCGCTGGCGTGGACGGAGGCGCTAACCATGCTGCCGAACGGCGTCAGCGACGAGGTTTATGCGCAGGCGACCGCAGAGTTCGCCGACAAGGAGTTGACGTACCTGACGTCGGCGATCGCTTCGATCAACACCTGGAACCGGTTCGGCGCCGCCTATCGTTGGACGCCACCGGCGCGGCAGAAGGCCGGTGCAGCGGCGAGTTAGTTCTCGCCGCCCTCATGCCGGTCGGCACGAGCCGCGTCCGGCAGTGCATGCGCAACCGCCGCTGCGGTAACCGGCTCGTTGCCGATCTCGCGCCCGCGGCCGCCGATCAGCCGCTCATAGGCCGAGACCAGCGTGGTGTAGGGATTGACCCAGAGCCAGCCGTCGCGGGTGAACACCTGGACGTCGAAATGCAGATGCCGGCTGGTGCCGGCGGGGCGGTCGAGATAGTTCGAGACCACGCCGATCTGCTCACCTTCGACGACACGGCGGCCGTTGAGGAGGCCGTCGGTATCCATGGCCGACGGGTTCATGTGCATGTAGCGGAAGCGGATATGCTCGGTGCGGCTATTGATCTGCAGCGTCGCGGCCTGCTGCTTGGGCGCGCGGATCACGACGGCGTCGCGCACCGCGACGACTGTTTGCCGCTTGTCGTCGCAAGTCTCCGCGCCCTCTTCGGCCGCGCAGGGCCGCGGCCTGATGTCCTGTCCCTGATGTCCGAACCCGCTGGCGCACTGGCCGACGTTGAAGCTGCGATCCTCGCAGAAATTGTCGCGCCAGGGATAGGTGCCGCCAACAAGCTTGGTCTTGTCGCGCCGTGCGAATTGCTGTGAACGGGTTGCGACGGGAACGCGTACCAGTGGAAAGCGAATTTGCGAGTACGCCGTGTTGTCAGCACGACCGGACGTGCGGCGCGATCCGGTTTTGGCAATGATGTCACCGCTCGGGCGATAGGTGAAATCGCCGGACGCCACGACAGGCCGCTCTGCAGTGAGGGAGGCGATGTCTTGGCGTTGCCGCGACGGCAGGCCGCCGGCAACGCGTAACGCCTTCAGGAAGCGCTCGGCCACTGGATAGGCCTCGCGGCAGGCCAGCCGCCGTGGCCGCGGCGCCGAATCCAGGCACTGGATCGAGACCACATAGGGCACGCCGAATTTGGTGAACGCGTAGCGCACGTAGCCTTCCCGGATGAAGCGGCGCATGTCGGGAAATTGCGCCGAGAGCGACTTGACCGGTTCGCCCTTGCCGCCGGCGGGATCGGCAAGGTCGTAGACCAGCAGCGAACCCGTGATCTGCACCTCGACTGGTTTTGCAAACGTCCGGTGCGGCAGGCCTTCGCCGGCACCGGGCGCCAGCGCGAACGTAGCGTCATAGCCGGAGAGCCCGGCATGGAAGACGTCGGCTGGCCGGAAGTCGGACTGGTAGCGCGCGAGATTGGCGGGATCAGCCGCGCCGCCTTGCCGTGCCTCGATCCAGGCCGATGTGTCGAACGGCAGGAGCACCGGAATTGGGCTGCGGCCGATGCCGGTGAAAAATTCCGATGTGATGGCGTTGAGCTGTACCAGCGCCGGCATCGAGCGCGGGTCGTAAGCGGCGTAGCGCTGCTGGATCGGGAAGCTGAAAGTGTACGTGCCGCCGGGCTGGCTGCTCACCTCGGTGCGAAACTGGTCGAGCGCGGCGCGCCATTCGACGCGCATCGCTGATATCGAGGGGGTGCGGAATTCATCGGCCGTAGCGCAACCGCGGCCGGCCACCTGCGAGAGGAAAGCTGCCAGCAAGCACAGGACAAACCGGTCAGTCCACTTCCCCAACTTTCTTCGCCCCCCGGCGACTCCCCGTTTCCAGAGGGCTTCAGTCTAGTCCTTTGCGCGCTCGACGTAAGACCCGTCTTCAATCATGACGACGATCCGTGTCCCCGCGGCCACATGTGGCGGCACCGAGGTGCGCACGCCGTTGGAGAGGATCGCGGGCTTGTAGGAGGACGACGCGGTCTGGCCCTTGGTGACCGGCTCGGTTTCCACCACTTCCAGCGTCGCACGTTGCGGCATGGTGATCGCGACCGGGTTGAGGTCGTGCAGCGAGAGCTTGACCTGCATGTTCTCCTGCAGGTACGGCGCGGCGTCACCGACAATCTCCTTGGAAACCTGGACCTGATCGTAGGTGTCGGTATTCATGAAGTGGAAGCCGTCGGTATCCTCATAGAGATAGTTGAAGTTGCGATCCTCGACGGTCGCCTTCTCGACCTGGTCGGTGGTCTTGTAGCGCTCGGACACCTTCACGCCATCGCCGATGCGGCGCATTTCGATCTGGCTGACCGGAGTTCCCTTG
>Ga0081540_1002077_pt1 | contig 16706 bp, 17 predicted proteins | sample TabmetS2T1R1_FD_71024 | JGI IMG/M metagenome (GOLD analysis project Ga0081540, IMG submission 71024) | Tabebuia heterophylla rhizosphere microbial communities from the University of Puerto Rico - S2T1R1 | ecosystem: Host-associated > Plants > Roots > Rhizosphere ... | reverse complement strand
AGCCGGCTGCAAGGGTGCGTGAGCGCTCCCGCATCACGCAGGATTCGCGGCGCCAAGAGCGCCGGCAGGTGACCCGTGAGGAGCCGCGCCAACGTGTTGTTCGCCGCGAGGAGCCTTGGCGCGATCAGCGGCGTTTTGCCCGCGACCGCGATAACGGTCGGGACGTGCGCCGCGAATTAGTCGACGAGGACGGCGTGCGCCACATCGTCCTCCCGCGCCGGGAGAAGAGGCGCCTGCTGGAGGACCTGCGTGAGCACACGGCATCGCGAGGACCCTTCCTGTTCATGCGCGGTCCCCGCGGATTGTTCGGGGACGATGACGAGGATTGATCGAAGAGCTTGATGGCTTTCTTCGCATCGCCATCTCGCTCTATTTTATTGCTGGAGCATGATCTCTCGGGTCGAGCCCGAGGGCACGCTTTTCCGAAAACCGGTATCCACTCCGGATCAAGTCCGGGGCAGGCCTTTTCGGGATCATGCTCCAGCTCTCACCAATGCGTGCGTATGATCGCGTCGATCGTCGCCACTCCGGCAGCGAGCGCGGCGACGGTCGCGACGAGGGCGGTGGCGGGCCGAGGCAGAGCGCGATTGGCCAGTGCAGAAATCGTCACGGCTACGATCGGCAGGATTATCGTGAAGTATCGCCCCTGGATGCCATGAATGAATGGCGCGTCGATCGGGGTCCATGCCAGGTAGAAGATCAGAAAGATCGCGAACGAATAGCCCAGTATCGTCAAGGCACTGATCGTCGCCACGCGCATGCGGACCGAACGGTCAAGATCCGTGCGCACCAGGCAGGTCGCCAGAAACGCCGCACTCAAGGCAAGATAGAGCCATGTGGGCAGATGGGTGTCGCGCCAACCCAGGCCGCCGATCATCTCGCGCCAGAGGTCATACGCGTGCGCGAGGGTCCCGAGTGACGCATCCACGAAGTGCCATGGATGGCCGAGCAGGTATCCGAGCTTCCATCCGATGTTGAATTGCTCGGGCGGCGCGCCGGTGCCCTCGATCATGCGCCAGGTGCCCATGTCGGCCGAACCGGCAATGAGCCATATCGCTGTGAAGACCAGGCCGGGCGCGACCACCAAGGCCGTGACCGGCAGCCGCCGACGCAAGCCGGCCAATGGCACGGTCATGCCTTCCAGGACAACGAACGCCGTGTGCGACGGCTTGATCAGGACGCACAGCGTCATCCACAGCGACCGCCATCTTGCATGATCGGCTCCACCTGCTGCGGCTCTCAGGCACAAGGCCGTGACCAGCATGGTGAGCGCCAGTGCCGCGCCGTCGGCACAGACGATCGCGCGCTCGAACAGGGAGATCGGCAACATGGCGACGGCGAGAAAGGCCCATCTGCCATAGGGCGCGATAGCGATCGCATAGGCCGCCAGCGCGGTGGCCGTGATGAAGCCGGCAAGCCGCATGAGCCACAGCATGGACACAAAGTCGAGACTGAGCGCACGTGCCACCAATGCGGCTGCCACATAGGGCAGATAGGCAACCGGGGCGTAACCTTCTGAGCCGGCGTACAGCACGAACTCCGATGCCACATCGGGCCGGTTGGCCTTCTTGCTCCGGTACTCGGCAAATGCGTGGTGATAGTTGAATCCCTCGGTGCCGAACCGGTAGCGCGCTGCTTCGAAGAACTGGTAGCCGTCATTGATGACGGCCGGCAGCACGATGCCCTTGCGGCCCTTGTCGTCGGCGAGCGACGGCACGAACTCTCCCCGCGAGATTCCGTAGGCGCGCAGGAAGTGCGCAGGCTCGTCGGCGCCGCGGAACGGCGGCGTGACGAACACGGCGGGAAGCCCAAACACAATGGACAGGAGCAGGAAAGCCGCGACCGGTCGACCGGCCCAAGACGCCAGCCACCGACGAGCACGCGCCGTATCTGGAACGATCGGTTGATCGGCAACGGAGGCCATGCGGCTCGATAGCACGCAAAACGAGCCATAGGGCGAACGGAGCACAAAAAAGCCTGCCCTCGGTTCATCGCCGAGGGCAGGCTTCGTCGATACGTAGTGATCAGTTACGCGGCGCGACGATTGACCTTGCTCTCGGCCAGCGTCGTGAGCTTCTTGTCAGCAGCTTTTTCCTCCTCGAGATTCTGCTTGAGCAGGTTGGCGCAGTCGCTGCGTCCCAGCTGAGTGGCCCATGCGATCAGGCTGCCGTAGCGGGTGATCTCGTAGTGCTCGACCGCCTGCGCGGCCGCGATGATGGCGGCGTCGAGCACCGAGCGATCCTCCACCTCGCCGGCGACGTCTTCGGCTTCCTCGATGATGCCGTCAATGGCCGGACAATCGACGCCCTTCGCCTCGGTACCGTGCAGACGGAAGACCTGCTCCAGGCGCTTCACGTGATTCTCGGTCTCGCGCAGATGGGACTGCAGGCCCTGCTTGAGCTGCGGATCGCTTGCCTTCTCGATCATCTCCGGCAGCGATTTCACGATCTGGTTCTCGGCATAGTAGATGTCGCGCAGCGTATGCACGAACAGATCGTCCATGTTCTTGATGTCTCTGGAAAACAGGCCCATGGGTAGTTCCTCTTTTTTCGGTGCGTTGAACGAACGGCCTGCCCCTAGCGGCCGGTCTTAAGCGGAACGTTTGACGCTTCAGGAGGGTTCCAGAAGTGTCTGGTTGACGACCACAACAAACGGGTGAAGACAGCGCGATTTCAGGGAACTATTGCGCTGCCGTTGCGAGGATCTCGGCCAGGAATCGCTCTTTTCGCGCCTGTGAGCGACAGCTGCGCAGCGTCGCGGAAAAGCTCTCCAATATGCCGTTCTCGAAGGCCGAGACGACCGTCTCGTGCACGTAGCTCTTGCGACAGATGGTCGGCGTGTTGTGCAGCTCTTCCGCCGCCGTGCGTACGGCTTCCAGCACCTGCTTGCGCCGTTGCCGCGCGCTGCTCGCCGGTACCGTGCGGGCCAAGGTGTCGAGTACGGCCGCCGAAGCGCACAGGGTGCGGAAGTCCTTCAGGGAAATCGGCACGTCCGTGATGGTGCGCAGGAATGCGTTCACGTCCCCTGCCCGCACGGTGCGGATGCCGTTCTCGTCGCGATATTGGAAGAGGCGGCGGCCCGGCAACCGGCGAAGAATCTCGATCGCCGTACACAGGCGCGGAGCGGAAAACTCCTTGCGGACGTCCTTGCCACCCTTGGCACGAAACGACAACGTGATGGTCTCGCCCGAGATGGTGACGTTGGACTTGAGCAGGGTCGCGGCCCCACGCGTGCCGTTGGTACGCGCGTAGCTCTCACTGCCCGGCCGGATGGCACTGCGCGCGACCAGCTCAATCACGGCCGAAAGCGCGAATTCCCGGCTCGCATCTTCCTGCGCCAAGTGTTGGGCTACGCTGCGGCGAATGCGCGGCAGTACCTCGGCCAAGCGCGCCAGGCGGTGCGCTTTCTGAGTCTCCCGCACCTTCTCCCATTCGGGATGGTAGCGGTATTGCAGTCGCCCCGCGGCATCACGGCCAATGGCCTGAAGGTGCGCCGACGGGTCCTCGGCGTAGAGAACATCTTTGTAGGCGGGCGGGACAGCCAGAGAATTCAGGCGTCGGATCATCAAAGGATCTTCGATGCGCGCACCGCCGGCGTAGAATGCATAGCCCTTGCCGCAGCGGCGGCGCCGGATGGTCAGCTCTTCCCGGGTGACGAGTCGCAGGCCGAGTCGCCTGGCAAGGGTCGCTGCCGACGACGCGCGCCGTCGTCGCGGCGGGCACGGCGGCAGGTCCGGCACAACCACCGACGTTAACGATCCCACCTGCGCGTCCACGGCTTCACCTCTGCGACTTCGACTGAATGGCAATTCCATCGTCCGCTCAAAGGTTCCGCCCGGGCTCCCGGCGGGCTTCAAGGGCAATGCGTGGGCCGCTACACTAGTCCCGAGACGGCCCACCCCGCGGCGGCCGAATGAAGGGAAGCGGAGATACCGCGAATGGTCAAAGCCAGACGCATCGGACACGCGACGTTCGAGACGCCGGACCTCGAGAAAGCCATCGCCTATTACACGCAGATCAACGGCCTCATGCTGGCCGAACGCGAGAAGAACCGCGCATTCCTTGCCTCCAAGGTGGGACAACTCAGCATCCAGATCGAGAAGGCGGACGAAGCACGCTGCGCCAGGCTGTCATTCGAGGTGGCTCCCGATTCGAATTTCGACGAGCTCAGCCGCGACCTCGCCAAGGACGGGATCAAGAGCGAGCTGCGCAATGACAGCGTTCCTGGCCTCGGCAAGGTTCTCGCATTCAGGGACAACAAGGGCACGGTCATCGAGCTGTTCTCCGACTGGAGCTACCTCGGCCGTCACGAGCAGGTGCTCGGCGCCGGTCCGTTGAAGCTCGGGCACGTCGCCTTCTCGGTGCCGAATCCGCGCGAGACCGCGGAATTCTACCAGCGAGTGCTGGGCTTTCGTGTCTCCGACTGGATCGGCGACTTCTTCGTCTTCCTGCGCTGCAATTGCGACCACCACACCGTCAACTTCATTCGCGGCAGCCGGCCGCGGCTTCATCACTACGCGTTCGAGCTGAAGGACTTCTCCCACCTGCAGCAGTCGTGCGAGGTGCTTGGCCAGAGAAAGATCCCGATCATCTGGGGGCCGCTGCGCCACGGCCCCGGCCACAACGTCGCGACCTACCATCGCAACCACGACGACCAGGTCGTCGAGTTCTTCTGCGAGCTGGACCAGATGTTCGACGAAGAGCTCGGTTATTTCGAGCCGCGCCCGTGGCACCACGACACGCCGCAGCGGCCGAAGGTGTGGACCCCGGGACAGACGTCGGTGTGGGGGCCGCCCCCGACCGACGATTTTCACCGCGACCGGGATTGAGGCCGCACGACAGTCTGTCGGCTCTTGGAATCAGGAACCCCGCTTAATCCGCCGTGATCCTGGCGGCGCGGATGACGTCGCCCCAGCGCTTCGTCTCCTGCTTGATCAGGTCCGCAAGCCCCGACGGCGTCCCGCCGACCGGCTGCATGCTGATATTGGCGAATTGCGCCTGCACCTCGGGAAGCCCGAGAGCGTGGTTGATCGCCTCATTCAGCTTGGCCACAATTGCGGGTGGCGTCTTCGGCGGTGCCACGATCGCATTCCACGTGTCCGACTTGAACTCCGGCAGGCCGGCTTCTGCGAAGGTGGGAATGTCCGGCATCTGCGCGGCGCGCCGCGGGCCCGAGACCGCGAGCAGCTTGGCCCGGCCGCCCTTGTACAGCTGGAATGCCGAGCCGAGCTCGAGAAACATCAGGTCGACGTGGCCGGCAACGACATCGTTCACCGCCTGGGCGGTTCCCTTGTACGGCACGTGAACGAGCCGCGTGCCGGCGAGCTGGTTGAACAGCTCCCCTGACAGATGCGGGGTGGTGCCGATCCCCTGCGAAGCAAAGTTGAGCTTGCCGGGATTGTGCTTGGCGTGATCGATGAATCCCTGAACCGATGCGGCCGGGAAGTCGGGCCTCACGACCAGGACGTTGGGGACAGCCGTCATCACCGCGATCGGCGCGAAGGCCGTCGGATCGAAGCCGCTCTTCTTGTAGAGGAGCGGATTGACGGTCAGCGGCGACGGCTGCGCCGCCAGAAGGGTGTAGCCGTCCGGCTCTGCCGCAGCGACCGCCTCCGCTCCGGTATTGCCGGCGGCGCCCGGTCGGTTCTCGACGATGAACGGCTGACCGAAGCGCTGACGGAGCCTGTCGCCGATGATCCGCGCCGCCACGTCGAGCCCGCCGCCTGCCGGGGCCGAGACAATGATCTTCACGGTGCGGTTGGGATAGTCGGCCTCTTGCGAGGCGGCGCTCCCGGCTGCGACCAGCACCAGGGCCGCGACCGCGCCGAGGCACCGACGCACCATGACTTTGGCTTTCACGGCTCGCTGGCGAGCGCGACATCGAGGAGGCGGCGACACTCAGTGAGTTCCACCAGGGTTGCCTGCAGCTTGCGCAGGTCATCGCCGGCGAGACCGCGCGCCGCCGGAGGGGCCGAAGTCGACGGCGATGCTGCGACGACGTGCGCCGACGCGGCCGTATCGCCCGAGCCGTTAAACGACGCCTCGGTGTCGGGGCCCGGGCCTGAGTCCTGCGTCACGTCCTCGATCGGCGGCTCGCGCCGGACCGCATGGCCGGCCTCTGCGCCGAGCAGCGAGGGCAATATTCCGAACAGGCCGCGGCCACCGGTGGGCTGAGCAGTCTCCGGCTCGTCGACATCGTCGGGTGCTTTGGCGGGTTGCGGCGCGCCGGCCTGCCAGACGCTCTGCACGAACTTGACGCCGTGATCCTTGAGGATGCGCTGCACGCCGCGGATGGTGTAGCCCTCGCCGTAGAGGAGATGGCGAATGCCACGCAGCAGGTCGACGTCGTCGGGCCGGTAATAGCGACGGCCACCGCCGCGCTTCATCGGCCGGATTTGAGAGAAACGCGTCTCCCAGAACCGCAGCACGTGCTGCGGCAGATCAAGCTCTTCCGCCACCTCGCTGATGGTGCGGAATGCGTCCGGCGCTTTATCCACCGTCACTCAACTCTCCACCGTCACTCAACCCAACTGGACCCTTCCGGCAACGGCCTCACGGCTGCTGCCCGGTATCGAACTCGGCATTGATGCGCTGCTTGAGAATGGCCGATGGCTTGAACACCATGACCCGCCGCGGCGAGATCGGCACTTCCTTACCGGTCTTCGGATTGCGGCCGACTCGCTCGCCCTTCTTGCGCACCATGAAGGAACCGAAAGAAGAGAGCTTCACCGTCTCGCCGCGCTCCAGACAATCGGTGATCTCCTTCAGCACCACTTCGACGAGCGATGCGGATTCCGTTCGCGACAGCCCCACCTTCTGATAGACCGCCTCGCACAGGTCCGCCCGAGTTACCGTTTTTGCCACCATCGCCAAGCCCCGATTCCGGCGATCACCTATCCCGCTGAATAATCAACGATATGTACTCGTTGTCGAAGGGTCAACCGGAACGATGCGAGGAGCGGTGGAATAGACCGCCCTCGGTTCACCACCGAACCAGTGCCGATGCCCAGGTAAACCCCCCTCCCATGGCCTCGAGCAGGACCAGATGCCCCGGCTTTATGCGCCCATCCGCAACAGCGACCGCCAATGCGAGCGGAATTGAGGCAGCCGACGTATTCCCGTGGCGGTCGACCGTGACCACCACCTTTTCCGGGGCGATTCCGAGCTTGTGCGCCGACCCGTCGATGATGCGCTTGTTGGCCTGATGGGGCACGAACCAGTCGATGTCGTCGGCACTATAGCCGGTGGCGTCGAAGGCATCGACAATCACGTCGGTTATCATCGCGACGGCATGACGGAAGACTTCCCGCCCCTCCATGCGAACGTGTCCGACCGTGCCGGTCGAGGCGGGTCCGCCATCCACATAGAGCTTCGACTTGTGCCGTCCGTCGGAGCGCAGATGGGTGGTGAGAATGCCGCGGTCTTCGCGCGAGCCCGGCTGCTGCTGTGCCTCGATAACGACAGCGCCGGCGCCGTCACCGAACAGGACGCAGGTGGTCCGATCGGTCCAGTCCAGAATGCGCGAGTAGGTTTCAGAACCGATGACCAGCGCGCGTTTGAATGTGCCGGCGCGCAACAGGCCATCGGCCACCGACAGTGCGTAGACGAATCCCGAGCACACCGCCTGCACGTCGAACGCGGCGCCGTGCGTGATGCCGAGTCCGGCCTGGATCGATACGGCGCTCGACGGAAAGGTGTTGTCCGGCGTGGCAGTGGCAAGGACGATGAGATCGATAGCGCTGGCTTCGAGCCCCGCGGCAGCGAGCGCCGCCTGCGCGGCCTTCAGCCCCATATCCGACGTGACTTCGCCGGGCGCCGCGATGTGACGCTCCCGGATGCCGGTGCGCTGGACGATCCACTCGTCGCTGGTGTCGACCTTGCGAGCCAGTTCGTCGTTGGTGAGGACACGTTGCGGAAGATAGCTGCCGCAGCCGAGCACGACCGAGCGGGTCACCGTCACGAAGCGACCCCGCCGACTGCCCTGATGTCGCTCGTTCCGCGCACGTAATGATCGAGCGTTTCGCGGATCCGAGCCATCAGGCCGTGCCGCACCATCTCGTAACCGACCTCCACCGCGGCCGCGAACCCTTCGACGTCGCTGCCGCCGTGGCTTTTGATGACGATTCCGTTGAGACCAAGAAACACGCCGCCGTTGACGTTGCGCGGATCCATCTTTTCGCGCAGCGACGCGAAGGCATCGCGCGCCAGAAGATAGCCGAGCTTCGTCTTCCAACTTTGGCTCATCGCCCGCTTGAGCAACTCGGCGAACTGGCGCGCCGTGCCCTCCGCCGCCTTGATGGCAATGTTGCCGGCAAACCCTTCCGTCACCACCACGTCGACCACGCCCTTGCCGATTTCGCTCCCCTCGATGAAGCCGACATATTCGAAATCCGGCAGACGGGCCTCGCGCAGAATGCGGCCGGCGTCGCGCACCTCCTCCAGCCCCTTGATCTCCTCGACGCCGATATTCAAGAGGGCGACCTTGGGCCGTTCGTGCTCGAAAACGATGCGCGCGAGCGCGCTGCCCATCACGGCCAGGTCGACGATGTGCTGCGCATCGGCACCGATCGACGCGCCCACATCCAATACGATCGACTCACCCTTGAGAGTCGGCCAGAAGGCGGCGATGGCCGGGCGTTCAATTCCCGCCATGGTCTTGAGGTTGAACTTCGCCATCGCCATCAACGCACCGGTATTGCCGGCAGAAACCGCTACGTCGGCTTCGCCTTTCTTCACCGCGTCTATGGCAAGCCACATGGAAGATTTCCACCGTCCCGCGCGCAGCGCCTGGCTCGGCTTGGCATCCATCTTGATCGCCACTTCGGTATGGACCAGGCGCGAAACCTCCTTCAGCTGCGGCTCGGCCTCCACCAGCGGTTCGAGGACGGCGGTGTCGCCGAACAGGATGAACTCCATATCCCGATGGTGCCGCAACGCTACCGCGGCGCCGGGCACGACCACCGACGCGCCGTGGTCTCCTCCCATGGCGTCCAGCGCAATGCGCACCTTGTCGGGCATGTCAAACCTGGCCTCGGTCTCCGCAAAAGCCGGAGGAATCGGTCCATCGGAAGCGATGGCCGGCCGCAAGAGCGGCGACAATAGCCTTTGCGCCGCTACCCACAAGACTTGACAAGATTAAAGCACCCGCCGGTTGGAACCAACCGCCCGATCGGGTGCAAAACCGACCCTCAACGGCGGTCTTTCAGCGCCGCCAGGGCGGCGAACGGATGATCGGCCGGGGCTTCGCTCTCGGGCGGCGTAAACACCACACCGGATTTGCGCGGATAGGGGTCGATCCCGAGAATCAGGAATTCGGTCGCCACGATGCCGAGGTCTACGGTCCGGCCAACCAGCGCCTCCGGCGGGTCGTGCGCCCTGAGTTCGTCCTCCCGAATCGGCTCGCCGCTGCGCTCATGGTCGGGAACGAAGGTCACATCCACCCCCTCCTCGACCTCGTTTTCCATCGGTTCCAATGTCACCACGCAGGTCTGTCGAACGGTGGCGGAGACCTTGCCGGCGACGTGGAGGCCGTCGCGTCCATGGCGGGTCACGTCGAAATGGGCGCTGAGACGCGGCACCGCATTAACCCCCGCCGCCTTGGCCAGCGCGTCACGAATTGGGGCTTCGGGGGCAAGATCAAACGACAGTCCCGCTTCCGGAACGTCGTCGAGGCGGACCGGCATGGTCCAGGTCGGGGGCGAGGTGCGGCTCATCGGGCAAACGGGCTAAACATTGAAACTACTGGAAAATATAGTGACACTGGCGCGAAAATCGAGCGTGCCGGCGGCCTCGGGGCTGGATCGCCAGGGCGTACGCTGCCGCCACGTTGGCGCCACAGAGCACCTCGATAGTTCCGCCGGTTCCCGACAGCGATAGAACCGCCATGGCGTGGCCATCGAGTCACGACGCTGGGGAAGATTGCAACGAATAGGCCTTGCGGGTTAGGTGACGTCCGCAAAGCGGAGAGCGGATCGGGGGATGGTGGCTACTGGCTTGCTGCGGCGGCTGCGCCTGGGCGTCCTGGCGGCGCGTCCGATCGCGATCGGCATGACGCTGACGACGCTGTTGTCGGGTTGCCTTTTCACCGAAAGCTTTCAGCGCGGCTATGTGGTGCCCGAAGGCGCGCTCGAGCAGATTCCGCTCGGGGCCAGCCAGGAGCAGGTCCTCATCGTCCTGGGAACGCCGTCGACCGTCGCGACACTGAGCGGCGACGTGTTCTATTACATCTCCCAGCGTACCGAGCGCACCGCCTTCATGCCGCAGAAGGAGGTCGACCGCCGCGTCGTGGCGGTCTACTTCGACAAGAACCGGCGGGTGCAGCGCCTCGCCGATTATGGTCTGCGCGACGGCAAGGTCTTCGACTTCGTCAGCCGCACGACGCCGACAGCGGGCCAAGAGCTCAACTACCTGCAATTCCTGCTGCGGCAGATCATCCGCAGTTGAGCCTACGCTCTCCGCCGTTCACCGGTGCGCCAGCACGGCCAGCAGCAGCAGCGCCACGATATTGGTGATCTTGATCATCGGATTCACGGCGGGACCGGCCGTGTCCTTGTAAGGATCGCCGACCGTGTCACCGGTCACCGCTGCCTTGTGGGCTTCCGAGCCCTTGCCGCCATAATGGCCGTCCTCGATGTACTTCTTGGCGTTGTCCCAGGCCCCGCCTCCTGAGGTCATCGAGATGGCGACGAACAGCCCGGTGACAATCACGCCCAGCAGCATGGCGCCCACCGCCGAGAAGCCGGCCGATTTTCCGGCGGCACCGCCGCCCGCAATGAAGTAGATGAGGAAGTAGACGACGATCGGCGACAGGACCGGAAGGAGTGACGGAACGATCATCTCCTTGATGGCCGCCCGGGTAAGCAGGTCGACGGCGCGGGCGTAATCCGGCTTGTCCTTGTACTCCATGATCCCGGGCTTCTCGCGGAACTGGCGGCGCACCTCCTCGACGATGGCCGAGGCGGCGCGACCCACCGCCGTCATACCCATGGCGCCGAACAGATAGGGCAGCAGGCCGCCGAACAGGAGGCCGACCACCACGTACGGATTGTTGAGCGAGAAATCCGGACGCACCCCGTTGAAGTAGGGATGCGCTTGGGTGTTGGCGACGAAGAATTTCAGATCCTCGTTGTAGGCGGCGAACAGAACGAGGGCGCCCAATCCGGCCGAGCCGATGGCGTAGCCCTTGGTCACCGCCTTGGTGGTGTTGCCGACGGCGTCGAGCGCGTCGGTCGACTTGCGCACCTCCTTGGGCAGCCCGGCCATTTCCGCGATGCCGCCGGCGTTGTCGGTGACCGGGCCGAAGGCATCGAGTGCCACGACCACGCCCGCCAGCGCCAGCATGGTGGTCACCGCAATGGCGATACCGAACAGACCGGCAAGCTTATAGGTGACGAGGATGCCGGCAATGATGACGATGGTGGGCAGCGCCGTGGCCTCAAGCGAGACGGCAAGGCCCTGGATGATGTTGGTGCCGTGCCCGGTCTTGGAAGCGGTGGCGATGGACTGCACCGGGCGGAAGTTCGTTCCTGTGTAGTATTCGGTGATCCACACGATCAGGCCGGTCACGATGAGCCCGACGATGCCGCAGATAAACAGCTTCAGGCCCGAATACGCGACGCCGGGAAGCGGGCCGAAGCCCACGAGGTAATAGGTCACGAGCCCGACGGCGACGAGCGACAGCACCGCCGTGGCGATGAAGCCTTTGTACAGGGCGCCCATGATCGACTGGCTGGCGCCGAGCTTCACGAAGAAGGTGCCGATGATCGAGGTGACGATGCAGACGCCGCCGATGGCGAGCGGGAGCATCATCATGTTCAGGAGCAACGTCTTGTCGCCCGCGAAGAAGATCGCGGCTAGCACCATGGTGGCGACCGCGGTCACCGCATAGGTCTCGAACAGGTCCGCGGCCATGCCGGCGCAGTCGCCGACGTTGTCGCCGACGTTGTCGGCGATGGTCGCGGGATTGCGCGGGTCGTCTTCCGGGATGCCGGCTTCGACCTTGCCGACGAGATCGCCGCCGACGTCGGCGCCCTTGGTGAAGATGCCGCCGCCGAGACGGGCGAAGATCGAGATCAGCGAGGCGCCGAAGCCGAGCGCGACCAGCGCGTCGACGACGGTGCGGCTGTCAGCCTTCAGCCCCATGAACTGGGTCAGGTAGGCGAAATAGATGGTGACGCCGAGCAGCGCCAGACCCGCCACGAGCATGCCCGTGATCGCGCCCGCCTTGAAGGCCAGTTCAAGACCGCCGGCCAGCGAGGTGGTCGCCGCCTGCGCGGTGCGCACGTTGGCGCGAACCGAGACGTTCATGCCGATGAAGCCGGCAGCGCCCGACAGCACCGCGCCGATCAGGAAGCCTATCGCAACCAGCACGCCGAGGAAGTACCAGAGCAGCGCGAAGATCACGATACCGACCATGCCGATCGTCGTGTACTGGCGCCGCAGATAGGCCTGCGCGCCTTCGGCCACCGCGGCCGCGATCTCCTGCATGCGCGGGTTGCCCGCGTCCGATTTCAGAACGGAAGACGTCGCCCAGATGGCGTAGACGATCGAAAGCGCTCCGCAGAGCACAATCACCCATAATGCTGTCATTGATATTTGCCTCAGGTTTTTTTTGTTCCACCCCGTACGTCGCCGGTGTTACGGCGGCGCATAAAAAGGAGGCCGTCCCTGCCCAAAGGGGGCCTCAAATCGGCGGGACCTTGCCAAAATCATACCCTTGGCGCAACGCCGCGGAGGGCAAAAACCGTCGATTTTTGAAAGGAATCACCGGTAAATGCGGCCGAAATCGCTGCCGGACGGCAAGCAGCCTCCCCCATGGCCCAAAATACAAAAACCCGCCCAATCCCCTGAGGAATCGAGCGGGCTCACTAGCCATTCCAGTACATCCGTGAAACGACCGTTTCGAGGCCTTAGTCCAGCGACAGATTTTCCGCGCTGACCTTGCCCCGCATCTTGTCGGTCTTGAGTTCGAATTGAACCTTCTGACCTTCAGCCAACCCGCTGAGACCAGCGCGCTCGACAGCCGAGATGTGTACGAACACATCCTTGCTGCCATCGCTCGGCTGAATGAAACCAAAACCCTTTTGACCGTTGAACCACTTTACCGTTCCGGTAGCCATTTTCTCTTCTCCAAAGCACGTAGGCTTTTCATTCCGCGCGGCGATCGCGCGGATTCAAATCCAATCTCGACGATGTCTCTGGAAGAAGCCCCTCGGGGAGCGCGTTCAAAAAGGCACGGCGGCAATCGAATGCACGTAAACCTATAGGCTTTCCACAGGATTGCAATGGCCGGCGGCAAATAAACGCCGAGGGCGTTAATGAGCCGCGGTCAGAAATGGCTGTAGGACAGCCGTTCCAGCGCGATTTCCCTGCCCTGCTTGTCGCTGAACTTCGGAACCGCGCTTCCCGAGACCACCGTTCCGATGGAACTAACCGATACGCCAGCGGCTAGCGCGGCTTGCTCAAACGCGTCGACGCGATCTGGCGGCATCGTGCACAGTATCTCGTAATCGTCGCCACCGGCAATCAGCGTCTCCAGCCCCACGACCCCACGCGACACCAGATCGCGAGCCGCATCGGACAGCGGTATCGCGTCAATGTCGATCGCGGCGGAGACGCCGGAGACGCCGCAGAGTTTTGCCAGATCGCCGGCGAGGCCATCGGACACATCCATTGCCGCGCTGGCATGGTCGCGAACAAGTTCCGCCAGCGCTACGCGGGGCTGCGGGATGCGATAGCGCCCGACCAGCATTTCCCGCGCGGCAATATCCGTTGCCGCAGCATGAACTTTTCCGCCCCCGAGAATGGCGAGCCCCAGCGCGGCATCACCAATCGTGCCGGTCACCATCACGCGTTCGCCGGGCTTGGCTCCGCTACGATGAACCATCCTGCCCGGCGGTACGCGGCCGAAGGCGGTGACCGAAACCATCAGCGGCCCAGGCGTGGACACGGTGTCGCCGCCCAGCAGCGGACAGCCGAACTGCGCGGCGTCCTCGCCGAGCGCCGCGGCGAACGGCTTCAGCCAGGCCTCCTCGGGCTTGCGCAGCGCGAGTGTCAGCACGAAGCCGGCCGGAACGGCCCCCTTCGCTGCGAGATCGGAAAGGTTCACCCGAAGCGCCTTGCGCGCGACTGTGTCGGGAGGATCGTCGGGGAGGAAATGCACGCCCTCGACGATGGCGTCCGTCGTCACCACGAGGTCGTTGCCATCAGGCTTCAGCGCCGCGGCGTCGTCGTCGAGGCGGAACGCGCCGGGAGCGGTCGCGAGCGGCCGGAAGTAGCGCGCGATCAGCGAGTCCTCGCCGGACGCGGGTGTTCCGCTAGCCACGCGCGAACTCATCGGCGCGGAACTGGCGCGCGATCTGGTCGAGCACGGCGTTCACCATGCCGGTCTCGTCCTTTTCGACGAAGGCGTGCGCGACGTCGACATATTCGGACACCACGACGCGGCCGGGCACATCCTTGCGGTGTTCCAGCTCGTAGGACCCGGCGCGCAGCACCGCGCGCAAAATCGCGTCGATCCGCTGCAGCGGCCAGCCCTTCTGCAACGCGTCGTCGATCAGGGGATCGAGCTTTGCCTGGTCGCGGACCACGCCCGAGACGACGTCGCGGAAGAACGCGGCTTCCGCGGGCAGATATTTGTCTCCCTCGACCTCGTTGCCGAGCCAGTGACTTTCGAACTCGGCGAAGATGTCGTTGATCCCGGCGCCCGCGATGTCCATCTGGTACAGCGCCTGCACGGCCGCGAGCCGCGCCGCGCCACGGCGGTTGGCTTTCTTGTCCGGGGTCTTCGCGGGCTTCTTGACGTCTGCCATCGTCAGACCTTTGCCAGTCGCCGTTTGATCCGCAGCATCGCCAGCGCCGCGCGCGCGGCGTCGCCGCCCTTGTTCAACTCGCTGGCGCGCGCCCTCGCCCAGGCCTGCGCCTCGGTATTGACCGTGATGATGCCATTCCCAAGCGGAACCTTGCGCGCGACTGCGAGGTCCATCAGTGCGCGGGAGGACTCCATCGACACGATCTCGAAATGGATGGTGTCGCCACGCACCACGCAGCCGAGCGCAATCGCCGCATCGTAAGGCTTGCCGTTCGTTTCGGCGGCATCGAGCGCGATCGCAATCGCGGCCGGAATTTCCAGCGCGCCGGGAACCGTGATGACGTCATGCGTCACGCCCGCGGTCTTCAGCTCGGCAACCGCGCCTTCAAGCAGCGCGTCCTGGATATCGTCATAGAACCGCGCCTCGACGATCAGGGCGCGTGCGCCTGATATGTCGGTCTGGTCTTTCAAAGGGGCGCGCCGTGCGTCTGCCATTCTTCAATCCGTTTCACTCTAATACCGGCGGGTTATGTAGTCGCCGCGGGTGGCTAAGCCAAGCACGAACTCTAACGTCGTCATTCCGGGATGGTCCGAAGGACCAGACCTCAGGGGTGCAATTGCACCCCCAGGGAATCTCGAGATTCCCCAATGTGCAATTGCACATTGGGGTTCGATGCTAACGCATCGCCCCGGAATGACGGCTGCGCCGTCACTTCATTTCCGACAGCCGCGCTGCATAGCGGGCCATCAAATCGACCTCGATATTGACCTCGCTTCCCGCGCCCCAGCCACCGAGCGTGGTGACGCTGAGCGTATGCGGAATGATCAATACTGAAAACACCACGTCCGCGACCGTATTCACGGTCAGCGACACGCCATCCAGCGTCACCGAGCCCTTGGCCGCGATGAAACGCGCGAGCTCGCGCGTCGTGCGCAATTCGAACCGGGCCATATCGGGCAGATCGTCGCGCTTGACGATGGTGGCGATGCCGTCGGCGTGGCCGGCGACGATATGGCCGCCGAGTTCATCGCCGATCTTCAGCGCGCGCTCCAGGTTGAGCCTTGTGCCCTTGACCCAATGCTTGGCGGTGGTCATGCCGAGCGTCTCGGCTGCGGCATCGACGTCGAACCAAGTCTTGCCGCCCTCGACGCCGGAGGCAACCACGGTCAGGCAGACGCCGTTGCAGGCAATCGAGGCGCCGTCGGCAATCGTCGTCTGGTCGTAGCGGCAGGCGATCCGCATGCGATGCAATTGCCCCTGCGCCGTTGGCGTCAGGCTAATGATCTCGCCGACATCGGTGACAATTCCGGTAAACATTACGCGCGCTCATAGATGGTCAGAGTGTCCTTATCCAGGCTTTCGCTAGCACGTGCCCTGAACGCGGGCGACCCGGTGATTGACGAGAGCGGCAATGCGTCCAGCGCGGGAATACCGTCGGCGCCGATAGTATCGGGCCCGCGCAGCAGCCAGATTTCGTCGACGAAGCCGCTCGCGACAAAGGAGCAGGCAACCCGCGCGCCGCCCTCCACCATCAGCCTCGTGATGCCCTTGTCGGACAATGCGTGCAGCACGGCCGCCAGATCGAGCCCTGGCGGCTTCGTCGTGGTCGCAACGCGCAGCACCTGTGCGCCGGCCCCGCCCAGCTTCACCGCCGCCGACGCCTCGGCGAGGTCCGACGTCATCACCCAGAGTGGCGTTTCGCGGGCGGAATGAACCAGCTTGCTCGCACCGGGAATGCGCAAGGCGCGATCCAGCACCACCCGCACCGGCGACCGCGCTTCCATTCCGGGCAGGCGGCAGGTCAGCAACGGCTCGTCCCCCCGCACGGTGGCGATGCCGACCAGGATGGCGTCGCACTTCGCGCCCCACCAATACACCCCCGTTCCCGCCCCTTCCC
>Ga0081540_1002075_pt1 | contig 16709 bp, 16 predicted proteins | sample TabmetS2T1R1_FD_71024 | JGI IMG/M metagenome (GOLD analysis project Ga0081540, IMG submission 71024) | Tabebuia heterophylla rhizosphere microbial communities from the University of Puerto Rico - S2T1R1 | ecosystem: Host-associated > Plants > Roots > Rhizosphere ... | reverse complement strand
GCTGCTCAGTCACAAAGGGGAAAAGCCAAATATCTCAGCATCATCTCGTATCGCTCTGAATGCAGTGATCTGTGGCGATGTCACGATCGGTTCGAACTGCTCAGTCGGCTTCGGTTGCGTGCTCGTTGCAGAAAGCGGACCGATTTTTATTGGAGACAACTGCATTGTTATGGATACGGCAGTTCTGCGTGGAGTGCGTGACGCATCTCTCACCATCGGGAATAACGTCCTAATAGGGCCGCGCGCCTATCTCTCAGGCTGTTCCATTGAAGATGACGTGTTTCTGGCGACTGGTGCCACCGTGTTCAATAAAGCGAGAGTCGGCAAAGGTAGCGAGGTACGAGTCAATGGCCTCGTTCATTTGAGAACCGTTCTGCCGCCCCACTCGATGGTCCCGATCGGCTGGGTCGCGGTCGGCGACCCAGCAACCATATTGCCGTCGAGCCAGCATGATCAGATTTGGTCAATCCAGAAGCCATTGGATTTCCCTCGCGTTGTCTTCGGCGTCGATCGTCCGCCACCTGGCGAAACGATGATGCCGAATGTTATGCCTCGATATGGCAGAAGCCTGCAGTCGCACAAGACCGACGAAGTGCTGTAAAGTCGATGTAAGGGCTTGATTCAGATCCACGTCCGCTCCTGCGAGCAGTCAATTTTGTCAGCTTGGGAGTCAAATGATGACTTCCGCCAAAACCTTGGCGCGTCCGCAGCGAGCCGGGGCCTAGCCCATGCGCCCCTTATCGCGAGAGCGTAACCTTCACAGGGTTGAGCTCTCGTTTCGGCTTACCCGAGCGGTACGTTGACTTCCGCTCTTGTTGCGAAAGCGGACATGCGCTACCGGACCCTTGAGGTCTGCTACGGGCCATTTGCGGACTCATGCGCCGCAGCAAACGACCCGTAGGTCGCGATGATTTCATCACTTCATCGGCGAGCGCACGCAAGCTTGGCGGCACTGTAAGGCCTAGCGCTTTCCCGGTCTTGTAGAGTACGCGACACGCTTTCGCGGGGACGAAGGCGAACAGGCCGTCGCTCAACCGCCGGTAAACACAAACCGCGTGCCCACCGCGGAGTGGATCACCTTATCGCCTAGTTTGGCCCGGGCCAGATCGTAGAAGCGGTCGCCAGTGCAGTGGCCGACGATGATGTATTTGGGATCAATCGCACGGAATTCAGCAATCACACGGCGGATGTAGTCATCATTGAGCGGCGGTACGATGTGAAACCCACCTACGACGGCAAGCACTTGGTCAATGCCCGAGGCGGACATCGCGGCGCGCACCGTATTGATCACGCCGCGATGGCTGCAGGAGGTTAGCACGACGAGCCCGCGTCCCTTCACGTTGTAGACGGTAGCGATCTCGTGATCGAAATCATCTGGAATGTAGGTACCCGTGTTCTTTTCCAGCGGCATTTTCTCGGGGAAGCAGCCGAAGCCGTCGAAGATGCCGATGATTTCCGTAGTCGGACGCAAAGGCTTCTCGAATGAAACCTGCCCGATGCGGCCGGTGGTGAAGGCGTGATCAGCGACGACCGCCAGCTCTGAGGCCATCATCAGCGTCAGCCCGGAATCGAGAATTGCCTCGCGGTCGAGCGCACCGAACTGGCCCTCGATGTTGCGGCGCAGGCAAAAAGCGTCCTCTCCGCCGACGTAGAACGGGATTTCCTTCTTCAGCGAACGGCCATGCTTCTCAAGGAACCCGACCATACCCCCGAAATGGTCGTAATGACCGTGGCTCAGGACCAGCGCATCCAACGTTGACGGATCGATTCCGATGATCGCCATGTTGTTATTGAGGACCTCGGGCGTGAAGCCGAAGTCGACAAGTACGTTCCGCTCCTGACCACCGCTAAAAGATTGCGCGTGTATTGAGAGACCCCATTCCGCATTCAAAATGTGCCGCGGTGGCCGGTCAGGATAACTATACGGGACGCGCCTTTCGATGGCGAGGCCGTCGCGCGTTTCTTCAGGCACAAACAACTGCGTGAGATTGTCCGTGACGATGCGCACGGCTACACGGTCGACTTCCGGGACGTCGCCGCGCAGTGTCTTCGCCTGCCGTGTCTGCGCATTGGCAGCGAGGGCCGCCACGACCGCGGTCACAAAGCCCGCTCCACCCCCGCACAAAGGTGCGACAGATGATGCAAACGACGAAGCGCAGTTGCATAGATTGAACAGCATAGCGGCACTACCTCAATGCGTCGCAAGAACGCGTGCGCGCGCCTCCCTAAGCGGCGGCGATGAGCGCTGCGGCAAGCTCCTGCGGCTGGTCTATCATCACGTCGTGGCCGCAGGCGCCCAAAAGCGGACATCGAGAGCGGACCCCACACTTAGGCGGCCTTGGCACCAGCTCCGATAATAAATTCGAATTGGGCCCTAAAGCCATCGACACCTTCAAACTGCTTATGACACTCGTACACTTCGTTCCACGCTTTTGATTTATCCGTATCACTGAGTTCAGCAACAACCGCTCGGTATGCAGCGAAGGCCTCTCGCATCATCTCCAAGGCATGAGACGCGCTTGGTAAATTGAGCGATGCCGTCACAAGCTTTGTCTGTATCTGAACAAGTCCGCTGTCCCGCATCAGACCTTCCAAAATTCCTTTGGCTCCGAGGGCAAAACAACCCCGGTTGCCCGGGCTTGGGAGGCGATTTGCCAGCGCAGCGCAGAACGACAGCCATGCTGCGGGCCATAAAAGGATTGTGGTCGGGTGTGGTGAAGACTAGCGCCGCAAAACGTGCGTCGGACTTTAATACGCGCTGAAGAGCCTTCAGGGCTCTGCCCGGTGATGGAAAGAGCATGAGACCCAATCGGCTTATCGCCGCATCAAATGGCAGCAGCCTCTCATCCAAATCTTCAGCCGCGCTTTCAAGCGTTTCTATATTTCTCAGATTCGCCGCGGCTGCATTTTGGCGGACATGATCGAGCATAGTGGCCGATATATCGCAGGCCACTACCCTCCCACTTGGGCCCACGCGTCTAGCTGTCTGAATGGTCTGGTTTCCGGCACCACAAGCCAAATCCAGAACACGCATGCCCGGGCGGATTGCAGCCATATCAATGAGCGCGTCAGTCGCGGCCGACAGACCCGCAGAGAACTCTTTTTCCCACTTTGCCCAGCCGGGTGCAGCCTTTTCCCACGTGCTGCGCAGTTCAGATTTCGTTGCGGTCTCGGCTGCTCTGGAAACTGGGTTTTCGGAAGTCATAGGCTTCCCAACACCATGCTTGCATTCCTCCAGGTTGGAGGAGATCAAAAACATTTTCCGCCGCTTGCGATTTCCGATCAATCAGTGGCACTGACCGGCCTAACTACCGCTCTGCCTTCTTTGTGTAGGCAGCGGCCGCGACAAGTTGGCGCGGCGAGAAACAAGCTCCATTCCAAGCTGATGTCTGCTTTGGGTCAATTTGCAGACATGCCCAGCCCAAGACGGCATGACCGCTTCCCCCTGAAAGCGGACATCCGACCTGGCCGCGGCGATGTCGGCTAAGGGCCTGCGGGTGGGTGCTGAAGCATCCGGCGTCGTGTCCTGTACTAATTTCGTGGTGCAAGTGACGGTCTCACCAGTCAGAGCAAGCGCCAGCGCCCGGGTCAAAATCCTAACACCCACGCCACCAGAGCTTTGATCTGACGCCTCGGGTAGATTAGGCGCACCCGCACGCCGAGCTCACGCAGGTCCTCCCACTCATCGGGAGTGAGCGTGATGTCCGCTGCTCTGGCGTTGGACTCCAGCTGCGTCAGGCTGGTGGTGCCCGGGATAGCGATGACCTGAGGCTTGTGTAGGAGCCAGGCGAGCGCGATCTGCGCAGGCGTGGCGCCATGCCGTTTGGCGAGAACGGAGAGCTCGTTTTGCAACGGCGCCGCACGGTGGAGCACGCCCCGCGCGAAGGTGCGCGCGCTGGCGCGGTAGTCCCCGGGCAGCTGGTTGGTGCCGTATCGCCCCCCGAGCAGTCCCTGGGCCAACGGGTGATAGGCGATCACGCAACGCTGATTTTGCACGGCGTAGGGTACGAGCCCGAGCGAAGAACCGTGGTCGACGATGCTGAAGGGCAGTTGGTTGGAAATCACGGGTCGCCCAAGAACCTGCTCTGCGCGACGCCAGTACCGGCCGGAGAAATTGCACACGCCGACCTGCTTGATCATTCCCTGATCGAGCAGTGCGAGCATGCCCTGCATCGTCGTCTCGAGCGGCACGCGGAAATTCGGCCAGTGGATCTGGTACAGGTCGATGCTGTCCGTGCCCAGCTTGTCGAGGCTGCCCTGGGCGGCGGCGATCACCGAATCGCGCTGCAGGTTCCAGTTGCTCACCTTGGTGGCGATGACAGCGCGCTCGCGCTGGCTGCCGAGCGCTCGCGCGAGCTGTGCCTCTGAGCCGTACAGTTCGGCGGTGTCGAAGAGGTTGATGCCCAGGTCAAAGGCCTTTGCGACGATGGCGTCCGCGTTGCGCTGCTCGAACTTGTCGTTCCAGGCCGCAAGCCCCACCCCGATGGCCGAGACCTTGCGGTTGCTCATGTCGACGAACTTCATCCGGTGTCCTCGCCTTATGTTACTTGCACCGTGCTTTTCGCGGCTAGCCGCTTCATCCCTGAAAGCGGACACACCCCCGGGGCGCGCTTCAATGCCCGCGCCGGCTCGAGGATGGTTTGACGTCAGTGACTTCCTTCTCTTCGAAGCGCAGCGTCGCGATCACCCGGTCGCGCACGGCGCCGCGCAGATCGATCTGCACCGCCCAGTCGCCGTACATCTCGAGCTCGAGGCGGACCTGATAGACGCCCTTCTCCGCCTGTTCGGTCGCTTTCACAGGGCGCACGTTGTGCATGCCGGGCATCGAGGGCATGTCCGCTCCGACGGATACGGTCAGCCCGGAGAGCGGTTCGCCGGAGCGCGCGTTCGCAAGCCTGATCGTACAGTCGTACTCCAGCACCTGCCCGGCCGAGACGCAGGTCACGGCAGCCTTGGCGCGCACCTGGCCGTGCGCGGCTTGCGGATACCCGGCCATCAGTGCCGCCACTGCGACAAGCATGCAAACGATCGTTCTCATCGCGGTTCTCGTCTGGTTCGGGTCGTTCCGGATATCGTGTTCCGGAACAACCGGCCAATTCTGTGCACCAGTCGCTCATCAAGCAGGCCGCGCGGGCGAACAATCAGCAGCAACGCAACCAGGCCGCCGAAAATGATCATGCGGTAGCCCGCAAACAGTCGCACCGACTCGAGGAGTCCGACGTCGATGACGACCCCGAGCAGCGGTCCTAGCGCAGTGCCGAGCCCGCCGATCAGACCATAGGCAAGGGAATGGACCCCGAGCATGACATCGAAGGCTCGCGGCTCCACATAGGTGGTCAGATGGGCGTAGAGGCCGCCGCCGACCGCCGCGAGTGCGCCAGCGAGGCCGGCCGCGAGAACCTTGTAGCGGGCGACCGCTATCCCCTGCAGCGAGGCAAGCGTCGCATCCTCACCGATCATGCGGAAGATGACGCCAAGCCGCGAGCGTTCGAGCAGCATGAAGCCCCCGAGCGTGACCGCCAGCATCGCATAGATCAGCATCATGAAGTCGAAGGTTTCGATGTTGTGATCGAAGATATAACGGATGCTACGAAAACCGTCGCTGCCATTGGGCCCGACCAGTTCGCCGTCGATTTCGATCTGATAGCGCAACAGCTCAAACAGGATTCGCACCATCTCGGCGAACGCAAGCGTCGCGATCGCGAACTGTAGTCCGCGAAGCCGGAGCGTCGGGATACCGAGCGACACGGCGCAGGCTGCGCCCACCGCTGCGCCCCAGGCAATGCCCAGCGCAAGCGGCCAGCCCCACATCGTGGTAGCCACGCCGGCCGCATACGCGCCGATCGCAAAGAACGCCTGCTGGCCGAAGGAGATTTCGCCGGTGAGCAGCAGGAGATACGCCGATAGCGCGACGAACGAGATGACGCCGATGTTGGACAATACGCTGACCAGATAATCGTCCATCGCTCAGGTCCTGTGCGACAGCTCGACGTCGGCCGCGTCGCCGAGCAGGCCGCCGGGACGTGCTACGAGGAAGGCGAAGAGCACGAAATAGGCAAAGAGATCGCGCACCTGCGGCCCGAACAGCCAGTGGCTGTGCACCTCGACGACGCCGAGCACTAGTCCGCCGAGCAGCGCGCCGGGTATCGATCCGAGGCCGCCGATCATCATCGCGATCAGGCCCTTGAGCGTTGCCCACATGCCGAACATCGGCGTCACCTGCTGGTCGACCGCCAGCACGAGAAAGCCGGCCACGCCGCCGATGGCCGATGCCGCGGCGAACGCCAGCATGACCGAACGCCCGACATCCACGCCGACCAGGTTCGCCGCGATCGGGTTGGCAATCACCGCACGCAGACCAAGGCCGAAGCGGGTACGGTAGAGCGCGAGTTGCACCACGGCAGCGAGCAGGAGCGCGCTTGCCAGCATGATCAGGTGATCGGGGCGAACGAGCAGTGGACCGATCCCGAGCGCGGGGCCGGTCGCGAGCGGTGGAAACGGGTAGGTGTGACGCGGCAGGACCAGGACCGCCGCCTGCTCCAGTTGCATCCAAATCGCAAAACTCGACACCATCGAGGCGATCCCGGCACCGGCCTTCATCGGTGCGAAGCAGAGCCGTTCCACGTAGACGCCGGAGATCACCGCTCCGGCGACGACGGCGGCGGCGACCGCGAGCAGCCCGGCGCCGAAGTCCAGATGGAGCACGGTGCCGAAATAGGCGCCGATCATGACGGTGGGCCCGTAGGACAGGTTGAGGCGCCGCATGACGCCGAAGATGACGGTGAAGCCGAGCGCGAGCAGCCCGTATGACGAGCCGATCATCACGCCGTCGATCGTATTCTGGATGATATCGATCATCGGCTCTTGACCTGCCGGCTCATCCGGCGGCGCGGCGGGTACCCAGATAGGCCCGCTGGATCACCTCGTCTTCCGCCAGCTGACCGGGCGTACCCTGGAAGGTGATGCGGCCCTGCTCCATCAGGAAAAACTGGTGCGCCACCTTCAGGGCCATATGTGCATTCTGCTCCACCAGCAGGATGGTAGCGCCGTCGCGATTGAGCGCAGCGACGATATCGAAGATCTCCGCCACGATAAGGGGCGCGAGGCCGAGCGAGGGCTCGTCCATCAACAGCAAGCGCGGGCGCGACATCAATGCGCGAGCAACCGCCAGCATCTGCTGTTCGCCGCCGGACAACGTGCCGGCAAGCTGTTCCCTCCGCTCCTTCAGTGGCGGAAAGCGCGCGTACATGCGCTCCATGTCGGCGGCGATCTCGGTCTTGTCCCGGCGCTGGTATGCCCCCGCCAGCAGGTTCTCGCGCACTGACATGTCCGGGAAGACCAGCCGGTTCTCCGGGACCAGCGCGACACCGCGCGAGACGATTTTCGCGGGCGACAGACCGACCAGCACGCTGCCTTCGAGCTTGATCGAGCCGCGGCGGGGTTTGAGAATTCCGGCGATGGTCATCATCAGGGTCGTCTTGCCGGCGCCGTTGGGTCCAAGCAGGCAGGTGATCTTCCCGCGCTCAACTTGCAGCGACACGCCCTTGAGCGCTTCGATCTTACCGTAAGTCGTGACGAGGTCCGACACTTCCAGCATGATTCACCTCACCGCGTGCCGAGATAGGCTTCGCGCACGGCAACATCGTCCTGCACGGCAGCCGGCGACCCCTCAGCGATCTTGCGGCCGAAGTTCAGAACGGCGATCCGATCGGCGACCGACATGACCAGCTCGACGTGATGCTCGATCAACAGGACCGTGAACCCGTCATCGCGCATCTTGCGGATGCGGGCATCGAGCTGATCCACCTCCTCGGCGTTCATGCCCGCCGCCGGCTCGTCGAGCAGCAGCAAGCTGGGCCTGGCGGAAATGGCACGGGCGAATTCCAGCCGCCGCTGCTCGCCGAAGGAGAGATTGGCGGCGAGTTCGTCGCGCTTGTGCGCGAGGTCGAAGAATTCGAGCGTTCGCTCGATTTCCGCCTGCACGCCCGCGGAGCCGCCGAACCAGCGCTTGAAGAATATTTCCTGCCGCTGCAGGCGGGAGTTCTGCGCGACCCAGAGGTTCTGCCAGACCGACAGTTGCCCGAACAGCCGGATGTTCTGAAAGGTCCGGGCAATGCCAAGGCCCACCCGCGCATGGGACGGCAGGTCCGAGATATCGTCGCCGTCGAAGAGAATCCGGCCCGAGGTCAATGGAAACAGGCCGGAGACCAGGTTGACGATCGTGCTCTTGCCGGAACCGTTCGGCCCGATCAGGCCGAGAATCTCGCCGCGCTTCACGGTCAGATCGACTCCGTCCACCGCATGGACGCCGCCGAAATGCTTGGCGATGCCCTGAAGGTCAAGCACCGGAGCTCTCCTTGCGCGCGAACAGCATGCGTTTCAGGGAGGCAACGCCGCCCGAGTCGAGAAAGCCGCGCGGCCGCAGGTTCATCGCCAGCACGATCAGCGCTCCGAATAGCAGATTGCGCCAGTCGCCGAGAAAGCGCAGGCCCTCGATCAGGAAGCCCTGGATGAAGATGACGGCAAGCAGCGTGCCGAACACGTTCGAGAGCCCGCCAAGAATCGGATAGGCGATGGCGAAGGTCGCCAGAATGACGCCAAACTGAACGTGCTCGATGTGCGTCGTGTAGTGCGCGAAAATACCGCCGCCGATTCCGGCGATGACGCCGCCGATGGTCATCGCCGATACCTTCACCGCCGTGACGTTGATGCCGGAGCTGTGCGCCGCTACCTCGTCCTCGCCGACCGCGCGCATTACGGCGCCTGCGCGCGATTGATCGAGCCACCACAGGCATGCCATGACCATCGCTACCATCAGCCAGATAAACACGAGGACGTCGAAGGTGGACCAGCCATGCTCCGGGAAGTAGCGGATCTGGCGAAAACCTTCGGCGCCGTGCGGACCGATCTTCAGCTCGCCCGCCTGGATCTGGTAGGTGAAATTGAAGAAGAACAGACGCACGGCCTCGCCGAAGGCGAGCGTGGCGACCACCAACATCAACCCTTTCACGCGTAGCGCCGGGAAGCCGACAGCGCAGGCGGTCAGACCGGAGACGACGGCGGAAACGCCGAGCGCGGCGAACAAATGCCACTTGAAGATGACGGTGAGGATCGCCGCGACATAGGCGCCGACGGCGAAGAAGGCCGCCTGTGCCAGGCTCACCTGGCCGGTGAGCAGCACGCAATAGGCAGAAAGCCCAAGCAGCGTATGGACACCGATGACCTGCGCGAGACCGAGATAGAAATCCATGCCCGCCCCCTCTCAGTCGCGCCCGGACGCTTTGGCGAAAATGCCTCCCGGCCGGAACACGAGAAAGGCGAACAGGAGCATCATAATGTAGAGATCCCGTTCGGTCACACCGCGCAGAAACTGGAACAGGCTCTCCAGCCCGCCCACGATCAGGCCGGCGATGATCGCCCCCGGTATGCTGCCGAGGCCGCCGATCACGGTGACAATCAGGCCCTTCACGGTGAGCGGCTGGGCCAGCAGCGGCGACAGCATGCCGATCGCCGCACCGCTCATGGCACCGGCAATGCCGCCCAGCATGCCGGTGACCACGAAGGTCAGAACGTTCACTTGCAGGATGCTGATGCCGCAAAGCTGCGAGGCGATCGGCTGCTGGGAGACGGCGCGCGTGGCGATGCCGAGCCTCGTCCGATACAGCAGCAGCAGGAACAGCACCATGCAGGCGCAACCAAGCACGAAGACGAACATCAGGTCGCCGCGCAGCATGAACTGGCCAAACCGCACGACCACGTCGGAATACAGCGCCGGATAGGCGAGCGGCACGCCTTCGGTCGTGTGCACGATGATCTCGTCAATCAGCAGCAACAGGCCAACGGTCGACATCAGGGTGGCCAGCGGATTGGCAACAGGTATGAACTTGAAGCCGATGAAATAGACGAGCGCGCCGATCACCCCGCCGCACAGCGCCGCAGCCATGAAGACGACGATGGCCGGCGCGGCGGTGAAGCCGCTGAGGAGCAGCAGGCTTCCGTAGGCAGCGCCGATCGACGCGGCGGCATAGGAAAGGTTGATCTTGTGCATCACGCCGAAGATGAGCGTGAAGCCTATTCCGAGCAGCGCGTAGGTGGAGCCGAACAGCACCCCGTCGGCGACGGACTGCACGGCATCGATCAGATCAAGCAGGTCCACTGCGGTGCCCCCACGCTACAGGGTCGAGGTTGACGGGATGCGGCGGGCCGACCGGGCCCGCTGCACGATCAGCGGCGATCACGAGGACGGCTTGTGGAGGACCTGCCAGCTCCCGTCCTTCGCATACACGTAGAGGTACGGCTTGATTGCCTCGCGGTCGTTGGTGCGCCCAACCTTGCCGAGCAGCCCCTTTGTTTCCTTCAACGCGGCCAGCCCCTGACGCATCTTGGTACGGTCGGCCTGCACGGTATCGGGCTTTGCCATGATTTTCTGGCTTTCGATCACGTCCTTGAGGATGAACATGATCTCGTAGGCCGCTGCGCTGTGCAGATCCATGCTGCCGCCTTGCTTGGAGACGTTCTCGGCCGCGGCTTTCGCCTCCGGGGTGACGGGTGCAAAGCTTGTCGGAATGATGATGCCTTCCGCCTGTTTGGCGCAACCCTGCAGCGTCTCGATGCTGGAGGAACTGGTCAGGCCGATCAGGAGTTTCGGCTTCACGCCCTGGCGGTCCATCTCGCGCAACACGCCGCAGGTTGTGAACGGGTGGGCGGAGATGGCGACGATCTCGGGATTGGCACGCCGCATTTCGCGCACCTGCGTCGAGAAGTTCGTGTCATTCAGCAGCCACTCGCCGGTCCCCAGCAACTGGAAGCCATTCTCCTCGGCCTGCTTCTTCATCACGCCGTAGGTGGCGTTGGAATGCGCGAAGTCCTTTTCGACGCCGCCGTAGATCGTCTTCAGATCGGGGTGCTCCCGCTTCAGCCACGCGAACAGCGACTTGTACATTTCGAGCTCACTCGGGACGTTGCGAAACGCCCACTCGGAAATCGCGGCGAGGCCGCCCTTGGCAGCGACGTCGGCGAACACCGGAAATTGCAGGCCGCTGTCGGAGGCATCGCCCACCTTCTTCTGCAGGATTCCGAAAAGCGACTCGGCAACGTTCGAGCAGGTCGGCCCGATCGCCACAAAGGCATCCGTCGAAGCGATGCGGCGGATGACGGAGATTCCCTCCTCGGCGTTGCAGCGATCATCGAGGAATTCGACCGAAAGCTTCGCTTTCGTGCCGTCCCCCAAGGTAACGCCGCCCGCCTTGTTGATCTCCTCGGCGGCCGCCTTCATGGCCGCCTCGCTGTTAACGCCGAACACGCGGACGACGCCGGATTTGGCGCCGAAGCCGGTGATCTTGACTGTACGCTCCTGGGCAAAAGCGCCGCCCGAAAGACCGGTCATCACGCCGGCAAGCAGCGCGGCCGCCGCAATACTGACAATTCTCATGGTGTCTCCTCCTGCTGAAAAGCGGGCGGTTTTTTCCGCCTCTCTTGCGGTTGAGAATTTGCAAGGCCGGTCCGCGTCACACCCGCTGTACCCAACGGTCCGCGAACGATGGTGAGCCTGAGGAATGTTGCACCCGTTTGCAAGTCCTTTGGCTTTCGAAGCGGGCTTATGCCGTGCCGCAGCAATCGAATGGCGGGCGACCCGGCGGTTATCCGTCACAACGGGTCGGCCCGTTCGGTGGGTTTCTGCGATCAACACGGTCTCCCATGCTCCGGTTCTTGAAGCACCAGTACTCGCACCAAGCCTGCTGCGGGTAGGTTTCGAGGGCCTTGACGGCGCACCGTTGGTCCGGCAGCGGCCTCCCAGGCGATCATGGCCGGACGTCTGCGAAGCGCGCGCAACAAGACGCTACGCAGCGAACGATGGCGCTTGGAATGTTGATTTTGAATGCTCTCTTGGTTCGAGCGGCACCAAGCCGCTTCATAGGCTGCCGCTGCAGTGCCATCCAAAACAATGCGCAGACAAACACTTACGACCCCCGGCGGCCCGGAGCGACATCGTCGCTTTTTTTCTTGCCGTCAATCTTACACCTTGGTCGGCGCTCTAGTTTCCGCCGTTCCTGCGCTAAGGCTCGATTATCCAATAACGAGCCAACCAAGAAGGCGATAGGCAAATCGGTCTCGGGGGAACGCAATAGGTATGTCCGGTATTGTGGCTATCGGACGAGAGTGCGGACGTGGCCATATCGACGCGAATGACCCAAGGCGGACATCGCGTGCCGCTCGTGAATGATCTTGATTTGAAATGGAATTTTTGATTGCATGGTGCCCACAACAGGGGGCGTTGCATGCCGCACGATCCAAGACTCGTGAAGGACGAGGACAAGATTGAACAACTTTGAAGCACCATCCCGGAGTGGATCAAGAAGCTTCAGCGACCGAAAGCGCCGTGCGTCACGCCCGCGTTCGGTCCGTTGGAGGGCATTCGTGCGGTCGGCACCGGGCAGTTGATCGCCCAGCCCTACATTGGCACCAAGCTCGCAGAGTTCGGCGCTGAGGTCATTCACGTCGAGAAGCCGGGTGGCGACATTTTCCGCTTCACCGCGCCTCAGCTGGTGCGCGGGCCGCGCCCTCACGGAGGCGATGAGGCCGAAGTCACGAAGAACAAGCTGTCGATGGGACTCGATTTCAAGAAGGCGCGCGGCATCGAGCTCTTGATGGCGCTGTGAAAGATTTCAGACGTATGGATGGAATCGTCAGACCCCCGGCACATGCGAACGTAACGGCATCACCAACGAGCTGGCGCTGGCGGTCAATCCTAGTCTTGTGATCGTTCGCGTCAGCACCTACGGTCAATACGGAAAGCAGGAATATCTTGGGCGACCGAGCTACGATGCGATCGCACAGACCTACGGCGGTATGATGAATTTGACCGGTGACCCAGCTGGTCCGCCGCAGCGCGCCAAATCCTATACCGGCGATTATGTCACCGCGGTAACGGGGTGGGCGTCAACAATGATGGCGTTGTGGGAGGTCAAGAAGAGTGGGCGGGGACAGGTGATTGACCTCGCGCAATATGAAGCGGTCGCCCAGACGAATGGAAATACACTGCCGATATTCACTGGCGAGAGTGCAGTCTCCGGGCATACCGGTAATCGGCCAGCGGGCTTCCAGCCATACGATACGTTCAAATGCCGCGACGGCTGGGTCTATATCGGCGCGCTCGGTGGCGCAATCTACGATCGGGTGCCGAAATTCCTTGGGCTAGACCCCATCGAGTACAGCTACGACGAGTGCTCGAAGGACGCGGTCGCGGTCAACTCGGAGAAGGGGCGCGAACTCGACCGTCGGCTGCGCGACTATTGCGCTGCGCATACGGCACTTGAGGTTGAAACCGCACTGAACGCGGCTCAGATTGGCTGCGCCCGCGTGTTCAACGTGCGCGACCAGTATCACGACGAGCACTATGCGGCTCGCGAAATGACCGTCCCGGTACTCGATCGTCAGTCTGGCGTGCCGATCCGAGTCTTCGGCGTGGTGCCGAAGATGTCGCTGACACCAGGCCACATCTGGCGGGGAGCGCCGTCGATCGGCGACGACACCACTGACATCCTCTCGACGATGCTGGGTCTTTCGGCGGCCGAAATAGACGGATTGTACGCGGAAGGTATCGTGCACCGAACGGAGCCGTTCGTTGCACCACAGGTTGCCCCAGCCAATCCATAGGACGTAAGGGACCTGCGCTTCTCATTGGTCGGGGCAGCCGGATGCTAACTCGCGCCGCACAGCCAAGCGAGCGAAGTCAGGCGTCATTTGTCCTTGCTTGCGTCACCCGGCCGTCTTCATCACGAAGGGGTTACCGCCGCCGGGTCCATTGTTGATCCACACGCTTTTCGACTGCAGATACCCCTCGATCGCCTCTGCGCCATTCTCGCGGCCGAGGCCGGAGGCCTTGTAGCCGCCGAACGGCATCAGGAAGCTCACCGCCCGATAGGTGTTCACCCACACCGTGCCGGCCTTGATGCGGGCGGCCATCATGTGCGCGCGCTTGAGGGACTGCGTCCAAACGCCGGCGCCGAGTCCGTATGCGATGTCGTTGGCTATCTGCACCGCCTCTTCCTCGTCCTTGAACTTGATGACCGACAGAACCGGACCGAACACCTCCTCCTGTGCAATGCGCATCTTGTTGTTGACGCCCGTGAAGATGGTCGGCTTGACGAAATACTTGCCGCCACCCTCCTCCTTGGTGGCCGGCCCGCCCCCAAGTACGCACTTCGCGCCCTCTTCCTTGGCGATGTCGATGTAGGAGAGAATCTTTTGGTACTGCGGCGGGGTCGTCACCGGACCTACCTGCGTCTCGGCCAGCGAGGGATTGCCGAGGCGGGCCGTCTTGGCCATGGCCACCAGCTTCTCGACGAACTTGTCGTGAATGCTCTCCTGCAGCAGCAGGCGCGAGCCAGCGATGCAGGTCTGGCCCGTCGCCGCGAAGATGCCCGACACCGCGCCGCTGACTGCATCGTCCAGAATGCAGTCGTCGAACACGATGTTGGGCGATTTGCCACCGAGCTCCAGCGAGACTTTCTTGAAGGTCTTGGCGGCCAGCTCGTTGACGCGGGCACCGGTGGCGCTGCCGCCGGTGAAGGCGACCTTGGCGACCTTCGGATGCGTGACGAGTGGCTCGCCCGTCACCGCGCCGTAACCGGTCACGACGTTCACCACCCCTGGCGGCAGGCCGGACTCCGCGATCACGAGCTTCATGAACTCGAGCAGCGAAGCCGAAGTGAACTCGGAAGGCTTGATCACCATGGTGCAGCCCGCCGCCAGCGCGGGAGCCATCTTCCACGTGGCTAGCATCAGCGGCGAGTTCCACGGCGTGATGAACGCGCACACGCCGACCGGCTCACGCAGGATGTAGGTGAAGTGCTCGGGTCGGTCGACCGGCACCACGGCGCCTTGAATTTTGTCGGCCAGCCCGCCGTAATAGTAGAACCACTCCGGCATGTACTTGGTCTGCGCAGCCATCTCGGAAATCAGCTTGCCGTTGTCGCGCACCTCGATCTGGCCCAAGTGCTCGGAGTGCTTCTCGATGAGCTGGGCGATGCGGCGCATGATCTTACCGCGCTCCGTTGGTGTCATCTTCGGCCAAGGCCCCGCCTCGAAGGCGCGCGAGGCGGCCTCTACGGCCCGGTCCACGTCGACCTTGTCGCACTCAGGGACAGTGGCCCAAGGCTCGCCCGTGTAGGGGTCGAAGGTCTGGAAGGTCTTGCCCGAGGCGGCATCGACCCATTTGCCGTCGATGTAGGTTTGGTAGGTGAACATTTGTGTAACTCCGCTGTGACTAACAAGACGTTTGGACCACGCGGATAGAGACTACTGAATCGAGGCATCCATTAGGAACTAGGAATCGACGTGCCAAAATTTCATCATTAGGTTCAAACAGCTTGCGGTGGCCTTTCGATTAGCCGAAACCACTGGCGGTCATGTTGGCCGTGCTGGCCTCCTCGCCCGAAAAACGATTTCAGCTGCAAAATGGCGCCCCTCCGAGCGCTCAGACTGTCCGGTTTGCTCAACATATCCCGCAGCCTTCTGCCACAAGTCGTGATTGTCGATCCCATAAGAGACCAAACCACCGTCCGCCACAAAAAAACGATACGGGTCGATCGCGGGCAGCCGGAACCGCGCCGCGAGGTCGATGATCAGTTTGTGATGAATTGATGCGGCCATCGAGTTGAGCACGATCAACCCGCCGTTTGGCTCGCGTGCAAACACGGACAGCCCGCGCTCAATCGTTGCGGGATCGCGTACGTCAAGGGCCCTTAACTCGACCCTGAATGACAATGTCGCTGCTTGTATGGCTCCCAGCTGACCACTTCCCCCAGGTGTCCCCGGGTCTCGAAGCACGCCCACCCGCGCGACGCCCGGTGCGATCAGTTTGAGGATTTCGAGCCATTTTGCACCAATAGCAAAATCCATACTGACAAACCCACTAATGTTACCGCCAGGGCGCGCAAGGCTATCTACAAAGCCGCTATTGACCGGATCCACGACTTGCGCAAACACGATAGGGATCGTCTTGGTCCGTTGCTTCAATGCGGCCACCACGGGAGAGCTGTTGGCGAGAATTACGTCCGGTGCCCATCGGATCAAGTCTGCGCCATAGGCCCGCGCCCGATCGGCGTCGCCAGAGCTAAAGCCGACCTCCATCTGTATGTCGCGCCCTTCGCTCCAACCCAAACGCGCATCCCTTTCCGGAACGCCGCGAGGCGGGCCTGTCCTTCAGCATCGTCTTCGACTCCAATCAGCACAGCAATGCGCCGTGCACGGTCGTTCTGCTGCGCGCCCACAGTAGGTGGATACGCCGCCAATGCCGCGCCGACAAATGTAATGAACTCGCGCCGCCTCATGGGTTTCTCCAAGGGCCGACGATGGAAATCTAGCACATCTTTGCGCCGCGCGTTCATCCGCAAGGGGGCAGCTCATGACCGCTTTGGGTCAAAATCCGAAAAACTCACTTCGAGCACAGTTGGTCTGCTACGGTCCCGGAAGCGGACTCAGCTGCGTCACGCCAGCTTCGGCGCTTACGCCGCGCGCAGCACTGCCTCTGCGTCGTAGCCATAGAGCCGTATCTGCTCGGGCGGAAAACTTGCAGATTCCGGGATGCGATTGGTGCGCATCCGCGCGTTGCGGGCTGCGATCGCCGTGGTGTCAGTCATTTGATAGAGCTCTTCCTCGCGGCGCGACAGATCCTGCATCCAGGCCGTGCGTGGCCGGCGCAGCTG